>Ga0074044_10002004_pt1 | contig 17964 bp, 27 predicted proteins | sample BogForMeECP23OM1_FD_94443 | JGI IMG/M metagenome (GOLD analysis project Ga0074044, IMG submission 94443) | Bog forest soil microbial communities from Calvert Island, British Columbia, Canada - Bog Forest MetaG ECP23OM1 | ecosystem: Environmental > Terrestrial > Soil > Wetlands ...
CGATCGAAGATATATTTTCGATTCAAGGGCGGGGCACGGTGGTGACGGGGCGGATCGAGCGCGGGAAGATCAAAGTGGGCGAGGAAGCGGAGATTGTCGGGTTCCGGGAGACGCGCAAGACGGTGGTAACGGGCGTGGAGATGTTCAAGAAGCAGCTGGACGAAGGCATGGCAGGCGACAATGCCGGCCTGTTGCTGCGTGGCATCGGGAAAGAAGACGTGGAGCGCGGGATGGTGCTGGCGAAGCCGGGATCGATTACTCCGCACACCAAGTTCAAGGCGGAGGTTTATATCCTGACGAAAGAAGAAGGGGGACGGCACACACCATTCTTCAAGGGTTATCGTCCGCAATTTTATTTGCGGACGACGGACGTGACCGGGATCGCGGAGTTGCCGGCGGGGACGGAGATGGTGATGCCGGGAGACAATGTGAGCCTGGTGATCGAGCTGATCACGCCGGTGGCGATGGAAAAGGGATTGCGGTTCGCGATCCGCGAAGGCGGCCATACGGTGGGCGCGGGTACGATCGCGGAGATTATTCAGTAACGTTTGTGTGGTGGGCTTGGCCCCGCCGGGACGAGGCACTACACAGGATTTTCAGTAGTGGAAGTTAATTCGCGGCTTGTAACTCGCCGCCAGATCTTTCCTTCCGGGATGACGAAGAGCCGGGAGGGCTGGAAGAGAGAAAAACAGTGACTGGAAAAGAAAGAATTCGCATCCGGTTGAAAGCCTACGACTACCGCATTCTGGATCAGTCGACGGGCGAGATCGTGGAGACGGCGAGACGCACCGGCGCGCAGATTGCGGGCCCGATTCCGCTGCCCACGATGAAAAACAAGTACTGCGTGCTGCGGTCGCCGCACGTGGATAAGAAGTCGCGGGAGCAGTTTGAAATCCGCACCCACAAGCGGCTGCTGGATATTCTGGAGCCGACGCAGCAGACGGTCGATGCGCTGATGAAGCTTGATCTGCCGGCGGGCGTGGACGTGGAGATTAAGGCATTCGGCAAGGAACATAAATAGGCGCTGTAGTCGGCGGGCGAGACGCCCGCTGGAGAGCCGGCGAGACGCCGGCGCTACAGTCCCAGCCAATAGCCGCCGGGCGTTGATCGGCAAGACGCGATCGGGCGAGCCAAGCTGGGAACGGAGAAGGATGATGGCGAGAGTTACGGGAATTCTGGGCAAAAAGGTCGGCATGACGCAACTCTTCGATTCGAAGGGCGATGTGCGGCCGGCGACGGTGTTGCAGGCGGGACCGTGCGTGATCACGCAGCACAAGACCCAGACCAAAGACGGATACGAGTCGGCGCAGATTGGCCTGGTCGAGTTTGTGAAGGAAAAGAAGCTGACCAAGGCGATGCGGGGACACTTTGCCAAACACAACCTGCCGCCGGTGAAATTTGTGCGGGAAGTAGCGGTGGAAGTCGACGCTCCGGGCGAAACGACCGAGGGCGCGCTGAAACCTGGCGACCGCGTGCTGGTGGATATTTTCGAAGGCGAGCGCTTTGTCGACATCGTCGGAGTGAGCAAGGGGCGCGGCTTTCAGGGTGTAGTGAAGCGGCATCATTTTGCGGGTGGTCCGAAGTCGCACGGTTCGATGTTTCAGATTACGGGTTCGATTGGCTCCTCGGCGTTTCCGTCGCGCGTGTTCAAGGGAATGCGGATGTCGGGCCACATGGGCGATGTCCGGGTAACGACGCGCAACTTGCGGATCCTGGGCGTGGATAAAGAGGAGAACCTGCTGGTGGTTGAGGGCAGCGTTCCGGGTTCGAACGGCGGTTACATCTTGATTAATAAGGCGAAGAAGCCACCGCGGGAGCGGCGTGGATTCGCGGGTTCGGCTACGGTCGATCCGTTGAAGGCGGCGAAGAGGGCTTCGAAGAAGGCTTAAGTGAGATCGGGCCGGGCTAGAGCAAGGTCAAAGGCAAGAGCTAAAGCAAGGTCAAAGGCAAGAGCTAAAGCAAGGTCAAAGGCCGCGGGCGAGGGCGCCCGCGCCACACGAGAAAGCATATGGCAACTATTGATGTTTACAATCTGAGCGGAGCTAAGGCCGGGACGATGGATCTGGCTGACGAAGTTTTCGGCGCGGTCAACGAAGACTTGCTCTGGGAGGCGATCACGCACTATCGCGCCTCGGCGCGTGCGGGCACGCATGCCACCAAGAACCGCTGGCGGGTTTCCGGTTCGGGCAAGAAGCTGTGGAAGCAGAAGGGCACGGGGCGCGCGCGTATCGGCTCGATCCGTTCGCCATTGTGGCGCCACGGCGGCACGGTGCATGGGCCGCAGCCGCGATCCTACGACTACGCTTTTCCGAAGAAGAAGCTGCTGGGCGCACTGCGCTCGGCGCTGGCCTCGAAGTTTGCCGATGGCAAGCTGATGGTGGTGACGTCGTTCGAAGTGAAAGAGCCGAAGACGAAGCTGTTTCGCGAGGCGCTCGACAAGCTGGAGGTCGAGGGCACGACGTTGCTGGTCGATATTTCGACCGCCGAGAACAAGAATCTGGAGTTAAGTTCGCGCAACATCGACGGGCTCGAACTGGTGCGGGCGAACGAAGTGCATCCCTATCACATCATGCGCTACACCCATGTGGTGTTCGCGCAGCCGGCGCTGGAGAAACTGCAGGATTCGTTGAAAAAGTCAACATCGCGGCGTTCGCACGAAGCGGAGCCAGCAGCAGAGAAAAAGAAGCCGGCGCCGCGCCTGCGCAAGACGAAGGCTAAGGCGGAGGTAGCCTGAGATGAAATCCGCGTATCAGATTATTCAGAAGCCGGTGATCACCGAAAAAGGCCTCGGCATTAAAGAGACCCAGAACACGCTGGTGTTCCAGGTGGCGCCCAAGGCGACGAAGACCGAGATCAAGGAAGCGGTGCAGACCATCTTCAAAGTGAAAGTAGCGTCGGTGCGCACCGCGAATTATCCGGGGAAAGAACGGCGGCGGGGCAAGTTTACGGGCTACCGTCCGGACTGGAAGAAGGCGTACGTGCGGTTGAAGAGCGGCGAAAAAATGCCGGAGTACGCGCAAAATCTGTAAATCAGTCGTTAGTCGCTGGTCGTTAGTCTCTGGGAAAATCGAATAGCGAACGACCGACGACAAACGACCAACGACAAAGAGTAGTGAGCTAGATATGGCCATAAAAACCTACAGACCGACAACGCAGACGTTGCGCTATCGCACCACGCTCGTGACCGATGACATTACGTCGAAAAAGCCGCACAAGCCGCTGGTTGAGGGAAAATTGCGAACGGGCGGGCGGCGCAATTCCGGCGACACGACCATGCGGTTCCGCGGCGGCGGCAACAAGCGCAAGCTGCGCACGATTGACTTCAAGCGCGACAAGCACGGGATTCCGGCGACGGTCGAGACCATCGAATACGATCCCGGCCGCTCGGCACGAATTGCCTTGCTGAGCTATGCCGATGGCGAGAAGCGTTACATTGTGCAGCCCGATGGACTGAAGGTTGGGCAGAAGATTTTGAGCGGACCCGAAGCCGACATTCTGGTGGGGAACGCGCTGCCGCTGCGGAATATTCCGCCGGGCACGACGATCCACAACGTGGAACTGCGTCCGGGCAAGGGCGCCCAGATGGTGCGTTCGGCGGGTGGCGCGGCGCAGTTGATCGCAAAAGAAGGCGACTACGGGCTGGTCAAGTTGCCTTCGGGCGAAACTCGCAAGGTGCTGCTCGACTGTTTAGCGACGATCGGGCAGGTGGGCAACACCGACCACGAAAACGTCACCTGGGGCAAGGCGGGACGCACGCGCTGGGTCGGGAAGCGTCCGCATAACCGCGGCGTTTCGATGAACCCAGTGGATCATCCGCATGGCGGCGGTGAAGGCAAGACCTCCGGCGGACGTCATCCGGTGACCCCGTGGGGCCAGCCGACGCGTGGCTACAAGACGCGGAACAATAAGCGAACCGATGCGTTTATCGTGAAGGACCGCAGACAGAAAGGCTAAGAGCAAGGTTTCAAAGTTTCAGAGTTTCAAGGAAAATCCGAAGCCTCAGTCCGGATTGCTGAGAGCTGGGAACTGAGAACTGACTTATGGCTCGTTCAACAAAAAAAGGACCGTTCGTGGATGCGCACCTGGCGACGAAGGTGGAAGCCATGAATGCGCGCAACGAGAAGAAAGTGCTGCGGACTTGGTCGCGGCGCTCGACGATTATTCCGGAGATGGTGGGACACACGATTGCCGTGCACAACGGACGGAAATTTATTCCGGTGTACGTAACCGAGAACATGGTGGGGCATAAGCTGGGCGAATTCAGCTTTACCCGTCAGTTCAAAGGGCACTCGATGAAAGCGGCGACTGAAGTTGCGGCCAAACCGGCGGGCGTGCCCGGCGGACCTGGAGCCATAGCGCCGGCGGCGCCACCGGCGCCGAAGGCATAAGGGCACGGAGGAGACGGGACGATGGAATTTCGAGCTGAAGCCCGATACATGCGCGTCTCGCCGCAGAAGGCGCGGCTGGTACTGAACCTGATCAAGGGACGGCGTGTGGAAGAGGCGCGGAACACGCTGGCCTTCACCAAGAAGCGCGTGGCGGCGACGGTCGGGAAGCTGTTGCAGTCGGCAATCGATAACGCGAACTTCCTGAGCACCGAAAAGGGTCTGGATGTCGATCTCGATAACTTGTACGTGAAGCACGCGGTGGCGAACGATGGGCCGCGGATGAAGCGGATTCGTCCGGCGCCAATGGGTCGTGCCTATCATTATGTCCGGCGCATTGCGCATCTTGAAATTGTGCTGGCGGAGAAGAACCGAAACGGCGTTCCGGTTGGGACGGCGACGACGGCGGGTGAGAAGTCAGCGAAGGCTGCGGCTCCTCGAAAGCCGCAAGTGAAAAAGAAGGCCAAGGCGCCAGCAAAGAAGAAGGCGGTCGGCAAGAAGGCGACTGCGAGGAAGTAGTCGCTGGTGGATAGTCGTTAGGCGTTCGGGGAGTTGGTTCGCAAACGACCAGCGACCGACGAGCAACGACTGAGAAGGATTTAGGAGCTACACACTATGGGACAGAAGGTTCATCCTTACGGATTCCGGCTTGGCTACACCAAGCCGTGGAAATCGCGCTGGTTTGTTGAGAAAGACTACGACAAGCTGCTGCTCGAAGACGTGAAGCTGAAGAGCGAACTGAAGGAAAAGCTCAAGTCAGCGGGTGTGAGCTCGGTCGAGATCGAGCGTCCGGGCAACAAGCTGCGCATCATCATCAAGACGGCACGGCCGGGAATCATTATCGGGCGCAAGGGCGCGGAAATCGACAAGCTGAAGCAGGATCTGCAGAAGCGCACGTCCCGCGAGGTGCATGTCGATATTCAGGAAGTACACAAGCCGGAGCTCGATGCGCAATTGGTGTCGGAATCGATTGCGCTGCAACTGGAAAAACGCGTGGGCTTCCGGCGGGCGATGCGCAAGTCGGTGGATTCGGCGTTGCGCTTCGGGTGCAAGGGTATCAAGGTGCGGGTGAGCGGTCGGTTGAATGGCAACGAAATCGCGCGGTCGGAGTGGTATCTGCAGGGTCGGTTGCCGCTGCACACGCTGCGCGCCGATATCGATTACGGCTTCACCGAGGCGCGCACGACCTACGGTGTGATTGGCGTGAAGTGCTGGGTTTATAAAGGCGAGATTCTGCCGGCAAAGAAGCGGGAAGCGACGCCCGCAAGAGAAGTTAGCACCACAGGAGCATTTTAAGAAAGTCAGAAGTAAGAAGTCAGATTGCAGAAGTAAAAACCTAAGCTCGCGGACGCGATGGATTTTGAATTCGCTAACAGCTAAGAGCTAGAAGCTAAGAGCTGAATTATGTTGATGCCGAAAAAAGTTAAGTACCGCAAACAGCAGCGCGGGCGCATGACCGGGAAGGCCTTTCGCGGTGGCACGCTGGCTTTCGGTCAATATGGGCTGAAGGTGCTCGAACCGGGCTGGATCACCGACCGGCAGATCGAAGCGAGCCGAGTGGCGATGACACGTTTTGTGAAGCGCGGCGGCAAGATCTGGATTCGCCTCTTTCCGGATAAGCCGGTGACCAAGAAGCCGGCTGAAACCCGTATGGGGAAAGGCAAGGGTGCGCCGGACCACTGGGTTGCGGTGGTGCGGCCAGGAAAAATTCTGTTTGAGATGGAAGGCGTTACCATCACGGACGCGAAAGAGGCCATGCGCCTGGCGTCGCACAAGCTCCCGCTGCGGACGACGTTCGTGAAGCGAGAAGTGATCTAGAGCTGAAAGGGTTCGAGAGACAATTTGCTCGGGCAGGAAGTTCTCACAAAGAACTGACAGCTGAGAGCCGAGAGCTGATTTTATGAAGGCAGAAAAGATTCGCAACTTGACCGACGTTGAGCTCAAGCATCAGGAGCGGGATTTGGCCGACCAGCTCTTCAAGCTGAAGTTCCAGATGAACATGGGACAGACCGAGAGCCTGAAAAAGATTCGCGGGCTGCGCCGGGATATTGCGCGCGTCCAGACCGTTCTGCGCGAGCAGGAACTGGCCACCCGCAAGACGGAGAAAACATAATGGCGGAAATCACGAGCCAAGCCGAAAAACACAGTGGCCGCAAGATATTGATCGGCACTGTCGTCTCGAACAAGATGCAGAAGACGATCGTGGTCGAGGTGACGCGAAAGAAGGCGCACCCGATGTACAAGCGGGTGATCTCGATCCGGAAGAAGTTCTACGCACACGATGAGAAAAACGAAACCCATCCCGGCGACGTAGTGAAGATCGAAGAGTCGCGGCCGTTGTCGAAGCTGAAGCGCTGGACGCTGAAAGAGGTCGTGCGGAAGACGGCGCTGGTGCCGGAAGTTGACATCGATGCCGGTACGGGCATTGGGCGCTAAGGGCGCCCGCTGGACGCTTGCCAAGAAAGTCCGCTAAGAATTAGGCGGAGGAGGAGACGAACATGGCCGTAATGATGAGATCCATGCTCGAGGTCGCCGATAATTCCGGCGCCCGCAAGCTGCAGATGATTCTGCCGCTCGGGGGCGGGACCGGTCTGCGCGCGGGGCTGGGCGACGTGATCACGGCCAGCGTGAAGGAAGCTGCGCCGGACGGTCAGGTACAGAAGGGCAAAGTGGTGAAGGCGGTTATCGTGCGGACGCGGAAAGAGCATCGGCGGCGGGACGGGACTTACATCCGCTTCGATCAGAACGCAGCCGTGCTGATCAACGAAACCGGTGAGCCGGTGGGCACGCGCGTGTTCGGTCCGGTGGCGCGTGAACTGCGCGAGAAAAAGTTTGTGAAGATTGTGTCGCTGGCGCCGGAAGTACTTTAGGTCTCAGGTGGCAGGTCCTAGGTTTCAGGAAGAGCGAGCCTGCTAACAGAGCAAGAACTTAGAGCAAGAATTGAGGATTGAGGATTCGAGATGGGAACCGCAACTACGACCGAACACAAGCGGGTGGATATCCGCCGGAATGACACGGTGAAGGTGATGACTGGGCGGGATACGGGAAAAGAAGGCCGCGTACTGCGTGTGTTTCCCGACGAGGGCAAGGTGTTGGTGGAGCACGTGATGACGGTAAAGAAGCACGTGCGTCCGAACCCGCAGCGCAACATCAAGGGTGGAATTGCCGAGCAGGAGCGGGCAATCCAGCTCTCGAACGTGGCCCTGGTGTGCGCGACCTGCGGTCCGGTGCGGGTCGGACACGAAGTCCGTGGCGAGCGCAAAGTCAGAGTCTGCAAGAAGTGCGGGACAACGCTGGATAAGTAGCTGTCAGCTCTCAGTTATCAGCTTTCATTTAGTGCACGTAGTGCGAGCGGCAGGTACGACAAATTTGAGACTTACGAACCGGTACACGTCGAGCTAAACGCTTAAGAGCTAAAGCCGACAATCCGAAACCGTGAGAGACAAGGCAGCATAGGCAATGGCGACAGACGGTCAGAAAAAAGACGAGCAGCAGAAAAAGGCGAAGTCGGGCAAGGGCGAGCAGAAGGGGCATGCGCCGGTCGAGGCGAAGGCTGGTCCGGAGGCTCCACGGCACACGGCGAAGGAGCGGCCGCGGTTGCGGGCGCGCTTTGAGAAGGAAGTTTCCGTGACCCTGATGAAGGAACTCGAACTCAAGAACCCGATGGCCGTGCCGCGACTGAACAAGATCGTCGTGAACATGGGCGTCGGCGAAGCGACCCAGAACGCGAAGCTTATCGACCCGGCAGTGAATGAACTGGGTCAGATTACCGGACAGAAGCCGGTAGTCACGCGGGCGAAGAAGTCGATTGCGGCGTTCAAAGTGCGCGAGGGTATGCCGATTGGGGCGATGGTGACACTGCGCGGCGACCGCATGTATGAATTTTTCGATCGCCTGGTGACCATCGTGCTGCCGCGAGTGCGCGACTTCCGCGGAGTTTCAACGAAGTCGTTCGATGGGCGCGGCAATTACACGCTGGGCCTGCACGATCAGTTGATTTTCCCGGAGATCGATTACGCGAAGGTAGACAAGCTGAAAGGCATGAACGTGACCATTGTGACGACAGCGCGCTCCGACGATCAGGCGCGCTCGCTGTTGAAGCATCTGGGAATGCCGTTCCGGGCGTAGCGCCGCCGTCTCGGCGGCTCTTGGGCGGGCGGGACGCCCGCCGGACAGCCGGCCAGAGGCCGGCGCTACAAGTAAAAGGCGCTAAAGCAAAAGGTTAGGAGCGAATTTGGCCACTACAGCAAAACGAGTGAAGGACGCGAGGAAGCCGAAGTTCTCGACGCGCCAGCACAACCGCTGCAAGATTTGCGGACGTCCGCGGGCCTATCTGCGGAAGTTTGGCATTTGCCGACTGTGTTTCCGGCAGTTGGCGCTGCGGGGCGAGATCCCAGGAGTTTCAAAGTCGTCCTGGTAAGAACCAGTCGGTAGTCGTCAGTCGTTGGTCGTTCGCTAACGTCTAACGACCAGCGACTAACGACCGAAAAAAGCAAGCTGCTGACAGGTTCTCCGCTGGACGCGGAGCGAACGGGCGGCTCGAGGAGAAGCAAACGATGAGGTTGACCGATCCGGTCGCAGACATGCTGGCGCGCATCCGTAACGCGATTCGCGCGCGGCACCAAAAAGTCGATATACCAGCTTCCAAACTGAAGACGGAGATTGCCCGCATCCTGAAGGAAGAAGGCTACATCGCGAACTTCAAGCCGGCGGAAGAAGAGGGCCACAAGGTCCTGCGCGTGTATCTGAAGTACGGCAACAACAACGAGGCGGTGATTACGAACCTGGCACGCGTATCGCGTCCGGGCTGCCGCGTCTATGTGCGCCGCACCGAGATTCCGCGGGTACTGGGCGGGATGGGAATCAATATCCTGACCACGCCGAAGGGCGTGATGACAGGACGCCAGGCGCGCCGGCAAGGACTCGGCGGCGAATTGCTTTGCGAGATTTGGTAGAGAACCAGTTTTCAGCCATCAGCTCTCAGTCGTCAGTTAAACCGCTGAGATTTAGCTGAAAGCTGAGAGCTGAGAGCTGAGAGCTAAAAGCTATGTCACGAATTGGAAAAAAACCGATCGCGATCCCAAAGGGCGTGAGCGTCAAGATTGAAGGCAACACGGTGATGGTCCAGGGGCCGAAAGGCAAGCTGGATACAACTCTCCCGTCCGGCATCAAGATGGAACAGAAGGACGGCAACCTGGTGGCGCTGCGCGAGAACGATTCGCAGGCGGCGGTGCACGGATTGGCGCGCGCGCTGGTCAATAACGCTGTCGATGGCGTGACCAAGGGCTGGACCAGGGAACTGGACATCGTCGGCATCGGCTACCGCGCGGAGATGAAAGGCAAGGGGACGGTGGTGTTCAGTCTGGGTTACTCGCACCCGATTGAGTATCCGCTGCCAACCGGCGTGGATTGCGCGGTGGACGCAAAGCTGACGCATCTGACGCTGAACGGGATTGACCGCCAGAAAGTCGGCCAGGTGGCGGCGGAAATGCGGTCGCTGCGTCCGCCCGATCCGTATAAGAACAAGGGCGTGCGCTACCTTGGCGAGCGGTTGAAGAAGAAGGTTGGCAAGACCGGAGCTAAGTAGGGAGTCGATAGTCGTTGGTGGTTAGTCGCTAGGAAGCTGGACTCGCAAACAACTAACGAGGACCAACGACTGAAGAACTTGAGGGTTTCAAGATGCTGAGAATCGCTTCAAAGAATCAGACGCGGCAGCGGGTGCATGATCGTATCCGTAAGAAGGTCATGGGTACGCCAGAGCGTCCGCGGCTGAATGTGTATCGGTCGCTGAACCATATCTACGTGCAGTTGATTGACGACCTCAAGGGAGTCACGCTGGCTGCGGCTTCGACGGCGGACGACCGGAAAGGCGCGCGCGTCACCGGCGGCAACGTGGCGTCGGCCAAGATGGTTGGAAAAAAAATTGCCGAACTGGCCAAGCAGAAGGGCTTTACCAAGGTGGTATTCGATCGTGGCGGTTACATCTACCATGGCCGGGTCAAAGCGGTGGCCGATGCGGCGCGCGAAGCGGGATTGCAATTCTAGTCGCTAGTCGGTGGTCGTTAGTCGTTCGCGCAATTACTCTCCGAACGACCAGCGGCTAGCGACCGACGACAAAAATGGAAATGAGATTTCAGAATGCCTAGAGTGACCAAGAAACTCGATGCGGGTTCGTTCCAGTTAAAGGACCAGGTAGTCTCAATTAACCGGGTGACGAAGGTGGTTAAGGGCGGCAAGAACATGTCGTTCGCGGCGTTGGTGGTGGTGGGTGATCCTTCGGCGGCGGTGGTTGGTTTCGGGTCCGGCAAAGCGAAGGAAGTTCCGCAGGCCATCCGCAAGGGGATCGAGTCGGCGAAGAAGAACCTGATGCGGATCAACCTGACGCAAACCACGGTACCGCATACGGTGATCGGACGCTTTGGTTCGGGAATGGTGCTGCTGAAGCCGGCGCCGGAAGGCACGGGCGTGATTGCGGGCGGAGCGGTGCGGGCGGTGATGACGTCGGCGGGCGTTCAGAATGTGCTGACGAAATCGATCGGCACGACCAATCCGCATAATGTGATCAAGGCGACGTTCGATGCGCTGAAGAAGCTCAAGAGCCGGGAACACGTAGCAGAGCTGCGCGGCAAGTCGGTGGAGGAGTTGTAGATGACAACCAAGGCATCGAAATCGGTGGCGAGCGGCAAGATCCAGTTGAAGTGGGTGCGGTCGGCAATCTGCACTCCGGTAAAACACAAGAAGGTTGTCAAAGGACTGGGGTTCACCCGGCTGTACCAGGTGATTGAGCGGCCGGACACGGCGGCGATTCGCGGCATGGTGAAGAAGATCCCACATCTGGTGGAGATCGTGAGCTAAGTTGTGGAGACGCGGCTTGCCGCGTCTGAGACGAGGCGAGCCTCGTCTCTACAGAGAGAAAGTCATGAATTTATCAACAATACGGGCACCCAAGAAATCGACGGAAAAAAAGAAGCGAGTCGGACGCGGCATGGGGTCCGGCATGGGCAAGACTTCCACCCGCGGTCACAAGGGGCAGTGGTCCCGATCGGGTGCGCGGCTGATACGCGGGTTTGAAGGCGGACAGATGCCGCTGCACCGGCGTGTGCCGAAGCGCGGTTTCACGAACATTTTCCGCGAGGAATACGACGTGGTGAATCTGAATCGCCTGGCAACGCTCGGCGAAACTGAAATCACGCCCGAGGTGCTGAAAAAGGCGGGCGTGGTGAACGGCAAACAGCCAGTCAAGATCCTGGGCACCGGCGAACTGACGACTGCGATTACCGTTCATGCGCACAAGTTTTCGAAGTCGGCGCAGGAAAAAATCACCAAGGCGGGCGGCAGGTTCGAGGTCTTGCAGTAATGCTCGAAAAGCTTTCAAACATCTTTCGGGTTCCCGATCTTCGCAAGCGCGTGTTATTCACGCTCGGCCTGCTGGCGGTGTATCGCATCGGCGGCCACATCCCGACGCCGGGAATCAACGGCGACCGGCTGGCGCAGTTCTTCGAGCAGAACCGGGGCTCGGTGCTGGGCTTCGTCGATCTGTTCAGCGGCGGCAACTTGCGGCGGCTCACGATTTTCGCGCTGGGCATCATGCCGTACATCACGGCGTCGATCATTCTGCAGTTGCTGACAGTGGTGTATGAGCCGCTCGCCAAGCTGCAGAAAGAAGGCGAACTGGGCCGGAAGAAAATCACGCAGTGGACGCGTTATCTCACCGTGGTGCTGAGCGCGGTGCAATCGTTTGGAATCGCTATCAGCCTGCAGAAAGCCGGCGATTTCGTCAACACTCCCGGGCCGGGTTTCATCCTGATGACCATGCTGACCCTGACCACAGGCAGCGCATTCATCATGTGGCTGGGTGAGCAGATCACCGAGCGCGGCATCGGCAACGGCATGTCGTTGCTGATTTTTGCGGGCATCGTAGTCGGTCTGCCGCGAGGCGTGGCCGATCTGTATCAGAAGGCGAGCACCTCGGCTTGGGGAGTATTTACGGCCCCGGCCATCCTGATGCTGCTGGTGCTGATGATCGCGGTGGTCGCATTTATCGTATTCGTCGAGCGCAGCGAGCGCCGCATTCCGGTGCAGTATGCCAAACGTGTGGTGGGACGGAAAGTGATGGGCGGACAATCCACTCACCTGCCGTTGCGGGTGAATGCGGGTGGCGTGATGCCGGTGATTTTCGCGTCTTCGATTCTGGCCTTACCGCAGATGCTGGGCGCGGCGTTCCACAACAATAAGGTGGTTGGCCCACTTCTGGACGCTATGCGCTGGGGTGAGCCGCTGTACACGCTTCTCTATTGTTTGGGTATTGTTTTCTTTGCCTACTTCTATATCTCGATCGTGTTCAATCCGAACGAGGTCGCGGACAATATGCGGAAGTGGGGAGGTTTTATTCCTGGCATACGGCCCGGGAAGCGAACTGCGGATTTCATCAACGATGTTCTAACCCGGATCACGCTGGTGGGTGCGCTCTATCTGATTTCGATTTCGCTGATTCCGGAGTGGATGATTGCCGGTATCAAGCTGAACCACCTGTGGCTGGTAGGGCGCTTTTTCGAGAGCCTTCCCACCTGGGTAACCAACGGTCTGGGAGTGAATTTCTATTTCGGTGGAACCTCGCTGTTGATCGTGGTCGGCGTGGCGATGGACACGGTCACACAGATCGAGGCGCAGCTTATCATGCGGCACTACGATGGGTTCACGCCGAAGAGTGGACGTATTCGCGGACGCCGGACGTGGTAAAAAAAGTTCTCAGTTCCCGGTTCTCAGTTCTCCGTGAGAAGCGGCGATATTAATACCGCGAACTGGTTCTGTGGGTGCGGAGCACGGCAGTATTTCCGCGAAGGGAAATACGAGTAAAAAGGGGCCATTTCGATGGCCAATGACACCGCGCGAAATATTGGACCGGTGATCCTTCTCGGACCACCCGGGGCCGGGAAGGGCACACAGTCCAAACGGATTGTCGACCGTTACGGTATCCCGCAGATATCGACGGGTGATCTTTTGCGGGATCACGTAGGACGTGGTACCGAGCTTGGCCTTGAAGCCAAGGCGATCATGGCGCGGGGCGAACTGGTGCCTGACGAGTTGATGTACGGCATCGTGGCCAGCCGGCTGCGGGAAGCCGACTGTAAACGCGGATTTGTGCTGGATGGTTTTCCCCGGACAGCCGCCCAGGCAGGATGGCTGGATGCTTTCCTGGAAGAAGAGGTCTTTGAAAATTTGGAGAACTGTCCGCCGGTTGTGATCCAGTTGCTCGTGGACTATACTCAGTTATTGCTACGGCTTACCGGGCGGCGTTCGTGTCCCACCTGTGGGCGGCTCTACAACATTCACTCCCAGCCACCTCTCGTCGACGAGTTGTGTGATGTGGATGGATCCAAGCTGGTAATCCGCGACGACGATCGCGAAGAAGTCATTTCGGGGCGATTGGCTGCCTATGAGAGGCAGACCCGGCCGGTAGCGGATTACTACCGGGTGCAGCGGCGGCTGGTGGCAGTCAATGCGGATCGGCCCGTGGAAGACATTACGGCGCAGATTTTCGGCGTGATTGAACGACATTGCCGTAATGGATGCTAGTAGCGGCGAAGCTAGAATTGATTATGAGTTTTGGAGAGGACCGGATCATCCGCAAGTCGCCGGAAGAGATCGAAAAGATGAGGCGGAGCGGCAAGATGGTCCGCCAGGTTCTGAACCACCTGAAAACTGTGGTGGCGGCCGGCGTTACCACGATGGACCTGGAAAAAGCCGCCGAAAAGCTGATCGCGGAACTCGGGGCGGCGCCGGCGTTCAAGGGATATTACGGTTATCCATGTGTGCTGTGCACTTCGATCAATGAAGAAATCGTGCACGGCATCCCGTCGGAAAAGCGGACGCTGAAAACGGGTGACATCGTTTCCATCGACTGCGGCGTTGTCTATGACGGGTATTACGGAGACGCGGCCATCACCGTTCCCGTGGGCGAATCGCTGACGGCGGAATTGAAGAAGCTGCTCGAAGTGACCGAGGCCTCGCTGTACAAAGGCATCGGGCAGGTGAAGATCGGCAACACCGTCGGACACGTGGGATCGGCGATCCAGAAGCACGTGGAAGCGAACGGGTTCAGCGTGGTGCGGGAATTTGTCGGGCATGGCATCGGGACCAAGCTGCATGAAGCGCCGCAGATTCCGAACTTCGGCAAGAAGGGCCAGGGCGCGGAATTGACCGAAGGCATGGTCCTGGCAATTGAGCCGATGGTGAACTCGGGGCGTCCCGAGACCAAGGTCTTGAGCGACAAATGGACAGCCGTAACGGCGGACGGCAGTTATAGCGCGCACTTTGAGCATTGCGTGGCGGTAACCAGGCAAGGGCCAATGATTTTGACGCAGTAGAGCTTTTAGCTCGCAGTTAAAGCGCTGAAGTGAAAGTTGTAAGTTGTAACTGAGAGCTGACAGCTGAAGGCTGACAGCTGACAGCTGTTTAAGGAGTCAATGAGTAAAGAAGACGCGATTGAAGTGATGGCAACGGTCGTCGAACCGCTGCCCAATGCCATGTTCAAGGTGGAACTGGAAAACAAACACCAGGTGCTGGCGCACGTTTCCGGCAAGATGCGGAAGAACTTTATACGGATTCTGCCGGGGGACAAAGTCGCGGTCGAACTTTCTCCATACGATCTGAATCGCGGGCGGATTGTCTACCGCTACAAATAAGCTGCTGAGCTTCGCTCAGCTGGACAGCCGAGGGCGGCTGTCCCTACGTGAGGATTTATGAAAGTAAGGGCGTCGGTTAAGAAGATTTGCGACAAGTGCAAGGTCATCCACCGTAAGGGAGTAGTGCGGGTGATCTGCGAGAATTCGAAACATAAGCAACGGCAGGGTTAGGACGAAACGATTTTTGCAGTTGCATTTCCTGACAGCTGACGGCTGGTTTTAAGAGAGGGATCATGGCTCGTATTGCAGGCGTCGATCTTCCGCGCAACAAGCACGCGAATATCGCGCTCACTTACATCTACGGCATCGGCAATTCACGGGCCGCGCGCATTCTGGATGCGGCGAAAGTGGATCCGATGAAAAACGTTTCGGACCTCGCTGAAGACGAGGTCAACCGCATCCGCCAGGTGATCGAGGGGGAAGGCTCGGTGGAAGGCGATCTGCGCAAAGACGTTTCGATGAACATCAAGCGGCTCATCGAAATCGGGTCCTATCGCGGATTCCGCCATCGGCGCAACCTGCCGGTTCGCGGGCAGCGCACGCACACCAACGCTCGTACCCGCAAAGGTCCGCGCAAAGGCACGGTCGCGCAGAAGAAGAAGACGGCAAAAGCGTAAACCAGCTATCAGCTCTCAGCTATCAGTTCTCAGTTACAGCGGAGAACGGTTTTACTGAGAACTGAGAACTGAGAACTGAGAATTCCAAACATGGCAAAACCAGCAGCAGCAGGCGGCGCCCCGGCGGCGCCCGAGAAAAAAGGCAAGAAGAAGACGTTCAAAAAGAAAGAGCGCAAGCACGTTCCGCATGGACTGGTGCACGTGCAGGCCTCTTTCAACAACACCATCGTGACCATCTCGGACATGACCGGCAATGTGCTGGCGTGGAAGAGTTCGGGGTCGCTGGGTTTTCGCGGGTCCCGCAAAGGGACTCCGTTTGCCGCGCAGCAGGCTGCAGCGAATGCCGCCAGCATGGCGCGCGATCACGGCGTGCGCTCGGTGGATGTGCGGGTGAGCGGTCCGGGATCGGGGCGGGAGTCGGCGGTACGCGCGCTGGCTTCGGCGGGAATCGAAGTGCGGTCCATTAAAGACACGACGCCGATTCCGCATAACGGTTGCCGGCCCCCGAAACGGCGCAGAGTGTAAGAGAAAGTTCTCAGTTCCCAGTTCTCGGTTCTCAGTAAGAACCTTAGAACGTTGGGTGTTTTCTGAGAACTGGGAACTGAGAACTGATTTCGTCCGGGACGAAGGGTGAAGCCAAACCTGTAAACCGGTCATCTAAGAAGGAGAACAACTTGGCACGTTATACCGATGCAGTGTGTCGTCTTTGTCGCCGGGAGGGGATCAAACTCTTCCTCAAAGGCACGAAGTGCTTCAGCGACAAATGTCCTATTGAGAAGCGCAACTTTGCTCCCGGACAGCACGGGAAAGACAAAAAGACCAAGGTTGTAGGCTACGGTCTGCAGTTGCGCGAAAAACAGAAAGCCAAACGCATCTACTTCACCCAGGAAGGCCAGTTCCGGAATTACTTCGAGAACGCGGTCCGGTTCAAGGGTGTGACGGGCGCGAAACTGCTGGAACAACTCGAGCGGCGTCTGGACAACGTGGTCTATCGTCTCGGCTTCGGCATTTCCCGCCGCCAGGCGCGCCAGTTGGTGCGTCACGGCCACGTGCAGGTAGATGGGAAGAAGGTCAACATCCCATCCTACGAGGTCAGCGTTGGCGAGGAGATTGCGATTCGCGAGAGCAGCCGCAAGATACCGATTCTCGAAACGGCAAAGGACTTTGCCAGTCATCAGCCGGCGCCGGTGTGGTTGGAGATCGATCGCGAAAACTATAAGGGGCGCGTGATTGCGCTGCCGAAACGCGAAGACATCCAGTTGCCGGTGAACGAGCAGCTGATTGTAGAGTTGTACAGTAAATAGTCTGATTTTTCGGTCCACTATTCGTGCCCGATCAGCCTGCGATGGCGTCTGATTTGAACCTGGGCCGGTTCAAAGAGCCACCGCGGAGCCACATGGCCGAGAGGAGAAACACAGAATGCTTTGGAGAGGGTTTCAAAAACCGAAACGCCTGGCGAGCGATACCAGTTCGCTGACTGACAAATACGGGATGTTCTGGGCGCAGCCGTTTGAGCGCGGATTTGGCACCACCATCGGCAATGCGCTGCGGCGCGTGATGCTGAGTTCAATCGAAGGCGCGGCCGTTACCGCGGTGAAGATCGAAGGCGTGCTGCATGAATTCCAGTCGATTCCCGGAGTGGTCGAAGATGCGACCGACATCATCCTCAACATGAAGCAGGTCCCGTTCAAACTGGCGGGAGATGGCCCGAAGGCGATCTACCTGCGCGCGGATCAGCCGGGCGTGGTTACCAGCGGCATGATCGAAGCCGACGGCGATGTGGAAGTGCTCGATAAGGAAATTTACATCGCGACGGTAAGCGAAGGCGGCAAACTCGAAATGGAAATGCGGCTGAAGCGCGGCCGCGGTTACGTTTCCGCGGACAAGAATTTCGAGGATGATCTGGGCATCGGATTCATTCCGATCGATTCCGTGCACACGCCGGTGCGCAAGTGCAACTACACCGTCGAAGCGGCGCGTCTGGGACAGATCACCGATTACGACAAGCTGACGGTGGAAGTCTGGACGAACGGTTCGATCACTCCCGGCGATGCGCTCGGGCTCTCCGCAAAGCTGGTGAAGGACCACATGAATATCTTCATCAACTTCGAAGAGGAGATCGAAACCGCATCGGCGAGCGAAGAGCGCCGGCCGGAGATCAAGAACGAGAACCTGAACCGTTCGGTCGAGGAACTCGAACTCTCGGTGCGCAGCTATAACTGCCTGAAGAACGCCAACATTCAGTCGATCGGCGAACTGGTGCAGAAGACCGAAGCC
>Ga0074044_10002005_pt1 | contig 17952 bp, 15 predicted proteins | sample BogForMeECP23OM1_FD_94443 | JGI IMG/M metagenome (GOLD analysis project Ga0074044, IMG submission 94443) | Bog forest soil microbial communities from Calvert Island, British Columbia, Canada - Bog Forest MetaG ECP23OM1 | ecosystem: Environmental > Terrestrial > Soil > Wetlands ...
GAAGCCCGGATGGTAATCCGCTCCTATAATGATCATCGTTCGGCTCCTTTCTCCCGGGCCTTGGTTGGTTGGCACCACCAAAGTCTACTCGGGCGTTGGAGCCGACATTGTTATGGAATCAATAACGCTCAAAACCACCCAATCGCGTCGATCACATTGGCGTCGGCCAAGCCGCGCGACCCCACCAGCAAAGCTTCGAGACCTACTCCTCGATTCTCGCCAATCTTGTCAAGCCCCCGTTTTGACGGTTTTCCGCGTAAGTCATTGAAGTGGCTAGGAAAGTAGGAAAAGTTGGCGGTCCGGTGGGTCGGAATTGATATAATAGACTTATAGATAAGAAAAGGGCGCGGAGTTACTTCCGCACCCTTTTTCATTTGTCTTGAAGGCCTAGTCCCAGCCGGAGGTAGCTAGGTTTTACTGACGGCTGACGGCTTACGGCTGACGGCTGAAAGCTGACGGCTGAGCTGGCGGCTGCCCCCTAAGTCCTTATTCCACAAGATTTTGACTATAACCCCTTTAAACTCAGAGATTTTGAGCGTTTTAGCCCTGTAACTCTATGATTCCAATGCGGGGGGAGGGGGTAGGGGGGTACCCGTAAAGCATCAGGCTACAATTGGGCGAAAGGCGGAGGCAAGCGACGCGGGCAGGCGCCGAGCCAAAGCGTTCCCCAAAGCGGTTTGCGAAACCAGCCCTGGTTACTTTAATCCCTCGACCAGGTAAAGGTCGGCCAGCATGCGGTGGTATCCATAGACACAATTCTTGGCGTCGGGTGTCAACAGAATCGGGCCGATATTCTCGACCCCAGCGGGATCGGATGGCATAAGCTGCTTCCAGGGAGTGCGTTTCCCGGTCTGCACATCGAGGCGATCGACCCTCGCCGGCAGTTCACCCGGCTGGTAGAGGTATAAGGAGCGGTCGTCCGAGCTGAATGTGATGGGCTGCTCGCCGGGATTGAGCCCGTTAATCATGCGTGGCTCACCGCCGGCAACCGGATAGAGATACCCCTTTTGATCGGGGCCGATTCCGGCCACCCACTGCGAGTCGGGAGAGATGACAAACCTTGTGCCATTCACCCCTTCGGGGGTGAGCGGCTGGCTCTTACCGGAAGCCATCTCGTAGACGTATAGCCGTTCTCCTTTGCCGGGCTCGTTGCCCGAGAACAGGATGCGCTTGCCGTCAGGAAACCAATGCGCGAAGGCGTGGTTGATATTGTCGTTGGTCAGGTCTTTGGGCTCCCCAGCACCGGTAGTCAGCAGCTTTAATTGTCTGGGCGAATCCTGGGTCACGGTGATCACCCATTTTCCGTCGGGCGACAAAGCCCTCGCTCCACCTTCTCCCAGCAGGACAGCCGGAGAACCGTCAGTTTTTCGAATGTAGACGGCGTAGGACAAGCCGCTGGACTTGGAGTAGGCCAGCGCTCCTCCGCCGCCCTCCTCGTCAAACAAAAGCGTCTTGCCATCCGCCGAAAGGTCGGCTGGATAGGAATAATCGAGCCAGGAGAGTTCACGCTCCTTCAAATCACTGCCGCTAACACCTATCAATTCGCGCCGCCAACTGGCGCGCATCAGGAGCACCCGCCCATCCTTGGCAATATCCAACAACATCAGGGCACCCGGCAATCGCAAGATCATGCGCTCTTTGCCACTAAGCGTCACGGCATAAAGGCTGCGATCCGTACCGGTCTTGCTGGCGGTGAACCAGATCTCGTTGCCATCCGGAGACCACGCCAATCCCTGCGCAGTAAACCATTCGCCGGAGAGAACTTTCTTGTTCCCCTTGAGATCGACTATGGCGAGGTAACCATCGTCGTCGCCTTGCACGGGATGGTCGAGAAAAGCGATCAAATCGCCCTTCGGAGAAACTCGCGGATGACCGATCCATCCCCCAGTTTCATAAAGAGGTTTGCCGATTGGGTATTCCAAGCGGTTCTTTCCGCCGAAATCACGCACCACTGCAAGGGTGCTGCCATCCGGTCCCCAATCCGCCCACTGCACCCGCTCCAGCACGTCGCGCGGAGCACCGCCGGCCAGCGGCGCTCTGGCCAGCGTACCCATGCTCACCCAAGTGCCGATCGCCTTGCTGTCTAACAGAACGGCCAACTCAGCCGCGGAGGACACCGACATGAGCTGGGTGCGGCCCAGTCCCATGGAGCGCGATTCCGGTGCTTCCGGACTGGCGGTGAACACGTCCGTGGGATTGCCTTGCCAGGCCGCGCTGTAGAGAATTGTCTGCCCATCCGGAGCAAAGCGGGCAGAGCGGATGCTGCCACGGCGGAAGGTCAACTGGCGATAGAGCAGCGGCGGCGATGGCGGTTTCGAAAAGAGCAGTTTGCCTGCAAACAGGCTGGCAGCCACCGCGACAAGTAGAGCGAATGCGAAAAGCGGGAGAGACCGAGAGGTCCTGGATCGCGTTCCAGCTGTTGCTACGGCTGCGCCGGCGGTTGCCGGCTCCGCCTTGTCGACAAGCACGGAAGCGCCCGACGACCCAATCTCGCGTTGCAGCCGCTTCAGGTTGGCGCGCATCTCGGCCGCCGATTGGCAACGAAGTTCGCGATCCTTCTCGAGTGCGTTGCTGATGGTTTCTTCCAGCTTCGCCGGGAGTTGAGGATTCAGCCGGATGGGCGGAGTCGGCGCCCGGTTGAGAATGGCTTCCGTGACCACCGCCGAGGTTTCTCCACGAAACGGCGAAATTCCCGTGGCCATCTCGTAGAGCACAACGCCGAAGGAGAACAGGTCAGTCCTTCCGTCCAGTTCCTTGCCTCTTAACTGTTCGGGAGACATGTAGGCCACCGTGCCCATCGCTGTTCCGGGGCGGGTCAGGTCAAGGCTGGCTACCTCCGCCATGGTTGGCGAATCGCCGCTTTCAGGCCTGGTGGCTTGTGTGGTCTTCGCCAGCCCGAAATCCAGAATCTTGGCGTGCCCGCGCTCGGTCACAAAGATGTTCGCGGGCTTGATGTCGCGATGCACGATCCCCTTGGCGTGCGCGGCATCGAGCGCATCCGCGACCTCAATGCCGAGACTCAACAGTTGTTCCAACTCCAGGGGACGCTTGTCAATAAGGTGCTTCAGCGTCTGGCCGCTGAGGCACTCCATAGCGATGAAGAGATTCCCTTCGTGCTGGCCAATCTCGTAGATGGTACAAATGTTGGGGTGATTGAGTGCCGAGGCGGCGCGAGCCTCCCTGCGGAAACGCTCCAGCGCTTGCGGATCCTGCAAGGCCTCTTCGGGCAAGAACTTCAGAGCTACCAAGCGGCCCAGACTGGTGTCCTCAGCCTTGTAGACGACGCCCATGCCTCCGCCGCCAAGCTTTTCAACGATGCGGTAGTGCGAGATGGTCTGGCCGATCACTGTTCGCGAATCTTACGTGATTGAAAAGGGCGAGTCAATGAATGCGGAGAGGTGAAGGCGCCTCAAAGGGATCGCTAGCGAAATACCGCGAGCTTCGCTCGGCGTGGACGCGCGAGACGCCCGTCCCTCCACATTCAAAAGCAAAAGCCGCCAGTTTTCACTGACGGCTGATGGCTGAATGCTGATGGCTGATTTTAGCTTTCGTACAGCAGCACCCCTTCGGCCTTCTCGGCATCCACCGGACGGTAGTACAGCTTGTTGGATTCGAGGAAGACCTCGATGAATGCCGGCCGCGTGGTGATCGTGCCCTGAATCAGAGCTTCCGACAGCGGATCTTCGATGTACTTCTGCAGGGCGCGACGCAGCGGACGCGCTCCATAGCTGCGGTCGGTCAGGGTCTGGTTCAGAATCCACTTCTTCGCTTCGTCGGCCACGGTCACGGTGATCGAACGCTGGGCGAGATTTTGGTTCAACTGGCTGACCATGAGTTCGAGAATCTGGATCAGGTCCGCTTCGCTGAGCGCCATAAACAGGATGACTTCATCCACGCGGTTCAGGAATTCGGGATTGAAGGTGCGCTTGACCTCGCTCTTCACCAGGTCTTCTACCTTCTCGGAAACCATTTCGTCTTTCGAGGACTGGAAGCCGAGGCCCTCGCGCTTCATCAGATGCCGTGCCCCGATGTTCGACGTCATGATGATGATGGTGTTCTTGAAATCGACGGTGTTGCCCAAGCCGTCGGTTAATTGGCCGTCTTCAAAAACCTGCAGCAGGATGTTGAACACATCCGGGTGCGCCTTCTCGATTTCGTCGAGCAGAACGACAGAATATGGAGCGCGCTTGACGCGTTCCGTCAACTGGCCGCCCTCTTCGTAGCCGACGTATCCCGGAGGCGAGCCGATCAGCTTCGAAACGGAGTGCTTCTCCATGAACTCCGACATATCGAAACGTACGAGCGCCTTGTCGCTGCCGAACATGAAATGCGCCAGAGTGCGAGCGACTTCGGTCTTGCCGACGCCAGTCGGCCCCAGGAACAGGAATGAGCCGATGGGGCGATTCGGGCTCTTCAACCCGGCGCGCGAGCGGCGGATGGCGCGCGCCAGGGCGCTGATGGCTTTGTCTTGCGAGATGATGCGCTTGTGCAGCTCTTCTTCAATGCGCAGCAGCTTCTGGGTTTCTTCTTCCTTGATCGAGGTGATGGGAACGCCGGTCCAGCGCGATACCACGTCCTCGATGTCCTCCCGACCGACTACGCCGGTGGAGGATTCATCGAGGTGGTATTTTTCGCGAAGGGCGCGCAGGTTCTCGCGCTCCTTGCGTTCCTCGTCCGAGTAGAAGCGCGCCTTCTCGAACTCGTGGTTCGCGATGGCGTTCTCCATACGATGGACGATGAACTTGATCCGCTTCTGGACTTCGGTCAACTCTTCGGGCAACGTGGTCTGGCGCAGCTTTACGCGCGCGCCCGCCTCGTCGATCAGGTCGATGGCCTTATCCGGCAGAAAACGGTCGGGAATATAGCGATTCGAATGCGACACCGAAAAATTGATGGCATCGTCGGTGTAGGTGACGGCGTGGAATTTTTCGTAGCGTTCTTTGATCCCGAAAAGAATCTTGACCGCGTCGATTTCGTTCGGCGGCGGAACTTTTACGGCCTGGAAGCGGCGTTCGAGCGACCGGTCTTTTTCGATCGACTTGCGGTATTCCGCGGGCGTGGTCGCGCCGATACACTGAATTTCGCCGCGCGACAGGGCCGGCTTCAGGATGTTGGCGGCATCGAGCGAGCCTTCCGCCGATCCCGCGCCCACCAGGGTGTGCAGTTCGTCGATGAAGATGATCGAGTTCTGCGACTCCATCAGCTCTTTCATGATGGTCTTCAACCGCTCTTCGAACTGTCCGCGATACTTGGTGCCGGCGACGATCAGAGAAAGATCGAGCGCTAGAATGCGTTTGTCGGCCAGGAAGGAAGGAACTTCGCCGTCGGCGATGCGCTGCGCCAGGCCTTCTACGATGGCGGTCTTGCCTACGCCCGGCTCCCCGATCAATACGGGATTATTCTTGGTGCGGCGGCACAGAATCTGCACCACTCGCTCCACTTCGTTTTCGCGGCCTACCAGCGGATCGAGTTGGCTATCCATGGCGGACTGCGTCAGGTCGCGGGAAAACTCACTCAGTAATGAAGACTCGCGCTGTCCGCGTTGCGGCGCGGCTTTTTCCTGGCTGGTGCGCGCCAGTTCTTCGCGGATGGTCGAAAGCCGCAATCCGCGCTCGTGCAAGATCTCAGCCGCAAAGCACTTTTCTTCGCGCAGGAGTCCCAGCAGCAGGTGCTCGGTTCCAATATGTTTGTGCGAAAGCCGCTCCGCCTCTTCCGAGGCATACGCCAGCACACGCTTGCATTCGTTGCTCAGGGGAAGATCGACCGAAGTAGAAACCTTTTCCCGGATGGTGGTGTGACCCTCGATCTGCTTCCGGATCGATTCCACCGAGGCATGAGAGCGCAGGAAACGATTGGTCAGGGCCTTGTCTTCTCGCAGCAGCCCGAGCAGCAGGTGCTCGGTCTCAATGTAAGGAGATCCGAACTGGCTGGCCTCGTACCGCGCAAAGAAGATAACGCGCCTGGCTTTCTCCGTGTAGCGTTCGAACATATACCATTTCCCCCCGGAATTCCTGCGGAACGCTCCGCCCTCCGCCAAACCCCTGACCCTACCAAATTAATTATGCATTTATATCGCTCAATCTCCTAAGCGATATCCACTTTGTAGTAAACCCCGTGCTTCTGTTCTGCCTTTTCGCTACGCCGAAAGCGACTCGGGCGCGACTTCTTCTATTTTGCCCTGATCCAACCGTAAAACCCTATGGCACCGACGTGCAAACGCCAGGTTGTGGGTGGCGATTACAGAGGTCAATTGGTGCTCGCGGTGCAATCGTGCGACCAGTTCAAAAACCAATTCGCCGGTGCGCCCGTCGAGATCGCCGGTAGGCTCATCGGCCAGCAACACCTGCGGCCGGGTGATGAGCGCCCGTGCCAACGCCAGCCTTTGCTGCTCGCCGCCGGAAAGCTCTCCCGAACGATGATGCCCGCGCTCTTCCAGTCCCACCTCGCGTAGCCACCGCGAAGCTTCCTGTTCTGCTGTAGATAGCGCTTGCCCGCGCGTCAGCAGAGGCATGGCGACATTCTCCAAAGCAGTGAATTCCGGCAGCAGGTAGTGAAATTGCCACACGTAGCCGATTTCGCGGTTACGAAACTCGGCGGCGGCATCCTCGGAGAGCGAATTCACGCAGAAGTTCGCGCAATATACCGCACCCGCGGAAGGACGATCCAGCGCCCCCAGGATGTGCAACAAAGTACTCTTTCCCGCACCCGATTGCCCTACGATGGCGAGCATCGTTCCCTTCGCGACCTCAAAAGACAGGTTCTCAAAGAGCACGAGACGGGTTTCGCCTGAGCGAAACACCTTACTTAACCCTTCGACCCTCAACAGAGGATCTTGAGTTGTTAGATGCAAACGTCCCCTCCCAAGCACCAAGGTCGCCGGACGCTTTCCGCTGCAACCCAGCGGAAATGGCTCCCCGCTCCATTAGACCATGAGAAGGAACCACTCGTTCCCGCGATTTCCGAGGCGGAAACGATCCATGCGGAAGACTGTATACCTCTGGAAAACAATTGCAATGTGACGGTGGTCACAGATGGGCGAAACGGGAACGCCTGCCGAGCCCTATTCGTACCTCAACGCCTCCGCCGGCAAGATCCGCGCCGCCGACCACGACGGGTAAATCGTGGCCACAAACGAAATCCCGACCGAAACCAGCGCCACGATTATTCCGTCCACCAGACGCGGCGCGAACGGCACATAGTCAATCGAATAGACCTCGGGTGAGAGCGAAATAAAATGGTAGTGTCCGCCTGCCCACGAGATCGCGTAGCCGAGCACGAGCCCGATCGCCGTCCCCATCACGCCAATCAGCACGCCCTGCGCGATGAACACGCGCCGGATCTGCGCCCTCTTCGTCCCCAGGGACATAAGCACGGCAATATCTTTCGTCTTCTCCATGACCATCATGATCAGTGAGATCAAAATGTTGAGCGCGGCCACGAACACGATCAGCCCGATGGTGATAAACGTCACCACGCGCTCCAGTCGCAGCGCGCGGAACAAAGGCTTGTTCTGCTCCATCCAACTGGTGGCCATGAAGCCGTGGTTTCCTGAGGTTTGGCTTCCCGAGGAAAGATCGGCGGCCTGTTCGAGCGAGCGCGCCACCTCGCCCGCCTGGTAGATATCGTCGATCTTGAATTGGATGACCGAGATCACGTCGCCCAACCCAAACAACTGCTGTGCGTCAGCAAGCCGGATGAATGCCCACGAAGAGTCGTAGTCGAAAAAACCGGAATTGAAGATTCCCGCGACATGAAAGCGAATGTACTTCGGCACCATGCCAAACGGAGTCAGCTCGCCCTGAGGAGAAGTCACCAGCACCACCGACCCCACGGTCGCGCCCAGTTCCTCCGCCATGTCCTTGCCAAGAATAATCGGAGGCATAGCCGCAACGCGCTGCTGCACGCCGGCGAGGTCGTCGGGAGATTCGGCCTGTGTAGAGCGGACACTCTTGTCCGCTGCCTTTGCACTCGATGTTGTTTGTGGGGATGCGGAGGTTCCGCCCGCCCTTTCCTCCAGCGCCGCCGCCGATCCCAGCGTCACCGTTTGCAGCAGATCGCTGACCTTCCGCTCATACTGCGGCAGCATCCCCTTCAGCACCGCGCCGCGCGCCCGCGGACCGCGCGAAATCAGCACCTGCTCGTAAATCGCCGGAGCGGCCGCCACTACGTGCGGCTGTTTCGACAACTCCTCGAGCAGCGGACGCCAATCGCGCATCCCGTCACTCTCCACCCGCAGCAAACTGATGTGCGCCGTCGAACCCAGCAACCGCGCCTGCAAATCCTGGCGAAAGCCGTTGTTGATGGCCAGTGCGACGATCAGCGAAGCGACTCCCGCTGCCACTCCCAGGATGGAAATACCCGTGATGACGCCGATGAACGCCTGGCGGCGTTTGGCTCGGAGATAGCGGGTTGCAACGAAAAGTTCGAAGCGCATAGGAGCAGCTATCAGCTCTCAGTTCTCAGCTTTCAGTTACTGCGGATTATAGCTGGCGCTGCGGGAACACTCTTGGCAGAACCGCCGGTACGGATCTGCGATACGCGCGGTACGAGTCGCCAAACCTCTTCTCTAACTCCGCATCCTCCATCCGGATCATCACCGCTCCGGTGACCACTGCGAACGCCGTCAGCCCCCAGCACACCGCGAGGCCGGTCGCGGCGCTCCATGCCAGCATCTCGCAGAGATGCGCTAGGTACACCGGATGCCGCACTCGCGACCGGATTCCATCCGTCACCAGCCGCTGATCGCGATTTCCGCCGTGAACCTCGGGCAGCCCGCCGAGTTGCTTGGCGCTGAAATTCTTCCCGGATCGCGAATAGATATACAGCCCGAAAACGAACAGCAAAGCCGCTGCGCCCCACGCCCAGTCTGCACGATAAAGCAAGATAGCCCGCCACGGCCGCGTGGCCAGCGCCACCGCGAACCACATCGCCATCCACAGGGGCAGCAGCAAGACATACGGAGATCCATGGTATGAAAGATGCCGCGCGCGCCACCGCTCGGCAAACGGATGAATCATGAACCAGAAGGCAGGGATGGTCGAATACACGACGCAGGCCAGCCATCCCATGAGTTGTAGCCAGTGCCGCATGGGCGGATTCTAGCAGGCGGCGGTCGGAGCGCCGGCGCAAGTCACTGCAACTGACCACTGGCCACCGACCACTGACCACTGCTTCCTGCTATTCTTCTCCCTCATGTCCCCCATCCTGACCAGTGTGCTGCTAGGCCTGACCGCTGCGGGCGCCAACGTGTTCGGCGGCGCCATCATCGTCCAAAGGGATTGGGAGCGCTCGTACCTCCGCTACTTCGTCGCGCTGGGAGCGGGCTTCATGCTGGCGACGGCGCTGGTTGAAATGGTGCCGGCCAGCATTCAGCTGCGCGGCGGGTATGCCGGATTCCTCATCTTGCTCGGGTACTTGCTCGTACACTTTTTTGAGCACACCGTCACCCCGCATTTCCATTTTGGAGAAGAAACTCACGCCGACCAGTTCGTGCATTCGCATAAGGGATACTCGGTTCTGATCGGGTTGCTGATTCATACGTTTTTCGACGGCATCGCGATCGCCTCGGGATTCCTTGTTTCCCAGGCGCTCGGCTGGATCATCTTCGTCGCGGTTTTTCTACACAAAATTCCGGAAGGTTTTACCATCTCGTCGGTGATGCTCGCCAGTGGCCAAAGCCGCGCATTCGCCTGGGGATCGTCCGTGATGTTGGGCGTAGCGACCGTGGCTGGAGTGATGACGATGGCAATCTTTCGCCACGAGGTAAGCTTCGGCCTGCCCTTGTCGGCGGGCGTTACGATCTACGTAGCCGCCTCGGACCTGATCCCGGAAGTAAATAAAGAACCCGGAGTGAAGATGGCCCTACTGGTCTTCGTCGGAGCGGCGTGCATGTTTGTGCTGGATCGGTTCTTCCATGTGCACTAGAAAGTACCCAGTACCCAGTACTCAGTACCCAGAAAAACCTACTCGGGCAGGGACGCCATTAATCCGTTCAAGATTCTGCCGACCTCGTGAACTCGCTGGAGCAAACCCTCCGTGGATTGATGATCCGCATATCCTAGACGCTCTGCTAGCAGTAACTGGGTTTCAAGCTCGGCAAGCGAGCCTGCCGAATGTCGCAGGAAATGGCGGAATTCACGATGGCTGTGGTGCGCCTGCCCCTCGGCGATGTTGCTCGGAACCGAGACCGCTGCGCGTCGGATCTGATCGGTAAGGCTGTAGACCTCCCGTTTCGGAAAGCTGTCGGTTAGCTTGTAGATTTCCGTCACCAGATCCATGGCCTTCTGCCACACGACGAGATCCTTGAAATGCTGAGCCATATCGTATGACCGCTGCGTGCCGTTTCTCTGGGTACTGGGTACTGAGTACTGGGTACTGAGTACTGGGTACTTTTCTATCCGCTGTGTCGTATATGCATCACATCCCCATCCTGCACAATGTAATCCTTGCCTTCGAGCCGCAGCGTGCCTTTGGCTCGTGCATTAGCTTCGGAGCCCGCTTCTAGCAGCTGATCCCAGCGAATGGTCTCGGCGCGGATGAAGTGTTTTTCCAGATCGGAGTGAATGGCGCCGGCGCCGTTCTGCGCTCGTGTATTCAGCGGAATCGTCCAGGCGCGGCATTCGTCTTCGCCAGCCGTGAAAAACGAAATCAATCCCAGCAGGTGATAGCTCTTGCGGATCAGCCGCGAGAGCCCGCTTTCCGTCAGTCCATAGCTGCCGAGAAATTCCGCTGCGTCTTCGTCCGTCATCTCCGCGAGTTCGGCTTCCACTTTGCCGCAGATCGCGCTGGCTCCGGCATTCGGACGCGCGGCCACTTCGCTCAGATTGAATTTCGTCACCGCCGCTTCCAGGTCTTTGCCGAGTTCGGTGCTCTCGCCGATATTGAGCACGTAGAGCATCGGCTTCTCGCTCAGAAACATGAAACCCCGAATGCGCTTCTTGTCCTCGGGCGTCATTTCCATTTCACGCAGCGGCTTTTCGGTTTCGAGAAAGGCTTTGGCCTTGATCAGCAGCTCGTTTTCTTTCTCAAGTTCCGGCGTCTTCATCTTCTTCAGGTCTTTTTCCAGCCGCTCCAGCCGCTTTTCGATCTGGCCGAGATCGCTGACCATGAGATCGAACTCGACGTTCTTGATGTCGCGCAGAGGGTCGATGGGACCAACGTGTGGAATTTCATCGCTTTCAAACGCCCGGAGAACGTGAATGAGCGCGTCCACCTGCCGCAGATGGCCGATGTAGGCGGTCTCTTTGAGCGCGTCCTGTCCGATGGCGCCGACGTCCACATACTCGACCGAGGCGTGCGTCAGCTTCTTTGGCTTGTAGAGCGCGGCCAGCTTGTCCAGGCGCTCGTCGGGAACCTTGGCGACTCCGATGTGCGCCTCGCGCGGGTTCGCAAACGCGTGCTCGGAAAGATTCGCCTTCGTCAGAATGCGAAATAGGGATGTCTTGCCGACCTGCGGCAGACCGATGATGCCAGTTTTCATGAAAAAGCTCTCAGCTCTCAGTTATCAGCTATCAGTTCAAGCAAAAGAATAAATCATCGTGCCCCAAGCGCATACTCCGCGCGCGGCAGTATCTGGAATGGACCGAGATGGAGATTGCTGGTGAGGCGTCGATTCTCTAGGGATTTAGCCGGCGCTTCGGAGCAGGATTCTTCTTCGTACGCGTATTCTTTTCTATGCGAAGCATCCACGCCGCGCGCAGAGCGCCGACCAGCACGTCCTCACTCGCTTTCGCAAGGCGAATGTGGGTCATGCCCATCCTTCCCCATCCGCCATGAATGGGTAGGAAGACTTTCGGCAACTCCCGCACAAATTCCGCCTGCTGCTCCGGCGTGAGCATCAAGTTACCGTAGCCCTGGTCTTCGGAGCCTAGGGTGGCGAAGATCCTGCCTCCCACGCGGAAGTCAGCCGCCCCCCATGTGCGAGCCTTCGACTGATCCTTCGAGGCTCAGAGCAATCCTGCGGAAATCTGCCGCTTTCATCGCCAAGCACGCACCACCTAAGCCGAATTTTACAACGCGAAAAAGAAGGTGTCAGGTGTCAGGAAACCCGCGGGACGCTGGAACCTGAGACCTGAGACCTGAGACCTGATTCGTGGTATGTTGTCTCGTCGTCTGGCAAGCCCATGATCCGCTCCTACAAAGGCGTCAGCCCCCAGTTTCCCGACACCTGCTACATCGACGATTCCGCCCAGCTCATCGGCGACGTCATTCTCGGCGAGCACTCCAGCATCTGGATGAACTCCGTTCTTCGCGGCGACGTCCATCAGATCCGCGTCGGCCACTACTCCAACATTCAGGACAACTGCGTCCTCCACGGCATGAAGGAACAATATGGCGTCTACCTTGGCGACTACGTCAGCGTAGGCCACAGCGCCATCCTCCACGGATGCAACATCGAAGCCCGCTGCCTCATCGGCATGGGCTCGATCATCCTCAACGGGGCCGTCGTCGGAAGCGGCTCCATCATCGCCGCCGGTACCCTGATCCCCGAGAAAACGATCGTCGAGCCGAATTCGCTCTGGATGGGCTCCCCAGGAAAATTCCGACGCCGCCTGAATGAAAAAGACCAGGAGACAATCCTCCGCTACGCTGATAATTATTTGGGCTATAAAGATTCGTACTTAATGGAGAGAAAAGGCTCTTAGCTCTTGGCTCTTGGCTCTTGCTGTCAATCCGCCACCCGATGCTTGAAGCTGGAGGCCGCTCCCAGCCCATTCATAACCGCGCCCCCAACCAGAACGGCACGCCCCACGTGGTCATGATGTCTCCGGTGCAACATATAAGCGGTGGCTACTTCAGCGCCGAACAACGCCGCTGTCGCCGCAACCTGAGCTGGCGTCGTCTGCACAAACGGACGTGCCATTGGATTGTATTCTTCGCCGCCAGCGTCTATGTTCCGGCGCGTTATGTAGCTGTCGGTAGCCTTTGCGGCTCCGTCGAGCGCGACCAGCGCAATTGTGCCCCGTGTCCAGAAGCGAGAAGCGGCCAGATCTCCGCGGGTTACATAAGGATGCACCGAAAAGGCGTAATGCGCCTCTTGAGCGCGCAGTGTTCCGGCCATCACCGCCAGCATCATAATCACCATGAGCATTTTCATTGCAAGAGCGGGTCGCGCACACCAACCCTCACATGCTCATCGGAATAAAAATAAAAATCTTGAAGATTAACCAAATCTAAGAAACGGAGGTAGGCCCGGTTCAACACCAACCGTTGAGGAGGACCGCCGACCACCCTTCCCGGACGGGCGGCGTATTAGAATAGACTCGGGTTCATAAATGCCTTTCAGCTCGGAAGGCACGTTCCCTCAAGGGCTAAAGCGCGCATTCTTCCGGGCCCTGAGCGACACGACTTCAACAGGCTGCGGAAAAAGTCTAGCTTCGCGCCCCAGAGCCACTAAAGGGGCGTCTGATTGCGAAAGACTTATGGCATCGCTAAAGCGATGCCCTGATACGAAACCTTAGTTTTTCCGCAGCCTCTGAAGCCGTGCCCTACCCAGGAAAGATTTATGAAACCAGCTCTAGCCGGAATAGGCTGCAGGCCGAGAATCACGTGAAGACCAAACGCCCCAAGCTACCCGCAATCTCCGAAGCCATGAAGGCGTGGTCGGCTGCGCTGAAAGCAGAAATTGGCGACTGGCCCGGCGTCACCTTGCGGTCGTTCTTCGGATTTACCGCCCTCTACCGGCGAGACAGAATCTTCGCCCTGCTCCCACAAACTCGTGGAATGGAAACGCCAAACTCTCTCGCCTTCAAATTGCAATCGCCAGCGCCGCGACTCCTGGCGCGGCTGCGACGAGATGCTCGGATGGGATCAACACAGATGCAGAAGGCCCGCTGGTTCACCTTTCAGCTCGCCACCGACGGCGACCTGCACGACGCTCTCGGTTGGATGGCGCGCGCATATGATGCGGCAGGGAAGGCTTCAGAAAGTTGAGTTGCGGCGGAGATCCGATATTCGTTCGAATTTGCTGGGTGAGAATGCCCGGCCCGCCGCTTGGGTGGCGGCTGTGTGGGGTCGTGGGGTGAGGCCGGGCAATTCTGTGCTTCCCCTTAATTGCAGATGTATATCTTTTACCGCATAAGGCCTTATCTTGCCTGTGACGGCAATCACCATTCTGCGTGATTGGGACACACCAGGCTGTGATGTAGGTCACTGCCAAGGCGGACATCCTGGCTAAAGATAAGGGCTGTTCCAGAAAATATCTCAGGAGAAGCACTCATGGCCTATGTAATCACCGACACTTGCATCAAGGACGAGCTTTGCGTGGACGTCTGCCCGACCGACTGCATCCATCCCAAAAAAGACGAGCCGCAGTTTGAGGCGGCGACACAGGTTTATGTCGACCCCGCTGGTTGCATCGATTGCGGCGCCTGCGTTCCGGTTTGCACCTCGGATTCGATCTTCGTGGCAGAGGAACTGCCGGAGGACAAGAAGGAGTTTTTGGAAAAGAACGCCGCGTATTACACGAACGCATAGCCATGCCGGGAGTGCCCGCGTGGCGCGGGCACTCCTTTCGACTCGCTCAGGGCAGGCTTTGGCCGCTTACAGGTTGCTACATTGCTTGCGGAGGGACAAACGTCCCCGGCTGTCCAAAGCGGACGAAGCTCGGTAAGGACATCGCTTCAGCGCCGCCAAGACCTTCGATTCGAAATCCACGGAGAAAATTCGCAGCCGCTGGACAATTCTGTCCGCCCTAACGCATCTGTCTGCCCTAATGCTTTGTGCGCTCCGCAGAAACTTCCGTCTTCGCTCTGCTGAAGGCGAACTGCAGCGTCCATTGCCGGGTGCCAGACTCATCGGATTGTGCCGGAGAAAACTTCCAACCCCGGGCAGCTTCGAGTGCGGCGCGCGAAAAATACTTGCTCGGCCCGGCCGATTCTAGCGTCGCCTTGGCCGCGTTGCCCGCGGCATCCACCTCGACTTTCACTCGAACCTTGACCTTGCCTTGAATCGTGCGGAGCGCGCTCATCGAAACCTGCGGCATCACCCGCTGCACAACTCCGCTCTGATGGTCAGGGTTGGTAGTGTCAGTGTTGGTGAGCGCTTTTTCCTCGCCGCCCGCCTGTGCCGTCGCCCCTTCGACCCTGGCATGGCCGACCTTTGCAGCTCCCGGCGCAGCGGGTCTCGGCTTTGGCTTCGGCGGTGTCGGAGCCGGCGCGGACTGTGAGCTCCCGGCGGCCGCGCCGTGCTGAGCTTGCGTCGATTGTACTTCCGGCGGAGGGCCCGACCGTTTCGGTCGCGCAATCAAGAAACAGGCAATCGCAACCACCGCCGCCAACCCCAGAACGTAAGGCCATTTTGCAGATGCGTTCTGCTGACCCACGTTCTGCTGACCCACGACCGCTGGCGCAGAAACCGCCTTTTCAGTCTGGGCTGAAGTCGGCACTGGCAGCTCCGCTCCCAAGCGATCGCTGATCTGCTTAATCGTCCATCGCTTCCCCGGATCAACTTGCAAGCAGTGCTTTGCGATTTCGCGGAATGGCTCCGGGACCGTCGCCGGTACTTCGGGCACGCTCGGTCGTGCCCGGTCCCAAACCGGCAAGCGCTGCGTCAGCGCCTCGACCAATGTCATCCCCAACTGCCAGATGTCGGTCGCCGTCGAAACCGCTTCCGTCGCCGCTTCTGGCGGATCGTAGGCGCTCGCCGCGCTCGCGCCAGGCCTCCTCTCACCCCCCACGCCCAGAGCATCGCTCGATAACTTCACCTGGTCCGCAACGGCCAAAATATTTGAAGGTTGGATGCGTCCATGCGCAAGCCCCAGGTCGTGCGCACCTTGCAAAGCCCGCAAAATCGGCGGAAGCATGCCCCGCGCTTCCTCTGCGGTCAGTGCCCGCTCCGGCAGAATCTGCGAAAGATTTTCCTCCGCGTACTCCTGCAACACATAAAACAGCGCCGTGCCCTCGAGTTCGCAGCGTCCCGCCGCGAAAATACGGGTCAGATTCGGATGAGTCAGTTCGCTGGCTGTCTCCCATCGCTGCAACTGCTTCTCTGCGTCTGGCGCGTCGGCGGAAATCAACTTGATGACCGCTTTCTCGGGATTGCCCACACCGCCTTGCGCAAGGGTGAGGAACACGGCACTGTGATCGGAACCGCCTAAGTAGCTTAGCAGCGGAAATCTCCCATCGACGGTGCAGCCCACCCATGGTTGCCAGCTCTCGCTCATGTCGTCTCGCTTATGTTCGGACTCTCACTAGCCCGCTATTGTATGTGACCGCGCGCACAACCGGAACCGGCAACAGAAAATGTTGAGCAAGATCTCCGCGTGCAATCCGGCGCCATGATCCTTCGGCACTTTATAATATCCGCATGGCTACCGTCCCCGCCGAAATCCATAGCCAGCGCTACGTCAGCCTCGCTACCTTCCGAAAAAGTGGCGCCGCCGTGTACACGCCCATCTGGTTTGCCGAAGACAACAACAAACTCTACCTCATGACGAACAGCAAATCCGGAAAGTGCAAGCGCATCCGTAACAACCCGCAAGTCAAGATCGCCCCCTGCACCATCCGCGGAAAAATCACCGGCCCCGAATTCCCCGCAACCATCCGCATCCTGCCAGCGGAAGAGTTTGCCCGCGTCCGCCAGGCGATCAACCGAAAATACTGGCTCGCCCGAGTCCCATTCCTGTGGCGCAACACCGACGCCTACCTCGAAATCACGCCCGCATGAATAGGCCTGCATGAGTCCAAGTCCGCCGAATGGGCGCTCCCCAGCGAGAGTGTTCTAATTCGGGAAAATTAGGACAGCACCAATGGGCGCACGACATTTACGCTGGCTGCTCGACCCTGTTACCATCGAATGTTGTTCCGGGCCCCTGCGTATTTTCTTAAGCAATTAAATTTTTTCTCGGAGGCACCATGGCCGTAAAAGTTGGCATTAATGGATTTGGACGCATCGGACGCAACGTTCTGCGCACCGCGCTCGCGGATAAGAACCTCGACTTCGTCGCCGTGAACGATCTCACCGATCCCAAAACTCTAGCCCACCTGCTCAAGTACGACTCGATCCTCGGCAACCTGCCGCACAAAATCACCGCCGGCGCCGACAGTATTTCGATCGACGGCAAAGTCATTAAGGTTTTCAAAGAAAAGGATCCCGCTGCCCTGCCCTGGGACTCCGTCGGAGCTCAGGTCGTTATCGAGTCCACCGGAAAGTTCACCGACGCCAACGAAGCCAAGAAACATCTGCGCGGCTCCGTGAAAAAAATCATCATCACAGCCCCCGGAAAGAACGAAGACCTAACGGTTGTGCTCGGCGTGAACGAAGAGAAGTACGATCCCTCCAAGCACCACATCATCTCGAACGCTTCCTGCACCACGAATTGTCTGGCTCCGGTCGCCAAGGTGGTCAACGATAACTTCAAGATCGTCAGCGGCACCATGACCACGATCCACTCTTATACGAACGATCAGGTGATCCTCGACTTCCCGCACAAAGATTTGCGCCGAGCCCGCGCGGCGGCGATCAACATGATCCCAACCTCGACCGGCGCCGCCAAAGCGCTCAAACTCGTCATCCCCGAGCTGGCCGGCAAAATCGACGGCTTCGCCATGCGCGTGCCCACGCCCAACGTCTCGGTCGTCGACCTCGTCGTCTGGGTGGAAAAAAAGACCACCAAAGAAGAGGTCAACGCCGCTTTGAAAAAAGCCTCCGAGTCAGGCCCGCTGAAGGGTTACCTCGGCTTCGAGGAAGGCGCACTGGTCTCGTCCGATTTCAAAGGCGACTCCCGTTCCTCCATCGTCGACGCGCCCATGACCCTGGTGGTCGGCGGCAATTGCGTCAAGGTGATCTCGTGGTATGACAACGAGTGGGGATACTCTTGCCGTGTCCGTGATCTGATCAACCTGATGTCGGCCAAAGGACTGTAGGTTCTGGTAACGTCGTACCTGGATAACTAACGACGAACGACCACGACGGAAAACCAACGTCGAACGACGGAGTGCTTCCCATGTCCAA
>Ga0074044_10002006_pt1 | contig 17952 bp, 18 predicted proteins | sample BogForMeECP23OM1_FD_94443 | JGI IMG/M metagenome (GOLD analysis project Ga0074044, IMG submission 94443) | Bog forest soil microbial communities from Calvert Island, British Columbia, Canada - Bog Forest MetaG ECP23OM1 | ecosystem: Environmental > Terrestrial > Soil > Wetlands ...
CCCTCGAGCTGCACTCAGCAAAAGGATCGATCTGGGAGGTCGTGAATCGGCACAGGACATGATGAATTACTTTTTCGCGTGAACAAACTTGTTCGGCGTTCCTTCCAGCGGGCCGCCCGGCGCCGGCCTCCAAACGGGCGACCCGGCGGTCGCCGTGCTGGCAGAGGACCAGTCGTCCCTGGCAATCCATCAGCAAGCCGTTGGATCCCAGCTCACCGCCTCGGGGCGTTGTGCCGGTGTAGCCGCTTGGCTTGAGGAAGACGTTGACTCCCTTGCCCTGCTGCCACTTGAAGACCGTGTTCCGGGGCACGTCGGAGAAGAGCAAGAATCCCCCACGCCGATCCCAGACCGGCCCCTCCGACCAGTCGAACCCTTCCGCGATCCGCTCGGCGCGCGCGTCCCTGGGCACGATCTGGTCGAGTCGCGGATCGAGCCGCTCAGTCGTGCCGACAGTCGGCGTCTCCTTTTCCTGGGCGCGGGCATCCCGGCCGGCTATTAATGCCAGAGGTAGCGATCCAGCGACGAAGACCGCCAGGGCCCAGCCCGCCAATCTAGACGTTCGTGTTCTCATGTTGGTCGCCTTTGAGAGAGGGAGTCGAACCGTGGAGCCGGTTCCGATCGCAACGCACAGATGTCTCGAGGTTATCTGGCCGGCCCGTTGTGAGCAACGGAGTGCCCGCAGAATGGCGAAGCCCGATCGGCAGCAGGGGCGCCAGCGCACGAGAAACCGCATTCTTGATCTAGCGCGGCGGAATCCGTCCTATGTTACACGTAATGGGGCGAAACAACCTCATGGCCGATCTCGGCCGATCATGAAAGGAAAATGGATGTGGATGTGCTCTTGAACTCCCGCCTCGGGCCTGAGTTGCTGAGGATCCTGGTCACCGGGTCGCTCTTCGCTCTCGGTATGCTCTTCGGCTGGCTCCTGGGCATCCTGCGGTGGCGCCGGCTGCGCCGACAGGCGGAGCGCGGTGAGGCGCGCGAGGTCTTGACGATCGAGAAAATCCTGCTCGAGAGCCGCCCTGACGGGCAGGAGATCATGCGGATCCGATCGTGCGGACGAGACCCGATCGACGCGGTCTTTCCCAACCACGCGGCGCGCGACGCATTCCTCGAGCGCGCCGAGCGGACGAAGCCAGACCAACCGTTGGTCTCGATGGAGGAGAAGCTTGGCTCGTACCTGCTCCAGGAGCTGGCTATCTGGGTCTGCGGACAGGTCGGCGACCGTGACTTTCCGCACGATCTCTGGATCATGGCCCCCGTCTACGAGGGCGGTGCGCTTTACCTTGGCGGACATCACTCGTCCACGGTGCTCCTCATCCGGCGTAACGATCTGAGCAGTTTCCGCGATTGGGAGCGGTGCCGGGCCATGCACGTCGAACACCGATCACACGGCGAACGTATCCTGACCCTTTTCAAGATGGCCGCGGAGTTCGACCGCCAGGACGCGCTGGTTCAGAAGCGCAGGGCCGAAGCCCGGCGCTCGAAGTACGAAGAGACGATGTACATCCTCGACCTCGGCCTCGACACTCGGGCCATGGACCTGCCCACAAGCGCCGTGCCGTGGGATCGGTTCGAGGCGATTCTGCCGGCTGCTGCCAGGAGGTGAGCCAACACTCTGACTGGAGCCGCTCACAGAGGAACCCGGTTCAGACTCTCATCTGTCGATCCGCGCGTTCGATCAGCTCGACGACGGGCAGGCCGTGGGGACACGCGGCGGCAGCGGCGTCGAGGTTGGCGACCGCGAGGTCGCGGGCGACCGGCGGAAGCGCCTGGCAGAGAGCGCGGGCTTCTTGGCGCTTGCCGTAGACCTCGTAATACCGAAGGTAGCGGAGAACCGTGGCGACCGGAACGCCCTGGGCCGCGGTCTCGCAGAGGTGCCCGCAGCCGTGGCAATAAAGATGGGCCGTGGCCTGACGGTAATCGTCGAGCAGCTTCCGCTCACGCGACGACAGCGCCGGCTCGGCGGTTGCCGCCACGTTCTCGCGGAGATCGCTGCGGGTCGTCATCTCGCTCACGGCAACGTGGATCCGGCCGTCCATCCAGACCGACTTGACGGCCGCAACTTCCTTCTTGAATCCCTTTTCCTGAAGCTGCTTCATCTTGTCCGGGAAGTTGATGGCCCCGCCCTGGGTCTTCATGGCGATGAGCCCCAGGTTTGCCTTGGCGGCCTTGTCGATGGCCCGCTGGAGCTCGTCGTGCCGGTCCCGGCCGCCCACGTCGCGAAAGTTGTACTTGAACATCACCTGATCGATCCAGCCGCACTCGGCCGCTGTGTCGAGGATCTCGGGAAGCCGGGCGTCGTGGCAGCTCAGGCCGCAGAAGCGGGTCTTGCCCTGCTTCTTGAGGGTCTCGAACGCGGCCTTCACGCCGGGGTCGCGCAGCAGCTTGATCTGGTCGCCGGCCAGTCCGTGCAGGTAATAGCAGTCGACATGGTCGGTCTTGAGCCGCTCCAGGCTGGCGTTTAACCGTTGCTCGAACATCTTCGCGACGCCGGTGCCCATGCTCTTGCGATAGGCGGTGTTCTTCGTGACCAGGTAAACGTCCTTGCGCCGCTTGGCACGGTCAAGCACCTCGCCAACGATCTTCTCGGCCCGGGTGTTCTCGTAGACCTCGGACGTATCGATGTAGCGAACGCCGGAGTAAAGGATTTAGCAGAACAGTAGGAGCCGGTGCTTCGCGGAGCAGCACCGGCCCTGGCTTTTGTCGCCGAGTGACGGAGGGCAATTTCCCGGTCTCTGCCGGGAGCTCATGTCACTTGGGCAGAGGAGGCAGGTCGATCTCCGCCGGCAGCGGGGGTAGTTCCTCCGCGGTTTCGGGCCTGGTCGCGGCCGCGGTTGGTGCCGAGGCTGGGGCCGCGGCCGGGCCGCTTGCTGGCGGGATGATGGTTTCGACGGGTCGCGAGTCTGACCCCAGGTTCGCCGGCAGGGCCGCCGGCGGCGCTCCGCCCATGGGGGCTGGTGTTCCGCCGGCAAGAGTCGTGGATCCGTCGATCGGAGGCCTGTCTCCAGCCACGCTGGCGGGCCCGCCCGGCGCCGAGGCGGGGAGATTGACGGGCAAGGGCTGTGCCGGATTCTGCGAGAGGATGGGTGCCTCGCCCGCGGGGCGGTACGGCGGCACGGCCGTGGGCGGTGGGCCGAGCGGGCCGACAGGGGCCGGCAGCGGCGGATGTCCACTTGGTTGCACGTCCGGCGGCGGATTGGCCGGAACGGGGTCGGGATTGACCGGACCCGTCACTCGCTGGCGATACATCGGACCGTTGGGAGGAATCGGCAGCTTGCGGTGTGCGTCCTGGATGTCGCGGGCCTGGACATAGGCCTTCCGCGGATGCGGGCCCTCTGCCACGGCGATGTTGTTGTAGGCCAGCAACGTACCCTTGGCTTCCTCGAGAGCGACGATCGAAATGTTGTAGGTCATCTTGTACTGGGCCTCCTGGGCCACGGCCGAGGCATACTGGCTGACCGCATCGAGGAACCGGTCGATCGTGATCCGGCCTTCCTCGTAGTAGGCACGCTGGGCTTCGAGTCGCTGGGCGGCCGCGGCGCGGAGCCGGGACGCCGTCTTGAATTGCTTGTAGTTGGCATCCACTTCCAGGAAGAACCGCGCCAGTGAGTGTGTCGTCTGGTGGACGATCTGCTGCAGGTAGGCGCGTTGCCGCAACAAGATGTACTGGGCGTTTCGTGTGTTCGCCAGCGGCGATCTCATGCCCAGAGGCATCGCAAACGAGAACCCCACCGACCAGGTGCGGAAGTTGTTGTAGTAGCCGGCATTGGAGAGCAAGCCGGCCGCTTGCTCCTTGGCCCTGACAACAGGATCGAGCGCCTTGATCGTCGCCCCGGTCATGACCGCCTCGGCATTGTCGAGCTGCTGTCCCAGACCGTTGAGCTGATAGAGCAGGGTCAGGTTCAATTGCGGCAGCAACTGGTTTCGCGCGACCAGAAGCTGCAACTCGGCGATCCGGACCAGAAGTTGCTGCTGGACGATGTCCGGCTGAAACGTCACCATCTGTGCCAGGCTGGAATCCCAGTCAGGCTCCAGCCGGGCCTCGGCCGGCGGCGTCACCGGAATGATCCGCCGATTATCGGCCGGCGGCAAACCGAGGATGTTGCGCAACTGCCGTTCCGTGGTGATCACGTCCGAGGTCTTGGTCACCAGGTCGAGGTTGAACTGTTCGAGCCGCTGCTGGGCTTCCGCGACGTCGGCGACTGTTCCCTTGCCGACGACCAGCTCCGCCTGTTCGCGATTGACGATTTCGCGGGCCAGCTCGACGGCTTTCTCGGAGCTCCAGAGCTGCACGTGCTGCTGGGCCAGGCTCCAGTATTGCTGCTCTATCGATCGAACCATGGCCAGGACCCCTGCCTTGAACCGCCAGACGGCGGCGTCCGCGTTGAGCCGGGCGATCACGATCGGTGCGCGGTTGGCTTCCAGACCCACCGGCCGAGGGGCTGCCTGGTTCGGCAAGGGCGCACTACCCATGAGGGGTTGCGTCAATTGCATCTGGATGTTCGTGGTGTAGACCGAGGGGTAAGTCAGGAAGGTGCTGTTCTGATAGGCCCAGTTGACGTTGTGGACGATGTTGATCTGGCCTCCTGTCGCCGTATACTTCTGCAGTCCAATCGCGAATTGGGCGGTGTCGTTTACCGAAAGCACGAAGGTCTTCGGTGCGCTCAACGTGTTCAAGCCACCCTGAAAGGCATTGTTGTAGGGCAGCACATTTTTGCCCCACGTCAAGCTGGTTGTGAAGGCGGTGTCAAAGACCGAGAGCGCCTGTGCGATCTGAGTTTCCTGGACGGCCGGGTCGTAGACCGATTCCAGCGATCCGGCCCCCAGCGCACCGGCGGCACCGGCGCCGGCACCAGTGTTTAGTGCCGCTGGCTCGAATCCGCCAACCGGAATGCCCTGGGCACCGAAGGGAATGACGCGCACGATTTCCGAATTGTCCAGGCCGATCCGGATGGCCTCCTGCAGGGTCATCGGCCAGACTTCCTCGGCCTCCGGGTCGTTGGTCGTCCGCGGCTTGTGCACCTTGGGCATCTGCATCGTCAAGCTGCTGCTCAGGAAATCGGCCTGCTTGACCTCCTTGTCCTCCAAGGCCGTCGCACCCAACGGGTCATGGGGCACGGTCTTGGATTGATCGATGTAAGGAAGCCTCTGGCAACCGGAGGAGAGTACCCAGGCTGCCAGCATGGCCGCCTGAGTCCACCGGTTCGTGCGTAAGGTCAATCGCATGGCCCGCCGTCCTTGACTAAGTTCGCCATGTGACGCGTAATTCAAGCCGTGGGAACGCGCCGCGCCATCCTTGGCTTGGCCTCTTGCCAACCACTGACCCACGTCCCGAGCTGCCGCCAGTCGCTTCCCGAGACCCAGGCCGCGACTCTCGTCGACTCACCACGGGGCAGGCCTTAAAGAGTTGCCTTGCCTGTACCCCCGTGCCTTCAAACCTATGAACGAACGAACATGGCAACGAGGTCTTACCCCGTGACGAGAATGTGAAAACTCGACCTATCGGACTGTATCGGATCTGCCTGGCAGGGGACTTGAATCGATGAGGGGGATCTTACGGATTATTCTGTTTCTGTCCTAGATCAAATTTGCCCGTGGGAGGCCACAAGGCCGGTATCCCAGCCCCGTCTCTGCCCAACCGCGGCGACCAAGAGCAATGGGACAGACAGAGTCGCCGCATTCCTGGAAGATTCCCGCCGATACCGGGGCTGACAAAAGAATTGACTCAGGCTGCCGGCGAAGTATTCCGTGAGGGGCCCCTTTCCGGGGGAAACTCGACATAGGGCAAACCCAGCTTGCGCTTGAAGTAGATGATCTCGCCAGGATCTGTGCCTTCCAGTGCGTGGCCGGCGAACTGGAGCAGGTAGCCTCCCAGGAACAGCACAAGTGCGACCATGAAGACGGGCCGTGAGAACAGGCCGACGTAGATCGAAAAGAGCAGGACGCCCAGGATCGTGGGAGGAATGCCGATGATGTGGAGTATGAAGCTGAGCGGATTGCGATGGCGCTCGAGCCAATGCCTGACGAGCCGGTTCGGGGGCTGGGGAGAATAGACCATGCGGCGATCCCCTTTCGATGACCGATCAGCGTCGCTTGACGATTGTTGGGGCGAGGGTTAGCCTTGCCAGCTCCCTCAAACTTTACCAGTCCCGGAGAGAATCGCAAGCCGGGAGGGTCTGTTCAAACCCAGGGCCTTGGTGGCTGTCTGCCCAGGCGGGCCCTTTCAAGACGGATCAGACTGATTGAAGGCGATTGACGCGGACAGGTATCTCCGATTGATTCGCGGCCAGACCCGCGGGCCGGCCGCCGGCCTGGCTCGCCTGGGCTTGGGGCTCTGCTCTGCCGTTTATGGTTTGGGGGCCGCCGCGCGGAACACGGCTTACGGCCGGGGCTGGAAGCGGTCGCAACGCGCGGCGGTGCCGGTGGTCTCGGTCGGCAACATCACGCTCGGGGGAACCGGCAAGACCCCGATGGTCGAGTGGATCGCCCGGTGGTATCGCCACCGGGGCGTCCGCGTCACGCTGATCAGCCGGGGTTACGGCCACGCGGGTGGAATCAACGACGAGGGCCTGGTCCTTGAGGAGAACCTCCCCGACGTTCCCCACCTTCAAGACCCGGACCGGGTCAAGCTCGCGTCCATCGCCACCACCGAGCTGGAGGCGGAGCTGATCATCCTCGACGACGGGTTCCAGCATCGCCGGCTGGCGCGTGATCTCGACTTGGTCATGCTCGACGCCCTCGATCCCTTCGGGCTTGGAAAACTCTTCCCGCGCGGGCTCATGAGAGAGCCGATCCGCTCGCTCCGCCGCGCTTCCGCGGTGATTCTTTCCCGGGCCGACCTGCTCGAGCCGTCCCAGCGCGAGCTGATCCGCCGCAGGGTCCGGTGCACGGCCCAGGATTTGCCGTTTATCGAAGCACGCCACGCTCCCATCGACCTGATTGACGGCGAGGGACAGACCTACCCGCTCGACGAGCTGGCCGGCAAGGAGGTTGCCGCCTTCTGCGGCATCGGCAACCCCGAGGGATTCCGGCGCACCCTCGTTCCTCTGTGCCGGCGCGTCATCGACCTGAAGGTCTTCCCGGACCACCACCTCTATGGCGCCGGCGACGTCAGGTCGCTCACCGACTGGGCCGGCAGAATGGGGGCGAATCTCGCCTTGACCACCCAGAAAGATTTGGTCAAGCTTCGCACCGCGACTCTGGGGCCTGTTCCCTTGCGCGCCGTGCGCATCGGGCTTGAGATCATGGACGGTCTCGAGGTCCTCGAACGCATTCTCGAACCCCTCTTGCCGGTTCGCGACGCCGTTCCGCAGTCAACGGAGTGACTGGAAAAGCACGTCTCATCGATGAAGATCGCGGTTTTCTGTCCCAACTTGATCGGCGATACCGTCATGGCGACGCCGACGTTCCGCGCGCTGCGGGGCCTGTTCCCCGACGCACGAATCACCGCGATCATCCGGCCGCAAGTGGCACCGGTTCTCGACGGAACTCATTGGTTCGACGAGACGATCTTGTTTCATCATCGTTCAGACCGGCGCGAGCAGCGGACTCACGCGGTTGCCGGTCATATTCGCCAGATGCGAAACGACGTTGCGATCCTGCTGCCGAACTCGTTTCGCGCAGCCTGGGTCGCCTGGATGGCCGGAATTCCGCGCCGGATCGGTTACGTTCGATACGGCCGGGGGATGCTCCTGACTGACGGACTGAAGCCGCCCCGCGACGCCACGGGCAAACTGCTTCCCACCCCCATCGTGGAATACTACCTGGCCCTGGCCCGTGCGCTGGGATGCCGGGGCAGCTCGATCCAGCTCGAGCTGGCAACCACCCCCGGCGACGAAGCGGCTGCCGATCGGGCCTGGAACCAGTTGGGCCTGGCGGCGGCTGAGCGGCTGGTTTGCCTGAACACCGGCGGCGCCTTCGGGCCTGCCAAGAACTGGCCCGCCGCATCGTTCGCCGAGCTGGCTCGCCGTCTCACGAAGGAAACCGGCGTCGCGGTTCTCGTCCTCTGCGGGCCCGCCGAGCGCGCGGCGGCGGCAGAGATCGCCCGCCTGGCCGATCACCCGCGCGTGGTCAGCCTGTCCGAGCAGCCGCTTAGTCTGGGGCTCTCGAAGGCCTGCGTGCGGAGAGCAGCGCTCTTGATCACCACCGATTCCGGGCCTCGCCATTTCGCGGCGGCATTCCAAACCCCGGTCATCACGCTGTTCGGCCCCACTCACATTGCCTGGACGCGAACCTCTCATCCCCGCGCCCTGCACCTGCTTCACCCGGTGCCCTGCGGGCCCTGTCAGAGGCCCGTCTGTCCCGAAGGACATCACCGCTGCATGCGCGAGCTGACCCCCGATCATGTCATGCAGGTTACGCTTAGTTTCCTGGGGACAGAAGAGCGCACCAGGAACCGCAAGCCTCATGGTTCGGGAGACGGAACATCAGTCAACGGATCGGCGGACCGAGCCCGCAGCCACGGCGACGTGGAGGGAGGCTCCGTCCAGAGACAGTCTCATCTTCCGGGACAGGAGGCAGAGATCACGTCATGGCGACATGGTTGATCACGGGGGCTACGGGATTCCTGGGGCGACACGTGCTCGACGTGCTCGATTCCGAGTTCTTGCGCGAGGGTCGAACCGGCGACGCCGTGCTCGTGCTGGGACGGCGGTGTCCCCCGGGTTGGCCGGAGCACAACTTTGTCACGGCCGATCTGGACGATCCGATCGGTCTGCGAGAGGCCATCAGGAAAGTCGACCCGGACCATGTCATCCACACGGCCGGCCAGACCCCGCCCGCGGCGGACGATGTGTTGTACCAGAGCAATTTCTGGGCGACGATCCGTCTGCTCAACGCCCTGCGCAGCTTGAAGCGCCGGGTACGCGTGACGCTGGCCGGTTCCGCCGCCGAGCTAGGGCCCGTTCCTCCATCCGCCTTGCCGGTTGCCGAGTCTTATCCTTGTTCGCCGCTTGACGCCTATGGCCGCAGCAAGCTGCTCGCCACGATCGCGGGCCTGGCGGAGCGGCCGCCGCTGGAGCTGGCCGTCGCGCGTGTGTTCAATCCCATCGGACCCGGACTGCCTCCAACCCAGGCTTTCGGAGAGTTTGCCGCTCAGTTGACGGCAAAGGTGGTTGACCCCCTGCCGCTCCTGGTTGGCAATATCGAGGCCCGCCGCGATTTTGTCGATGTCCGGGACGTGGCGCGGGCCCTGGTGGCAGTTTCGCTCCGCGGCCAGCCCAGGCTAGTGTACCATGTCGGCTGCGGTCAGTCGCGATCGGTCGGCGAGGGCCTCGACCTGCTGGTTCGCCTGAGCGGCCGGTCGGTCAAGGTGTGCGTCGACCCGCGTCGCCATGTTCGAAAAGGCCCCGGCGATTCCCGCGCCGACATCCGGCGCATCGTCAGCCAAACAGGATGGAGACCGACAATCCCCTTCGAGCAAAGCCTGGCCGACCTGTGGAACGACCTGAGAAAAGGTTGGGACAGATCCGGCCCCGAGGCTGCGACGCGATTGCCATTAACGGCGTAGCGCGGGGTGCCGTGGGTGTGACCACGTGCGGAAGCATGTGGTCCGGATTGGACGATCGCAAGCAGTGTTCCCCGCCCCAACTTGGTAGGGAGGCCGGCGGAAGCCGCGCTCGACCAAATTGGGTTCGTTTTACCGGGCGAAAACGGAGCTCTCTGGACGTTATCCATTTGACGGCAGGATGTTAGACGCGGTTTTGGATTGGCTTCGTTTCGCACTTTTTTGAGGGGTGGTCAGCACCGAGGGCGGCTTACGGTGGTGATTCGGGTTGCCCCGGGGCACCTGCCGGCCGTCATTGTCGTCTCAAACGCTCAAATCAACGCAACCCGTAAGATCCTCCCAAACAACACCCAGGGAGAGTCGCCGCGCAGCGCCGGCTCTGTCCGGCGACCTGCTGTCGAGTGAGGCAGCCGACCTCGCGAGCCACGTTACCCCTACCCGTGATGTGTAGGGTGGGAGCCCCGCGCGGTATAGCCCTCACCCCCGAATTGCCGCCCATGCGGGAAAAATACCGTCAGCGAATTCTCAAAGAGCGCCCGGCGGATCCGTCCATCAATAGTTTACGACATGGGCTGCCCACTCTTGCGCAGTTGGCTGGCGTTTGCTTGGGTGGATGGTATCCGATAAGGCGCGGACAGCCGAAATCGGCAGCCGAACGCCTTCGGACTGAGTCGGGAACACCGACGTGGACCTCTCGCGGACCTCTGGTCAGGCACCTTTTCTTCCGAGCAGCACTGGCCAGGTACCTTCGCCTGGGCACCTTCGCCTGAGCTAAGTGGGGAGTCTGGGGAAAGCAATTACTCTTGCCAGTGAGAATCCTAATGGTCTGCCCCGATTGCGGTTGCGTGGCCCGGACCTGACCTGCCAAGTCGCCCCTTGTGTTTCTTTCCCCGTGTCTGTCCCAATCGATAGTGCCTGGCCTGACCGGTTGCCGACGGACATGGAGTTTCGCTGTTTGATTTCTCGTGTTTCCCTGAGACTTGAGTTTATGTGACTCAGTCGTATACTTATGAGAAGCGGAGAGGGCCCCTGTGATGGCCGAGTTCGACGCGGAGGACTGGCCGAAGTTTATCGAACTGCCCGGCTTCACCCGGGCATGGGAGTCTCTCGGGCTGAGTGACGATGACCTGGCGACGCTGCAAACCGCGATTCTCGACGGGCCGAACCGCCACCCTGTTGTCTCAGGTACGGGCGGTCTGCGGAAGATTCGCTTCGCTCGGCCAGGCAAAGGAAGAGGCAAGAGCAGCTCCTATCGGGCTTGCTTCGCTTGCTTCCTGAACAACGGTGTCGTCGTACTCGCGATGGTTTATGGCAAGGGAGAGCAAGCTGATTTGACAATGGCCCAGCGGAAGAACATCGCCGCGGCACTCCAGGTGATCAGCGAGCAATTGAAGGGAGCAATTCGATGACCAATCTCACCGACCAGGGGACGAGCACGACCGCCCGGACAAAAGGCGATGACATCGTCGAAGGATTGCGAGACCTGGCCGCCACGTTACAGGCTGGTAAGCCGTTGGAGTCGCGGTTCACCGTGCGTAAGTACAAGATCGCCCCTCCGCCGCAGTACGACGGCGATGGTGTGCGCCGGGTGCGCGAACTGCTCGCCATGAGCCAAGCCGCCTTCGCGGCATTTCTCGGCGTCGACCCTTCCACCGTGCGGTCGTGGGAGCAAGAACTCCGAGTGCCCAGTCCGATGGCATGCCGGATGCTATCTGAAATCGAGGCCGACTCAGCCCACTGGCGCAAGCGGCTTGCGGTGTGCCTTGTGTCCCCGTCAACCCGCAGTTGAGCGCTAAATCGGCCGCGCGCGGATGGCTGGAATGGTGCCCGCTCTGGCCCCACCAGAACGCTTTGCCCCAATTGCGGTTGGGAGGTCTGGACTCGGCCCGCCAAGTCCCCCCTGGTGAGTCTCACACCCCCTGTCTATCCCAGTCGATAGTGCCTGGCCTGACCGGTTTGGCCTGACCGGTTTTCCAGTTCCTGCGCAACCGGGTTTTTCGGTTCCATCCGCCCAGAGGGCACCGAGGAGTCCCCGCGCGAGGCGAATGGTTTACCTCGCCCGGGCTCCCTGACCCGCCACTGCTGCGCCATTCAGCCCCTGTAGCTGCTCCGGCTCGATGATCCGCGAATGCTCGCGGTCGGCCAGGACGCATCCCGTCTCCTGCTGGAGGCGGAGCGCGAATTCCTCGGCCGTTCGGTTGTGCCAGCCCCCGATGCGCCAGGGGCAGACGAGATATCCATCACGGAACTCGACCTTGACCCTCTCCAGCGTTGGGCTCCCATCCTTGTCAATACCGCCAAGCTCCTTGAGCAGGCGATGAACGACGTCTATCTCCAGTGGGCGCAGAACGGCGATGCGGCGCTCGCTGACGATGGCGGCGGGATCGAGATGACCTATGGTGAGATTGTGCAGCATCATCGTTCCCTTTCCGCCATCGCACGCAGGATGCGCCTGGCGCCGTCGGTGATCCGTAGCTCGGTGTCTGCATTCCGACGCTCGGCCTCCGAGTGGGACACGCCTTGCCCCTCGTGGTATTCATGGGCGATCACGGCGTCGCACCGGTCGCGCAGGCGTGCTTTCCCCCAAATCGAGGATACCGTCGGGCTGGGATGCGGGACAAGCAGCTCCGGATTGAACACGCCGCTGTTCAGGTCGATGCGCGCGCCTGGGGAGATGCCGCCGCCGGTGCGCTCCTTCGGGTACGCGGAGGGGGCCACCCACTTTCTGGCACCAAGGGAACGTGGGTGGCCCCTTTCGCCTGTTTGTTTGACGCTGGAAGTGCGTCATCTTCGCCAGTTGGCGAAGGCGAGGGGATAGCCAAACCACGGATCAGGGATGGCTATTGGGGTCATCGACCGAAAGCCCTTCGGCCAGGGCGGCGGTGTTGAGTTCAGCATCGGCCGAGAGCAGCATCATCGACGGGTCGGTGGCATGGATTTCCAGAACCGCAGCGAGTTGCACGGCATCATAGCCGCGCAGACCATGCCTTCTCGCCAGCGTCGCGGCTTGGGCGACCAGCCCGGCCGACACCTCGACGACGCGGTATTGGCGGGCGAAATCGAGCTGGAAATCCGCCACGGCGGTCGCGGCGTCCTGGGGCGTGATCGAGCCCCCACGCTCCCGCCGCGTGATGGCGGCTACCGTTTCGGCCAGCGTGATCCGCACGACGAATAGCGAATGCCGGACAGTCGGAGCGGCCAGGGCCTGCACCCAGGCAGTGCCGGTTTCCTGCACGTCTCGCTTGAGAACCGTGCTGGTGTCGAGGAAATAGGCCGCCACCGTTAGCGACGCTCGCGGATGACGGTTTCAGAAATCGGCTCGCCCTGGATGGGGACTGCACGGCGGTTCCGGTAAGGCGTCATGTCGGTGATCGGCGGCTTGATCTCGCTGATAATCCCGGCTTCGAGCAGTCGGCGTTGCAGCTCCTGGTCGGCAGTTTCCTCCGGCGTCATTTCGGGGTCGCGGGTGGTCTTTGCGGGCGTCTGCTCTGCCTGCCGATGTCACTCCAGGGCGTCGCTGATGACCTCATTCTCGGTCGAATAGCGACCGGCTTGCACCTGGTCGTGCACGTAACGCTCTAAATGCTCGGGCAAATAAATCGTCATAGTGTTATGCTCGTTTGTTCTAGATTACCACGATCGGGGGTTTTTGCCAGGTTCTACCAGCCGTGCGGCGGCTCGGGCATCTCGAGCCAGGCCGCGTTGTCGGCCGATTCCAGGGTGTGCCGGAGGACCTGTACGGCAAGCTACGTCGTTATCGCCCGTGACGAGCATGCACCGGCTCTCCGCGGGATCGTGCCGCGATTCGCCGCCGGAGCTCGTCCCACGTCTGCGCCGAGCCGGCTTCGACCCAGTCGGGGTTCGGCTGACTGACCCGCTTCAAGATCGCTTCGTACTGGGCCTCAACCTCGTCGCGGTGGGCGCTGATGTATTCGAGAGCCGCTTGCACCTGCTGCTCGCTCAGGTCGAGCTCCTCGGCGATCTGGGAGGGCGGGTCTCCGGCGCGAACGTAATCCATGACGCAGTAAACGGTCACTCACGTCCCTTCGATCTCCGGCCCCCGGCCACGATCGATGATCAATCCAGCCATTTGATCCCCGCGAGGCTGCTGCCAAGTCGATCTCCATCTTGACCCAACGCGGTGATTTTACGCCAAATCGGACCTATTGCCGATAACACGAGAAGAGCGGATGCTGACCCCGGGCATGGGGGCATGGCCTCATCTCGGTTGCCATTGACGGCCTGAACCGGCCGCCTATAATGCGGTGCGCGGCCAGGGATCGTGCCGCGCACCGCCTGTTCAATTCAACGTTCTGGCCCAGGGGCAAGGAGGATCGGGATGGCCGGGCGCCGTATCCTGCTCGCGGTCGTCCTGCTTGCGGCGGTCCTGCACGGGATCTCGATCGCGCGGTCGCTCTTGCCGGCCCAGGACGGACTCAAGTTCATCCGCATCGCCCGCCAGTTCCAGAACGATCCCTGGCCGGACGTGGTCCGCGATACGGACCAGCACCCGCTTTACCCGGCGCTCGTTGCCGCGGTCGAGCCGCTCTTCGCGCGTCTTGCCGGCCCCGGGCCGGACACCTGGCGAATCGCGGCCCAGTGGGTCGCGGCCCTCGCCTCGCTGCTGCTTCTCTTCCCATTATACGGCATCACGCGAACCATTTTTGACGAGCGCATCGCCTGCATTGCGGTCGCGATCTACGCCCTCTTGCCAGTGCCCGCGGAGGTGGGTCACGATACCTTGAGCGACAGTCTCGGGCTGCTCTCCGTCTTGCTTTGTCTGCGCTGGGGTGCCGATGCCTTGCGGACTGGCGAGTGGCGGCCCGCTCTGGCGGCCGGCCTGGCTGGCGGCGTGGGATACCTGGCCCGGCCCGAAGCCATCCTGGCACCGGCTGCCCTCGGCCTGGCCTGGGTCTTCGCCAGGATGCGCTCGTGGGACTTCCGAGCCCTGGTCGCTTCGGGGGCTCTGCCGGCAATGAGCCTCTCGGCGCTGGTGTTCGTGGGCGGTTACGCACTCATCAAAGGTCAGGTGACCGAGAAACTTGCCCTGCGCCACGCGGCCTCGCTGGGTTCTCAGCAGGTCATGATCCGTACCGTGCCCCAGTTGCTGCCCAAGGGTCTGAATGATGCGCGGTGGGACTTCTCGCCCAAGGAAGACTCGGACCGCACAGCGATTCGCCATCCCCTGCGGGCCGTGCGCTGGATGGCTTGCGAATGGTGGGACGAGCTCTGCTGGGGTTTCGCCGTCATGGCCATCTGGGGCCTGGTGCGGCAGCGATTCATCGTGAAACTTTGCCGGGACCGGGATCCCGGCGATCGGGGAGGGTCGCAGCGGCTGGTTCTTGCCGTGTTCGGCGGCGTCTTCGTGCTGGCGCTTTTGCGGCACACGGCGGAGCTGGGGTATCTCTCGGGACGGCATCTGCTTCCCCTGGTCTTGATATCCGTTCCCTGGGCGGCGGCGGGGACGTTCGTCTGCCTGCGCGGGCTGGGCCTGAAGCTGCCCTGGAGCCAGCGGACCGCCTGGGCGACATGCATCCTGGCGTCAGGACTGGTCATCCTGACCTTGGTGGTCTACCAGCTTCGGCCGAGCCATCCGACCCGGTGGGGCCACTGGGCTTCGGGTCGCTGGCTGGCCGAGCACGCCAGTCCCTCCGACCTCGTTCTCGACACGCGCGGTTGGGCCCGGTTCATCGCGAATGCCCCCGGTTATGACTACTGGCACGTCCGCCAGGCCTTGACCGATTCGCACCTCGCGTACGTGGTCGTGGGTCACGAGGAGCTCGAGGCAAAGAGCCCCCGGGCCCGAACGCTGAATGCGCTCTTGGCCTACGCGGCCACTCCGGTCCAGGACTTCCCGGTTTTCGTGAGCGACCGCAACGTCGGGGCGCGGATCTACCGGTTCCACCGGCCCGGCTCGTGGGAGGGCCTGATGCCGTGAGGTACGGCTCGCTCTGGGAGCGCCTGGTGCGCGGCGTGCGTTGGTCCTGGATCGACCCGCGCTACCAGTCTGCGTTGCCGCCGGACCTGGACGCCTCGGTCATGACTTTGGATAGCCGCGACCGCCTACACGCCAAGCAGGGTCGCTCGACGGCCCGGGTCGTCTTTCATCCCGCGGCGGCCACCGCCGATCGAGCTTCGGGGACGGCACAGTGCGCCGGGTTGCCGGCTGGCCCGGTCGCCGTCTATCTCAAGCGGCATTTCCGGCTTCCCTGGCTGGCCTGGCTGGCCGCACTCTTCGATCCGGCCGGGCGACACTCGCCGGCTGCGGCCGAATGGGTCCACCTGGAACGTGCGCGAGCGCTGGGTGTGCCGGTTCCCGAGGTGGTGGCGACCGGCGAGCGCATCGGTCCGTGGGCCTGCTTGCAAAGCTACCTGATGGTGGCCGAGCTCACCGGCTGCCAGGAACTGAACATCGCCCTGCCCGAACTGGCGGACGAGCTGGAGCCCGCTGCGTTCGAGTCGCTCAAGCGGCGGCTGATCGCCGAGATGGCCCGGATCACCGCTGCCTTGCACACGGCTCGCGTCTTCCATAAAGACCTGTATCTTTGCCACTTTTACCTGGATCTCGAGCGACTACGGGACGATCCGGCCGACGTCCGACTGACCCTGATCGACCTTCATCGCCTGGCCGAGCACCGTCTCTGGCCCGACCGCTGGCGCTGGAAGGACCTGGGCCAATTGCTCTACTCGACCGCGGGCATCGCCGGGATCGAGCGTCGGGACATCTGCCGTTTCTGGAAGGATTACCGCCGCCGGGTCTCGCTGCGCTCGCCGCGTTGGCAGGCCCGCATGGTCCAGCTCAAAGCCGCGGCTTACATGGAGCATAATCGCGGCAGAACCTGAGGATTCTTGACGTGAGGATCCACGGCATTGAAGCGGTGGATGCGCCAATCCTGGTCCGAAAAGCCTCCAGTTCGAGCTGGTCGAGATGCGAATACCTATAGGATAGCGACGTGGTCAAGAATCGGCGGCTCCTTTCAGGGAGAGCAGAACCATGCGGTTGGCCTTGAACTTCCCACGCATCGACCCCACGCGAGGCGGAGCCGAGACCTACATCGTTGACCTCTGCCGGAGTCTGGTCCGGGCCGGACACCAGGTCGATCTCTACGCGGAAAGCTGGAAGGAAGGCTCGCTACCGCCGGAGGTCTGTTGCATCGCGGTGACCGCGCCTGGCCACAGCCGGCGGCAGCAGATCTGGAATTTCGCTTTCAACTCCGCGGTCGCACTCGATCAGGCAGAATATGACTGCACCGTCGGGTTCATCAATACCTATGCACATGACGTGATCATTCCCCAGGGGGGCGTGCACGCCGGCAGCCTGGAAGCCAATTCCCGCCGGTTCGCCGGCCCGCTCTGGCGCCGCTTGTATGTCCTGGGCAAGATGCTCAACCCCAGGTATTCGATCTACCGGGCGATCGAGCACCGACAGTATGCACCCGATCGCCAGGCCCGGGTCATCGCGGTCAGCAACATGGTCAGGCGGCATCTCCAGCATTTCCACCACGTTCCGCGCGAGCGGATTCACGTCATACCGAACGCCATCGATCCCGAACGGGTCAAGGTCAGTCAGCCCGGCGCGGTGCGGTGCGCGTTCCGCAACCTGCTGGGACTTGAACCCGCCGACCTGGTCGGCCTGTTCGTGGGCCACAACTTCGCACTCAAGGGCCTGAGGCCGCTGCTGCGGGCACTTGGGGCCAGGAACCGCGCTGGTGCCCGGCCGATCCACCTGCTGGTCTGCGGCGGCGGACACGCTGGACCTTTTCGCCGGCTGGCTAGGTCGCTGGGGATCGCCCAGGCGGTCCATTTCCTCGGCTTTCACTCCGACATTCGCGAGTGTTACGCGGCGAGCGACTTCTTCGTCCTACCCACGTATTACGACCCCTGCTCGCTGGTCGTGCTGGAAGCCCTGGCGTGCGGGCTGCCAGTCATCACAACGCTTCAGAACGGTGCCGGCGAGCTGATTACCGACGGCCGGCAGGGTTATATCCTGACCGCACCCGACGCCCATGGCGAGCTCGTCGCCGCGCTCGACCACATGGCGGAAGACTCGCGCCGCGGCGCCATGTCGGCCGCCGCGGCCAGGCTCGGCGGCGAGCAGACCTTCGATCGCCATGCGTCGGCCCTCATCAAGGTTTTCCAGGAGGTCGCCGCCTCCAAGAACAATCACCGCTCGCATGGCAAGCTCGGCGGGACGAAGCCGCACGGTCGTTCCCGTTGGCGATCCGGCAGCACTGCGAACCGTCACGATCAATAAGTGAGGGCGGGGCTTGCAACACGCCGGTTGCAACGACCGCGATCGACCCGGGGAGGGGGATATTCCACGATGAAGGCCGTACTTCTGGCAGGAGGCAAGGGTACACGGCTACGGCCCTACACCCACGTGCTGCCCAAGCCCTTGATGCCGCTGGGAGAGGACGACCCGATGCCAATCATCGAGGTGGTCC
>Ga0074044_10002007_pt1 | contig 17944 bp, 18 predicted proteins | sample BogForMeECP23OM1_FD_94443 | JGI IMG/M metagenome (GOLD analysis project Ga0074044, IMG submission 94443) | Bog forest soil microbial communities from Calvert Island, British Columbia, Canada - Bog Forest MetaG ECP23OM1 | ecosystem: Environmental > Terrestrial > Soil > Wetlands ...
AAGCGGATGGTATAATCACACGTTGTCCTCACCTCGCCGTTCGCAGTGGGCGCGTAGCTCAATTGGCAGAGCAACTGACTCTTAATCAGTAGGTTGTAGGTTCGATTCCTACCGCGCTCACCATCTTTCGCCAGTATCCATGCGGTTTTTCGCACGTTCCGTGCACGGCGCCCTCGGGCCGCATTCACCCAAGTCCTCCACGTCCGTGCCACGTCCGTTTTTGGGTTGACCGCCTCCGCGCGGTGAAGAAGCCTTGACAGCAGAAGCGACTTAGGCCTACATTCGCAAGCGTAGGCACACAAGCCTATACGTCCACTGTGGCGGTGTCCCAAGCGCCGCCCGATTCGACGGGGAAAAGAGGGTACGCGGTTCTCGAAAGGGAATCGGTGCGTTTTCTTTTTCGCCGGAGGTCGACATGGTGGACGTGGCTGAATCCGAAGCACCCAATCCCAAACAGTTCGAGAGCGACATCCTGACACCGGCAGAGGTGGCAGAGATGTTTCGCGTCCACATCCTCACCCTGCTCAGGTGGCACAACATGGGGCAGGGTCCACCGCGCGTAAAAATCGGAAGAAAAGTTTTTTACCACCGCCACGATGTCGAGGCGTACATGCGCGCCGAGTCCCGCAAGGCTCTGCGCCGGAGGGAACGACCATGACCTTCACGGTCGTGGTGGAACTGCACGCAGTAGTGACGGTGGACGCAGTGGACGAGAACTCGGCCAGGATTGCGGCGTGGAAAAACCTCGAGAACAAGTTGCCCCTCGCGGCGAAGGCGCTCGGCGCGGAACTGAAACTCGATGACGTGGCCTGTTCCGAGCCGATTACTACGCCGTGAAAACGACAACGCCCGCTGCGGGTGAGACCGCGACGGGCATAACCGACGACTGCACGAGGAGGTGCAACCGTGGATTCAGCGAACAGTATAAGCCTAGTTCCGAAGTCTCCCCGCAAGACGAAAACCAAAACCAGGCGCGTCCGAGTGAGCGTCGATGGTGCCGCATGACAACCAAGAAGGCGATCGACTTGGCGATCGACTTGTTCGTCGCCACGCTGAATCGTCGGTTTCTCGCGACCCACGGTTGCCTTTTTGCGATCTCTAAGGAGACGGCGCTTCGTACGATTCTTCGCTTTCCGGCAGGCGTGCTCAAGACGCTGGCGGCCTGCAGCGCGCCGATGACGTTCAACGACACGCAAGTTTTCCGGAGGCTCTTTCGTCAGGACGACTATCCGGCGCCCAATGTACCAACCCCCAGTTGGAAGGACGACCGTGAGTTCCAGCAGCGGATTGAGAGCGAGCACTCCACTGGCGAACTGAGCGACGCCCTATATGTCGAGATCAAGGAACTGCTGCCCATCTCGTACGCCGATGCCGTCGCCATCGTCAAGAAGGCCAACGAGGAAAAGTGCGGGGCGAGTGCGGAAGAGATACACGACTGTCTCACGTCGCTCGAAAGCCACGGTGCAGGCGAACTCCCCCCTCAGCCGGATGCGGGAGCGGAGTCGGAGACCGAGCGCTTCCTGGCGGAGGCAGAGGCCACATTGCTGCGCTGGCGGCTTGTGAGGGGCTACGACTGGGCCTTTGTGCGCGGAGCGCTCCTGCGCCTGTTCCGTATGGCGCGGAAGGAATGGCGGCCAAGGAGCGATGGCAGATGAGCATCGACGGAGGAGAAAGCGATGCGGTGTGCGCTGTGCGGCGAGCCGGTCGAAGCCGGCGATCTTGATGCCGTCGAGGTCGGCAGCGGCATCGTGCATGAGGATTGTTTTGCGGAGCGCGACGACGAAGGATTGTTCGGGGCGCCGGATCCCGAGTCGGCGGCGACCGGGCGCGCCGAGGCTTTCGAGATGGAGCGGGAATGTTCGGTCGCCGAGATTGAGCGGCAGAGGGCCGCTGAAGGACGACGACGGATGCGTTCGGCGTCGCGCAGGGTTGGATGAAGCGGACGTGGAGCGGATCGGGAAAGCCCGACCGACTGCGACTGCAAGGGGGAAGGAGGAACAACCAGTGGAAGAGGACGCGATATACGAGATTGGGGTTCTACAGGACGATGGAAGTAAGACCGTCGAGCTATTGGTGCCGGGCTATGTGATCTACGAAGGCGACTGCTACGTGGATGCGAACGCCCGCTGCGTCAGTTGCGGCAAACTGAAGTTCCAGACGGACGAAGACGACGAGATGTGCGACTGCGGCGACGGACGGTACGACTACGACGACAGCCAGCATCCGGTCGATCTGTGGCTTGAGGAGTGGGTGCGCGATCACTACGGCCCCGACGCGCAGCTCGACGGCTCTAGTGCCGAGAGGGAGCTCCCGCCGCATCCGCTCGGCTACCGCGCGCTGGTGGAGCGGCTCGGCGACAAGATCGCGCGCGGTCCAGGTCAACTCAATCGCGGCCCCGCGATCACGGAGACGAGAAAGCCCGGGGAGCAGGGTTTGCTCATCACCTTCGGCGACTTCGACGACCTGAGCGTCGAGGACATGAAGAACATGCTCACGCCGGAGCAACTCGCGGACGCGGAACGGCGGGCAGCGGAGTGGGAGGCAGAGCGAGCCGCGCTGGAGGCCGGCAGAGTGCTGCCCGAGCGCCCGCACGGGCCTGCGAACGAGGAAGGCGAGGAAACGGTGGCAAGAGGAGAAAAAAAAATGAAAAGCGATCTGTGGGTTGGTTTTGACGGGATGCCGACATACGAGAAGCTGTACCCGCTGGCGGCACTGCCGGCGCTGCGGAAGGTTGCGATGAGAGCCTGCACGAACCCGAAGCACGCTGGCGCCGTCGAGTTCCACGACTGCCGCGTCCTTCCCCCCGAGGCCGCCGCAACCTTTGAACCTGGCCCCGTGCGCGTGATCCTGTGCGCCGCGTGCTGCGACGAGGCAGTTCGCGCCATGACCGCCGACACACGGCTCGGCGACTCGATAGTGGGCATCGTCGAGGATCGGTCGGTGAAGGACACACGGGCGGGAAAGGAGAGTTGAGCTACGCGCCGCTTCCATCCCATCGCCGACATCCTCCCGCTGCTCGAGGGCGGCGAGTTCGACTCGCTCGTTGAGAGCATCGGGACGAAGGGCCTGCTCAACGCGATCTGGTTGCATCCCGATGGTTCCATCATCGACGGCCGCAACCGCGAAAGGGCTTGCGCGAGAGCCGGCGTCGAGCCGCGTTACCAGAGGTGGGACGGCAAGGGTTCGCTCGCGGACTTCGTCGTGGCGCAGAACATCGACCGCCGACACCTGAACGGCACGCAGCGCGCGCTGATGGCGAAGAAGTTGGAGCCGCTCTACGCCGCCGAAGCGAAGGAGCGTATGCGGTTGAGTCCGGGCCGACCGAAAAAAGGTGAGGAAAAAGTTCCTCAGCTTAAAGAGCGCGAGGAGCAGGCGCGCGACAAGGCGGCAAAGGCTGCGAAGACCAACCCGCATTACGTTTCGGACCTGAAGAAGATCGAGAAGGATGCGCCGGAGGTCTACGCGAAGATCGAGGCCGCCGAGATCGAACTGCCGGAGGCGAAGCGCCTGTTCGACAAGGTCGAGGCCGAGAAGAAGCTGCTGGCCGCAAGAGCCATCGTCCGTCCGGCGACAGAAACCTGCGACCTGCGCGTCTGCTCGATGGAGCAACTCCTCGGCGAAGTGCGCGACCTGGACGCCATCGTCACGGACCCGCCGTATCCCGAGGAGTACCTTCCGCTGTTTGGTGAGTTGGCGCGTCTGGCTGCGGCCGCGCTCAAGCCGGACGGCGTGCTCGCCGTGATGTGCGGCCAGAGTTATCTGCTGCGGATCGGGGCGGAGATGTCGAAGCACATGACATACCGATGGACAATCGCCTACCTGACGCCGGGCGGCCAGTCCGTGCAACTTTGGGAGCGAAAGGTGAACACGTTCTGGAAGCCGGTGCTGGTTTTCGGCGGCCACGGCGACCGATGGATCGGCGACGTGGTCAAGAGCGACGTGAACGCGAACGACAAGCGCTTCCACGAGTGGGGTCAGTCAGAGTCCGGGTTCGAACGACTCGTCGGCGCGGTGACCGAGCCGGACCAGTTGGTCTGCGATCCGTTCGTAGGCGCCGGGACGACTGCGGTCGCGTGCATGAAGCTCAGCCGCCGCTTCATCGGCTGCGACATTGCCGCCGCGCAGGTCGAGAAGGCGCAGTCGCGCGCGGCGCTGGCGCTGGCGGCGAAGGACACGCCGGGAAAAAAGACATCGGCCATGCCGCCAGAAGCCGCGACTGGCGGGCGTTTGCCACGGATGTAGTCTTACTAGCGATGTGAAACACTTAAAAGGAGAAGGAGATCATCATGAAGTTCGAGAAGGCGCGTAAAGAGTTTGTTCGGGCACTGACGGGACACCTCGTCCATGTCGAGGGTACGGACGAGCACGACGACGACATCGAGGTCAACTATCCGTCGGAGGAGGTGCTGGTTGTCCTAGGCACGGTGAACGATCCGATGGACCCGCAGGCGCTTAATGTGTTGCGGGACGAGCTTCCAGAAGACGAGTACCCGAGTCCAGGCCCAGGCCCTCTGACGTGGGCCCAGGGGGTGAGGTTCCTCCGCGAGGACGCGGAGAAGGGCCTGAGCGTGCTAAGAGAAATGCATCCCGACTCGTTTGAAGCGCAGGACGCCGACGCAGGCACGCTACTGCTGGCCGAGTTCATCCGCGTCATCACCAGGTCCCGCATCGTCGTCTGGACGCGGCCAGGCGAAGGCGAGGAAGAACGCTTCGAGGCCGCCATCGACACCGGCACTAGTGGAAGCCGCGGCGACCTCGAGATTATGGTCCGCCCGTTCCCCAAAGTCTTGCGCGGCGGTCGGGCCACGAGACCCTTCGCCCAAGTCTCCTGGTTCGGCGAGGATGACGCCGTGGTCGCCGAGATGGAAACGGACATCGACGCCGAACTCTACGCCGAAGTGGAGGAGGCGTGGCGGGCGTCCGGGTCCGAGAACATGCAGGTGGCGGTCATCCGCAGGGGTGCGGCGCCGACGATGCGGCCCTACGGGCCTGCGAACGAGGACGACCCGACCGGGGCGGACCAGTTGACGAAAAAATAAGCCATGCAACTCCCCGCGTGACCACGGCGCGGAAACAGGTGTCCCCGGGCACCTGCGGCGTGCGGGCCAGTTGACGAATGGAGATGAAGGTCGACCTGCCCCGAACGCAGGCGCGAGGCGCGCCCGAACGTTTGACGATGTACAAGCGGTTTCCGGTTTCCCGAGTTCACAGGCCAGATCGCCGTTCCCTTCGGGTTGAGCTGCAGCCAGGCGACGATCTGCCTCCTGGTGGCCCTAGACCGATCCCGGGCACGTGTCCGGGAAGCGACTCGGACAGGAAGGCCGAGTGCCAAGAGCCGCGCTCGGGCCCAGACGGCCAGGTCCCGCTGCTGGCGACGGCACGGCGGGCGTTGGCTTCTGGATGTTCTGCCGGGGTCGCCCAGCGCATGTTGCCCGAACGAGTTGAAAAGTCCGCACTATTGACGGTTGCGGTTGCGGTCGTAAAGCTGGAGAGCCAGCGAAGCGATGCCGATAGCGAGCGAAACCAGCGAAAGCAGGATAGCCATATCGTCCTCCTGCTCCAGGTTTCAAAAGTCAACTTTCTTAACTTCATTATCAAAAAACGGCACACGAAAACGACGCACTCCACCTAAGAGAGGAAAGTCGCTTTTCGATTGGGAAGCCGGTCGGGGCCGGTCGGGGTGGGAACTACTTGCGGCGGCGGTCGTAAAGCTGGCAAGCCAGCGAGACGAGGCCAACTGCGAGCGAAACGAGTGCAAGCAGGATAGACATGTTCGTACCCTCCTGCTCCTGGGTAGTATAGGGATTTTCAGAGTGGTGAAGCGGGGCGTCGGCGGCCCTGCTGCATTCCAGTCGGGCGGGGTTTCTTCTGGCAGTGTCGCGAATGCGGCTCACTCCCACTCGCCGCACGCGGACTTGAACCAGGCGAGTAGCGCCGGCAGACGGTCACGGTCAACGAAGGAACTTACTGGTAGGCGATGCAAAAGGCCGAACCGAGCGAAGTAGACCGCAACATCAGTCACCTTCACCTTCCCGCGACAGCCGTCGACCCCGCCGATGCACGACAGGCAGTAATACGCGAAAAGCTGGTTGAAGATGTCGCGTCCCAGTTCCAGGTTCTTGTTGACCTTGATGTCGATCAACGTGCCGTCGATGAAGATGTCCCCATCCGCGCCACCGACCAGCTCCGACGCTGCGCCGAAGGTCGGATTGAGCACGCACGTCCTCTTGGCGCGAAAGTCGTCGCCCCGGACGAGCGCGAGCATGTTGCTCACGTCCTCCACCATCGCGTCGTCGATCGGGAGCAGTTCTAATCGGCCGATGCGTTTTACCAAGTCGAGCTGGGCAAGGTCGATGGCTGCGCGGACGAGTGCTTCGTTCGGCTTCAGCAAGCGCTTTTCTTTCAGGTAGGCGCGATGGAGTTGCCTCGCCTTCGCGACGATGCCCTGCGCTCGCTTCAGAGCCGAAGGCGCGACGCGGCTGTGCTCCAAGATGACGAGGCTTTCTTCCGCGACCCAGCCGCTCTCCTTCGCGCAGGCATTGAGCTTTTGGAGGTAGAAGCGCAGCAGGTAGTCGAGCGAGGTCCCGGCCCATCCATAAGCCGTTGTGAGCGGCGGCGCTTTGATCTCCGCCTTCATTTGGAACCACGGTTTCGGGACGTTGATCCGCAGATATTCCTTCACATCCTTGCGTTCGACGAAGGTGCTCAGGCTCACGGCTTCCTGATATAGCGCAGAACCCCGTGGAAAGCTAGTACGCATTTCTGGTCCTGTCGGTCCGGGTGCCTTCACGCCCGCCTAGCGGACAAGGCCTCAATCCGCTCGCGTCCTGCGCGGTCCGAAAGGTAGTAAGTGAGGTGCCTATAATAAGGTGTCGCGCACGCGCGCGGGCCGAAGCGTTAAAGGACAAGTCAACCGATGGCATACCGAACCCAGATCGAGCTGGCCCTCGACGAGATGATCTCCGACGAAACGGGAAAGAAGTTCCAGGGTCTCGCCGTCGTCCACGCCAAGCAAAAGTGGCCGCAACTCGTGGCGTGCGAGCGCAACTGGGACGGAGGACTCGACGCGCACGCGAGTGCGGAGTTGAACTCGGAGAAGAAGTGCATTGGGCTCGCCTGCTCGATCACGGCCACGCAGGCGAAAGTGGAGGGCGACGCAAGCGAAGCAAAGAAGCACTATCCCGATCTTCGTGTGCTGATTTTTTCGACCGCGAAGGAAGTGACCCAGCACACCGCGAACATCTGGGCAAAAGACGTACAGGAAAAGTTCGGGTTGCAGCTCATCGTCGTCCCGCGCGAAGAGTTCGTCACATGGCTGCTCGATCCCGCAAACTCCGACATCTGCAGGGACCAGTTGGGCATCACCGAGTCCTCCACGGCGGAGATCAACGCGCTGATCGACCAGGCCCGCGACCGCGTCACTCCGCGCGAGGCGAAGATCGCCGTCTACTTGTTGGAACAGATCCAGCGCACGAAGGGCGGCAATCTGTCGAGTTGGCAGCGCTTCCGCATCTTGACTAACCTGGGATGCGCCCATCTCGTGATCGAGGAAGGCAAGATTGCTGCTCGCTATTTTTTGGACGCGGCGCCGCTCCAACCCGACGACCAGAAGGGAGTCGAGAACGAAGTGCTCGCGTATCACCTGCTTCTCCAGGAGAAGGAGACTCGCGAGAAAGCGGCGGCGGCAGTCGAACGATTTCCGAACTCGACGCGCGCCCGCTCGCTGTGGCTTCAGTCCGCACCGCAGGAGAAAACATACGAAGAGTTGCTCGACGCGACGCCGGCCGTCATGCGAACCGATGCTGAGATCGCTTCCGCGCTGTGCAGGAAGGCCGTCGCCTGCGGCCAACTCGACCGAGCGATCGAACACGCAAAGGATGCCGTTGCGGACAAGCCGAAGTGGTCGCAAACCCATCTGCTTCTCGCGGGCGTCTATTTCGCGAGGATCGCCGCGACGGAGCGCACGCTCAAGCCCCTCAACGCCGACGAAAGAGAAGCGGCCCTCGCCAAGTCGATGTCCCTGGCCGACGACGCGATCTCAGCCGCGGATGCCGAGGGGGTCCAGTTCGTGAAGGCTCATGCGTTCGCGCTCAAGGCAGACATCGCGCTGATCCAAGGCCGCAAGGAAGACGCGGCGCACTTCGCGCGGGAAGCGCTCGGCGCAGGGCCGAAAGAGGTGAACAGCACCTTGGCGATGGCCGAGTCGTTCATCGGCATGGGCAGTCCGGACGAAGGCATCCGCGTCCTGGAAGAAGCGCACGCGCAATCGAAGGGCGCCGCCAACGTCAGCTTCATGCTTGGTCAGGCCCTCTTGCATCGCGGCGCGCCTCAGGATCTCAAGCGGGCGTTCGACGTATTCAGCACGGCGAGCCTGGCGAACCTACCGCGCGAACTCGTCGATCCGCTCACGGTCGGCGCGGTCAGAGCGCTGGTTCGTGCCGGGCGCTTCGGCGAGATCGAGAACTACGTCGCCCGCCCCGAAGTGGCGGACTCGCCGGTCATGGTCGCCACGATCCGAGCGTACGCATCCCTCAGGCAGGGACAGCAGACCCAGACGACGCAGTTCCTAGACCAGGCGGTCGCGGCCCGCCGCCCCACGGAGGACACGCGCTCCCTCGCCAACTTCCTTGGCCGACTCCTGCTCGAGGCGAAACGACCTTCCGACGCGCTGCCGCTGCTGCAGGAACTTTTCGACGCTCAGACCCCAACCTTGGACGTGGGCCTGCTGCTGCGCTGCGCTGGCGAACTGGAGAGGGAGCAGGTCATCCTGGACACGTGCCAAGTCCTCTATGAACGCGGCTTTCGGGACTGGGAACTGCTTGAGTTCGAGTCGCAGTACCTCGAAGATCGCGACTACCAGAAGGCGTTCGCCAGATTGCAGGAGTTCGTCACTGCCAACCCCGACCATCGGGTCGCCAGGCTCCGTCTCGCGACGATTGCGATGCGCTACGGACGAAACGACATCGCGCCGCTCGCGAACGCAACGCTGCCATCGCCCGACGAACTTCCGATGCGCTACGCCGTGGCGGCCGTCCGCGTGCTGCAATGGCAGAACCAAGGCACTCTGGCCGTCGACTACGCCTACCGCGTGCTGCGCGCCCACACGTCGGAGATCGAGGCCAACAAGGCCTACCTGTGGAGCCTGACGCCGGGTGCTCGGCCCGACATCCCGGCGACGATGGACAAGGTCGAGATCGGAAGCGCGGTCGAATACTCGGAGAACAGCGACGTACCTGTGGGCTGGTTCGTGATCGAGGACGCGGACAAACCCAGCGACGAGTTCGAAGAGATCGCTGCTTCCGGCGATCTCGCCAAGGAACTACTGGGGAAAAAGGTCGGGGACACGTTTGTGCTGGTGAACAGCCCGGTGAAGAACCGCGTCGGCAAGATCACGCAGATACTCAGCAAGTACACGCGGCGTTTCCAAGCCACGGGCGGAGAGATGGAGTTGAAGTTCCCCGGTCAGACCGTCATCTGGACGCTCCACGTTCCGCCGCCCGAGAAGCTCACCGTCGCCGACATCCAGCCGATGCTCGACACGATCAAGGCGCGATCGGAAGTGGTGGCCAAACTCCGGGACATTTACAGAAGCACGGCGATCACTCTCAACATGTATGGTGCAAAGCTGGGGCACGGTGCGTGCGAGGCGCTGTTCGATCTCGCGACGTCGGAAGAAGATTTTGTGCGATGCGCGCATCCGACGCCGGACGCTCTACCAGGCGCGATTGCGGCCCTCGAAACCAAGAGCACGGCGGTTCTCGATCTCGTCGCGCTCACGACGCTGCGGCTGCTCGGTATCACGCGCCAAGTCCTGACGAGCGGGCGGTTCCGCTTCGTCATCTCTGCGGCGACCTACACGGAACTGCAGGAGCTTCGCGCGAAGGCGCGCTTCTCGACTCCGCACGGCACGATGTTTTACAAGGGCGGCCAGCACTACATGACGCAAACCACCGAGGAGCAGTCCGAGAGGGAGAAGGCAGCGTTCGAGGAGTGGATGCAGTGCGTGGAGAAGAACACCACCGTCGTTTCAGTCCCCAAGGTCGCCGCGCTGGATCCCGAACGGCGCAAAGTATTGGAGAAAGCCTTCGGATGGGAGGGTCTAGATGCCGCAGTTGCAGCATTGGCGCCCGAGACTATTCTGTGGACCGACGACTTGGTCTTCGCGGAATATGCCAAGGCCGAGTTAGGCGTCGAGCGGGTCTGGACGCAAGCCGTCATCGAATATCTCGCAATCCCTAGCCTCATCGACCGGGCGGTAGCTGAAGAAGCCTACGCGAAGCTGGTGGGGTTTAACTACCAGGCGACCCATTTTAGGGGCAGCACGATCGTCGCGGCCTTGCGGGTCTCGAACGGTTCGGTCGATGCGTTTCCAATGCGCCAGGTGATGCAGGCATTCGCACCTCTGGCGGCCTCGGCATCGGTTGCCGATCGGCCGAATGCGTTACAGATGCTCGGCGAGTTCATATTGAAGCTGTCGCTTGAGCCCTTCCTGCCGGAAACGAAGTGCGTCGCGATGAAGGCGCTCCTCGACCTGTTTCCGACCGACGCCGCAACCAAGGCCCAGCTCCAGGTTTTCAGCGCCCAGTGCGCGAACGCCATGACCCTGCACCCGGTGGGGCGGGCGGACTTCCTGAGGTGCTTCGATCAGTGGAAGAAAGAGAAGCTCACCCTGTGAACCGGGCAGGCACCGCGTTGCGGGGCGGTGGGTTTGATTACAATCTGGAGAAGTAGTCACTCGCAGGCGTGCTCTGGGGTTTGCGCGGAACCGGGCGCGACGACGCGGGACGGCGAAACCCTGCGGAAACCGGAGTCTTTCAGGGCTTGGCTCCCAGCGCCACTTTACGAAACGTTTCGGCCTGTTTTCGCGTGCTCTCGCGGAATCGTCAACTCAGCCGACTAGGTGACAGGAGCACGAGCAAGCCGCGACGTGGCACTTGTCATGGATGCGGACGCCGAGCGCGAGGCCCTTCGCGCACGCCGGGGAGATGCCGGTGCGTACACCCGAGTGGGCGCGCGTGGTGCGCCGCTCGGCGCGGTTGATCGTCCGCGGCGGCGGTGCCGGTGCCTTTGGTGGGAGCATTGGGGTGGTGGACATGGCAACATCGTAAACGCGGCGGTCGAGTCCCAGTGCTGCCCTTGTTGCGGGTTTTGGTTCTCAGGCTTGCGCGTCCCGGCAGGTCGGGAGCAGGATCCCGGCATGGCGACCGCCTTGAGTCCGGTTGACGCCCGCGTCGTTGTCCGCTGCGATCTCTGTTTACTGGTGCAGTTCCCCGCCGCCAGCAAAGCTTGCCGCCGCTGCCACGCATCTCTGGATCCGGCTCCCGAGCCGTGCGCGTTGCCGACGCCCGCACCGGCTCGGCACGTGTCGCAACTCGTCGCCGCCACGGCCAAGAGGCTGCGGCTCGACCGCGGCCTGAGCCAGCGCGACCTTGGCGCCCTCATGCGAGTGCCGCGCACCTACGTCTCGAAGGTCGAGAACGAGAAGGCGACGCCCACCTTCGCTTCGTTGCAGCGCTTCGCCGAGGCCCTGGAGGTCACCGTGGCCGAGTTGGTCGCCGACGAGAAGGGCCGACAGGACGAGATCGCCGAACTGTTGAAAGACCAGTTCATCTCTCAACTGCTACCCTATGTGTCGAAACTCAACCGCGCGCAGAAGGCGACGCTTCTGGGCCAGATGCACGACCGCGCGAGTCGCGCTCGCGCTGCCGCAGCTTGAGCCGTTCTGCCTGTTGAAAGATTGTAAAGGGCGGCCTGCCCGACCCCCGAACCGAGGACAAGCCGCGCCGGACGCGGGCTGAAACGGTCTGCCAGACCGCCACGCCGCTCTTTGTTTCAGGTAAGACTCTGATAACAACAGAGAAAGATACAAAAACAACTGGGTCGGCCTCCCGTCCGCCGACCCTAACGAAAGCTATGTTGCTTCGCGCATCGTCCCGCAGGTTCCGCCGACCGAGTCCGCGCAGGAGGACTTCAGTTCATCGGCTCTGGTCGCGGCAAGGTTAATCGGTAGATGATCCACGCCCGGTCAGCAGCCATCCGGTTCACCTTCGCCGTGATCAAGCCTTGCTCCCTGCACAGCAAAAGCGCTTCGCAGGCGTCGGGCCGCCATCCAGGACGGAACGAACAATGTTTTACCGTGGCCGACGCACTCCCATCCGCCGCGCACGGCGTTTGCTTCACCATCTAATACCGCGCTCGTCGCGTTCCACCCGCTCTCGATCATCATCATGCCGCCCTCCGCCCTGCGCGGTCGCGCCGTTTTTTTTTCGCGGTCGCCGCCGCCGACTTTTCCCTTACTTGTACATCGTCAAAGAGAATGACACGCATGTGCAGCAGTACTAAGGACGATCTATAAGACATGCGTGTCATTTGCTTTACCAAAGTACAAGTTCCTTCAGCCAGTGGCCTCCCTGAGGAGCAACTGCACCGACCCGGGCTTGCGCGGCCCACAGATCAGGTTCATGTCCCTCGCGACGGTCTTCTTTGCGACCTTCACTCCGCGAAACAGGAGCATGGTCTGGACGTCGGAACAGGACGGGCGGCGGGGGGCGACGGTGGCGAGGATGTCGCGGACCAGGGCGCGGCGCTGGAACTGGGTGACGATGATGCGCGCGACGCCCGGGGGCAGGCCGCCGCGCCAGAAGCGGGGGAGTTCGCGGGCCTCGGCGTCGGTGACCTTCAGTTTGGCGGCGATCGCCGCGTCCCGCCATCCGGCGTTATGCTTTATCGGGTGCTTCGCCATGTCCGTCCCGCTCTGGATGTCAACGTCGATGCGGCACTGGTCGAGCGGCGTGCGGCAGGCTCGTCCGAGCCGCGTGACTTCCTTCCTGACGACATCGGGGCGGAAGCCCTTCTTGAAAAGCAACCACGTGTAGATTGTGCACGCGATGTTGCGGCAGCCGTCGTCGAAGCCGCCGCCGCGCATGTCGCGCAGTATTTGGAAGTCGCGGAGGCGTAGCGTGACCGCGTCGGCGGCGCCGGCGTTCCCCGTGCGATGGCGCTCGCCGTCGCGCCGTGGTGGGGGTTCCTCGATGACGACGCCGAGCAGTTCGGACATCTGCTCCATCGTGTACATGAAGCCCGCGCCGTCCTCTCCGCCCTGGATCCAGTAGACCACCCGCAGCCCGGACTTCGGGTTGTAGGATCCCGGGAACCGGGTGATGCGCGAGATATTCTTCGCGCCGATGTCGGCGCCGATCACGGAAAGGCGGTCGTTGATCTCGCGCTGGAGCAGGCTCCACATCACCTGGCGGTGAGCGTGCGCGGTGGGCGGTTGGTCGGTGTCCGGTTTGTCCTTCAGGAACCAGTAGAGCCATGCGCCGCGACCCGAGCGCTTGATGACGCTGGCGGGCGGAAACTTGCCCGCGTCCTGCAGCGTCACGATCCTTCCGAGCAGCGCGCCGAAGTCCAGTCCGACGTTGTACCCGTCTATGTCGCAGAACAGGCACGTCAGGTAGGACGCGGCCCACTTCTTGCGGAGCGCGCGCGGAAGTCCCGCGATGCCGCGCCCGGGGCCGGGTCTTGGCTTGTAGAAGCTGTTGATGGAGTAGAACCACTGCTCGTCGGCGTCGAGTTGGTCGACCTGCGCCTTGAACGCGGGGAAGACGTTCTCCAGGTCGGAGACGGGGATGGCGCAGTCGCTCGTGGGCACCATCCTGGATTTGCCGTTCTCAACAATGAGTTTCATGGTGACGACTGCGACGTGCGCGTTCTTGCCGCGAGCGCGGTGAAGTTTCAGGATCGGGTCGACGGTCGGCCCGTCGCCGCCGAACATCTGCGTGGCCATCGGTGTCCTCTTTCAGTTGACACGCGACGGGAAACTTACTAGCGTAAGAGTCGGTTGACTTGGACTCTCGCTCGTCGCGTGATCCGAGATTTTGGCGGCGTCTCAGCGCCGCCATATTTATTGGCGCGGGAGTTTTGCTGATCCGGTCGTCCCTCCCTTGTTGCGCTCCTTTATTTTTCAGTTGCTGAAGTCGAGCGCGGCGGGTTAGCTTTGCAGATGAGCCGCCGTCATCGGCTTCTGGTCGTCATCCTCGACGACCAAGCATCGATGCCGCGATCAACGGCGTCGGTGCCTTTCCCAACCATTAGCACGGATTCGTCCGCCAAACCAGAAAGTCATCCACAGGTTTTCCACCGACGCTGCCGCAGCGGAGCCGGACGCCATCAGGCGGCGCGTCGTCCTGACTTCCGCCGGATCATCTCGCCGCCGTCAGCGCAAGCTCGGCCATGGCAAGGCGAACGGCACCCGGCGCAGCCACGTCACGACTCCCACGTGCCGACGGCTATAGCCGTGATGTGACAGGCCCTTTCAGTTTCGCTAAGCTTGAGGAATGGACGATACGAAGTTGCAGCTCGACGAAAAGACGCTCCAGGAGAAGATCGCTGTAGAGTTCGAGAAGGCGGTCGAGAGTTCGTCCTCGGACGTCAGCGTTCGCCTGCTCGATCCCATTCGTGGGATGTTCAGCTTCGTCGAGGACATCCAGCGCCAACTGAGTGCCCATGCCGCAGAGGCGCAGCGGATGGCGGAGCGCTTTGTCGCGAATGCCCGAGACGTGGCGACCGCCATCGCGGACTCCATATCCGAAGCGTCGGCGCGATTCAAAGAAGTGCTCGGGCGCTCCGAGCATATCGCGAAGCTGGGCTGGACGCTGGATCCAAACTTGCCGTTCCCCGACGCTCTTCATCTATCTACCCTCACGAGCAGAGCAGATGCGGATGCCTACGTCCTGAAGCGCTATGAGGAGAGCGACCCCAACTTGGAACGCATAGAGCGGAATCTCCACCGCAACCACCTTGTCGCTCCGTTCGACACGGTTCTTCAGCAGTGCTTCGAGGCGTTTCGCAGGGGACACTACGCTATTTGCATTCCGAACTTGATGAACGTGCTGGAAGGAGTAGCGAGCGAGCTTGACCCGCCTCACATTACATCGACCGATTTGCGAAAGATGCTGAGAAAGGGCGGAAGCGTCGCGAGGCGGGCCGAGCAGGACATGTTGACTGCGGCGATCTGGCTCTCACTCGCAACTTTCGTCGATGATCTCTACCGGTCGTGCCCGCCGCCGGCGGTCTCGGCTTCAAACGCGCCGGTCCTTTCGCGACAACTGACCCAGCACGGGCGCAAGGAGCCGCCGAATGAGAAGGTCGAGGTCATCCGGCTCCTTCACGCGCTCGAGACGGCGCTCAGCCTGCACCGCGAGTTGGGAGGGTCCATGCTGGTCAGTTCTCAGCAACACGTCGAATCTGCCCAGGCATCCTGACTCCATGGCGACCCGCATTGGGTCGCCTGTCCACCACTTGCGCTCGCGCAGCCTTTGCAGAAGCCAAAGCCGCGTTCCTGCTAAACAGCGCCGTTGACGAGCGGGTACTTGGCCCACGCCGGAGCTTTCTTCCCCATCATCCGCAGAACGTGTCGTTGAACACGCTCGTCTCCGTCCTTGGAGACGAATATCGGATGAAACTCAGAGCGAACGATGCAGGTTTCACGCGCTCCGGCGGACGGTTGTCCTCCCATCCCCAACTGGAACGTGAGTCCCGGAATGTGAAGCGTGTGAGCATGACTCGAATCAATCCGGGTAGTGTCGGGAAAGTTGAATGAAAGATGCGGCCTCGGCAGGGCAGAGACTATCAACATCACCGCGGCATTCTGCGGGAAGCCAGCGTCGCCGAGCAGGTACGCTCGAATCTCTTCCTGATATTTCGGCCCGAGTGTGATCCCCTCGTATCGTTGGCCCGAGGACTCCCATCTGCGAACTGATGCTCGCCAGAAAACACTCACGCAAAAGTAAACGACCCTCTCGATGTCCATTCCGGCGACATTTGAGGCGTTGAAGATGGTGTCTTCTTCGTCGGCATGGATTGGCGTGGTCCGTTGCAACAGCTCGCGAAGCCGGAACCTGCCCCGTCCCCGATAGCAATGCCGCATCACCCAATCTTCGCCGTTCTGATCGAATCGCTTTTCGCACTCGGCGCAGAGCAGGTATTGTGTTGCCTGGAAAGATGTCTGCCTTCGCACCTTGGAGGTCATCAGCACGGGATCTGGATGGCTGCGGTGATCGGCGGCTCGGACGACCCGATATAGAGCCTTCGGGACCAGATGGCTGTCGCACAACTCGCCCGTCCTCAGGCACAGGGGGCAGACTCCGACAGGGCGAGGGCGTTCCATTCTTCATCTCTTTACTAGCTTTCTCTAACAATAATAAGGAGGCGGGTGGGCGCATTCAACCTGTGGCGAAGGCGATTTGAGGCCCTTTCCGATCTGCGATCTCGTAAACTGGCGGCGATTCCGTGAGGTCGGGCCAAAACGAGCGCCTGGAAAGTGGGAGAGCCGCTCCACTCGACTCAGAAAAGTTGCCGAAGTTTACCAGGTGGTCAACGGTCAGGCGTGGGCGTGGTGCGACGACGACCGCGCCTGCGGGTCGCCGTCGATGATCTCTCCGCGCGCGTTGTCGTTGAGCGCGCCGTTCGAGAACGTGTTGTAACCCGACGCGGCCGGCGCGTCATTCCTCCGCAGTTCGTCCTCGTACGCCTGCTCAGTCGGGTACTCGCCGATCGTCACGACGATCTTCGTATACCGGCGATCCTTTTCCGGCCCGAGCGCCTGCTCTTCCAACTGCGCCGCCGTTTTGCTCAGCAACGCTGCGCTCTCCAGGCTCATGTTCAGCGGCAAGCCGGCAGCCAACCGAGTCTGCCATTCTCGGATCGCGTGCGCGGACAAACCTTCCAACGCATGAGCGATGGCGAGCCTGCGCTTCCTCCCTGACACTCTTTGTCGCGCAATCTCGGCCCTGTCCTGTTCATCAACGTAACAATCCCAGTCGCTTGCTCTCGATTGCCATTGGTGCCTCGAAACCCAGCGGCCGATGTTCGCGGTGGAGCACGGCGGGACTAACGCCTTCGCAACGTTTGCTAACCGCCTGTCGGGGCTGTCGCGGTACAGGACGAACGCATCGAAGGCGCGTTTGCTCTCGTCTGGTCGGCGGTCCCACGGTTGCCGGGTCCGGGCGGGTTCGATGATTTGGTCGGCCATGATGGGGTGTTAATGTCGGACGGCGGTTTTGCACAGGTTCAGTTGGGCTTGGTCGGCGGCGGGGGCGGGTCGCCGTCAGCCTGGTGCGACATCTTCATGCCGATCTCCCGCAGAGCCAGGGCATCCTCCAACTTCATATCCAAAGGCTCTCCGCAGGCGACCTTCTGCTCCAACTCCCGCAAGGCGACGTCGACGATGGCGAGGGCGCGGCGACCGATCGAGGCGTGGCGGCGCCTCATCTCCCGAACTGCGGCGGGATTGTCGAACGTGATGTCGTCGTCCATATCGTTGTCCGCCACGCGCAAGCGGCCCTGAAGTCCGCGCGCGCGGACTCTTCGCTACTCGTCGCCCGGTGTCCGTCGTCCCGTAGTCCTTCGCCGGAGGATCATCGAACTTTTCAGAGGCCGCTCGGGCCGCGGCTGTCCGCATCCCCGCAGTCAGACCCAACGTTCGTTGTCGAATAATCCGACCCGCTCGCTCCGCCCTGCTGAAAGCCGCCCTGGTTGCTGAACATCCCGTGCCCCCCGTAATCTGCGGTCGTGTTCGCGTGCGCGACATGCTGCGCCAGGTGATCGGTCAACTGCTTTGTCAGCTCGTCGTGGCGTGGGTGATGGTCGGGTACGTGGACTTGATTCGCCATGAGCCAGATCGTACTGGGGCCTACGCTGGTTGCAAAGGTGGTCAACTGGGTGCCGGGCGGGGCGTCCTGCATCGTGCATCGTGGCGGCCGGCATCGCATCCGGAAGTCGCCGCCTGGGCGCGGCTGTGCATCCCGGCACCTTACTAGTTTTGTCCCGGACATCTCGACTACAATGGCGCTTCCCGCAACCTTCCCCTGCGGAACTAAGACGAAGGTGTGTCTTTGAGCGATTTTTCCCAAAAAGTTTCGTTTATCTGGTCGGTCGCCGACCT
>Ga0074044_10002008_pt1 | contig 17938 bp, 16 predicted proteins | sample BogForMeECP23OM1_FD_94443 | JGI IMG/M metagenome (GOLD analysis project Ga0074044, IMG submission 94443) | Bog forest soil microbial communities from Calvert Island, British Columbia, Canada - Bog Forest MetaG ECP23OM1 | ecosystem: Environmental > Terrestrial > Soil > Wetlands ...
CATTCGGTGTGCGCGCAGGGCGGGATTAATGCGGCGAAGAATTTGAAGGGTGAGGGCGATTCCACCTGGAAGCACTTTGACGACAGCATTTACGGTGGTGATTTTCTCGCCAACCAGCCTCCGGTGAAGGCGATGTGCGAGGCGGCGCCGGGCACTATTGCTTTGCTTGACCGCATGGGCGTGCCTTTCAATCGCACAGCGGAAGGCTTGCTGGATTTTCGCCGCTTTGGCGGGACGCTCTACAACCGCACGGCATTTGCTGGAGCCACAACCGGGCAGCAACTTCTCTATGCGCTGGATGAGCAGGTGCGGCGCTACGAGTCTGAGGGCAAGGTCAGGAAATACGAGGGCTGGGAATTTCTTTCGGCGGTGCTTGATTCGAACAAGATTTGCCGCGGGATTTGCGCCATGGATTTGCGGTCCATGGAAGTGCGTACTTTTCCTGCGGATGCGATCATTATCGCGACTGGCGGTAATGGAGCTATCTTCGGAAAATCCACCAATTCTGTGGTGTGTACGGGGTCAGCACAGTCGTCGCTGTATCAGCAGGGGTGCTTTTACGCCAACGGGGAATTTATCCAGGTTCATCCAACTTGCATTCCTGGTGAAGACAAACTGCGGCTAATGTCGGAGTCGGCGCGCGGTGAGGGCGGACGCGTGTGGGTTCCGAAGACGCCGGGGGATAAACGCGATCCGCTGTCGATCCCGCAGAGCGAGCGCTGGTATTTCCTCGAAGAGTGGTACCCGAAATATGGGAATCTGGTGCCGCGCGATATCGCTACGCGCGCGATTTTCAAGGTTGTCTTCGAGCACAATCTGGGGATCGACGGCAAGCCGATGGTTTATCTTGACCTGACCCACATCGATGCCAAGATTCTTGATCGCAAACTGGAAGGCATTCTGGAAATTTATGAGAAGTTCGTGGGCGACGACCCGCGCAAAGTTCCCATGAAGATTTTCCCTGGGATGCATTACACCATGGGCGGGCTGTGGGTTGATTTCAACCAGGCGACCAACATTCCGGGAATTTATGCGGCGGGCGAATGCGAATACCAGTATCACGGGGCCAATCGTCTGGGTGCGAATTCGCTGGTGTCGTGCATCTTTGGCGGATTCATTGCCGGGCCAGCGGCGGTGCAGTACGCGCGCGATCAGAAGGCGGCGGCGAGCAACGGGCACTTCGACGCGGAACGCAAGCATGAAGAAGAAAACAATGCCATGCTGATGAAGTCGGATGGCACGGAGAACCCGTTCCGGCTCTGGCGGGAACTGGGCGAATTGATGACCGCCAATTGCACGGTGATCCGCTACAACAATAAGTTGAAGGAAACCGATGGCAAGTTGTGTGAGATGCTGGAGCGCTTCCGGCACATCAATCTGAGCGACCGGTCGCAGTGGGCCAATACCAGTGTGGTCTTCGCGCGCCAGCTTTATAACATGCTGCAACTTTCACGCGTGATCGCCCAGGGGGCGACGATGCGTGACGAGTCCCGAGGATCGCACTACAAGCCGGACTTTCCGGAGCGCGATGACAAGAATTGGCTGAAAACTACGAAGGCGTATTTTGCGCCCGATGCGGATGAACCGAAGTTTGAGTTTGAGGCGGTGGATATTTCTTTGATTCCGCCGCGGCCAAGGAAGTATTGATGCAGAGCTGCTCACTTTAACGCCTGTATCCTGAGTGAGGCGAAGAAGAGCTGTGCACTTTGGCATACGTTTTGTTTTGGTGATGCTGGGATTTGCACTGCATCAACCACAAAGGACACAAAGGTACACAAAGGATAAGGTCACGCACTTCATAGGCGACCGAATGGCAATCTAGTCAGAAGAATTATAAAGGCGCGAATGGCTAATCATAAGACGGTCATTATCAAGATCAAGCGGCAGGACAATCCTAGCGCCAAATCGCACTGGGAAGAATTTGAGCTGAGCTACAAGCCTGGCATGAACGTTATTTCCTCGTTGATGGAAATTGCGGCCAATCCGGTTACGCGCGATGGTAAGGCGACTACGCCAATCACTTACGACTCCAATTGTCTGGAGGAAGTTTGCGGATCTTGCGCGATGCTCATTAACGGGCGCACGCGCATGGCTTGCTCGGCGCTGATCGACAAGCTTGAGCAGCCCATCCGGCTGGAACCTTTTACCAAGTTTCCGGTGGTTCGCGATCTGGCGGTTGATCGCAGCGTTTTGTTTGAGAACCTGAAAGCGGTGAAGGCCTGGGTTCCGATTGATGGGACCTACGATCTGGGATCTGGGCCGCGGGTGATGCCTGAGGATCAGGAGGCGGCGTACCCGCTTTCGCGTTGCATCTCGTGCTGTTGTTGCATGGAGGCTTGCCCGCAGTTTAACGAGGAGACTGGCTTCGTAGGGGCGGCCACGATTTCGCAGGTTCGGCTTTTCAATACTCATCCCACGGGGGCGGCTCTGAAACGGGAGCGCCTGGCGGCGCTGATGGGCGATGGCGGCATCCAGGAGTGCGGATACGCGCAGAACTGCGTGGAGGTTTGCCCGAAAGATATTCCTCTGACGCGATCTATTTCTGAGGTGGGGGGCGAAGTGATGAAACAGGCGATCGGCGACCTCTTCCGCAAGTGACTGCGCAATGGGCCAAAATGGTCCACTTGTGACATTTTCTGGGACTCACACCACCAAAAATGCTATAGTGCGCACTTCGTTTCCTGAGTGCGAAGGTGTAACTGCTGTTTTCTGGGGCACATAGACGCAGGCAATCCGGCGCTCGGAAACGGCATCATAGCTGCAGACACTATTGGGATAGCGGGCGGACCTGAGAGTAACGAGCGGTAATCTGGCCAAAATACTCTTTGGTAACCTCGCAGCCGAAAGCTGGATGGGCAGACGGATCCGGTGATTTAGAATGGCCGCCTGTGTTTGCGAGAGTGTTAGGAGATTTGAGGCACACTTCGTGAAGGGTAAAACAGGACGAGCTTTTCTGGTTGTATTTCTGGGCGTGGCCGTGTGCGGACAGGCTTTTGGTCTGCATCAAGTCGCTCCCAGCCAGCACGTGCACCGCGCCAGCAAACGTCGGACTCACTTTCGGGGTGTGCTTTGGAACCCGGTATTTCGCCCTTCGCGCGATTCCCTGCTGCGCCAGAATGAGGAAATTGACCGCCTGGAATTACCGCGCATCCAGAATCAAGCTGAGCTCGATCAACTGATCGCCCGGCAGGAACTGGTTCCGATTGTTGCCGGTCAAACATTGCGCTTTGATCCGCGGCTTGATCCCGATCGCCGTTATTGCCGTCCGTGGACACGGGACTTTCTTGATGATCTGAGCGAGGCTTATTACAAGGAATTCCACAGCCCGATCCAGGTGAATTCGGCGGTGCGGACGGTGCAGGTACAAAAGAAGCTTCGCCGGCACAATCGCAATGCGGCACCGGAAAAGGGCGAGACCGCTTCGTCTCACCTGGCTGGGATTACGGTCGATATCCAGCGCAGGGGCATGAGCAAGCAGCAGGTGGCGTGGATGGAGCAATACCTGATGCCGCTGCGGGATCAGGGTCTGGTGGAACCGGAGGAAGAACGCCATCAGTGGGTATTCCACGTCGCGGTGTCCGGCCGTTACGCGGACTTGCGAGAGCCGAAGGATACAGCCGGCGACCAGCAAGATGTGGCTCAAAACGACCGCAACATGGAGTCACAGAGTGGGTATTTGTTAGATACCAGCAAGGATAGTTTCGACCTGGCACCCGCCTCCTTCAAATGATGATCCGGCGCGGTCGATAAATCGTAAAAATGCTTTCATGAATGTCTTTCGGGACTCGGGGCTCGTAGGTCACGGGCCAAACCGAGTTCCAGTCCCTTACACAGCGCGGCTAAAACGGGCTTCGGACAAAGCCTACGGCCCGGCTGAAGGCCGTGCCCCTTCAAAACTCCAGACGTCCCAGCCAAAGCAGGTTTCTCGACTAACCTCGAAATGACAATGGGAGATTGAATGTCACTACATTAATCAGTGTTCTTTCCTCTCAACCGTTCAAGCGTATACAATCTTTCTCTTGCTCTCCATGGAAATAGCAACGCGGTTGCTGGCGGCGAAGCTTTTGATTTTCTCTGCCTGCGTGATCCTGGCCTCTGCCTTGGGTTTGGCGCAGGGCAACGACGGCGCCGCAGTCAGCGCCCGTGCTCGGGCTATTCATGAGTCGGCGATCGTGGTTGATACGCATGCGGACACGCCGCAGCGTTTTCTGGATGAGAACTTCGATATCGGCTCGACCGATCCCAAAGACATCGGCCACATCAGCCTTGATAAGGCTCGCGCGGGCAATCTGGGCGCGGAGTTTTTCTCCATCTGGGTTGATCCCGAAACCAATCAAGGCCACTTCGCCCGGCACACGTCGGACTTGATCGACTCCGTGTACGAGCAAGCGGCGAGGCATCCGGACCGGATGATGATGGCGCTTTCAGTCGAGGATATCGAACGTGCTCACAAGCAGAGAAAGCTTGCGGCCTTGATGGGGATTGAGGGCGGGCACTCGATTGAGAACGATATTCATCTTTTGCGAGATTTTTATCGTTTGGGCGTGCGGTACATGACGCTTTCGTGGTCAAACACGAACGAGTGGGCCGATTCCTCGGGAGACATCGACGATCCCAAGGTCCAACACAATAACGGGCTCACCGATTTCGGCAAGCAAGTGGTGCTGGAGATGAATCGCCTCGGTATGATGGTGGACGTTTCGCACGTGGCGGACAAAACCTTTTGGGACGCCATTGCGACATCCAAAGCCCCGGTGATTGCCTCGCACTCATCGGCTCGGGCCTTGACAAACGCTCCCCGCAACATGACTGACGACATGTTGCGCGCAGTCGCCAAGAACGGCGGTGTAGTCGATGTGAATTTTTACTCCGGCTTTGTTGACGAGGACTATCGCAAAGCGAGCGAACCCATCGGCAAACAGGCAGCGGAAGCCGTAAAAGCTTATTTGGAAAAGCAAAAAGCGGAGGGGAAAACGGTAACCTACATCGAGATTGACCGCATCGAGCGCGAGTGGGCGGCGAAGATTCCGCGCCCACCGCTGAAGTCCCTGATCGATCATATCGATCACATCGCAAAGGTCGCGGGGGTTGACCACGTTGGCCTGGGCTCGGACTTCGATGGCGTCGCCGGCGCAACGCCGCAGGGCATCGACTCTGCCGCCGATTTGCCGAAGATCACGCAGGCGTTGCTCGATCGCGGGTACAGCGCCGCGGACATTCATAAGATTCTTGGCGGCAATGTCCTGCGGGTGTTCAAAGAAGTGGAGCGCGTCAGCCGTGAAATGCAGGGGCAAAAGGTTTCGTCGAACAAGTAAATTCCGCTGCGGCTGTCGTACAATTCAAGATTCGGATTATTACAGTTGATTGATCACACTCAAGGAGCCACCCATGCGCAAATGCTTGATGCTCGTTTCAGTCATCTTTCTGTCTTCGCTCATGCTATGGTCACAGGCCAAAGCGGCGGCGACTTCGGGCAAGCCCACGGCTGTGATCGAGACCACCGCAGGCAAACTGACCTGCACCCTTTTTCCGGACAAGGCTCCGATCGGTGTGGCCAACTTCATCGGCCTGTCTGACGGGACCAAGGATTGGACCAGCCCGATTACTCATCAGAAAAAGCACGGCGTTCCGCTTTACGATGGCACGATCTTTCATCGCGTGATCCCTAATTTTATGATTCAGGGCGGCGACCCAATGGGCACGGGACAAGGTGATCCGGGCTACGCCTTCAAGAATGAAACGTCTTCTGACCTGAAGTTTGATCGTCCGGGAAGGATGGCCTATGCTAATGCCGGCCCCGGCACGAACGGGTCACAATTTTTCATCACGGAGATTGCCTATCCGAGCTTGAATGGCGGATACACCATCTTTGGCCAATGCGACGACGCCAGCGTGGCACTGGTAAAGCAGATCGCGCGCACGGGCCGTGACTCGAACGATCGGCCTTACAAGCCGGTGAAGATCAACCACATCACCATTAGCGGCGCGAATTAGTCGTGTCTGAAATCGTTCTATGCGGCGCGTAAGGTTTGGCGCTGCGAACACAAATGCATAGATCCTTCGCTCTGCTCAGGATGACAGGGTGATTTGGCATTTCGATATTAGCGACGCAACGAAAGGAATCGCTATGACCCGCCTAGCTGGCACTTATGCCATTTTTGATACATCGGAAGGCAGCATTGTCTGCCGTTTATTTGAAAAGGACGCGCCCAAGACGGTCGCAAATTTTATGGAACTTGCCGAGGGCAAACGCGAATGGACGCATCCTGTCACTCGCAAGAAAAGTAAAGACCGGCTGTACGACGGCACCATCTTCCACCGTGTGATTCCTGAGTTCATGATCCAGGGAGGTGATCCGGCGGGCACGGGCATGGGTGGCCCCGGCTATCAGTTCGAGGACGAAACCAAAGGCTCGCCGCACAAATTCGACAAGCCGGGCAAGCTGGCTATGGCGAATGCTGGTCCCAACACCAACGGCTCGCAGTTTTTTATTACACTCGCTCCCACGACCTGGCTCACCGGCAAGCATACGATCTTCGGCGAAGTGGTGGAGGGGCAGAATGTCGCGGAGAAGATCGTGAGCGCGCCACGCAATCGCCAGGACAAACCGAATAAAGATGTAGTGGTTAAGTCCGTGGTGATTGAGAAGGTGTAAAAATGCGGCATCCGCTGGAGCCTCGCCCAAAGACTTCGGCTTCAAAGCCGAATTCAAAGCCAATGCAGTGTGTGCAGCGCCGAGGTGTGGGTGTGAGAACTGTGATGGCGCCCGTGCGGGGAGTGAATCTGGTCTAGAGCTTTTCATCCAGCGCTTGAAGTGTGTACGTAAGAGCTGCTCTTTCGCCCCGCCGGGGCTCGTCTCTTTCCCACTTTCCCCCACGGCTCACGCCGTGGGCTGCATTCTTACGCCGCTTCGCGGCTAAAAGCATGGGGTTTCGTTCCACCGAATCGCCGAAAATCTAGTTTCTCAGGCGCACACTTGAAGCACTGCTCTACCCAAAGGCGAGATTCCTCGCCCCGCTCGTGAAGGCGCGGGGCTTCGGGGTGACGCCGCTCAAAACAAGAGCCAAAGTGACCCACTACCGAAATGTTCCTAGGATTGTTTCTCCATCATGAATGTAGTAGTGGTGCCGTGCTCCTTGTCGTTGTACTCAACTTTGATTGACTTGCCGTCCTTGGAAACGGTCATGCGGTTGACGCCGACCACTTTGCCATTCCGTTTGTCGGTTTCCTCGATCGTATCGTCGCCGATGCGCTTTAGCGAGACCATGGTATGGCCAGGATCTCCCTGAATTGGATAATCTTTGCCATCGAATTTGGCGTCGTAGGTGGCACCGTTCGGGTCAGACCATTTCAGGCCATCGGCCGTGCCCTGGTAGGTAACCGTAAGCCCATTATTGGAGACACTGTTCACCTTCTGCAGGCGCCATGAGCCCGACATCGCGTGCGCGCCGGCTTGACCTTTGTCCACCCTCGTATAGGAAAGCTCTCCGGTTACCGGTTTGGCCTCGGTCGAGTCGGTAAACTTTGTGGTCATGGTATTGCCGTCCGACGAAATGGTATTGTCCTCGGAGAGCATGGTTTTTCCGTCTTTCTTTTCCGTGAGCTCGACTGAGTTTGCATCCACCACGTGGATGGCAATGGTATCGAAGTAGGGATGCCCGGTTACCTTCTGATCGGCGCCATCCGCTTTGGCTTCGACTTTGGGAACGCAGGTCAAGCAATGGTAGGTGCCTTTGTCGATCAGATACTTATCGGGTTTCTTGGGAAATTGCGCTGTGTCCAGCTTAGTCATCCAGGTTCCGTCGAAGGGACTCTGCGCCAATAACAGCGAAGGTGCAAATAGCAACAGAGCAAGCAGCTTTTTCATAGAACACCTCCGTAGAATTCGGCAGCTTGAAATACGAACTGGCGAGTGAAGAGATCGGGCTGCCGGTAAACGCCGCCATTGTACATCTGACCCTCAGTTGGAGACGCCTTTATCGTTGAAGGGAAAAACTTGCGCTCAGGACGGTTCCAGCGTTTGGCAGAATGTTTGGATGGTGGCGCTTTGCTGGGGAAGCGCGCCAATAAACTCAAAGCCGTGCAGGAAGCCCATGCGGTGCCTGACCACCGATCGGATTACGAAGACGTCGGGAATGTCTGGGATCGAGAATTCCAGAGTAACCATTTCTCCCGCCGTCAACTCACTGGTAATCACGGCGCCCAAACCAGCCTCGGCGATCTCAAAGCAGCGACCATGGATGCGGATGTATCCGTCTTTCCCCAGCACCTTCACAATAACGGGAATCTCTGTGCGATATCGAGCGTAACGTCGAGTGGAAGACTTGTGCATTCCTCGAGCCTTAAGAACCCGGATGCGAGCTTTCGGGAGAATCCTCGTCATCCCATTAACTAGAATAATGGATTGTTCGTGCGTGGCACAGTTACTTTGGAGACCACTCCAGTTCAAGTTTTGTGGAAGCATGGTCAGGCTTGCAAATGACCAAAAATGTGGCGTCCCGAATTTTTTATTGCGAAGTGTGACTTGGCGCTTGTATTCTTACACGGGGGGGAGCACACTGTGCTAACCCAATTATTGAAGGGAGAGGGGATGAATACCAAGACGTTGCGGAAGCTATGGTCGGACGTTGAGGGCCAGGACATTGCCGAATATGCGGTCATGCTGGCGGTGATTCTGGTGTTGGTAGTTGGCACCATCCGGTTGATTGGAGGCAGTTCGAACAACGTATTTTCTTCTGTGGCCAGTTCGATTGGCCAGTAGCTCCTGCGAACCCCACATTTCATTCGTGCGCAGAGCCAGACCCCCAGGTCTGGCCGTTTTTTTGCCAACTCCGGTTTCTGATTTCCGATTAGGACTGCAAAGGTCATTGAGCGAGAGACAGATTCTGCAGGGCCTGACGGGCGGGGGTGAAGTTCGGATCCAGTTCTAAGGCGCGCTCGAAGGCCGACCTGGCATCCTGCGGGTCGCGGGCGCCCTGTAAGAGCAGGCCTAGTCGCAGGTAGCCGGGGGCTGCGGGACGGGCTTGGACCATACTGGAAAGCTTTTGAATCATGTCACGAACGGTTGCCGGATCCGAATGCAGTGCTTGTTCGGAGCTCAGACGGGCTGCCGTTTCATTTCCCAGTTGACGATAGATGACGCCCAGATTCGCATAGGTATAAGCCAGAACCTTCGGGTCCCGGGCATGCAACACGATCTGGTATTCGCGGATGGCGCCCTGCAGGTCGCCGCGATCTTGCAGTGCGGCACCCACGGCGCGGTGGCTGGCAGGATCCGATGGGGCGATTCGAGCTGCGGCTTCAAAGTACTGCAGGGCCTCTGGGCGTCGCTCCTGCACTAACAAGCTGCCGAGCATGTCGTCGGCAATGAAATTGTCCTCTGTGATTTGCAACGTATGGGTCCAGAGTTCTTCGCTGCTGCGCCAGTAGCCAATCTGGCGGAACGTCAAGACTGCAAAAAAAGTCAGAACGGCAAAGGCGATCGGCTTGAGCTGGTTTGAAATTCCGGATCTTGAGGACGCCCAGTCATTGAATCCCCACACGAGAAGAACGAAGATACCGATGGTCGGGATGTAGGCGTAGCGGTCGGCCATTCCTTGCGGGCCAACCTGGACCAGCCCGATGACTGGAACCAGGGTGCCGAGGAACCAAAGCCATCCGGTGATTGCATAGGGGCGCTGATGACGCGACTGCCAAACCAACACGCTCACCACGATTAAGAAGGCTGCGGACAAGCCCACATCGAGGAAGGTTAGTTTGTCGAGCGGATGGGGATATACGAGCGCCATGTTGACTGGCCAGAAAAGTTTGGCGACGTACTTGGTATAAGAATAGATTGCGTTTTCGAGACGCAAGTCGATGGGAAGGTGTCCAAGAGACTCGAGAGCATTGCCGGAACGCTGGGCGAACATGGTGATGGCCGCGCTAGCCGCGGATAAAGCCAGCAGGGGAACTTTCTCCAGCAGCAGACGGGGCCAGGGGGCGTGCGGCGCGGGGAAGGCCGAGGAGGGGGTGGCCCATCCCTGAATGCGGGCCAGGGGCCAGTAATCCAACAGAAGAAGAACGAATGGCAGCGTGATCACCATGGGCTTGGCCGCTAGCGCCAGAACGAATAGGCCGGCGACGGCGGCGTAGCGCTTCAGGCTTGGCTGGCGTACGTACCAGCCATATGCTGCGAGCGCGAGCAGGAAGAAAAACGTACTCAGGAGGTTCTTGCGCTCGGCGACCCATGCGACCGATTCCACATTGAAGGGATGAAGGGCAAACAGCGCAGCCACCATGGCGCTGGCTCCGGTTGCTCTTGTGGCCCATTGCAGGAGCAGGAAAAGTAGAAGGACATTTGCGGTGTGAATGAGTACGCTGGTGAGGTGATGGCCATGCGAGTTGAGGCCATAAACTTCGCAGTCGAGGGCATGGGAAAGCCAGGTGAGGGGATGCCAGTTGGCCTGGTCGGTCGAGGTGAAGGCCCAGGCAATCGTCTGTGTGGTTAAGCCAGCCTGCACGTGTTGGTTTTCGGTTACGTAGTCGCGGTCATCGTAGTTGATGAAGGGATGAGCAATGACTGGCGAGTACACGGCAATGGTCACAACGGCGAGGAGGAGGCACCAGATGTAGATGCGACCGGAAGGTCGCCGGGCCGCGATGTCAGAGACTGCAGGCCGCCTGGACTGCTTTGCGGCTTTCCGACTTGCGGCTCGTCGTTCGGTTCGGGTTCGCATGGTGGGGTTTTCGGTTGCCAGTCAGTCACGCAGCCTACCACAGATCGCGTTCAGCGACGACATCTGCCAGCATCGATGGTGCAGCGGCCTTAGTTTTCCACGGTTGTCCTACCTTTAAGGACGTTCGCCAGTTTCGGCGGTCGGGGCGGCTTGTGAACCGCATCGTATTATGAGCGGCGCAGCGTGGGCCGGATTCCGAAGTGTTTGCTGCCCCATTGGCAAAGCGCTTCCATCATAGGCACGAGTTTTTTGCCGGCGGCGCTAAGAGAGTATGTGACCTTCGGAGGAATGCTGGGTGAGGCTTCGCGGCGGAGGACGCCGTCGGTCTCAAGTTGGCGGAGTTGGTCCGCCAGAACTTTTTCGCTGACGCCGGGTAAGAGATTGCGCAGCTTGGCAAAACGCTTAGGGCCGAACGAGAGATGCCATAGAATCTGAACTTTCCATTTACCGGACATAACGTTTATGGTGGCTTGAACCGGGCAGCCGTGATGCGGTTTCATAAGAGAAATCCTCTGTTCTGCGTGTGGCCTGGGCAGATACCCGTGCAGGACTTACAAATTTGTGCGTACTTCCTCGCAAACCTTCCTGGTTATACCATGTCAGAGAAATAGTGGCGGGATGTCGACCGGCATCTCGCCGCATTCTGTTTAATGCGTGCTATGCGCAAGGAGCTTTTTATGATTTTAATTACGGGCGCCTCCGGAATGGTCGGAGGCAAAGTCGTGCAGGAAGTGATGAAGAGCGGAAATTCTGTGCGCGCGATGTATCGTTCGAAGGAAGATGCCTCGAAGGTGCCTAGCGGGGTCACCGCGGCGGTGGCTGATTTTGCCGATGCGGACAGCCTGAGGAGAGTACTGGAGGGCGTGGATAGCATTTATTTGGTTTGCTCGCCAGTGCCGCAACTGGTGGAGTGGGAAGGCAACATGATCGAGGCGTGCAAGAAAATGAATGTGAAGCGGGTGGTGCTGAATTCCGCGCTCGGCGCTGGCGGTTATGCTAAGTCATTTCCCAGTTGGCACGCGAAAGTAGAAGATCGCCTCACCTCTTCAGGACTGAGTTGGACGATTCTGCGTCCAAACAGTTTTATGCAAAATGTGGTGACCTATTATGCGCCAACGATTCGGTCGCAAAATGCGTTCTACTCGTCCGTGGGATCGGCTTGCATGAGTTACATCGATGTGCGCGATATTGCTGCCATAGCGGCCAAGAGCGTCACCGCAGACAGTCATGCCGGCAAAACTTATGAATTGAACGGACCCGAGGCGCTTTCCGCTGCGGACGTGGCTGGGAAAATTTCGCGGCTGGCGGGGCGAAGCGTGCAATACGTGGATATTCCCTTTGAAGCGCAAAGGAAATCGCTGCGCGGCATGGGGATGCCGGAGTGGCAGGTCAATGCGTTGCTCGAGTTGCAGGAATATTACACGCAAGGAAATGGCGCACAAGTGGACGGAGTGGTCGAAAAGCTACTGGGCAGACCTCCGATGCGGATGGACGAATACCTCGCGGAGAATGTAGACGCCTTCCGCGAGCAGGCGGCGTGAAGGCAGTTAAGGAGCTTCAAAGTTATGTTGACGGAACAAGCCGCGAACCCGAAAACAAGAATGACTTTGCCCGAAATGAAGCAGTTCATCGCCAATCATTTCGAAGAATTTGTAAACCGGAAAAACCTGGACATCGCGGATACTAATTTTGCGCCGGACTTCGTCGATCATGGGGCAGACGTTCCCCCTGGGACACCTGCGGGTCCGGCGGGGGCCAAACAATATGTTGGAGGAGCGTATGAGCGGTTTCCGGATATCCACGTGAAGATTGAGGACATGATCGCCGGAGACGACAAGGTCGTGGTGCGTAACCACTGGACGGGAACCGACGCGACGACGAAGCAGAAGATCGAGTTTCGTGGAATTGTGATCTGGAGAATTGCGGGCAGAAAAATAGCCGAGCGCTGGGCCTTTCTGGAAGCGCCGCATCCGCCAAGCAGGTAGTTCAAGGCGTATGGGTGTCGGATGGGTGGGCCACCCATCATTACAATGAGCCGGAGGAATGCAGACAGAAGAAAGGCTGCGCGTTTCCTGTTGCCAGTCAGTCACGCAGCCTACCACAGATTACATCCACCGAGAGCCTTTTGCACCTCCCAGCATCTGTCGTGCAGAAGCCCCGGCGTTTTTATGGCTGTCTCAGGTTTATAGACATTGGCTGGGTTGCGCTGTGATTGGGGTTGCAGCACTGTGTGATCCACCTCACATCCAGACTCTTTCGCAGAGTCCCCAGACATCGACTGGTGTCGATGTCAGAAGGTGAGATCACGAGTTCGCAGCACAAAGCTGAGCTTCGATAAGCTCATTGCCCCAGCACGGCATAGCCGGGAAGCACGCCGCTGACAGCGGTCCACTTGCCGCTGGTCCCATTGCAACTTCCCTGCTTCGAGTCATCGCAGTAAGAAGCAAAAGGATGACTTCTCATGTCGGTGCTGTTGAGAGCCCAAGCAGCGAAAATGTTGGTGTCGTTTGAATTGGTGCGTACCACTAACCAGTACTGCGTGCCTTTCGTCACCGCTATGCCAGTTTGGCTTTTGCCTGTCGCCAATTGACAGCAGCTTCCGATGATCGCGAGATTTTTGACGCTCCAGGTGTGAATTGCCTTGCCGGGCAAACCGTTGGAATCGCTATTCAGGCTCAAAACGACTGCATTGGTGCCTTCGGCCCATACTACGGACGCTTCAACTTCCTTCACTGTCAGGTTTGCCGCCGGGGTGAAAGGGACTGCCTGCCAGTATTCGGGAACCACGTTAAGCAAGTTGGTCAGCCCCGTTATGTAATAGGTGTAGCAGCAAAAGAATACGCCGTATGGATAATCGCTAAGCGTGCCAGCGATGGTTGTCAGGGCGGGATCGTGCGGGGTGGCTGGCGTGATGACCTTGGAAGGATGGGTGACGATCACCTCCCTATCACCAAGTATCAGATTGCTGTGGTCTGCGGCCAACGTGCTCGCGGCTGTTGCCAGAATCATGAAACAAAGTAAGGAAGCTACAAGGGTTTTTCTCACGGTGTCCTCCATTTTCCTAGGATTGTTCGGTGAAGCTGATTCGGACGAATTTTCTTTTACGAAACGGAACCCATTGTACGTCCATCTTGTCGGTTGGCAATGTGTGAAAAGATTTTCATCTGGAAGATTCAGGGGTTGATCGCGGCCATGATCTTTCGTCCCATTTCTGCGGTGCCGATTGCGGACTGGCTTTTCTTCGCTAGGTCGCGGGTGCGATTCCCGCTGCCGATGACGGATGCAACTGCGGCTTCGACGCAGCCCGCCTCGGCATCCAGATGAAACGAATGACGCAGCATCATCGCGACTGAAAGAATGGCTCCGAGCGGATTGGCAATGCCTTTTCCGGCAATGTCGGGGGCAGAGCCGTGCACTGGTTCGTAGAGCCCCACTGGGCCACCGATACTCGCCGATCCCAGGACTCCGATCGAGCCTACGATTGCGCCCGCCTGATCTGAGAGTATGTCCCCAAACATGTTTTCGGTGAGCAGGACGTCGAAGGCCGTGGGATGCGAGACGAGAGCCATGGCGGCGGAATCGACGTAGGTGTGCCGGAGTTGCACATCGGGATATTCCTGCGCGATGCGGGTGACCACTTCGCGCCAGAGGCGGGAGCAATCGAGAACGTTAGCTTTGTCTACGGAAGTAACCTGACGATGGCGCGATTGTGCGAGCTTAAAAGCCACGTGGGCGATGCGCTCGATCTCGGCTTCGCCATAGCGCATGGTATCGATCGCAATGCGGCTGGGGATTGCGCCCGAGGTGGAGCGGGGTTCGCCGAAATAGATTCCTCCCAACAACTCACGCACGATCAAAATATCAGCGCCTCGGACGACTTCGGGGCGAAGCGGCGAGCAGTCTTCCAACGCCGGGAAACATACGGCGGGGCGCAGATTGGCGAAGGCGCCGAGTTTCTGGCGCAGCCGGAGCAGTCCCCGTTCGGGGCGTAGATCGCGGGGAACATTGTCGAACGCCGGGCCTCCGACAGCGCCCAGTAACACAGCGCCAGAGGCCAGGCAAGTTTGCAACGAGTCCTGGGGCAGCGGGTCATGGCTGCTGGTAAGCGCCGCACCGCCAACGTCTTTTTTCTGCAAGGCGAGTTCGTGGTTGAAGCGCCCTGCTATGGCTTCAAGGATGCGGGTGGCTTCATCGATCACTTCGGGCCCGATACCGTCGCCGGGGAGGATTGCGATCTTCAAGAGCATGGGGTCTATTGTAGTGCGGGGTCGTGGTGTCGGGTTCGGCGCTTAAGGAATGTTACGTGAGAATGTTTAACGCCCGGCGGGGCGTGAATCCAGAACGTGGGTTTGGGGCACGGCTGGCGGCACCGCCCGGCAACGTGACTACAGGCTGTCCATCGAGAATTCCTGCGCGGAGCTAGACAAAGTTGTCGTCGGACGTCTAGCTTCGTTAGTGTGCAGATTTTTTCGACGAGAGCACTTATGAACCGAGTTCGGGTAGGCATCGCCGGCTTCGGCACAGTTGGCAAGGCGACGGCAGAGATTATTTCTGCGCACGCCGATCTGATTGCGCAGCGTAGTGGAGTTCGGCTCGAGGTCATTGCTGTGTGCCGACGCTCAGGTGTGAGAACAGAAGACCTTCCCGCGGGTGCGCGGGCGGTCTCTGATTGGCAGCAGCTTGTTGCGGCTGACGATATCGATGTGATCGTTGAAACCATGGGCGGCAGCGGTGAAGCCCGGCAACTCGTGCTGGCAACTTTGAAACACGGGAAGCCGGTGGTCACTGCCAACAAGAATCTTGTGGCCACACACGGTGACGAACTTTTTGCTCTTGCCGCTTCTCAGAACTTACCCATTGGTTTTGAAGCTAGCGTGGCAGGCGGCATCCCTATTCTACGAGTGATCCACGAATCCACTGCGGGCGATCGTTTACGCGCGGTGTATGGAGTTTTGAACGGAACGTCAAACTATATCCTTACTCAAATGGAGAGCCGTGGCATCGAGTTCGAGCTGGCTTTGGAGGAGGCACAAAAGGCGGGGTATGCCGAAGCAGATCCCACCTTTGATATTGACGGGTTGGATGCTCGAGACAAGCTCTGCATTCTCGCTCGCATGGCGTTTAGCGGACGGCTGAGAGTGTCAACGATTCCGACCTACGGGATCCGGCAGGTTCGAGCGATCGATTTCCATTCGGCAAACCGTCTGGATAGCACAATTCGCCTGGTTGGTTCGGCGGAGAAGACGCAGGATGGAATCGAAATGTCGGTGCGACCATGGATGGTCAGTCGCCGGTCGATGCTGGCTAAAGTGGAGGGCGTGAACAATGCAGTCTTTTTGGTGGGCGATAAGATTGGCATGCAGATGTTTTACGGACGTGGCGCGGGCGGCGACGCCACCGGTGCAGCCGTGGTTTCTGATCTCATCGAAATTGCAAGGGACCTAATTGCGGGGCAGATGAGTGCCAAGCAAATTTCGGGATTCCTGGATTCTCACGATCTCGAACTCTGCGTGAAACCTCGACCTGTGAGCTGGTATTTGCGCCTTACCGTGAAGGACCAGCGCGGTATCGTAGCTCGCGTAGCCGAAGTCATAGCTCGTCACGATATCAACATCGATTCACTGGAGCAGGAGCCACACATGCCCAAGGACCGGGTGTCGTTCGTCATCACTGTAGAGCCTGTTTCCGAACCTACGATTCGTGCTGCTGTCGATGCCATCAACACCTTTGAATTTATGGTCGAACCCGTGCTGTTGTTGCGTGTTGAGTAGTCGCTGTGCCGACAAGAGCGACCCGTGTCCTACTGCGGCCTTCTCAACCAGGGAACGAAGCGGTGGAATACGCAGGAGGCGCAGCGATGGCTTGTCCTGTGGTGGAGCGCTAACTGGAGCTAAGTAATAACTTGGCGGAGAAGTCGATGAGTCCCGTGGCACTGGGTCGGAAGAACTGGATACACATCGGCAGTCCACAGGCGGGACCCAAGGTTGCGCTCTGGACACAATATCTTGAGTGTCGGTTCCTGCTGGTCTAGGTTCATCCAGTGCTGAAGAATGCGCTCCATTCCAAGAAGTTCGTTGTTTTCTGGCGCCGGCGCCAGGTTGTCGATGCCCTCTTCTTGGCACAGAGATGCAATAGCATTGAAAGTACCGTCGTTCTGCGCTTGGTTCTTGTAGAAAATTGAGGGATCTGAATAAATCGGGTTGCCCATAAATCCCTGCAAGCGCTGCAGTGGGGTTCGCTTTTCCTGAATCGAACCCGCCGAAATAGTCCCAGTGGGGGGAGGGTTTGAATCCCGAAGGTTCCGGATCGATGATGATCTTATGGGCGTACCGCGTGAGGATTTCAGCGAACAATCGTTCCCCTCCGCCAGCGCCGAATACGATTTCCTGCTCGGCTTGCCACGCGCTCTCCGAAGTGTACTTGCGCCGCTCTCGCTCTTTCCATTCCGGCGCCCGACGCTCGGGGTCGGCGGTGTAATGCACACGCGGCACGCAAATGCCTTCCGGAGTGCGCTTTTCAGTTAGCCCCGTCACGAGTTCCTTCATGGTTTACTCCCCTGAAACCACAACACCTTCAAACCAACCGATACTGGCCGACGACAACACCGCGATCTTCTGACACGCAATCGCTTCGTCATACGACTGGCCCGCGTCGGGTACGAACACGGCCTCGTCGATGAACAATGCGGTTGGGTGATACGACCTGATCTTATCCGCACCGTGCGGAATCCCCACGATGCGGTTGCCGTGGGGGAAGTTCAGTTCGAGCCAGCTTTGCTTTGCCAACGGCGTGTCGAGCGGATAGAGCTTCTTTAGGTCTTGATCTTGGCGGCGGTAAAGGGTTTTCGCCTAGTCAACCAATTCCGCAGCCTTTTCTTCGGTCTGGCTCTGGAACAACACCTCTACGCCTGGCGTGGTCATGCAGTCATGTGTGAAGAAACCGACCAACAACCACGACAGCATCAGGTTGCGACTTTTCGCGCAGAACACAACTGGTTCACGCTGCAACGCTTCAACGATCGGCCGGGAGTATGGTTTGTCTGGAAACGGCCGGTAGGAGGATTTGGCTCCGGCCTCCCGCCAGTGTGGATCCTTGGTTTGGGTGTGGCGCTGCAGTCAGGTCAACGGATCGCAGGCATCCAGCTCCTGGACCGGTTCTGCCAGGACGGCCGCATTCGCATTCGCCAGCCTCGACGAAACGTGCAGATCAAGTTCACACGG
>Ga0074044_10002009_pt1 | contig 17937 bp, 22 predicted proteins | sample BogForMeECP23OM1_FD_94443 | JGI IMG/M metagenome (GOLD analysis project Ga0074044, IMG submission 94443) | Bog forest soil microbial communities from Calvert Island, British Columbia, Canada - Bog Forest MetaG ECP23OM1 | ecosystem: Environmental > Terrestrial > Soil > Wetlands ...
CTCGCTTGTTGTCTGCATGGATTTCGACGACCGGGCCGAGTTGCTTGCCGCGGATCCAGATGTTTACTACGTGACCGACCACTATGTCGGCTACAGCGCTGTACTGGTTCGTCTGTCTCGTATCAATCCAGAGGCGTTGCGGGACCTGCTTGGCATGGCCTACAAGTTCGTAACGCACAAGAATATGCGGACTTCGCGAGGGCGGAAGCGCCACTAATTCCTCACGAGCGCTAGGGGAATCGGGTTTGAGTAGCGTGGTTGTCATAGCATTTTAGATCGGAGGATTCCAATGCTTGCATGAGTCCTGGATGCAGCCAGAACTGCACTGAGTCACATCGCTCTGAGGGGAAAGCTAAGTCGTCTTTGTTTTTCCGGAGCCTGCCGGATCAAGCGGTTACCGATAGTGCCATTGCTCGGATCTACCAAATGTTCACACGCCGCTCAGGGCTGAGATAGAGCTTCTCTCCCACACTCACATGAAAAGCTGAATACCAAGCATCCAGATTCCGCACTTCGACATTAACGCGGCACTCATCCGGGCTGTGGGGATCCGTTAGGATCTGATGTCGAAGTGCCTGCTCAGTCTCTTTGCCGCGGCGTACCTGGGCAAATGACAGAAAGAAGCGCTGATCCCCTGTTAGTCCATGAATCAGCGGCGCAGGTTTTCCTTTTAGCGAGGCGTGGTAAGCATCCAAAGCTAGCGACAATCCCCCGAGATCAGCGATATTTTCGCCCATTGTCAACTTCCCATTCACATGTATTCCCGGGAGTGGCTCACAAGCATCAAACTGAAGCTCGAGGCTTGCGGTCTTGGCCAGGAAATTCTCGGCATCGTTTGCGGTGAACCAGTCGCGCATACGTCCCTCACTGTCAAATCGGCGGCCCTGATCGTCGAAACTATGGGTCAGTTCGTGCCCGATGATTGCTCCAATGGCTCCATAGTTCTGAGCTGGGTCCGACTGCGGATCGAAGACCGGAGGTTGCAGAAGTGCCGCGGAGAAACCGATCTGGCGTAGAACGCCGTCGTTAAATGCATTCACAGTTTGAGGTTCTATCGGCCACTCCTGGCGGTCCACAGGAGCATGAAGCCGGTTGACGCGATACTGCCAGTTGAAAGCTGATGCGCGGTCAATATCTCCGACAAGATCGTCCCGTTGAATCCGCAGCCCGCTGTAATTTCGCCAGTGATTCGGATAACCAATTTGAACCGCGTACTCCTCCAGCTTGTGACGGGCCTCTGTCTTTGTTGTTGGTGCCATCCATGCCAATGTTTCGATGCGCTTACGCAGCGTTGTCTTTACGTAGGCAACCAACTCTTCGATCTGTGTGCGCGTTTCCGGCGGGAAATACTGCGACACATAAAGCTGCCCAACTGCATCCCCAAGGTTGGCGGCACTCTCGACTTGGGTCATTTCGTTGCCGCCGCTCACGAGCCTCAAGCCTTGCTTCCATCGCGCCGATTGTTGTTTCTGCCCTTTTAACGATTTCCCGTACATCTCGAATGCGGCGTCAACAAATGGTCTCGATAAGTAGGGTGCTGCACGATCAAGAAGCGTAAACGCTTCCCAAGCTCGAAGCGTTGCCAAGGGAGTGTGACCATACAAGGCGGCGATCCGAGGGATTGCGGTTTTTTCGACGACGATAAATCTGTCTTCATGACCGAGCTCCGCGGCCGTTAGAAAATCGTTCCACGCGAAATCCGGCAGGCTGGCCTTTAGCCACTGTAAGGTCACAGGGTTGTATGTCTTCGCCGAATCCCGCTCCTGCTCACGATTCCAAGTAGCCTCGGCAACGCCGATCTCAAATTGCACGATCTCTACTGCGCGCTTATGCGCCTCAGGCCAGCTGGCTAAACCAAGAAGCTTGGTGATGTACCCGGTATAGTTTTCGCGTTGGGTTGCGTAACTCGGTTCAAGATAGTAGCTGCGATCCAGCATGCCCAGACGTGGCTGACTGATTTGAATGACATAGTGCTCAGGGTCCATAATGTCGGCCGAAATATCTAGACGAAAGATACTGCCAAACAAGCTACTATTTTCTCGGCCCATCAGAGCAGCTAGACGTTCTCGAGAGGTCGCTGCCTGAATTGACTCCAACTCCTGCAAAAGCGGCATGATGCCCAGGTACTCAATCCACGAATCGTCCATGAAGGCCGCGTAGTAGTCCCCAGCCATTTGATCAACTGAACCGATGCTGCCTTGCGCGGCAGCCTCCAGCAACGCACGCACCTTCGCCTGCGCGGCATCCGTCAATGCTGAGCTTGTCGAATACCCAGACCGATCCGGTGGAATTACCAGCCGATCCAGATAACGTCCGTTGGCATAGCGAAAAAAGTTGTCTCCCGGCGGGATCTTGGTGTCCATCACATTCAAGTCAATCCCCGGAGGCCCTAATGCCGACTTGCTGGCAGAACTATCATCTTGACTGAATGCGCAGGCGAGTCTGCCAAGGCAGCAAAGGAACAAAAGAAACGTAGACCGCTTTGTCACCACCATTTCTCGGGGACGTAGAAACAAGATAGTTCGCTAGCTGCCAAAGCTAAATGACGTTTGGCGATACTCGACGGCCCTATCCTCTCAAGAAGGGAGAGGGCCAGTCTTGTAAAAATGTGAACGTTTATCGAGCCACCACTTGCCTAACACCTTGATAAATACTTTGTGCCGGATCTCCGTTCTAAGTGTTTATTCGCAATAAACAATGTTGTGGAGGCTATTGGAGAACGGTTCTTTAATGCTGCCCCTCAGGGCCGATATGAAGGGTCTTCTCCTGGCGTTTCCCTAGCGGCTGTCGCACCTCACGGCTTTTTGACTAGCATTACTTCCTCACCCGTTTTCTTGAATCCCGACTGTAAGAGTTCCGCCGTTGCTGCTTTTGTCGAAACCGCTTTTGCCGCGAGAAGCACGGATTTAGCCTCTATCGATTGACGGACCGCTTCCGCCAGGGACGCACGGATAACTCCTTGTTCTGCCGGGTCCGTCGCAACCGCAATCAACTCGGCAAACCCAGTATCCGGACGAACGGCAAAACCGAAATAGCCAACCATTCGGTGCTGCTTCTTGGCCATGAGCGCGAAATCAAAGTCCACTGTTTCGAAGTAGGCCCGGTAAATGTTCAACTGGTCCGTTGGCGTGGAGAGAGAGAGCTGTCGAAAGTAACTCCCACTCGAAATGTTTCTGCGTGTCTACTTGATATTCAGACGCGTGAACGCTCATTTGGGCCGGTCTGCCCGCGAGGCCCGTCTCAAGTGTCAACGTAAAGATAGGATCTCTGCGTTCCTCCCGGAACCCATGTCTTTTGAAGAACGACATTTGTGGGTCCCATCCCGTTCTGAATCTCTGCGCAAAGACCTTCCCGCCATATTGCGAACTCCCGGCAAAGCCATAGACGGTGTCATAAAGCTTCTCCTGCAACTCGCCTTCGTATCCCGCCAGAACCCAGGGATAGCCGAGAGAAACGAAGTCTCCCCGCCCGGTAAAACTCATGTAGCCGACCAATCGGTCTCCCTCGAACGCGAAGCAACGGCTGCGCGGATCGAATTGCGTTCCCTTCGCATATAGTGCGGGCGAGATCGTCGCTTTCCAGCATAGAGGCAACTCGCTGGTCGCCCGGGTCCAGAAGGTTGTTTGACGCTTGAGATCGTCAGGTCCTTGGTAACAACTCAGATTAATGGACATTGTTTCAATTCCGTTGAAAGAAAGCGCCTAATCCCTCGGTTTTCGTTGCCTTCTTCGGGCTTGAATAATCGACGCTAGCCAAGAGTCATTTCTTGACTGTCGGTGGCGTCATACCGTTCAGGCGCAGATACATCGCGGTTTCGGCATAATGGTCGGCCCATGTGCCAGCGAGGGTCAGGGCGAACCAGGCGCGAGTAACCTGCTTTCCGTCGAATCCTTCCGTAGTTGCCGATAATTTCGTATCGTCCATTTTCTTCAGAGTCTCGGAGCAAAAAGCGAAGGAATCTTTGAGCGCCGTCACGAGCTTGTCCTTCGCATCAGTATCCCCAATTTCATTAGCAACGGGAGCCGGAATGGCGGCTGTCTTGCTGCATAGAAAGTAATTCGTCATCATCATGTGGACTACCAGTTGACCGAATGTCCTCTGGCCGGCGCTGGGCTTAAAGCTGAATTTGTCGGCGGGCATGGCTTCGACGGCTGCAACCGTGTTTGCCTGTCTGCCGGGCAGGATGTCTCTCAGTGCATTGCTCACAGGGCTATTGATCTGAGCGGGTGTGGCCTGGGGAACTATGCAAGGAACGAACATGAGCAACGCTATGGTCGCAACAGTGGTTTTCATTTCGCCTCATTTCACGCTGTTTGCATCGCCCCCTCGGGCATGTCGGGGCAATCGTTACAATAACTTCAAGAAAAAAACACCGTCCTGGATTCTAATTCGTCAGTTAGCTAACCCGCAGCCGATCAAATTCATTACAGCCTCAAGAAAAGCGAAGAGAATTGTCGTGGAATTGACGGATCCGCGTTTGAATTCCGTTTCTTCCAGTTCCAAGGTGACGTTTACACCGACCGCCTGCTATCAGTAGGAAATCAGAACCTCTGCACGGCAGGCTAATCTTCGCTTGATGCCGGTGCTACTTTCTGGTGAGCTTTACGCGCGCAAAGGGCGTCAGCTTTCCCCCCGGATTCGTTATCGATAAGCCAGCTCCAAGTATCGGCGCCTTTGTTGTAGACGAACGATGTATGGGTGCTGCCGTCTTTATCTTTATCCCCGAACCAGAGCGTAATTTCGTCGTCGCCTCGTTTGCCTTGGGCAATCGGCGCCAGGAGGCCACCACCCCCGGTCGAGTCAAGCCACAGGCATCTATATTCGTTCGACGACTGTTCCCACTCCATAATGACGATCGCTTCATACGCAGGCTCGCCTTTAATGTTCTTCTCGCGCGATGTTTCGCGGAATCGCAGATATTCATGATTCAACACCCATTCAGACTCGATATCGTGCGTAGTCTTGCGTCCAGCAATCGTGCCCTGAAGAATCCAACTGCCCGCAAGACGATCGAGTAACGGGTCTTTTCGTGTTGGCTCCTGGGCTGAAGCTTCAACTACACTCCCCAGGAGCAGCAGCAAGATTGCAAGATTCATTCTCATTGTGTGGCCTCCATGGTGTCGCGTGGTGGCGCCAGAAAGCGCGAAACCCTGCTTATGGCAAACCAGTGACGGGGACTAGGCCTTCGACAATAAATATCAGGCTCCTGGCCGCGCTTTGCCTGATCGGCCTGATCGCCGCATAGGCCGGCGAGTCGTACCACGCACGCGCTTCCGCCGCGCTGTCGAAAGCGATGACCACGACGCCGCCCTTGGGCGGTTCGCCTTCCAGAGCCTGGATCTTGTCGCTGCGAACGACGTAGTGGTGCTTGAAAGGCGCCAGCGTTTCCGGCACCTTCGCACCATATTTCTGCATCGCCGTCGCGTCGGTTACGTCGACTTCGGCAATCACATAACCAGGAGCCGTCTTAACCTGCTGCGCGTGGGTCGCCATGGCACCGGCAACTCCGATTCCGATGCCGGCCAGCAATGTCACCGCAAGTTTGTGATTGGCTTTCATAGGTCTATTCTCCCGGCTGAAGTGCATCTCCCGATGCAACCGCTCCGACAATGGCCGGAGCTATCAATACTGCAAGAGGCCCCAGACAAAGAAACCCGAACTGATACCACCACGGTACGGGTGTTGCGCAAACCTTGATTCCGATCAAAGCGGCGACGGTAATCATTACGATCAGCGCCAGGAATAGAGTGGCGCCGCGGCGGATTCGCGAAGCGACACAACCGCCGACCGCGCTGGTCAGGAGAAACACAACCGGCGCAAGAATGAGATATGTGGCTTGCCCAGGAGCAAGCACCTTCGAGATCGTCAAGTCAGCAATGAGCTTGAACATTGCCATGCCTATGTACACGCCGATCGCGATACTCATACTGACCACCCAGTCGCCGCTGCACAGCGAAGACCAGAGGATGGATGCCACAGAACGACAGGTTTGGCTCCAAAACCATCGAGCCGCGATTGGCGAAGCAGAATCAGCGCGAAGAGAGTATTCCTCGATGAGATCGCCGAGCAGAGCCTCCCGATACGGTACAGGTACGACAGAGTCGAGAAACCAGCAAGCGAAAGCGGGTGGCTGAGCGCGCCTCATATGTTTCCCCAGCGGATGTTTGAGTCAGCCGTCATGCTCCGAATCGTTTTCTCGGACACTTGCAGGGCCCGTGCACCGGAAGCCTCGACGCGAAACAACCGTTTCGCCCGCCCGCCGCGTTCCGGGGTGGGTTCGCCAGTGAATGAGCTGACATATCCTTTTCGTTCCAGCCGCTCCAAAGTGGCGTACACGGCTCCGATAGAGATGTTGCGGCCCGTGCGTTCTTCAATCTCGCGGCGTACGATCATTCCGTGAGCGCTTCCCTCCAATCTTGCGAGGGCCAGCAGGATGATGTGCTCCAACGATCCCAGTAGTTCTCCACGCTTCATTTGTTTTGCACTATAGAACAAATAGGCAGAGAATGTCAAACTCTAGAAGGGACTCTTGCGCTAAACGGGGTTTTCAGGGAAATGATGCAATTGAATTGACATTGCGATCGGCGCTCATCACACTGCGTTCAAAGGACATGGTGCAGAAGACTGAAAGATGTATATTGACGCGCACGCTCATCTTGACAAATACGACGAGGCTGTTCTCTCGCAGGTCATCGGCGAGATCGAAGCCAGCCGAATTGTCACTCTGAGCGTGTCGATGGACCGGGCAGCATACCTGAAAAATAAAGCGGTCGCAGCCCTGAGTACACGGGTCGTACCCAGCTTCGGTATACATCCGTGGAACGCGTCGGATGCTCACCACGACTTGCAGGCTCTCGACAAGCTGATTGTCGAATCCCCAATGGTGGGTGAGGTCGGCCTCGACTATCATTTTGTTACCGAACCGGAGAGACACGAAGCCCAGAGAGATGTCTTTAAACACTTCGTCAGACAGGGCGTCGCCCAGAACAAAATCTTCAACATCCATTCCAAGGGAGCGGAAGCTGATGTCGATTTTATCCTCGGAGATTTGGGTGCAAGGCGGGCCATACTGCATTGGTACTCAGGTCCGGTCTCCGAGCTCCACAAGCTCACGGAGAAAGGCTTCTACGTCACAGTCGGTGTAGAGATGCTCTTTGACTCACACATCCAAGCCATCGCCAGGGCTGTGCCGCCGGATCTGCTGCTGACAGAAACCGATAATCCCGGCGGATATCGCTGGCTTACCGGCACAATGGGAACCCCAGGTCTGCTCAAAGATGTGGTCGAGAAGCTTTCGGAGCTACGCGGATGGCAGCATGCGCAGACCAAGGAAGTCGTTTTCGAAAATTTCAACCGGCTGGCTGGCGATGACGAATGGGTACAGCGACTGCGCCGGCTGTTCCCCCTCCCCGATATGTGAGCGTCATATGGATTTTCGCCACGCTTGTAGCTCTATGCTATGAATACCTACGCTATTGTCCGAAACAGCGCGACTTCACGGTCAATGTCCAAGGTTTTCAGGCTGATTAGGAAAGTCGATCACGCAATCGCGTCTTCTTGAGTCGACGAGTTCTTGCGTAAAAATACCGAATTCGGTAATAAGTCGCGCGCCAGTCTGCTGAATCAAAGCATTGCAACAGTTCACATTTTCGCAAGACGCGGCCTTTGCTTGGTGATAGGGTGCGAGCATGGCTGGGAAGCCATGCCGTACTGCGCCAGAATGCGAACGTCTTCCAGCGGCTCTCTCATTATTATCCGAAAGGGGACATGAATAGGTCCGTCACAATTGACTCGGTTGTGAAGACGGTAACGCTAGGATGCACACCAGAAGAGGCTTTCCGCTACTTCACCGCCGATTTCAGTATGTGGTGGCCCGCCGCTACTCATTCGGTTGTCGCTTATGCGAGCAACTTCAAGGACAAGCCCGCAGTTGTCATCTTCGACCTGCGAGCTGGTGGTCGAATCTACGAGAGAGAGCGCTCCGGCCAAGAGCATATCTGGGGATGCGTGCCTGCTTGGGAGCCCCCTGCGCGCGTGGAGTTCAGCTTCCATCCCGGCCGCGATGAGAAGGAAACGCAGACGGTGGAGATCACCTTCTACCAGGTGCCGGAAGGAGCAAAAGTCGTGCTGACCCACAGCGGCTGGGAGAAACTGGGTACGAAAGCGCAGAAAGCTCGCGACGACTACAACCAAGGATGGGAACCTGTATTTGTCGGCGCCTACCGCGAATACATTCAGAACACGAAATAATTTCGGGGGGATGTGATGCAAACCACTGTGTTTTTGGTGCTGATTACAATGCTGACCGTGCCCGCTCACGCGAGCAATCGTATGCTGACATCGGAATTTGAAGTCAATGCTCCTATCGAAAAGGTGTGGGACGCCTGGACTACGCCTGGGGGGATCAAATCCTTCTACGCACCTGATTGCAAAGTTGATTTGCGTGTGGACGGCGCCTACGAGATCTATTTCTCGCCGAATGCCAAGCTAGGAGAGCGTGGTGGTGAGGGAATGCGCATTCTTGGGCTTGAGCCCATGCAGCGCTTCGCATTTACATGGAACGCGCCGCCCACCATCCCCTATGTCCGCGCTCAGCGCACTATGGTCATCCTCGAATTCGAAAGCAAAGGCGACCGACGCACGCTTGTACGCTTCACCCATTTGGGATGGGGTGACGGTGCGAGTTGGGACCAAGCTTACGACTACTTCGATCATGCCTGGAACGAAGTCGTGCTCCCGCGCTTTCGCTACGCAATGGAAGTGGGACCGGTCAACTGGGGGAACCCGCCCAAGCTGCCGCCAGTCGCGTCCACGTTGAAAGGCAGCATTACGAGACCGTGACCACTTCTTTGATCCTGTGGAGTTTGTTTCCTTTAGGGACAATATCACCGGAAATCGTTCGCATTGAAAAGGACGGGACAGTCTGCAGGGGCATCGGGTGGTCAGCGAACGAGCTGGTCTCGGAGCGACTGGCGGTTTTGGTCTCTCCAGAAGTCGGACCAATCAAGGCGCACGAACGTATCTATCCGTCGCTTAGCGACGATACCCGAATTCACAGCGCATTTCTTGACCTTGCTCGGAATGAAAAAGGTTTTTGATCGGCTACATTTTACGAAACTCGGGTAACGTTTGCGGCGCGAGCAAAAGTTTCCGCGCGAATACGGGCCCAGTTGATCGAAGCCCTATGCAATGCATCCTTCTGCATAAGGTCAAGTGCCTGACCTCCGGCGAAGAGACACTGGGATGACTGCTCTGCTTCAGAGGAAGTGGCCACTACAATCGAGAAGACAGCCGGGAAAAGAGCGAGCAGAAAAGTTTGGGTGCACTGCCTAAGCATCTTTCACCTCCGACGGAAAGGGTCCGAAGCCCTTTCCACTCGCGGATCGACATCAGATACTCTCTATCAGGGCTATTGTTAAAAACCGGAGCGGCGGTTCAACCCCCGTGGCCGCTCAACGAATACAACGCGATTAAGGACGACCACTGATACGGGTCACTGAGGTGCCATGCCTTCGACTATAAACATGCGGCCCTTGACCGCGCCTTGCCTGAGCGGCCTGATCGCCTGATAGGCTGGCGAGTTATACCAGGCACGCGCTTGCTCCGCGCTGTCAAACGCGATCACTACGATGCCCTGCGGAGGCGCATCGCCGTCGAGGCTTTGGGCCTGGCCTCCGGCAACGATAAAGTGGTAACGGCCGCTGAAAGGTGTGAGAGTATCCCCTATTTTCGCTCCGTAGTTCTTGACGGCAGCGAGGTCGGTTATTGATTCCGCTTCCGAAATGAGGTAGGTAGGCGGCGTCTGGACCTGTTGGGCGTGAATCGCCCACCCGCCGGTGGCGCCGATCAAGATACTCGTCACCACGGAGAGCGAGAATTTGTGGCTCTGTTTCATATTCCATTCCTCCCACGCATTTTGTAATCGAGGACGCTGCAATCGGCCGTATCGCGCCGACACACTCTATCCTCTCAGGAAGCGAGCGGAGAATCTTGTAAAAATGTGAACTTTGATCAAGATCCGAGGGTCTCGGTCTGGCGGACACCTGCTTTTCTTAGCTCTCCCATAAAGACCATAGGGTCCACCGCACCCGAGAGAAAGTGGACGCCGGCGTGAACGCCTTTTCCGACATAGATCATGCGGGCAACCGTGCTGAGTGCAACGGCGTTCATCCAGTAGTCGCGACCGGTGTCGAATGCGATGCACGATTTCAAGACGGCAGGCCTGCCTTCGGAGCTGCCAAACACCCGAACCACCACAAATCCGGCGACGGGCAACCGATTCCGACGAAAGATATTCCGGAGCAGCCGAACGCTGAACTGGTCAGAGAGAGGCAAGACAGCGATCAATATCGCAGCCATTGCATTCTGTAAACCGGCTAGATAGGAGTAACTGATGAAGTTACAATCCGTCAGCCGATGGCCAATCTCGTTTAGTTCCGGCATCGAAAACAAGGTGAAGCGCCGCAGGCCGATCGGATCGCCCAGGTCGACTTTACGAGAGGCCTCCCATGTTCTCGCGCGAAGCCATTTCCCTTTGTGAAAATAACCGGGCCGCGAGAGCCCGACTCTGCGTATATAAGCGACCCCATCCCGCAAAGCATTGGCAGACCACTCGCCAGAGTCGGAGAAGTACACCTCCACGTACTCGATCGAGTCCATTTGGGTCTTCGCCTGCGCGTGGGCGTGTACCGGAAGAAGCTCGGTGATGCCAGGCGCCCATCCAGCCGAAACCACAAACGATAACCCCAGGTCGGCGATTTCCCGGTTTCGGAGGAGCAAGCGTTCCCTTACGACTGACATGCCAGCCGCGTCGACATAGTGGCAGTGTCCTCGCAAGGCAGCCTGTGCAACGCGATCTTGTAACAGGGTCACAGGGCCGCCACAATTGACGACAACCGCGCAGCGGCTGCAAAACTCTTCCAGCGAACCCGCATCCAGAAGATCAATCGGCGCCGCCCGTACGCTGCTCCCAAATTCCGCGGCTAACGACGCGAGCTTAGCCGGGTCACGTCCGCCGATGAAAATCTCGCAATCGCCGGACCTCAAGAGTTCGGATACAACCATTCTTCCGGTCGCGCCATAGGCACCCACAACACCGAAAGCCGCTTTTTGACTCAAGACCATAGCTGCGCAAGCCGAGCTCTGAAACGGGCATCGCCATTTCGGCAGAGACCCACCTTAGCGTACCGTACCGTGCGCTGCCAATTTCGGACGGCCGATTCCCGGCGCCAGGCCTGGCGGTTAGCCTCATCTTTTAAGCGCGTCCATGCGTTTCTGCATCTCGCTGGGCGATACATCTTCCTTGTGTGTTGCAATGATCCACGCATGGCCGAAAGGATCTCCCAATCTGCCAGATCGGTCGCCGTAGAACTGATCGGCGACTGGAATCAAAACCTTCGCGCCGGTGGCGACTGCTCGCCTTGCCACTTCATCCACATCTTCGACGTAAAAAGCCATTCGTACAGGCGATTCAGCGGCCGATCTTGGCCCCACGTCCCCCTATTCAGGGAACGTGTCTGAAACCATGATGATTGCGTCGCCTAAAGTTATTTCCGCGTGGACGATCTTGCCGCCGGGCCCGGTCATGCGCATCCGCTCCCTAGCCCCAAACGCGAACTTGTAGAAATCAATGGCGCGGGTAGCGTCGTCTAGGATCAGTATGGGGGTGACGGTGCGGCAACCCTTAGGAATGAATTTTGCTTTCGTGGCCATAACTTCCTTCCTCCGCACCAGCCAGCTATCGCGGTACCGTCCCCAATCTGGAACGCCAGGCTCACATCTTCCGCTCTCAGCGCGCCGACGACCCATTTTTTGGCGAACAGCTTGTGACAGCCTCTCAAAAGAGGGTCACTGTGTCTTGTGAAAATGTGAAGTGACGCGGCTTGCGTTCATTCCATGGGGACGTGATTCACGAAGGAGCGCTCACTTGCTAGATAACTGCCAGGCGATATTCCAGAAAAATCGCGAAATTCATTTCCAAAATGCGCCTGGTCACAATAGCCTCCGGCGAGGGCTACGTCCGACCAATCCACAGGGGCGCCGGAGGCTATCCGATGCAATGCGCCTTGAAAACGATGGAGCCGGCAATAGAGTTTAGGCGTGAGTCCGACCTGTTCGCGGAACAGCTGGGCAAAGCGACGGCGGCTGAGGCCGGCCTCTCTGGTCACTTCGAGGACGCGCCGAATGTGTGGAGTCCGAGCAAATTCCTCAAGCGCATACTCGACGGCCGCATGCAATTCGAGCCGCGTGTTCATTCGTCGCAGAAGCGCGATTTCGAGCTTGCGGAACTTGTCGGCGGGAGTGGCCGCTTCTCGCAGGCTGTCGCGCAGCGCGTGGGCCATCGAACCCCAAACAAGATCGAGCGGTACGCTTTCGTTGTAAAACGCGTCGGCGAGCGCGTCCAAGAGTGCACGGGCGCCACCCGGTCGAAAGAGCACTCCGATTGTCGATTGAAGTGTGGCGGTATCAATCACACTGAAACGAGATTGCATCCCGACGACCAGGGACGAGGCGCCCGGAATGATCCCATCCTTCGTCGTGCCATCCTGGAGCCGCGGAGGGTCCGAAAGGTTAATTACCAACTGAAATCGCCCATTCGGAAGCACACGTTCTTTGCGATGAACCGACGGATAGCCTTCGCAGTACCATAAAGTCTCTACGTGCGATGCCAGTGGTCCAATTGGCTTATGGATTAGCAGCACAGGGGCCATTACGACTTCATCACATCACCAAACCATTGCAAAATCAAGGATGTCTGATTGATCCACACAGCAATCTCAACCGAGGGCGGGAGGGTCGGGCTGGGAACTCAGACGTAAAGGCGGTAGCTGACCCGCAGCATTAATTCACTACACGGACGTGTAGCAGATGATTCGCGAGCAAGATAATCTCGATGGCCTCAGAAGGGTTATCCAGGTTCACGTCCCTGTGGGAGTGCGGATTCTTGTAAGAAGCGATCGCGCCGGCAAACAGCTCCATGCGCCCTACCCTTTCGCCGCCTTCGGCGCTCATGTCCGTCAGCGACCCCGCTTCCAGTGCAAACGCTTCGCGCATCAGCTTCACGCCGAGCAAATTGTCCCCGAGGCCAGAGGCCGCCCGCACGGAAACTTCCACTGCCTTCATGGCTTGAAAAGCCGCCACGTCGAATTCGCCGCGCATGAATGCACGCCAGAAGGGGTCGGCAATCTTGGGATGGAGGATTTCCTTAGGCAGAAGGTTGGCGAGCTTGAAACTCTTAAAATCAGCTTCGCCTTCCATCGCGCGCGCGCGCCGGCTTAAATGCCGCCACCCGTGCTGACCATTTTCCATGTCCGCGACGAGGAGCCCTTGCGTTTGGAGCCAGGCCCACGCTTCCGCAAGAGCCTGGTTTATTTCATTTGCATATTGCTGCGGATATTGCGGCAGACCAGAGGTGAAATGTCCCCATAGCTCGTTCCGCAGATTGCCGGGACGAAACTTTGTATCGTTCCTTGTTCTTTAAGAGGAAGAGGATGGTTGCTGCCAGCTCTTCTGGGGCCAGAGCCAGTAGCATCCGGACATCCGGGATGGTTCTTGGCAATTCGTGCATCTGCTTATTCCTTCTTTCCCCTCGGGCGTTGTTCCGCACTGCGGATTTGTAAGATATCGAACGTCATTTCTTGAATTCATTCCGAACTGTCTCGCAGCGTTTGCGGATCACCGCGGCGACCGCTTGGGCTACCGGGTGTTCAATCCCTGCCTTGTCGAAATTCGCGATAACCGTTTCGGCCAGTTCCGGCACTCGGTTTTTGACAATTGGCTTAGCGAGTCCCGCCTCTTCCGCGAGCTGTTCGAAGTCCTTCGGCGTCACCTTGTCGGAGGAGTATTCACCGCCGATTTTCATGGCCATGTCTTTGCTCAGCTCTGGATAGTAGGTCGTGCTGACGACATCGTAGAGCGGCGCGAGCCTGATCTCCTGGTTCGCAGTTCCCACGCCGTGATACAACAGCGAAAAATTCTTGCCGTGGGCGTCGTTGTTACCAACGAGGTAGTTGTAGATCACCGCGTCGAGAAGGCGCGACAGGTCGATAACCGGCGCACTCGACACGTCGCGCAGCAAGGCAAAACACTGCTTGAGAGAGGGCCCGCCTTCCTTCTGATATTTCATTTCGGAAACGATGCCTTGCGCCTGGCAAAAGTCTTCCTGATGAAGCCGATCCAGAGTGGTGGCGCCTTCAGCATTCTTCTGGTGGACCCTGTCATAGCGCTCCACCAGCAAATATTCGATGTCCTCGACTATCCTGGTCTCCACCTTTGCAGCGGGCAGGCCGGCCACCGCGGCCAGCTTCATGCAGAACGCTTCATTGAAAACGACGCCCCCGAAACGTTCAACCGCGGGCTTCAGAATGTGCGTGCTCGGAGCGCCGCCGAGCGGCAGGGAAATCTCGTTGCCCTCGATGTGCACGGCGACTTTGTCTTGTGCGCCGGCAAGTGAAAGGCGAATACCATCCTCGCCAGCCAGCAGGGGGCGCTTTGGCAGTTCTTTCAATATCGCGGCGAGTTTCTGCGAAGAGAGCGGCCGGTAGCCGTAGTTGCGTTCGGGCAGAGCCTCGCCGGTGGGTATGAAGGTGACGGCACCGGCGCATTCGCCGCCGATTTGCTCCAGCATGGCGTAGTCATTGCGCGCGCTGATCCCGAGATTGCGGGCAATGATCTCGCGCTTGCTTTCCTCCGGCAGAATGCCGGCGAAAAAGCCCCTGCACTCGTTGCGCTTGAAATGCATGTTCCTCAAGGGCAATGACTGGGACAAGGGTGTGGCGCCAGGTTTCTGGAGCCAGCTTTCGGCATAATCGAAGACCATCTGGCCGCCGTCATCCTGTACAAGGTGACCGACCAGTTCGTTGTGCAGATAGACATCGAGGGTTCTTGCCATGCTCTACTCTTCTTTCGCGGGACTCGCGGGCGGCGTCAGCGCCAGCCTGATTCCCAGTGTGTGCAGGATCGTCAGGGCCTTGCCGATCTGGCAGGTTTCCTTGCCCTTTTCGAGGTCGATGACAAACCGCAGGCCGGTGCCGGAGGTCAGCGCCAGATCCTTTTGCGTGACGCCCAGCTTCTTCCGGGTTTCCCTGACGATCTTGCCGAGATCATTGGGCGTATATCTCATAGGCGTACCTTGGTGTTACCGTACGGGAATATTAGCTCCTTTTCTGGCTAAAAGTCTATAAATTATTACCGTACGGGAATATTACGTGGATTACCGTCAACATCATGGAAAATATTCCTGTTCGGTAACACAGGTGTTGAGGTCTTTGTAAGGAAGCTCCCAAGATAATTTGATACAGCTCATTTGTTAAGTATTCGTGGTAGATCCAGGTTTGCCGACTTCCAATCCTTAACCATCCTTCTCCATTCTCAAGCGGAAGGCTACGCCATCTTATTCCGCACTGCGCCCTCTTCCGAGTCGACGCCGCTCAGCCGCGGCTCGGACGGGCGTTTCGGACTGCGCCGGTTTCGCGCCAAACGAACCCCAACCTCGTTTGGCACTCACCGCGCTTTCACTCACGCCCTGCCACCCTCCTTCGGCCTCCGTTCTGTCCCTTTCACCGTTCCGCCTTGTTTCTTCCCGCTGCCGCTCTAGTGAAGGAAGAAACAAGCCGGAAACGGCAGAAAGATGGGATGAGAAGGCGCCAGCGGTGCTGTGGTAGAACGCTGGCTAGGAGGATTCCCAATGGCAAAGAACGGAACGTTGGCTAAGATCGAGGAGTTGCAACCGAGCTTTCAGACGACAACAGAGCAGATTACGATTGGGATCGATCTCGGAGATCGCTTCAGCCACTGCTGTGTGCTGGGACCCGATGGAAAAATACTGACCGAGGGCCGTCTGCGATCTACGCCCGAGACGATGGCCCGTCATTTTCAAGATCTTCCGCCGTCGCGTATCGCTATCGAGGTAGGGACTCACTCGCGCTGGGTGAGCCAACTGCTGGGGCAGTGGGGCCACGAGGTGATCGTGGCCAATCCACGAAATCTTCGAATGATCGCCGACAGTATTCGCAAGTCAGACCAAGTCGACGCGCACATGCTTGCCAGGCTCGCGCGTGTCGATCCGAAATTGCTTTCTCCGATCGCGCATCGCAAACAGGAACTTTACCCTGACATCATCCAGTTGAAAGCTCGCGATCTCTTAGTCAAGAACCGAACACGACTCATGAATGCGGTGCGCGGCGTTCTGAAGTCAGCCGGATTGCGCGTGCCTAACTCCGGGACATCGTGCTTTCCGAGCAAGGCAGCGGCGTGCATTCCTGATGAGCTGAAGCTGAGCTTGACCCCGTTGCTGGAGACGATTTCACATCTCAACAAGCAAATCTATTCATTGGACAAGGCGATTGAGAGCACCGCGCAAAATCGCTACCCAGAGACGAATCGGCTTCGCCAGATCAGCGGAGTGGGATCGATCACAGCGCTTCAGTACGTCCTTACTATAGGAGATCCTGGCCGGTTCGCTCATTCCAGAGATGTCCCGGCATATCTTGGGCTGACACCACGACGCCACCAATCCGGCTCGGTCGAGCAACAACTCAGGATCAGCAAGGCGGGCAACAAACAGCTCCGCTGCCTGCTGGTTCAGTGTGCTCAGTATCTATTGGGACGCTTTGGCCCGGACAGTGACCTCAAACGTTGGGGCACTCGAATGTTCGAACGGGGCGGGAAGAACAGCAAGAAACGGGCCATCGTGGCCCTTGCTCGAAAACTTGCCGTTCTCCTATGGGTCACTGGTGATACGTACCATCCTCTTTATAACGTCGCAAACAGTTCCGTCACACCATGACCTTCTTGACGTGTCATCGACGTTCCCGAGATGAGTAGACGGTCCCAAAGCAGCTGTTTTCATGATGACGCTCGCGGAGCAGGAGAGTTTGCAAAAAGATACCGTGTTCACGGTGACTGCGTGTTTTTTCCCGGGCCTTCGAGGCCGACAGAAAGATTGCAGCACCATCCTGATACTGAGAACCCCAATGTGCACCCGGCATCGACAAGCGCCGATTAAGTGCGAATGGAAGCATGGCGAATCAGTTGAACACGACCGCGTCTGAGGCAAGTTGACAACCGCCTGAGAGGGCGTACAGTAACTTGCATCATGGACAATTTTCCGGACTTCATGAAACAGCCAGCGAACAGAATAGTCACGACCGGCCAGGCAACCCCAGGAGTGGATGGCTATGTATTCGACGGCGTCGATGGAAGCCAGATGGCATTTTGGACCTGCCATCAAACTGCAGCATCAGCGACGCATACCCACAATTATGACGAATACATGCTTGTAGTACAGGGCTGTTACACACTGATCGTTGACGGAAAGCGGATTCCACTGAAAGCTGGGGAAGAGTACCTCATTCCCCGCGGGATGCTGCATGGCGGAGAAGTCGTTGCTGGAACTAGAACGATACACGCATTTGGTGGACACAGGGCAAATCGGATCATCCACTCGTAGCGGTATGGCCTTCCAGGACGCCCTTGACTGAACACGGCAGCGGATCGCAAACCCGGCCCGAATGATCTCTGCTTTAGGTCTCTCATCCTTATTAACGGATGGCTCTTCTGAGCCGAATCTGGACCCGCCTTCGTTTTGCTCCGAATCATGCAGACGGGCAAGGAACCCGTCAAGGTTTCCCTTTGGCTCGCTTCGCTCGACCTTGACTGAACCCTCGCCCGTCTGTATTAGACCTCTCCGCTAGAAAACGAAGGCACACAATCGAAGCCCAAAACCCAAACTTCGGTTGACATCACAGCGCCTTCTCATGGAAGGGAAAAAACATGAAATTAGAAGAAGTCAACACACGAACCAAAGAGGCCGTGGATTTCCTCGTCGCAGCACTGGAGTCCGGTCACAGTGAAGTCCTCACCGCATACCTCGGAGCAATGGCGAAGTTTCACACCTACAGCTTCGGCAACATCATGCTCATCGCACGCCAGAAGCCC
>Ga0074044_10002010_pt1 | contig 17935 bp, 13 predicted proteins | sample BogForMeECP23OM1_FD_94443 | JGI IMG/M metagenome (GOLD analysis project Ga0074044, IMG submission 94443) | Bog forest soil microbial communities from Calvert Island, British Columbia, Canada - Bog Forest MetaG ECP23OM1 | ecosystem: Environmental > Terrestrial > Soil > Wetlands ...
CCGACATCGCGTAGTCCAGGTAGGACTGCCGCATGTCGTCTTCGATATTCAGCAGCGCGGGTTCGTTGCGATGCGGTTCGTTGCCGTTGGTTTCAGCCATTTAGTTTGGAGCTCCCGCGAGTTCCGAGCTATCGTGCCTTTGCACATGCGACGCGTCAGGCTCGCGCATCAACTTTTGTGCGCGGCTTGTTAGATGTCGAGGTTGCGGACGTTGAGCGCGTTCTCTTCGATAAACTGGCGCCGCGGCTCGACCACGTCGCCCATCAACGTGCCGAAGATTTCCTCAGCGTCTTTCATCGACGCAATCTGCACCCGCAGCATCGCCCGCGTCTCCGGGTTCATCGTGGTCTCCCACAGCTGCCCCGGATTCATCTCGCCCAATCCCTTGTAGCGCTGGATATCGACGCCCTTTTGCCCGGCGGCGAGCACCGCCTCCGCGACCGCCTTGAGCGTATCGACCGTCGATTCGCCTTCGCCAATCTTCAGCTTGAACGGCGCCTGGATGGCATCGAGTTCCGGACCGAGCCGGCGAATCTCGCGCAGCTCTCCGCTATGCAACAGGGTCAGATCGACCACCGTCGCCGGCGTCGCGCCGTTTTGCGAATGGCTGAACACCGCGCGCCAATGCGCTTCACCGTCGGGCTCGAGCTTGTATACGAGGTGGTTGTTCTTCGAATCCTTGCGGATCGCCTCCGCCATCTGCCTGGCTGCTTTCTCGGTTTCAAAATTCTCGTCGTCGATCGTCTTGTCGGCCGCCAGCTTGGCGAGCGTCGCGATGATCGAGCGCTCCTTCGAGCGCCGCTCGAGCGCCTCGAACATTTTTTCGAAGTACAGCGCTTTGCGCACGATCGTCTTCAGCGCCGCGCCCTTGAACTCGCGCGCATCCTTGCCCTTGCCCGCCTCGAACGTCACCGCCTCGGCGCCGAGGTCGGTCAGATAATCCTCCAACGCCGTTTCGTCCTTGAGATAACGTTCGGTCTTGCCCTTCTTGGCGCGGAACAGCGGTGGCTGCGCGACGTAGAGGTAGCCGTTCTCGATAATCTCGATGAACTGGCGGAAAAAGAACGTCAGCAACAGCGTGCGGATGTGCGATCCGTCAACGTCCGCGTCGGTCATGATCACGATCGTGTGATAGCGCAGCTTGCTCAGGTCCTTGTCGTTGCCGATTCCCATTCCGAGCGCCGTGATCAGGATGCGCAGCTCCTGCGACGACAGCATCTTGTCGATGCGCGCGCGCTCGACGTTCAAAATTTTGCCGCGCAACGGCAGAATAGCCTGGGTCTTGCGATCGCGGCCCTCCTTGGCCGTCCCGCCTGCCGACGCCCCCTCGACCAGGTACAACTCGCTGCGCGCCGGGTCGCGCTCCTGGCAGTCCGCCAGCTTGCCCGGCAGCGATCCCGAATCGAGCGCGCCCTTGCGCCGCACGAGCTCCTTGGCTTTGCGCGCAGCCTCGCGCGCGGTGGCAGCTTCGACCGCGCGCGCGACGATCTTCTTCGCCACCGGCGGCGTCTTCTCCAGGAACTCGCCGAGCTTCTCGTTTACCAGCCCGGAAACGATTCCTTCGACTTCGGAGTTGCCGAGCTTGGTCTTGGTCTGGCCTTCGAACTGCGGCTCGGCAATTTTTATGCTGACGATCGCGGCGAGACCCTCACGCGTGTCGTCGCCCTCGAGCCGCATTTCTTTATTTTTGAAGAGGCTGTTCTTGGTCGCGTAGTTGTTGATCGTCCGGGTCAGCGCCGACTTGAGTCCCGACAGATGCGTCCCGCCCTCGGCGGTGTGAATGTTGTTGGCGTAGGTGAAAACCACCTCGTGGATCGCGTCGGTCCATTGCAGCGCGACCTCGACATCGACGCCCTCGCGCACGCCCTTGAAGAAAATCACGTCGTGAAGCGCTTCGTTGCTCTTGCTCAGAGTCGCAACGTATTCGGCAATCCCGCCTTCGTAGTGAAACTCTTCGGCCTTGTTGATTCGCTCGTCGCGCAGCCTGATCCGCAACCCTGCGTTGAGGTACGCCATCTCGCGCAGGTAGCGCGCAATAATTTCGTACTTGAACTTTATCTCGGGAAAGATCTTGGAGTCCGGTGTGAAGGTGGTCTTGGTGCCCTTGCTGTTGGTCGGGCCGCGCTCTTCGACCTTGGTTTTCGGAAGCCCGCGCTCGTAGCGCTGAAAATAAATCTTGCCGTTTTTGTGGACTTCGACTTCGAACTCGTCGCTGAGCGCGTTGACCACCGACGCGCCCACGCCATGCAGTCCGCCCGATACTTTGTAGGCGCTCTTTTCGAACTTGCCGCCGGCGTGAAGGACCGTATGCACGACCTCCAGCGCCGATCGCTTTTCCGTCGGATGCATATCGACCGGGATTCCGCGACCGTTGTCCTCGACCGAAAGCCGATCGTCGCTCAAAATTACGACGTTGATCTCGGTGCAGAAACCGGCCAGCGCTTCGTCAACCGAGTTGTCCACGATCTCGGTGACGAGGTGATGCAGGCCCCGCTCGGCAGTGTCGCCGATGTACATCCCCGGGCGTTTGCGGACTGCTTCGAGCCCTTCTAGAACCTTGATGGACTCGGCGCTATAGCCATCGGACGATTGTTTGTTTGCCATAGAAAAAGGACGAGCGATGAACTACTTTCCGCCTCACCACCACCAGACAAAATTGTATTCGTCTGTGGCGAAAAAGTAAAGGAAAAAGTGGCCTGCCGGGACATTAATCAAACGATATTTGAATCTGATTCTTGTTGATAGAAAAGTGGCCACTCAGTGGACATTTTTCATCTCATTGAGACAAGGCGGTGTGGGCCTTCAGGCAAAAGCCGGCGGCGACCCGAACAGAACATCATTTTGCTGGATTAACGCGCGCAGATCCATCTAGTAAAGCGGCAGAAAATTTCGCACATGGCAAGCCAAAAATCTTTACTCGCAAACGCGCTGAATTCCGTCGAAGAATTGCCACCACATGTCGAGCGAGCGCTCCACCGCGGCCCATACTCTTGCGCGTTCCACTTCGCTCATCGGCGTGTGACTCAGAATGTTGTCGCCGACGTCGCTATGATCGCGATCGGCGATTTCATGCACGTCGAAAAACGCGACTTGCTCCCGCGAAAGTCCGTAGTACTTTTCCAGCGCGCGCGCGAACGGCGCGAAGTTGCCCGGCACCTGGCCCTCTGCCGCGAGATTGATTGCGCCGACTCCCTCCGCAAACGAACGGTCCTTGGTCGAGAGTTCGAACCAATCGATGAGCGCCGCCGTCGAGGGAAGCGCCTTGCCATGGATCATGTCGTCGCGGCTCAGCCCAAGTCCGAGTCCGAGGCGGATGAACAATTCGGGATGCGGCGCGCTGCCGGATATTTTGCCGGTCTCCTCTTCGTACAGGCTCTCCGCGAGCTTCACCCGTTCTTCGGCGTTGACGCATCGCGAATGCAGCGCGCTTATCGCGCGCGGGAATTCACGGACCTGCAGAAAGAACTGCGTCGCGAAGTTGCAAAGTCCGGTCTGCGAGACTTTTCCGTCGGCGATTCGATGCCAGATCGGATGACGTCCGAAAGAGCGCCGCTCTTTGACCATCGCGAAAATCTCGCGCACAAATCCATCGTTCATTGCAGCCATCCTGAAACCTCACCTGCTGTCAATTCTTTTCCGATCACGCTGCGGCTCAGGTGAAGCTACGAAATAAGCGAACCAATGTGAAGCCGTGAAGTGTGCGCGTTAATCCACCTGGCGGAGCTCGGCCAGCATCTCCTGCGGGCCGATGTAGCCGACTTTGCGCTGCGCCACCTTGCCTGCCGAGTCGATGAGCACCGTCGTCGGCACGCCCTTGATTTCGAACTTGTTCGTCAGTTCTTCAGTTTTCCTGTCCTGCGCCGTGAGATTCGCCTTCATTCGCACGAAGCGGCTGGCCTCGCTGACCACTGATGGATCGACAAAGGTCGAATGCTCCATCTCGCGGCATGGGATGCACCAGTCGGCGCTGAAGTCGATCAGCACGGGCTTGCGCGCTTCGGCCGCCGACGCCAGCAGCTCCGCGTCGAACGGCTCGAAGCGAAGTTTCTCCGGTGCCTGTCGCGGATAGAGCATGAACGCGAGCGCCGCGACCGCGACGACTCCCAGAGCCGACCTCAGCACCAGGAACGGACGCCAGCTGCGACCCTCGCGCGAAATGAAACCGAGATAAATCCCCGCGCCTGCCGCGTAGTACGGCAAGATTCGAGTCATCAGGTTGTTTGGTACGACCGGATCGAGAAAGTAGAGCGCGAGCCCGACCAGCACGAACCCGAAAAAATGCTCAACCCACGCAAGCCACTCGCCCGACCGCGGCAGGTGGCGGATATTTCCGGCCGCCATCGCCAGCCCGATGTAAGGAACGCCCAGTCCCAGCGCCAGTGTGAAGAACAGCGCGAAACCGAAAAGCGCGCTCCCGCTTCTCTCCACCATCAGCAGCAAACCCAGCACGATCGGCCCTATGCATGGCGCTGCGACCACGCCCATTCCCAGGCCCATCAGCAACGCGCCCGCGTATCCGGGGTGGGCAGTGCCCGCGCGCTGCAGCATCCACTGAGGCGGCTGCAAGACGAACAGGCCGAAGCTCGACGCGGCCAGGGTCAGCAGCACCATCGACAGCGCGATGAGCACGAACGGATTGCGCATCGCAGCGCCGAACAATCCCCCCGACATGGCCACGGCGACGCCGACCGCCGAGAACATCAGCGCGATTCCGAGCACGAAAACTATCGCCAGGTACATCACGCGGCGATGGCCCCCGCCCTGATTGCCAAAGTACGCGATCGTCACGCCGATCAGCGGATAGACGCACGGCGTCAGATTCAACGCAAGACCGCCAAGAAATACCGCCAGGAAGCCGAGCAACCATCCGTGATTGTCGAAGACGTGCTCGACTGCGCCGCCGGAATCATCGCCGCCATCAAGGCCGCCGCGCTTCGCAATGCCACTGCCGGCAACCTCGAGCGCGCCCGCGGCAGCTCCTGGAGCCGCCAGCGCGACCGTCACGCTGACCGAGGCCGGTCGCAGGCATTCGTTGTTGTTGCAGCCCTGGTAGTCGATTGTGACCTTGAGCGCGTCGCCTGGCTTCGCCGCAAAGTTCGACGACGCCTTGAGTGGAACCTCAAAGTTGATATTGCCGCCGAACACCGAAATCTTGTCGCCGCCCGCGGCTTCGAGCGTCATCGTTTCTGCAGGCGGATACTTGATTGCGCCCGCCGTGACTCCGACGGGGCCGGCGACCTCGAGCTTGGTCGGTATGTAATCTTCGCTGAACGGCTTGTCCGAATTTATGTGCCATCCCTCGATCACCTGAGCGGCGACCTTAAGCGTGCTGGCGCTGCCGCCGCCCTTTAATGGGGGATCGATCGTGGCGGAGGTGATCTTTACGAGTTCATTCGCCTTAGTGGCATGGGCCGCCGGCGCCGCAAGCAAGGCCACGGCAAGCAAAACTCCAGCGGGCAGCGTGCCGTACGAAAACAATCGGAAATTGCGCGTCATGATTTACCGGGAATTGAAACCACGCGAGCAACGCCGCGGTTCCTGAGCAGTGTGCATCTATTTGGCAGCGCTGTGCTTGCCGTTGGTCGAAAGCGGAACCGATCCGACGATCTCCAATCCATAGCCCGGCAGATTGGCCAGCCGCGGCGTCGCGTCCGACATGATAATCATTTTGCGCACACCCACCTCGCGCAGAATCTGTGCGCCGATTCCGTAATCGCGGAAGTCAGCCTCCGGCGTGTTGGCCCGCGTAGTCGCACGGCGCGCCGGACGTCCAGCGTCAAAATCCGATGCAAGTGCATTCGACTCGCGCTTGAGATACAACAGCACGCCCTCGCCCGCCGCGGAGATTCGTTCCATCGCGGACCGCAGCAGGTTTCGGGTGTTGCGCACCGAGTAGCCGAACACGTCGCCCGGCAGGTACTCGCGATGCGCCCGCACCAGGATCGGCTTTTTCGGATCGACCTTGCCCATCACCAGCACCAGGTGCTCCGTGTTATCCACCAGGTTGCGATAGACGATTGCGCTGAACTCGCCGAAGGCGGTCGGCAGCTTCGCTTCCGCGATCCGCTGGACCATGGTCTCGTTGCGCAGCCGGTACTCGATGATGTCCGCGACCGTGACAATCTTCAGCCCGTGCACCTTGGCAAACTCCACCAGGTCGTCGCGCCGCGCCATCGTGCCGTCTTCCTTGAGAATCTCGCAAATGACGCCCGCGGGCTTCAGTCCCGCCAGCCGCGCGAGATCGACCGCGCCCTCCGTCTGTCCCGTGCGCACCAGCACTCCGCCGTCGCGCGCCCGCAGCGGATAGACGTAGCCGGGTGTGATGAACTCGGCGCCGCTGGCGTCCTCGCGCACCGCCTGCAGAATCGTGGTCGACCGATCCTGCGCCGAGATTCCCGACCCCGACGCGCGCCGCGCGGTGATCGCGGTCGTGAACGCGGTCCCAAATGGCGCCTGGTTGTCGCCGATCATCATGCTCAGCCCCAGCCTGTCGATTCGCTCCGCCGACATCGGCAGACAGATGAGCCCGCGTCCGAATTTGGCCATGAAGTTGACCGCTTCGGGCGTGGCTTTCTCGGCCGCCATGCACAAGTCGCCTTCGTTCTCGCGCTGTTCGTCATCCATCAGGATGATCATGTGGCCGCGGCGGGTTTCCTCGAGCGCTTCCTCGATCGAAATGAACGGCGCGCGGCCTTTCTTGCGGGGACTTATCTCGCCAAACATAGTGCGGCTCTCGTTAAACTCTTACTCAACTATATACCGCCAGCCAAGCATCCTCGAAGGCTCGCATGGTGCTATCTTGGGCGGCGTGGCTGCGGAGATTACCACAGCGGTCCTGCTGGCGGCGGGCCGCGGCAAACGCCTGGGCGACCTGACGGTGCACACGCCGAAAGCATTGCTCGATATCGCCGGCGCGCCGGTGATTTCGCACATCGCCGATGCGCTCGCGGCAGCCGGACTGACGCATTTCGTCGTCGTGACGGGCTACCTGTCCGATCAAGTCGAAGGATGGGCGAAAACTTATCAGCGCGAAAATCAGGGCATCGAAATCACCACGGTCGTGCAGCCGGAACTGAACGGGACCGGCGGCGCGATGCTCGCGGCAAAGGCGCGTCTCACCGGCGAGCCGCGCTTCGTTTTCGGATGGGGCGACGTTTTGATGGACCGCGCGAACTACCGGCGCTTCATCCACCACGCGGCCAACGACGAGTACGATTTGATGCTCGCGGTGAATCGCTTCAAGGATCCCTTTCGCGGCGCCGCAGTGTACATGACCCCGCATATGTTGGTCGAACGGCTCGATGAAAAACCCGCGCCCGGGACCGCGAAGACCGAATGGAACAACGCGGGACTTTTCGCCACCGGCCAGCTGATTTTCGACTACCTCGCTCGGCTCGAGCCGTCGGTGCGCGGCGAGCTCGAAATCCCGGGTGCAATCACGAAAATGATCGCGGACGACCGCGTCGTGCGCGCGGTTGACATGCGCGGATTCTGGACCGATGTCGGCACGCCGGAAGATCTCGTGGCGGCGCGCGGGTGGTTCAAGCCCAAGAGGAAGCGGCGATGAGCCTCCCCGACGGATGGGACCGCGAAGAGGTCGTGCGTGCTACCCGGCTCGCGGCTGAAGTCCGCGCGTGTCCCCCCGCCGCCGCGCAAATCTTTGCGGCGCGCGCGCCCGGCCGCGTCAATCTAATCGGCGAGCACACGGACTACAGCGGCCTGCCCGTGCTGCCGGTAGCGATCGATCGATCCACGATCGTCGTCGCCGTCGCCAACCCGACCGGCGAAATCGAACTGGCCAACGCCGGCCCCGGCTGGCCTTCGCGCCGTTTCGCAATCGAACGACAGATTCCACCGTACGAAACCGGCGATTGGGCTAACTACGTGAAGGCCGCCATCCAGGGTGTGATCGAGCGCTTTTCGATGCGCAGCAACTGGCGCGGCGCGTCGATGGTTGTCGAGGGGCGCGTGCCACCGTCAGCGGGCCTGTCGTCATCGGCGGCGCTCACGGTTTCCAGCGCGATGGCGTTCATGGCGGTCAACGAACTCGAACTCGACCCGATCGAGACCGCCGCGATGGTTGCGCGCAGCGAATGGTACGTCGGGACGCGCGCCGGCGGGATGGATCAGGCGGCCTCGATTCTCGGCCGTCGCGACCACGCGCTGTTTATCGAGTTCGACCCGTTGCGCGTGCGCGCGGTGAAGATGCCGGCGAACGCGGCGCTGGTCGTGGCGGACAGCCGCGAAGTCGCCGACAAGTCGGGGATGGTGCGCGCGGAATACAATCGGCGCGTGGTCGAATGTGCGCTGGCGGCGCGCATTCTCGGACGCGCGCTCAATCTCGACGGCGTGACGATCCTTGGCGACGTGATTCGCGCACTGCCTCGATGGAACGCGGCGGACCTCGTCGAGCAACTCGCGGCCGCCGCGCCCGCGCGGCTCGGCGCGGATCTGAAAGAGGCGGCGAGCATCCTGGGCGTCACGCAGCCGGCGCTCGATGCAGAGTTGCTTGGCTGCGGATCGGCCCGGATCGCGCTGGATTCGATCCGCCCGCTGGAAATTCTGAAACGCGCGCGCCACGTCTTGAGCGAGACCGAGCGGGTGATTCGTGCGGCGGACGCGCTTCAGGCGGGCCATCTCGATGAAATGGGCAAGCTGATGAACGCGTCGCATCGTAGTCTCGCCGGCGACTTTGAATGCAGCACGCAGCGCCTCGACGCGATCGTGGAGTGCGCGCGGCGCGGCGGCGCGCTCGGAGCGCGGCTGACAGGCGCGGGTTTCGGCGGTTCGATCGTTGCGTTGTGCGACGTGGCGAGCGCCGACGCGGTAATCGAATCGATCGACCGGGGCTATTACGCCAGGCAGTACCCGAACGCGCCGGCTGAAAAGTGGCGATCCGTGTTGCATGCGGGCGCGGGCGCGAGCGTGATCGACTTACGCACGGCTTAACGCTTGATGTGCAGGATGCGGGCGGAGTGCGGGGGGAGATCGATCGTATCGAATATTTCGATTTTCTGGTCCGAGGCCAGATCGAGCGCCGCCATTTTGCGGGCGCCGAACTTCAGGTCGGAGGTTTGCACGCGGGCCTGCGAGTCGCCGCGATTCAGCAGCATCGCGATCGCACCGCCGCCGGCAGTCTCAGCGATCAGGCCGCGGATGTCGCCGCCTGTCATCAGATCGAGTGCGAGGATGGGTTCGCGCGCCGCGTTGGAATCGATCTCGGCGGCGATCTGCGCTGCGGCGCGAAACAATTTTCCCTTTTCGGCGTCGAGCAGGCTCATGTCATCGGAGATAAGGAGCATTCCGCCGCTGGCGGCGATCGTTGCGGCCAGGGCCGCGCGTTCGTCGGCTGTGAGGCGGGTCTCGCGCGCGCGAAGCATCAGGCAATCGGGGTCGTTCAGCCATAGCCGCCGATGCATGAAGCTGCGCGCGATTATCGCGTCGAGCGCATAGACCGTTGACGGGTCGCCTGCTCCAGTAGCGGTCGCGCCCCACAGCGGGGAAACGTCGGGACCGATGCGCATCCCGTCCACGATCCCGACCGCCTGGCCAATCGGGCAGCCGCATCCGAGAATGAACGCGTCGTCGCCCGCGCCGGCGCGAATCGCCTCCAGGCCGTCGCGCAGGGTTTCGCCGCGCGTGAGATTTGAATCGTGACGCCGTCCGGGCGCAGCTGCGGCGTAGAGAAAATCGAGTTTCAGATATGCGAAGCCGAAATCGCGGGTGAGTTTCGCGAACAGGCGGCGCAAATGCGCGCGCAACGCCGGGTTGCTCGCGTCGAGCGCGTACGCGAACTTGTCGTCGCTCGTGGTCCAGTTCGCGTTGTAGCCGGCGCGAACCGGTTCGCCCGTGTCGGCGTGCATGACGAACCAGTCGGGATGATCGATCATCAGGCGCGAGTCGCGGGCGGCAAGAAAGGGAGCCGTCCAGATGCCGGCTTTGAAGCCGGCGGCGCGGATTTCTCGGGCGATTTTTTTCAGGCCGCCCGGAAACTTGGCGTTGGTGGTGTCCCAATCGCCGAGCGCGGATTGAAAGCCGTCGTCGAGCTGAATTACATCGAGCGGAAACTCTGAGCGCATCGCCTCGAGCGATTTGATGTTGGCGCGCAACGCGTCCTCGGTGATCGCGTGAAAGTAGTGGTACCAGGAGCACCAGCCGCGCTGAAACGGCGCGCTCACGCGCGCGTTCATCCATCGCCCGGCCGCGTCAGCCCATCGCGCGGCAAGCTGCGCGGCGGATTCATCGCCGGCCGCGATGAACAGCGGATCGAGATCGCGATGCGCGCCCGGCGCGAAAATTACATCGTCGAGGATCGCGCGCGCGATTATTTTGTCGGGGCTCGAGACGGTGAGCGTTGACAGCGACGTGGCTGCTCCGATGAATCCGGCCAGGATGCGCTCGGTGGCGTTGCCGCTCTCCACGATCGTGAAGAGTTCGGAGCTGTGCGCCTCGGGAAATTCAGGCGGGCGAGTCGCTTCACTCTGATGATTGACGCGAATGATGAACCGGGCGGTGTCGCGCGGATGGGTGCGCGATGCGCCCACGTCGTGGCCGCCCGAAGCGCTCCATGATTGGTAGCCGTGTTTGAAGAATCGCGCGGGAGCGGTCGGCGCAAGGCCGGTTGCAACTTCGAAGATTGCGCACCTGAGTCGAATCGTGTCCGCGCCGCGATTGGCGACGGCTGCGCGCACAATGGCGCCGCCGAGCGCGTTATCGAGATGGGCAGTGATGGCGAGGCCGTTGCGGACGGCGGTGGCCTCATGCGCGGGGAGCTCGAGCGTGCGCGGACTACCGGCGGCGTCGAGGTAGCGGAGCTCAATTCGGGAGAGAAGCGCGTTCGTCACGAGCGTCAGGGTTCCAAAGGGGCGAGATCGCGGCAAGCGGCGTGGGTTGCGTGGGGGCAGGGTGGTCTTTGATAATCGTGGCCCTGTGGCGAAGCATTCGAGGAAACATTCTGAGGCGGAAGGCGGCAAGCGCGCGCAGTTGATTCGCGCCGTTCCGCCGATCGATGAGTGCATCCGGGCGGCGGAGGCTAATCCCGTGCTTGCGGGCTTCAGCCGCAGCTACCTCAAACTTATGGTGCAGCGGGCGCAAGCCGAGTTGCGTGCCGCGATTCTCGCCGGGCGCGGCGGGGAGCCGCGCGATCGGGCGGCGATGGTCGATGCGGTTGTGCGCGCCGCCGCGCGCGCGGTTGCGGCGGATGAGGCGGTGCTTGGCCCGGTCGTGAATGCCACCGGGGTCGTCCTGCATACCAACCTCGGGCGCGCGATTTTGGCTGAATCCGCGATCGAGGCAGTCGAGATGGCGGCCCGATCGGCCGTCAACCTGGAATACGATCTCGAAACCGGCGCGCGCGGCGACCGGGATTCGATCGTCGCGGACGAGATTTGCGCCCTGACGGGGGCCGAGGCGGCGACCGTGGTGAACAACAACGCTGCCGCTGTCGTGCTTGCGCTCAACTCGCTCGCCGAAGGCCGCGAAGTGATCGTCTCGCGCGGCGAGATGATCGAGATTGGCGGATCGTTTCGATTGCCTGACGTGATGGCCAAGAGCGGTGCGATTTTGCGCGAGGTCGGGACCACCAACCGGACGCATCCGGGCGACTATGCGGATGCGATCGGGCCGCAGACCGCGCTGCTGCTGAAAGTGCATCCGTCGAACTATCGCGTGGTCGGGTTCACCAGCGAAGTGACGCTTGAAGACCTGGTCGAGATCGGGCGGGAGCGCGGGATCGACGTGATGGAGGATCTCGGCGCAGGCGCGCTCGTCGATTTGACCCGGTTCGGAATTCCGCGCGAACCGATTGTGCGCGAGCGAATCGCGGCCGGCGCGGCGCTCGTCACCTTCTCGGGCGACAAGCTCCTGGGCGGTCCGCAAGCGGGCGTGATTGTGGGTCGGCGCGCCGCGATCGATCGAATCAAGCGCAATCCGCTGAGGCGGGCGCTCAGATGCGACAAGCTCACCTTGGCGGCGCTCGCGGCGACGTTGCGGCTGTACCTTCGCTCGGGCGACCTCGCCTCGGAGCTGCCGACGCTGAGAATCCTGTCGCGGCGCGTCAGTGAGATTGGCGCGATCGCGCCGCGCGCGCGCGAGATTGTCGCGGAGCGGCTCGGCAACGGCTACTCCGTCGAAATTATCGACGCGGCTTCGCAGGTCGGCTCGGGCGCGATGCCGGTCGAGGAGCTGAAATCGGTTGCGCTGCGCGTGACACATCCGGAGAAATCCGCCAATGCGATCGCGGCGATGTTTCGTCGCGCGCGAATTATCGGGCGGGTGGTCGATGATTCGTTCCATCTCGATTTGCGCACGATCGAGGATCCGGCGGTCTTCGCCGTGAAGCTGGAAACGGACTGGCGGTATTGTTAAACCTCGCGCGCAGGAGCCTTGAACCCAATGAAATTCGGAACATTTTTGTATCAGACTTCGCCCCACAGTATCGCCGCGGTCGCTCGCAAAGCGGAGGAGAGCGGTTTCGAATCGCTCTGGATCCCGGAGCATATTATTTTGCCGGTAACCTACCGCTCGCCCTATCCGTATTCATCCAGTGGAAGGATGGGCGCGCCGCCCGAGACGCCGCTGCACGATCCGCTGCTGGCGCTGGCGTATGTCGCGGGAATCACGACCAGGATTCGGCTGGCGACGGGAGTTTTCGTGCTGCCGATTCGCAACGCGTTTACCACCGCGAAGGCGGTCGCCAGCCTGGACGTGCTCTCGGGCGGGCGATTTATTTTCGGCGTCGGGATCGGATGGCTCGAAGAGGAGTTCGAAGGGGTCGGGATGAACTTCAAGGACCGCGCGCTGCGGACGCGAGAATACCTCGCGCTGATGAAGGAGCTGTGGACCAAGGAGTCGCCGGAGTATCACGGCAAGACGATCGGCGTCGAAGGTTTTAAGTTCATGCCCAAACCGGCGCAGAAACCGCATCCACCGATCGTGTTCGGCGGCAACACCGAGCCGTCGCTCAAGCGCGCAGCGAAACTCGGCGACGGGTGGTACGGGATCGCGGAGGGCAACGACGAGATCGCCGCGACCATCAAGCGCCTGCGCGAGCACGAGCGGGCGGTCGGGCGGACTACGCCGCTGGAACTCACGGTGAGCAGGCTGCGCGAACAGTTGAAGCCCGGAGACATCGAGAAATTCGCCGCGATGGGCGTATCGCGGATAATTGTCGCGCCGGCCGCGACCACGCGGAAGCATCTCGCGTCGATGGAAAAATTCGGCGCGGAGGTAATCGCGAGGAATTGATTGGCCTGTCGCAATTGGCGAGGATTCCATCGAAACTTGCGCCGGAGGATTGCTTACCAAGATGAAAAGGTGCCCGCGCTGCGAAAAGTCCTACCCCGACTCGGAAACCTTTTGCGAAGCCGACGGAACCGCGCTGGTCCAGGCGGGTCCGGCCTTTGCCGAAGGCGCGGCGGCCGCGGGCGGCGCCGGCGAGCAGATGGAGTGTCTGGTGTGCGGCGGCAAGGCGCAGCCCGGCGAGCTGATTTGCAATTTCTGCGGCGCGCGACTCGGAGTCGAATCGGCGGCAGAGTCGTACACACCGCCGCCATCGAGGACCGCGGCGCCGCCGCGAACTGCGGCGTCGGTGCGGCGCGATCCGTCCCCGTCAATGCGTATCACCGGCAGGATGCCGGACGGCGACGGCGAAGAAAAAGGCCGCGGCATGTTCACCGTCGTCTTATATTTGATCGCCGCGATCGTCGCGCTGGGAGGGGGTGCGTGGCTCGCACTTCATCTCAGCACCAGGAGCGCGGAGCAGCCCGTGGCGAACCCGTCGCCGGTGGCGGTCGCGACGCTGGCGCCGGCGCCGAGCGGGCCGCTGGTGGCACTGGCGAATGCGATGGGGGTGCAGGTGACTGGAGAATCGGCGGCGGCGCCGGAGCGCAACCAGGAAACCGCGCGAAAATTTTTCCAAGATCACAAGGACGGATTGCTGGAGAGCTACCAGCATGCACTGGCCGGTGACAGCACGCTGCGCGATGCGATGGTGGTGCGGATCAGGGTGCTGCCCGGCGGCAACGTGGATGCGGGCTCGGTGCGGACCTCGACCAATCCCAATCCGGCGTTCGACGCGGAAGTGGTGAAAGACGTTTCGGCGTGGAATTTCCCGCCGTTCAGCGGCAGCCAGGTCGAAATCGACTATCCGATAATTTTCACCAACGACCCCGCCACGAAAGACTCGCTCGAGTCGCAACTCAGCACCAGGCTGGCGGCACTGAGCCCGACCGAAACGCCGGAATTTGCCAGCGCGGCGCCGTCGCCAGTTCCGACGCCGGCCGCCCCGGAAGCAGCCATCGCGCCGTCGCCGGCGTCAGTCGAGACGCCGGCCGAGGCGGTCGCGCCTGCGCCTGCCCCCCCGCCACGCAAGCGTCATCACGTGGCGAGTGCGCCGAAACCGCCGCCCCTGACGTTGCAGCAGCGCGTCAAGCAGGTGCTGTCGTCCAATCCCAGGACGCGGCGCGTGGACTGTTACACCAGCGGCAGCACGGTGACGATTTTCGGCAAGGTCTTCGACAGCGACACCAAGCTGTATACGGAAAAAATCGTGCGCCAGGTGCCGGGAGTCGGCAACGTGGTCGATTCGCTGACCACGGACACCTCCGACTGGGCGGCGCGCCAGGCTGCTATCGCCTCGCAGCTTTACGCCGCGGGCTTGAGCGGCGTGACGGTCAAGGTGATCGGCCACGACGCGTACCTCGACGGCACCGTCAAGAGCGATGCGCAAAAGCAGCAGGCGGTGTCGATCACCGAGAGCGCGTCGCCGGTGCATGTGGCCGGGAATCTGATCAGGGTCGTGCCGGGAAACATGTTCGGATTCTGAGTCGCAGCGTGAGCGGATTGCGCCCGGCATGATCAATCCCTGGCGGCGCGTACTATTGACACGCTGCGAGCCGAACGGTTATATGGCGGAAAGAGCGCCGCACCGGGCGCTCCCATTAGGAGGAACGTATTTTCCATGGCTGATGCAGCACCTACTACACCCAAAGAAATCTTCGCGGCGATGCCCACTCGCTTCAACAAGGATGCGGCCAAGGGTTTGAATGCGACTTACCAGTTCGACCTCTCGGGCGATAACGGCGGCAAGTGGCATGTGGTGATCAACAATGAGACCTGCCAGGTCAAAGAAGGACCGGCAGCTTCGCCGAGTATCACGATCTCGATGACCGCGCAGGACTACGTGGACATGACGACCGGCAAGCTGAACGGTCAGGTCGCCTTCATGAGCGGCAAACTGCGAATCGCGGGCGACATGGGGCTCGCGCTGCGCATGCAGAGTTTGTTTGCCTGAGCCGTGATTCCAGGACGCCAATGAATTAAGCGCCGGCCGGGTCTCAACACGGGCCCGGCTGGCGGAAAATCCGCCTGAAAGCATCCCACACAAAATTCATCCCGAGCCGAAACGCGCCGATAAAATTCACATTCGGTACGCAGTCGAGACACAATCTTAGTCCACTGATTTAACGACCCAGGCTGCTGCGAGCACGAGCGCCGATTACTGTCGGTACATCGATTTCGGAAACTAAAATTCTGTTTCTTAAACAGTCCTAGTAAGGAGGACAAATCCACGTCACAGGAAGAGAGAACCCAAACCAGTTCCGCGCAGTTTGAGAGCGACCTCAACAAGGAAAGCGGAGAATCGACCGGGGACGGCCAGGACAGCGATTCGCTGACCTCAAAACTGTCCAAGGAGCTCAGCAACTGGCGGCGCAAGCGCACCTCGTCGCGGCCACGCCATTCTGACGGACCGAGCCAGAACTTTTCGTCAGAGCCGGCGCGCACGATCAAGGTTCGCGGCCACGAGACTTTGGTCGTTCGCAAACCCAAGCTCGCCGGCAAACCCCCCGCCAATACCAATCACACTCCAAATAATCAGTAATCAGTCAGTTTGTGGATGTGGGGTGGGGCGTGCGGAGCAGCTAGGAGCGGAAGACTTCGACCGGCATCTCGCGCGACGCCTGGCGCGCCGGATAGACCGTCGCCAGCAGGCACAGAAGCATCGAGGCTAGCGCCACGGCGGCGAAGTTTGACGGCGCGACCGCGATCGGCAGCGTCGAGATGCCGTAGATTTCACGCGGGATGTGAATGAACTGGTAACGCGCCAGCGCAAAGCATCCGCCGGCGCCGAGCATCAATCCAGCCGCGGTTCCAGCCGCGCCGACGATCATTCCCTTCAACACGAAGATCAGGCGCACGTCGCGCCGCGTCGCGCCCATCGCGATCAGCACCGCGATGTCCTTGCGCTTTTCCATCACCACCATGATCAGCGTCGCCACAAGGTTGAATGCGGCGACGCCAATCAGCATCACCAGCACCAGCGCATACACGCGCTTGAGCAGTTCAAAGCCGGCCGCCGCGGATTCGTTGAACTCGATCCAGTTGCGGACGCGGTACGGGCTCGGGAACAGCTTGCTCACGGCGTCGGTGACCGCGCCGGTCTGGTCGAGATTAGTGAGATGGATATCGACGCCGTCCACTTTTGCGGTGCGGCCGAAGAAATCCTGCGCATGCGCAAGATCCATGAAGACCATGTTGTTGTCGGCGAAGTTCATTCCCGAGTCGAAGATCGCGCCGACCGCGAACTGGCCGCTCTTGGTGGACAGCGATCCATCGGGCGAAATAATCGGTGCGACCATCCGGACCGGGTCGCCGGGTTTGGCCTTGAGCTTTTTTGCGAGGCTGACGCCGATGGCGAGGCCGCCTGCTGTGACCGCCGGACCTGCGGCGCCGGCCTGAATCGGGTAGCTCCGCGAAAGATCGTCAAGACTGCCGGCCGTCATGTAACGGCCCCATTGATCGCGCACCACGGGATTATTCGGCTCGACGCCGCGCACGACGACCCCGCCTATTCCGCGTCCCGAACTCAGCATCGCCTGGCCGACGATGTACGCGTCGGAGCCGTTGACGCCGGGCACGCTCGCGACCCGCTTCTCGATGTCGGCGTAGTTGTCGATCGATCCTTGCGAATTGAGTATCTGCACCTGCGGACTGAGGCTGAGCACGCGTTCTTTGAGGCTCTGCTCGAAGCCGCCCATCACCGAGAGCGTGACGGTAAGCGCGGCCACGCCGATCATCACGCCGACCGCGGTGAAGATGGTCGTGATCGAGATAAAGGCGTCTTTGCGGCGGGCGCGCAGATAGCGGAGCGCAATTTTGAGTTCATATCGCACGATGACAAGCGGGAGGAACTCAGAATATCACGTTCTCTTTCTTCAACTGCTCGATTTTATCGGCGCTGAGCGAGAGCATCCCGCCGAAGACTTCGTCGTTGTCCTGGCCGAGAATCGGCGCCGCCGAGCGCAGCGTGCCGGGCGTGCGGCTCATGCGATGCTCGAGTCCTTCGTACGGCGACGGACCCATTTCCTTGTGCTCGAGCCAATGCCAGAAGCCGAACGCCTCGAGGTTGTCGTCCTGGTGGATATCGACGCAATTCTCCACCGGGTAGGCGGCGACTCCGGCGGCCTGCAACCGGGCCGTGAGATCGTGCGCGTTGTGAGCGCACGTGAGCGAGCCGACGAACAGATCGATTGCCGCCGCGTTCTCCATGCGCGCGGGCGCACTCGCAAAGCGCGGGTCGCTGGAATTTGCTCCCAGGGCAGCGAGCATCGCGCGCCACTGATCGTCGCCTGCGACGGCGATCGCGATCCATCGCTCGTTACCGTCCTCGTCGGCGCATCGGTAGGCGCCGTGCGGAGCGTAACGCGCCGACGCGTTGCCGCGCGGGCCAAGCACGCGGCCGGTTGCGTGGTAGTCGATCAGCGCCGGCGCGAGATTTTGCATCGCGGCCTCGTACTGCGACATGTCGATGTACTGGCCCTTGCCGGTGCGGCGGCGATAGTCGAGCGCGGCGAGCAGCGCGAACGCCGAAAAGCGCGGCGCGATGAAATCCGTGTACGCGCCGTATGGCGGCGTGCACGAACCGGGGCCGTAGCCC
>Ga0074044_10002011_pt1 | contig 17932 bp, 14 predicted proteins | sample BogForMeECP23OM1_FD_94443 | JGI IMG/M metagenome (GOLD analysis project Ga0074044, IMG submission 94443) | Bog forest soil microbial communities from Calvert Island, British Columbia, Canada - Bog Forest MetaG ECP23OM1 | ecosystem: Environmental > Terrestrial > Soil > Wetlands ...
CGGTCGGTGCCGAAGATCACGATGCCGACATTGTCGGTTTCGAGGTTGAGCGCCATGCCGCGCACGCCGCTCTCGAATTCGACCATCTCGCCCGACTGCACGTTGTCGAGGCCGTAGACGCGAGCGATGCCGTCGCCGACCGACAGCACCTGGCCAACTTCCGAAACCTCAGCCTCATGGCCGAAATTCTTGATCTGCTCCTTGAGGATGGCGGAAATTTCCGCGGCGCGAATATCCATTTTATCGAGCCTCTTTCATCGCGTGCCTGATCGCATTGAGCTTGGTGCGCAGCGAGGTGTCGACCATGCGGCTGCCGAGCTTGACCACGAGCCCGCCGATGATGGCGGGATCGACCTTGATAGCGAGGTCGACGTCCTTGCCGCTGACCGCCTTGAGCGCAGCCCGCAGCGCATCGAGATGGTCGTCTTTGAGCTGTTCTGCCACGGTGACCTCGGCCGTCGCCTCGCCTTTGTACTCGGCCACGAGTTCACGGTAGCCCTTGACCATGTCGCGCGCCGCGAACAGCCTGCGGTTCGACGTCACCAGCTTGAGGAATCGCGCGGCAAGGCCGCCGATTCCGGCCCAGTCGAGCACCGCCGAGAGCGCCTGCAATTGCTCTTCGGCGGAGAAAACCGGGCTGCGCACCAGACGGTTGAGATCGGGGCTTTCGGCAATGAGTGCGCCGAAGCGTTCAAGGTCCGCTTTCACCGCATCGATCGCGTTCGTCTCGCGCGCGAGATCGAATAGCGCCTTGGCATAGCGGCCAGCCATGCCGGATACGATGGGTTCTTCTGCCGCCACGCCCTGTGCTCTCTAGGTGTGCCCCCTCCCTACCCTCCCCCGCTTGCGGGGAGGGTAGGGAGGGGGGAGCTATTCCGCAAAAGCCGCAACCGGCGCGGGCAGCCAGCGCAGGCCCTTGGGATCAAGCCCTTGGGATTAAGCGGGATTCGAGGTGAGGATTGGAGGCAGCGAAATGCCCCAAAACCCGCGAAAATCGCGGCGTTGCTAACACACCGCGGAATGCGGTGCAACATGACGAAATGGACGCAATCGCGGAAGAATGATGCGGCGCGCGATGAGCATAAAACTTTGCCTGAGATTGCGGCCCGCGACCCCCACCTTAATCCTCCCCCTTTCAGGGGGAGGAAGGAGAAAGCGGACTCCTCCTGTCTCGACGGGAAGACTCCGCCTGTGCGGCTTGCTCTTCTCTCCCCCTGCAAGGGGGAGAGATAGAGTGGGGGTCTGCTGACTCGAAGAATTCTGCTGAGTCAGAAAAATTTGATAGCGCCTATGCGCTGCCCGCCGCATGCTGGCGGATCGCTTCGAGGAAGGTCTCGCCGTACTGCCTGAGCTTGGCCTCGCCGACGCCGTGCACGGCGCTCATCTCGGCCGCGGTCGCCGGCTTGCGCCGGACCATGTCGATCAAGGTCTTGTCGGCGAAGACGACATAGGCGGGCACCTGCTGCGCCTTGGCCAGCTCGGAGCGGCGCCGCCTGAGCGCCTCGAACAGCGCCGTGTCGCCTGGTGAGCCGTCGGCGAGCGCGGCGGCGTCGGCGGCTTTGGCGGCAGCGCGCGCGGCCTTGCGCGTGGCCGGTTTGAGCGTGTCCGTTCGCAGCTCCATCTTGGCGGCGCCCTTGAGCACGCGCCGTCCGGCATCGGTCACCGTCCAGGTGCCGTAGCCGGTGATATCGAGGGCGATGATGCCGGCGGCGTAGAGCTGGCGGAAGATCGAGCGCCATTCCTGCCTGTCGTATTCCTGGCCGACGCCGAAGGTCGGCAGGCGATCGTGGCCGAATTTCCCGATCGCCTCGCTACGCTCGCCGAGAAGGACATTGGTCAGGTGCTCGGTGCCGAAGCGCTGCCCGGTGCGCACGATGGCGGAGAGCGCCTTCTGCGCCGCGATCGTGCCGTCGATCACCTCGGCGCCGTCGCAGCAGAAATCGCAATTGCCGCAGGGCGCCGCCGTCTCGCCGAAATAGGCCAACAGCGTCTGCCGCCGGCAGCGCGGCGATTCACACAGCGAAACGAGCGCATTGAGCCGTTGGCGGTCGACCCGTTTCTGCTCGTCCGTGGTGTCGCTCTCGTCGATCTGTAGCCGCCGCAGGCGGATGTCGCCCATGCTGTAGAGCGTCAGCGTGTCGGCCGGCAGCCCGTCACGGCCGGCGCGGCCGATCTCCTGGTAATAGCTTTCGATATTGGACGGCATATCGGCGTGGAGAACGAAGCGGACATCCGGCTTGTCGATGCCCATGCCGAAGGCGATGGTGGCGACCACGACAACACCGTCCTCCTGCAGGAAAGCGTCCTGGTTGCGCGAGCGCGCGGCCTTCTCCATGCCGGCATGATAGGGCAACGCCTTGATGCCGCTCTGGCAAAGGTATTCGGCCAGTTCCTCGGTCTTGCGCCGTGAGGCGCAATAGACGATGCCGCTTTGGCTGCCGTGAGCCTTGACGAAATTCGCGACCTGATTGCGGCCGGCGGACTTCGCCTGCATCGAAAGCCGCAAATTGGGCCGATCGAAGCCGTGCACGAACACGGCCGGCGGCCGGCGGAAAAGCTTTTGCAAAATATCCGTGCGCGTGGCGGCGTCGGCCGTGGCGGTGAACGCGACCGTCTGCACGCCGCCGAGTTCCGCCTGCACCGCGCCGAGCGCCGCGTATTCGGGGCGGAAATCGTGGCCCCATTGCGAGATGCAATGCGCCTCGTCGACCGCCAACAGCGCGATCTTGGCGCGCTTGAGGAGATCGAGCGTTTCGGCTTTCACCAGCCGTTCGGGCGCGATGTAGACGAGACTTAAATCGCCGCGCGCGATCCGATCGAGCACCGCCCGATTCTCTGCGGCATCGTTGGCGGAGTTGAGTGCGGCTGCCGCAACGCCATAGCCGCGCAGTTGCGCCACCTGGTTGCGCATCAGCGCAATCAGCGGCGACACCACGATGGTGAGGCCGTCGCGGACGAGCGCCGGAAGCTGGTAGCACAGCGACTTGCCGCTGCCGGTCGGCATGACAGCCAGGACGTCACGGCCGTCGAGAATGGCTGTGACGATCTCGGCCTGGCCGGGCCGGAAGGCCTCGAACCCGAACGTGGTGCGAAGTGTGCGCTGCGCCGACGCGAGGTCCGCCATGTCTGTGATCCGTGAGCAATGTTTTAGCTTTGTTCTTATCGTCACGCAAGCGGCACAGGCGCGAGCGCCCTGCGGATCTGGCACCCTTTCTTGCACTGTATCGTTCGCTGATGCAGTTTGCCACGAACAGCCCGCCCCCTCCCCAAAATCTCCTGCCCATGTCCCCTGCCGGAAATTCCCCCGCCGGCCCCTCTCTTGGCCGCCTGCTCAAGCTCATGGGCGTGCTCTGGCTCGCCGGCGTCGCCATGCGCATGACGATCCTCGCCATGCCGCCGGTGATCCCGCAGGTGCACAGCGAACTGCACATGTCGGAGACCCAGGTCGGCCTCCTGATCGGGTTGCCGCTGGGGATGTTTGCCCTCGCGGCCGTGCCGGGATCGCTGCTCATCGCGCGGATCGGCGTGAGCCTCGCGGTCATCCTCGGCATGGTGATCACGGCGCTCGGCGGCGCCGCGCGCGCCGCCGCGGTCGATGTGTGGACGCTTTACGCGGCCGCGATGGCGACCGGTTTCGGCGTCGCCATCATGCAGCCGGGGGTTCCGGTGCTGGTGCGCGACTGGCTGCCGAACCGCATCGTGCTCGGCACCATCGCCTATACCAGCGGCATGCTGATGGGCGCGACCTTCGCGCCGGTTTTGACCATTCCCTATGTCTTGCCGCTCGTCGGCGGCTCTTGGCGGCTTGATCTTATGCTGTGGGCGGTGCCCGCTATTCTCATCGCCCCGGTGTTCCTGCTGTTGAGCCCGAAGCGCAACGAGCACCCTGCGGCGCAGACGGCGATCGGCGGCCGCTGGTGGCCGGATTGGAAGGATCCGCTGGTTTGGCTCCTTGGCCTCGCCTTCGGCAGCAACAACAGCTCCTACTTTGCGACCAATGCTTTTCTCGGCGACTATCTCGCCAGCGAGGGAAAAGCGGACCTCCTGGGCCCGGCCTTGGGTTGGCTCAACGGGTCGCAGATCGTTGCCCTCATTGTCTTGCTTCTGACGGCGGATCGCCTGCAGCGGCGGGCGTGGCCTTTTCTGCTCTTCGGCCCCATGCTGCTGGCGGCTTTCCTCGGCATGATATTCGTCCCCTCGGCCGTCGGGATCGTCGTCTCCGCCGCCCTGGTCGGTTTCACCACGGCGGTCACGTTCACGGCGACGCTGGCGTTGCCGCCGCTGCTCAGCGCGCCGGGCGACCTGCCGCGCACCGCCGCCGGCATGTTCACCATCAGCTACACTTGCGCGATCGTCATTCCGACCATCAGCGGCGCGCTCTGGGACCTGACGGGCAGACCGTGGACGGCCTTCGTGCCGTTGTGCATTTGCGCCGTGACGCTCACGGTGCTCGGCGTTGCGGTCACGCGCCAGCGGCCCGCGCGAGCGAATGCGCGTGCCTCATGACGGGACCTTGGTATCGCTGCGAGCGACGGGCATAATCCCGCAATGACCACGCGACCGAGAAAACCCGCACGGCAAAGCAATCCGTCGCAGCAACCGATGCTGCCGACCGAACGCATCGCCTATTCTCCGATAACCCAGCGCGCTCCGCTGAAGTTGCCGGACGGCGCCCGGATGGCGGTGTGGGTCATCGTCAATGTCGAGGAATGGGACGCGACGCAGCCCATGCCGCGCACCGTGCTGACGCCACCCGCCGGCGGCTCGCCGAGCCCCGACGTGCCCAATTGGGCCTGGCACGAATACGGCAATCGGGTGGGTTTCTGGCGGTTCATCAAGGTATTCGACGAGTTCGCGATCCCCGGCACGCTCGCCATCAACGGCTCGGCGCTCGCCGCCTATCCGCCGATCGTGCGCGCGGCGGTCGAACGCAAATGGGAGTTCATCGGCCACGGTTTCACCCAGCGCAACATGCAGAAGGTGCCGGACGAGCGCGCCGATATCCGCAGGGTCCGTGAGGTCATCATCAAGGCGACCGGCAAGCCGCCGCGCGGCTGGCTCGGCCCCGGACTCACCGAGACCTGGGAAACGCCCGATCTCCTGGTCGAGCAAGGCTACGACTACGTCGCCGACTGGGTGCTCGACGATCAGCCGGTGTGGCTGAAGACCCGAGGCAAGCCGATCGTCAACGTGCCCTATACGCAGGAATGCAACGACGTCGCCATGATGCTGATCCAGCACCACAAGGCATCGGAATATTGCGAGCGGGCGCTCGATCAGTTCGAGCAGATCTATGACGATGCGGCCGAATCGGCGCGCGTCATGGCGCTCGTCGTCCATCCCTACATCATGGGCGCGCCGCACCGGCTGAAATACTTCCGCCGCGTGTTCGAGGTCATTCGCCAAAAACCCGACGTGCTGTTCTGGACCGGCGCGCAGATTGTCGATTGGTACCTCGGCGCCGGGCCTAAGGCTCCGTGAGGAATTCCGACCGCGTGCAGGGGCCAATGGGCATCGCCGACATCCGGGCGAAGCTGATGCTCGTCCTGCTGTGCTGCATCTGGGGCGTCACTTGGCCGCTGATGAAAATCGCGCTCGTTGAAATTCCGCCGTTCAGCATGCGCGCCTCGACTGCTGCGCTCGCTGCACTAACGCTGTTCGTGGTGTGTCTCGTCAAGCGCCGCAGCTTCCGGATTCGGACCACGAAGGCCTGGGCGCATGTCGTCATTGCCGCGCTGCTCAACATCGTCGGCTTCAGCCTGTTCACCGCCTTCGCGCAACTCGCAACCGCGACCTCCCGGGTGGCGATCCTTGCCTACACGATGCCGATCTGGTCCGTCATGCTGGCGTGGCCGTTCCTCGGCGAGCGCCCAACCGGCATCCAAGCGGTCGCGCTCGGCCTGTGCGGCGCCGGGCTCGCCATCCTGATCTACCCTTTGACCGCGATGGGAATTCCGCTGGGCATCCTATTGGCGATCGCCAGCGGGGCGAGCTGGGCGGCGGGCACGGTCTATCTGAAATGGGCGCACATCGACGCCGATCCCATGGGCGTTGCGAGTTGGCAGATCACAATCGGGTTCGTCGTGCTGGCGGCGTGCCTCATCATTTTCGAAGGACGACTCGATCTTGGCGCCGCGCACGCCGATGCGCTGTTCGCCGTGGCCTTCGTCGGCGTGGCCGGCGGCGGTATAGCCTATGGGCTGTGGTTCGAGATCGTTCGGCGGCTGCCCGCGGTCACCGCATCGCTCGGGGTGCTCAGCGTGCCGGTGATCGGCGTTACTGCGTCGGTGGTCATCCTCGGCGAGGTGCCCAGCGCCGCCGACATTGTGGGGTTCGCCTTGATCTTTGCCGCGTCAGCTTGCGTGCTGCTCGCCCGGCATGCGCCCTCCCTTCCCTCCCCCGCCTGCGGGGGAGGGAAGGGAGGGGGCGCTACGCCCTGACCTCAAGCGCCAATTCCGCGATGCGCGCCACCATCGCGCTCTGCGGATCGGCCAGCGCGTCAGCGACGGTGAAATGGTTGGTGCCGGCGATCTCTTCGTAGCGCGTCTGCGCCACGCTCTGCCAAGCTTGTACGATGATCCGGCTCTGGCGCTTGAATTCGCTCGATTCAAGGCCGCCGACGGCCGCATCGAAGGTACGGCCGGGAGCGAGCGGCCAGAATGCCGGCGAGACTTTGCGCGCTTCCTCGGCGTCGAGCCGCAAATCCTGATTCATGCTCACGCCGATGAGCGGAGTGAGATCGAAGACGCCGGAGATCGCGTAGCCGGCAGGCCCCAGGTCGGCTGGCGCTTTGGGATAGAGCGAAGGCCAGTCGGTGGCGACCATCGCGGCGGCGAGATGCCCGCCGGCGGAATGCCCGTAGACCACCATGCGCCGGTTAAGCCGCTGCCACAGGAACACGCAGGCGCGACGGATTTGCTCGATGATGTCGGCGATGGTGACAATCGGGCATAGATCATAACCCACCACGGCGACAACGACGCCGCGTGCGTTCAATCCGCATGCCATGTGGCTGAACATGGAGGGATCGAGCGAGCGCCAATAGCCGCCATGAATGAAAAGAGCCAGCGGCGCACCGTCACCCGCCTCCGGCAGGAACAGGTCGACGAATTGCCGCGGCGTATCGCCATAGGAAAGCCCGAGCTCGGCGCGGCCGCGCTTGAGCGCGTCGGCGCGATAAAGCTCCGCGTCGCGCGCCCAGCGCGCAAGAATCTCGACATGTTCCGGCACGCGGGCGCGGTTATTGTATTCGACTTCGTAGTCGATGGCGGTCATCGGCGGCTCCCGCGGACATTGCTCACGAGCTTGGCTCACGAGCTTGCGGCAAGGGAGCCTTTTCGGCAAGCCGCCGCGCCATAAGCGGCCTCCACAGGTCGCAGCAATCTTGCTAGGGAATGCGTATGAAGGTCGACGGCAAGGCAATGCGCAGCATCTGGCTCGAGCCGGACGGCTGGTCGGTCGGGGTGATCGATCAGACGGCGCTGCCGCATCGATTGGTGACTGCTCGCCTTACCTCGCTCGAAGAGGCCGCGCATGCGATCCGCGCCATGCTGATCCGCGGCGCGCCCCTGATCGGTGCGACGGCGGCCTATGGCGTCTGTCTGGCGCTGCGCGACGACGCCTCCGATGAATCGCTTGACCGCGCTTACGGAACGCTTAACGCCACGCGCCCGACCGCGATCAACCTCAAATGGGCGCTCGACGAGATGGTGGCGGCCGTGCGCAACCGGCCGCGCTCCGAGCGCGCCGCCGCCGCCTACCGGCGCGCTGCCGAGATTTGCGAGGAGGATGTCGCCATCAACACCGCCATTGGACGCAACGGCCTGCCTCTCATCGAGTCCATCGCCGCGCGCAAGAAGGCGGGCGAGCGGGTGAACGTGCTGACCCATTGCAACGCCGGCTGGCTGGCCGCGGTCGACGTCGGCACCGCCACGGCGCCGATCTACCTGGCGCACGACAAGGGCATCGCCATTCACGTCTTCGCCGACGAAACCCGGCCACGCAATCAAGGCGCCTCGCTGACCGCCTGGGAGTTGGGCCATCACGGCGTGGCGCACACGGTGATCGCAGACAATACCGGCGGCCATCTGATGCAGCACGGCCTCGTCGATCTGGTCATCGTCGGCACCGACCGCGTCACCGCCAACGGCGACGTCTGCAACAAGATCGGAACCTATCTGAAAGCGCTCGCCGCCCGCGACAACAATGTGCCGTTCTACGTCGCATTGCCGTCGCCGACCATCGATTTCACGGTGGCCGACGGCGTTGCCGAGATTCCCATCGAAGAACGCAACCCCGATGAGGTGGCGACGATGACCGGGCGCACCGCCGACGGCCGCATCGAGACCGTGCGCATCGTGCCCGACGGTTCAGCGGTGGCGAATTACGGCTTCGACGTGACGCCCGCGCGGTTAGTGTCTGGTCTCATTACCGAGCGGGGTGTGATTGCGGCCTCGCGCACGGCCTTGGCGGGGGCTTTTCCTGACCGCGCCGGCACGGCACAATGATACTTGCCGTGCCTCGGCAATCGTCAGTTGCGCAGGACCAGCCGGAGTCTGTGGTGTGCGTAAGCTCGTGTGTCGTCCGCTCTCCAACCTGCCTCTCCCCGGAATCTTGGCCATGAATCTCAATTCGCCGGCGACATCTTTGCCGATTGATGGCCGGCAATCACAGACCGCGTTGGCAATCGCGCGCGGCACCGCCCGTTACCTGCATGCGCTCGGCTATTGCGTGGTGAGCGAATTGCCGCTGCCGTCGGGACGGCGCGCCGATCTCGTTGCGCTTGGCGGCGATGGTGAAATCATCATCGTCGAGATCAAGTCTTCGGTGGCCGATTTCCGCGCCGACCAAAAATGGATGGACTACCGGCTGCACTGCGACCGGCTGTTTTTCGCCACGATCGTCGACGTGCCCCGCGCGATATTTCCCGCGGATGCCGGTCTGATCGTGGCTGATGCATTCGGCGCATCGATCATAGGCGAGGCGCCCGAACATCGGCTGCCGGCGGCGACGCGCAAGACCGTCATGCTGCGCTTTGCGCACGCGGCGGCGCTGCGCTTGCAGGCGCTGGCCGATCCGCAGGGACCCTATGCCGGAGAAATCTGAGCGTGCTCGCTAGGCGGCGACCGCCGCGGCTTCGCGATCGGCTTTGAGCTGGAGGATTATTTGGGCGCGCGTTTGGCGAGAATGCGCTGCAAGGTGCGGCGGTGCATGTTGAGGCGACGCGCGGTTTCCGAAACGTTACGACCGCACAATTCGTAAATGCGCTGGATGTGCTCCCAGCGCACCCGATCCGCCGACATCGGATTTTCCGGCGGCTCGATCTTCTTGTTGTCCAGCGCCAGAAGCGCTGCGGCAACATCGTCGGCATCGACCGGCTTGGCGAGATAATCGACGGCTCCGAGCTTGACCGCATTCACCGCGGTCGCGATGTTGCCGTAGCCGGTGAGGATGATGGCGCGCGCTTCCGGCCGGCGCTTCTTCATGGCTGAAATGACGTCGAGCCCATTGCCGTCGACCAGTCTCATGTCGACGACGGCAAAGGCGGGGGCGGCTTTCTCGACCTGCAGCAGGCCATCAGCGACCGATTCGGCCGTCGTCACCACAAAGCCTCGGCTCTCCATGGCGCGCGCAAGACGCTGCAGAAACGCTTTGTCGTCTTCGACGATCAGAAGCGATCGCTCGCTCGGAACCGCACCGGCTATTGCATTGGTCATGGCAATTCTACTCCATCAAAGTGGCCGCCAGCCCCCTCACCGGATGAGCGGCACCCGCGACCGTTACCTTCGAGAACCCGAGGCAGTCCACATTCGAAAGGCATGACAAGTCAAAAACAGGTGAACAATCAGGCCAATGACTGTCTGACAATTAAGCGGCGGGGGCCGCGGGCTCAAGAGGGGGCGAAACGAGCGACCGTTCGAAATCGGCCCGGCTCCAGGTGACCGTAACCGTAGCACCGTGCAGCGGGGGTGCCTGGTTCGTGAGCGAAAGCTTGGCGCCAGAGCGTTCCAAGAGGGTCTTGGCAATGAAGAAGCCCAGCCCGAGCCCGAAGACCGCGTCGTCATCGCCGTCCGGCCCGCGCGAGCCCGGCCGTCGGTGGGTCACATAGGGCGCGCCGATACGGTCCACGACCTCGGGAGCAAAGCCCGGCCCGTCATCGCTGATGGTGATACTGACCTCCTCCGCCGTCCATTGCGCAAGGATTTCGACCCGTGCGTGGGCAAAATCGACGGCGTTCTCGATCAGGTTGCCGAGGCCGTAACGGATGGCCGGATTGCGGGCGCCTACCGGTTCTGCCGCGCGGTCAGCGCGAAGCGTCACAGCGATCGAGACGCCAAAATTGCGGTGCGGAGCTGCGGCTTCCTCGATCAAGGCCGAGAGCGGCATGCGGTCGAACGGTTCGCCCGCGGGAAGTTCGGCGATCTTCGAAAGAATCTCGCGGCAGCGCTGCGCCTGCTCGCGCAGCAATTTCACGTCCTCGGCATAGGGCGAATGCGGATCGAGGGCGCGTTCGATTTCGCGCACGACCACGGTAATCGTGGACAGCGGCGTGCCAAGCTCGTGGGCCGCAGCGGCGGCGAGGCCGTCGAGTTGAGACAAGTGCTGCTCGCGCGCCAGCACGAGCTCGGTTGCCGCCAATGCATCCGAGAGCTGGCGGGCCTCCTCCGCGATCTGCCAGGTATAGACGCCGATATAGCCGATCGCGAGCAGGATCGAGAGCCAAACCCCGACCATGTAGATTTCCGGAAGCTCAAGCGGGTTCTCACTGTCCCAGGGCAAGTCGTAATGGAAGAATACGAGCACCGTCGCGCAGAACATGGCGAAAGTGCCGATCAGCAACGTCATGCGCGGCGGCAGCGCGGTCGCCGAGATCAACACCGGCCCGAGCAGGAGGAAGGAAAATGGATTCTCCAAACCGCCGGTGAGGTAGAGCAGCGCCGCCAGCTCGGCAATGTCGAAGCTCAACAGCCAAGCGGCACGGTCGGGCTCGAGCCACTGCGTCTGGCGGAAGCCAACGCGCAGCGCCACATTGAGCAGCACCGAAAGTGCGATGACGGCGAGGCAGGCCCAGATCGGGACCTCGAATTCGAGGCCGAAATGCACCACCAGAATGGTCGCGAGCTGGCCGAAAACGGCGGCCCAACGCAGGCGAACCAGCGTATCCAGCCGCACGTTGCGCGGCCGATCATTGATCCGTGGCAGACCGAACATGTCAACCAATGTAGCGATTGGCGAGGCCTAATCCAAACCGGGCAAGCTGACGCTGGCGCCCCGATCGCGTTCCCCGGACGCGGTGCAGCGCGAAGCGTAGCGTAGCGGTGCACCGCTGATCCGGGGCCGTCGCGATCTCGGTGCTCAGACGCTCGGAGTTTGTAACGATCCCGGTTCTGCAGCGCACCACTCCGCCACAGCGCGTCACAGACGCGCGTAACCGCGCTTTAGGCTACGTGCTGCGCTGCGCCCGGGAAACACAGCTAAGATTTGCAGCTATGCGCTGGCGCTGGACGCGGACCCCCCAGGAGTGACCGCAATGCCCGCTTCGGGCCAGCACAGACGAATTGAGCAGTGACATAGGCACAGGAAGTGCCTATTTTTGTCGACTTTATTACGCATCAGCCTCTCATAGATCGGCGACGAGATACGCCACTCGGCAACGCGCTTAAATGTGCTTTATCTGCTTCTGACGAGCTTCAAAAGCGCTGGTAAGCTCGATCGGGAGGCTGCCGCGCCATTGTCACGATCGGTCTCCCGCAGCGTCGTTTCGATGAAGCTCAGATGCAAATGCATGGCTTCGCGCGCCGCTTGGGCATCGCCTTTCATCACTGCCTGGTAGATTGCGCGGTGTTGATCATTGAGGACATTCCTGCCCCCTTGAAGGCTGAAGATCCGATCGCGGAAGCGCGAACTGCTGGTGCGAATCAAATTCATTAGTCCCCGCATAACGTGCATCAGTGCGACATTATGCGAAGCATCGGCCACCGCCATGTGAAACTCGAGATCGGCATCCGCACCCTTCAGCGCATCTGCCTTGCCGTTATCCGCCTTGACGAGGGCTGCATACCGACGCGTGATCTCTTTGCGGTCAGCGTCGGTGGCGCGCGTGGCCGCCAAATGGGCGGCAATTTCTTCCAGGCCGTGGCGCAGCTCCAGGATGTCGTATGCCGCCGGCGGATATTGCTGCAACAGATGCACGAGCGGGTCAGTAAGCGTCGGCGCAGTTACGTCGGCAACCGCATATCCGCCCCCTCGGCGCGTGCTTACCAGCCCACGCGCTTCGAGCTTGAGTAGCGCTTCCCGGAGTGAGGGTCGGGAGACCCCCAGCAGTTCGGCAAACTCCCGCTCGGGGGGCAGTTTATCTCCTGGCTTGAGTGCGCCTTCGAGGATGAGCTTCTCGATCTGGCGGATGATCGCGTCTGAAAGTTTGATGCGAGCGGGCGGCTCCACCAGATCAAATAAAGCCTTGTGTGTATTTCGGGCCATGTCGTTCATCACCAGGCACAGGGTTGGATCAATCCATCTCAGCGGCGGTAGGCATGGAAAGTACGGACCGGCACGGCGCGGTCCATCTGCGCATACGGCGATTTGGGCTGAAAGTATACGGCCAATCTTACCGGCTTGACAGGTCTGACCAAAACGGCGATCCTCCATTTTGGTCAGACCGGTAATTCCATAATGACCACCGTGCGCAGGGCTGTGGAGGATGTGCGCGGGAATGCCCATGCAGACCCGTCGCCATGGTGATCGAGGAGATCCGAGCAGGCCGTCAGCGCCGTAACGTCTTGGGATTTCGAGTTTAAGGGGGACAACCGCTGAGCATTCCGGGAGCGGGCGTCCACAAGGGGGAAACCAATGTTCACGCAAATCGTCGATCCGGTCGGCAATCTGGGGCTTACCTGCCTCGCTGCCCTGATACCCGTCGTCTTTCTGCTCATGCTCTTGGCGGTATTCCGCGTTTCGGCTTGGCTCGCAGTGCTGCTCGGGTCGATCCTTACCTTTGCGCTCGCCGTGTGGATCTGGAAAATGCCGCTTGGCTCGGGGCTCCAGGCATATGTGTACGGCTCAGCGACCGGCGTCTGGTACGTTGACTGGATCACGTTCTGGGGCCTGGTGCTGTTCAACACGCTAGGGGTCACCGGCGTATTCGAGAACTTCCGGCGTTGGCTCATCTCACAGGGCACGCTCGATGTTCGGGTGCAGACGATGCTATTCGCCTGGGCATTCGGGGCGCTGCTAGAGGGTCTCGTCGGTTTCGGCTATCCCTGGGCTGTCGTAGCGCCGATTCTCATTTCACTGGGGCTAACCGATCTCGACGCGATCCGGGTCGCGGCCATCGCCAACAACGCTCCCGTATCCTATGGGGCGCTGGGAGCGCCGATCATCGCCATTGCCGCAGTGACCGGCTATCCGTTGCTGGCGATGTCCGGTTCGGTCGGTACGGTCGTCGCCGTCCTCGCACTGCTGCCGCCATGGGTGCTGATCTATCTCGTGGCTGGCAAGGACGGATTCAAGGACGGTTGGCCGCTCGCGATCGTCGGATCGCTTGGCTATATCCTCGGCCAATGGCCGGTTGCGGTCTATTTCGGGCCGTATCTGCCGGACGTGACTGGCTCCATCGTCTGCTTCGGCGCTTTGCTGTTATTGCTAAAGTTCTGGCGGCCTGCCCGCATCCTCGGTTATGGCGGCAAGCCGATCGAAGCATCGAAGATCGCTGAGCAAGCCCGCGACCACGGGCTTAGCGGTGGTGACTTACTGCTGGCCTGGATGCCGTTCATCGTGCTGGTCGTGGTGGTTGGGGTGTGGACCGGTCCGTGGTCCAGCTTGCCGGCGGTCGGCTGGTATTTCGTTCAAGTGCAGGCGCTCGCACCGGAAACGAAGGCCACCATCTCGGCGGCGTTCAAGTTCGCTCCGTGGGTCGGCGGCAGCGCGATTTTGGCTTCGTGGCTGGTCGTCGCTGTGCTGCTTGGCCTTGCCGGCAAGCTCAAGGCAGCAGATATCGGCGGCATCTTCGGTAAGACCTTCCACCAAATGTGGGGAGCCCTGCTGGTGGGCGTCTTCATCTTCGGTCTTGCCTTCGTGTTCAACTATTCGGGCATGGCCTCTTCGCTCGCCAAGGGCTTTTCCTACCTCGGCACTTGGTTCATCGTACTGGCACCCATCCTGGGCTTCATCGGCGTGGCGCTCTCGGGGTCGAACACTTCGACCAATGCCATGTTCGGCAAGTTCCAGGCGCTGGTCGGCATCCAACTTGGTTTTCCGCCGCTCTTGCTGCCGACACTGAACTCGGTCGGCGCCGAGATCGGCAAGCCGATCGCGCCACAGACCGCCAGTGTCGGTGTCTCGACCAGCAAATTCGTGCGTAACGAAGGTGAGGTCATCCGCCACAACTTCGGCTGGACCCTCGTGCTGCTGGTGTACCTGATTGTGATCGGCGTTGGATTCTACCTCGTCAACCCGGCCGTGCTTAACTTGCATTAGCCGAGAGCGCCTGCAGGGCCGCCGAGATGAAGGCGACCCTGCTCTTTCTTTCGGCCGCATGTCGATCCGACGCGGGCGAATATTGCCGATCAAATCGTCAGTCCGTTTACCGCAGTTGGTGCCAGCTAGAGACGCAGATGCCTTCTTTCCCGAAGTCGGCGTGGCGACGCTGGAGCTCCTCAAATGCTGCGGCGTCGATGTGTTGTACTCGCTCGATCAGACCTGCTGCGGACAGCCGATGGCGAACAGCGGCTGCCAGAGCGATGCCGTGCCGGCCGAAACCCTGTCCGTCGAGAATTTCAAGGAATTCGACTATATCGTTGCGCCGTCGGGTAGTTGCACCCACCATGTGCGTTCGCATTTCGACGCGATACCGCAAGCCGCTGAGGTCAAGAAAGTATGCTGACACCCTCCGCCACGGCAGATAATCCAGTCTTGGAGAAGTTGCCCAACCGTCTTCGCGGCATTGCATACGTGCCGCCGCCGCCATACGACACGCTGCTAGCAAGAATTTCATCCCACATTCCAGCGGATCGGCTGATCACCGATCCACTTCGCCTGCTCACTTGGGGAACTGATGCGAGCTTCTATCGCCTCGTACCCAAGCTTGCCGTCGTTGTCGAGAGCGAAGAGGAAGTGATCTTCCTCCTCGCCGAATGCGCGCGGCTCGGAACGCCGGTGACTTTTCGCGCGGCGGGAACGAGCCTGTCTGGGCAAGCGGTCACCGATTCAGTCTTGCTTCTGCTCGGGGACCGATGGCGGCGCTGCGAGATCGGCGCCGACGCCACCACTGTCACGCTGCAGCCGGGCGTCATCGGCGCCGAAGCGAATCGGCGCCTAGCGCGACACGGCCGCAAGATCGGGCCCGATCCCGCATCGATTGACACGGCGATGATCGGCGGTATCGCCGCCAACAATGCAAGCGGCATGTGCTGCGGAACGGCGCAGAACAGCTACAAAACACTGGCGGGCATACGCGTCGTTCTCGCCGACGGTACGCTGCTCGACACGCGCGATCCGGCGAGCCGCGCCGCGTTCATCGCGCAGCGGAAGGATCTGGTGAACGGGCTTTCCGCGCTGGCGAAGACTGCAAGCAACAACGCGAGGCTGGCTGCACGAATTCGACACAAGTTCCGCATGAAGAACACCACCGGCTACAGTCTGAATGCGCTGGTGGACTTCACGGATCCGCTCGATATCCTTGCCCACTTGATGATCGGCTCGGAGGGCACGCTCGGCTTTATCTCCGAGATCACTTACCACACAGTGCCGGAATACGCGGACAAGGCGAGTGCTCTCATCCTGTTCGACGATCTCGAAACCGCGTGTCGAGCGGTCACGGCGCTGAAAGCCGCGCCCGTCGCGGCGGTCGAACTGGCCGACCGCGCCGCGCTGCGTTCGGTCGAAGGCAAACCCGGCCTGCCGGAAACCATCCTCGCGTTGGGTCCCGATGGCGCGGCGCTTCTGGTCGAAACGCGCGCCGCGGACGCGGCGGTGCTAACAGTGCAGATCCGCGCGGTCGACGCGGCGTTATCAGGCATGCGTACGTTCGAGCCGGTACGCTTTTCCACTGACCCTGCCGAATGCGCGCGGTTCTGGAATGTACGCAAGGGGATGTTTCCGTCAGTGGGCGCGATGCGCACCGCTGGCACGACCGTGATCATCGAAGACGTGGCCTTTCCGATCGAGCGGCTCGCTGAGGCGACACTGGAATTGCAGCGGCTCCTTGCTGCACATGGCTATCCGGACGCGATCATTTTCGGACATGCGCTCGAAGGCAATCTGCACTTTGTATTTACGCAGGATTTCAACGTGTCGGCCGAAGTCGAGCGGTATCGGCTTTTCATGGATGCGTTGTGCCGGATGGTCGTCGAGAAATACGACGGCTCGCTCAAGGCCGAACACGGCACCGGCCGCAACATCGCGCCGTTCGTCGAGCTCGAATGGGGCGCCGAAGCCTACGCACTGATGCGGAAGATCAAGACGCTATTCGACCCGCAAGGGCTGCTCAATCCCGGTGTTGTCATCAACGAGGATGCCGGCGCGCATCTCAAGAACCTGAAGCCGCTGCCGGAATGCGACCCGCTTATCGACAAGTGCATAGAGTGCGGGTTTTGTGAGCCGAAGTGTCCGTCGCGCGGACTTACGTTGTCGCCGCGGCAGCGTATCGTCGGCTGGCGGGAAATAGCGCGCCTCGGGCGCGAAGCGCCGGACAGCGCGGAGATCGGTGTACTGCGTAATCTCTACGACTACCATGGTATCGACACGTGTGCCGCGTGCGGACTCTGCGCGACAGCGTGCCCTGTCGGCATCGAAACGGGTCTGCTGATTAAGGCGCTGCGCGGGCACCGTCAGGGCCCGATTGCGCGGCGTGTAGCGGCAGCACTCGCCGATCATTACGGTGCGGTCACTGCAGCAGTGCGTGTCGGTCTCACCATGGCCGACCTGCTGCATGGTGTGGTGGGCACGCGGGTGATGCAGGGCGCGCTCGATGGCGCGCGCCGCCTATCGGGAAACAAGCTGCCCAGGTGGTCGCCGACGCTTCCTCGCGCCGTTCATTTCAAGCCGCCAGAACCGCGCAAGATGCCCAGTGTGGAGCGGGTCATCTATTTTCCGAGCTGCGGTGCTCGCATTATGGGTGCACAGCGTGGCGATGACGCCGAAGCGCTGCCGGTTGTCGCCGAGCGGCTATTCCGCAAGGCGGGATTTGATGTCGTCTATCCGCGGCGACTGGCCGCGTTGTGCTGCGGACAACCATTCGAAAGCAAGGGCCTCGTGGATGCGGCCGACCGCAAGTCGGCGGAATTGGAAGCCTTCCTGAGCAAAGCCAGCGAGAATGGACGCTGGCCGATCGTGTTCGACACGAGTCCGTGCGCGTACCGGATGCGGCGTTTCTGTGGAACGCGGTTCCCGGTGCACGACAGCATCGAGTTCATCCATGACGCCGTGTTGCCGCGCCTGGTGCTTGCTCCGGTCCCCGAGCCGGTTGTCATCCATCCGGTCTGCAGCGTGCGCAAGATGGGCACGGTGGACCAACTCGCTGCGATTGCCAGCCGCTGCAGTGCCGAAGTGATTTGCGTTCAAGACGTCTTGTGCTGCGGATTTGCCGGTGAAAAGGGCTTCAGCCGCCCGGAACTCAACGAACACGCGCTGCGGCATCTAAAGGAAGCCCTTCCGACCGGCTGCGCGCACGGCTATTCGTCGAGCCGGACGTGCGAAATCGGTTTGTCCGAGCAGGCGGGCTTTCCGTACCGCTCGATCATCCATCTCGTCGAGGCTTGTGTACGCGGGAAGGGTGCGGTCGGCAGCACTTGCGAACTTCGGAATCGGGACGCGCTCTAGAGTGGATTCCGATCAAATTGACCCGACCCGCGGCGCCAGCTTTTGGCTGCATTGGGCAACTCCCTGCATTGCTCCGCAAATTCCCTGTAATTCCCTGCTAACGCGAAAAAATTCC
>Ga0074044_10002012_pt1 | contig 17932 bp, 15 predicted proteins | sample BogForMeECP23OM1_FD_94443 | JGI IMG/M metagenome (GOLD analysis project Ga0074044, IMG submission 94443) | Bog forest soil microbial communities from Calvert Island, British Columbia, Canada - Bog Forest MetaG ECP23OM1 | ecosystem: Environmental > Terrestrial > Soil > Wetlands ...
ACGACCTTTGGTTCCCGGGTCACCGTGCTCACGGGGGACGCCCTCACGGTCCCGTTCCCACCGGCCGACGCCGTCGTCGGGAATCTCCCGTACTCCCTCGCGACCCCGCTCTTGCTCCGGCTCTTTGCGGCCCGCACCCCGAGGGTTGTCTTCCTTGTCCAGCGGGAGGTCGCCGAACGGCTCGGCGCCGGTCCCGGCTCGAAGCGCTACGGGCGCCTCTCGATCATCGCCCAGCTCTACGGGCCGGTCGAGCTCTTCCGAACGGTCGGCCCCGATGCGTTCACCCCGCGACCGGAGGTGGAAAGCCGCATCGGGGTCCACGTGGCGCGGCGCGAACCGCTACCGGTACCGTCGGTGCCGGAGTTCGAGGAGATGCTCCGGCGACTCTTCTCGTCCCGACGAAAACAGCTTTCGAACCTCCTGCCGCGCGTGGTCCCGCACAAGGAGGAGGCGGAGGAGTTCGCCCGGCGGGCGGGCTGGCCGGACGATTGGGCCCGACGACGCCCGGAGGAGCTCCCGGCGAGCGCCTTCTTCGCCCTCGCTCGGGTGCTCGCCGACCGGGCCGGCCCCCGCGTCGCCGACTCCTAACCTTGAGGGTCGCCGGCTTTGAACCCCTTCCTCGGCCTTTCGAGAGGGGGCGTTTCGGGACCCCTCCCGAGGTCCTTTTGGGGATCGGAAAGTTCGCCGTCCTTGATGTCCCCGGTCCGTAGGAAGTTCGCAACGCCGTCCCAGACGAAGAGCGCGGTGATCGCATGGTTGCTCGAGAAGGACCAGCCCGCCGTGCGCTACCGAACGCTGACCGAGCTCCTCCATCGGCCGGCGAGCGACCCCGATGTCCGGGCCGCCCGGAATAACATTCCGGTGCGCGGGTGGGCCGCGGAGATCCTCGCGCGCCGGGACCCGGCCGGCTGGTGGGCCCGCGGTAAGAGCCTCTACACGCCGAAGTACCTCTCGACGAACTGGAACTTGCTCGCGCTCTCGGACCTCGGCGCGACGCGCGTGATCCCCGAGGTGCGCGCGTCGTGCGAGCTTTGGATGGACCGGTCCCCGCTGAAGGGAGGCGGCGTCGGCGGGTTCTCGACCGGAAAGGGTCACCACTGCTACACCGGCAACATGGCCCGGGCGCTGATCCGGTTCGGGTACGGGGACGACCCCCGGGTCCGCAAGGCGCTCGACTGGCTGGTCCAGACGGCGCACCCGAAGGGCGGCTGGACGTGCTGGTCGTTCGGGGACAGACCGTCTCCGGGACGGACCCTCGACTCGTGGGAGGGCCTGAGCGCCTTCGCGGCCTACCCCCGCTCGAAGTGGACCTCGGCGATGACGGACTGCGTCGAGCGCGCGGCCGAGTTCTATCTCGACCGGGAGCTGCACCGCCAGGGAAAGCGGTACGCGCCGTGGTACCGCTTCCATTGGCCGGCCCATTACTACTACGACCTTCTGGTCGGCCTCGACGTCCTGACCGCCCTCGGCTACGGGGACGACCCCCGGCTCGGCTTCGCGCTCGCGTACCTTCGGAAGAAGCAGCGACCCGACGGGCGCTGGAACCTCGACGCGGTCCACCCCGACATCGGAGGCGCCCCGGCGCGCTGGTATGCCGCCCACCCGAGCGCCCGGCCCAGCCCGCTTGCTTTCGAAGCCGTGGGGAAACCGAGCAAGATGATCACCCTCACCGCGCTCCGGGTCCTAGACCGCGTCGACCGGGCGAAGTCGTCGAGGGGGGGCTGACTGTGACGGACGACCCGTGGACGGCGGTGGACACGTACTTCGAAGAGAAGCTGCTCCTCTCCGACCCCGTCCTCGAAGAGGCCCTCCGTGCGAGCCGGGCCGCCGGACTTCCGAGCATCCAGGTCTCCCCCAGCCAGGGGAAGCTCCTCCACCTGCTCGCGAAGGCCCAGGGCGCCCGGACGATCCTCGAGTTGGGAACTCTCGCGGGCTACAGTACGATCTGGCTCGGGCGCGCGCTCCCGAAAGACGGACGGCTCCTGACGCTCGAGGTCGACCCGAAGCATGCTGAGGTCGCTCGGGCGAACGTCGCACGGGCCGGACTCGAGAGCAAGGTAGAAGTTCTTCTGGGCCCGGCGCTCGAGACGCTCCCGAAGCTGCTCTCCGAGCACCGGGATTCGTTCGACTTCGTCTTCCTGGACGCCGACAAACCGAACACGCGGGCGTACTTCGACTGGGCCGTCCGGCTCTCCCGGCCCGGTTCGCTCATTGTCGTCGACAATGTGGTTCGAAAGGGAGAGCTCGCGAACACGGCGAGCGACGACCCGAACGTCCGCGGAATGCGCGCCTTCCTGGAAGCGCTCGCTTCGGACCGCCGAGTCAGCGCCACCGGCATCCAGACGGTCGGCACGAAGGGGTACGATGGATTCGTCCTCGCTCGCGTGCTCGACGCACCCGAGGAGTGAATGCGGAAGGGGTCCGGGGGGCGCGAGCTATAGATATTACTCCGGGTTCCGCGTTTCCATGAAAGGCAGCACAGCCCACGGCGAGATCCTTGGAACTGCCCCGGCGACGGCCGCCGCCGAGTACTCGTTCCGGCAACGCTTCCGGGTCCCCGCGCCGGCAGCCTTCCGCTGGTGCATCGACTTCATCCCGTACGACTGGGCGAGTTCGGGGGGTCACGGGTCCCGGAAGGTCGTTTGGATGTCGTCGCGGACCGTCGTCCTCGACGACGAATTCCCGGCCTCGGGCAACCGTCGCATTCGCAAGGTCAAGCTCGTCCAGATCTATCCGAGGGCCAAGCACTGGGTCAGCACCCACATCGTGGGGCCGAATCACTACTCTCAGTTCCGCTACACGATCCTGCCGGACGGAGCGAAGGCCTCCTTCCTCCTCTTCGAGGGCCGGGACCTACGCTGGAGTGGGGCTCCCCTCTCGCCCGCGGCAAATCGGCAACTCACCGAACGCCTTCGAACCGAGGACGGCACACTCTGGAAGCGGTTCGCGGTCGAGATGGAACGCGATCTCGCTCCGCGCTGACCCGGGGACCTACGCTCCCCGAAGGTCCGCCCGGCTTCGAGGCGCTTCTCACTCCGGTTCACCGCGAGGACGGGCGAGCCATCGTCATCGTCGAGACCACCTCGGTGAAGCCCAAACGCACGAGAGCCGCACCGACCGCCCCCACCGGCTCGGGGACGATCGCGAGGCAGCTCCGGGGGGTGTGCGCTCGGAGCCACTCGGTCGCCGGGTCGAACGACCGCGCGAGCGTTTCGGGCTCCGGTTCGGGCGGACCGGCCAACGGGAAGTAGACCCCCATTTCGGTCCGCGGGATATAGTAGGCTCGGACCGCGGAGAGAGAGCCGTTCGGGGCCCGCTGAACCCAGGTTTGGTGCTGGCCCCGAATTCCCCGGACGAGCACTTCATTGTGGGAGAGCATCCGCTCCGTGGCGGGCAGGGCCGCGCGATAATCGGCGCTGCGGTTCCGGTCCAGTTGAGGAGCGAGCTCCTCGATCTCCCGTATCGATGCGACCCGGGTTTCCGTGGGGAGCGGGACGATGGTCGCCGGGAGTCCCGGCCGGGTGAACCATGCGAACCGGCCGACCTCTCGATACCCGGCGCGTTGGTAAACGCGGATCGCGGTATCGTTCTCGCTCTCGACATCGAGCACCAACCAGTCTCGGCCTCGACGGGCCGTCTCGACTTGCTGGAGCGCGAGGATGCGCGACGCGATGCCGCGACCACGGTACTCCGTCTCCGTGGCCATGCCTCCGACGTATCCGGCACGGGACAGCATGAATACGGTACCGGTTCCGACGACGCGCGTTCCGTGGACGGCGACATAGACCCGGACGAAGGGGCGACCGATCAACCGCGAGAGCCCGAGGAGCAGCCAAATCGACCAGCGGGACATCATCGCGAACATTGCCTCGGCGCTTTGGTCGAGTCCGGTCGATCGTTCCAGCTTCCCGATCCCGAGACGTATGACGTTGGTGAAGGTCGGGAGGTCGGCCCGTCGGAGCTGCCGGAATTCCAACGAATCCGCTCCTCCCGTCATCGACCTCGTCTCTGCCGCGTTTCGTAGAACCCCGCGCGACCGGCCACCGTATCGGACGCAGGATGTAATACGGCGGGTCCCGGTCCCGGACCGGGTCTTCGATTCGTAAAGTCCACATGCTCATTACGAACCGACATTAGGCCCTCCGAGGAAGCGGCTTGGCCCAAGCACCGGATAACAAGTCCGCCGTACTCGCCTCGCACGGCTTCCGCTCCCTACTCGGTTCGTCCCTCGCGTCGGCCGTGGGAGGCTCCGTCTCGGGGGTGGCGGTCAATTGGCTCGTCTACCACTACACGGGGAGCGCGCTGGACGTCGCCTATGTGGGACTCACGGGGATCGTACCGGGGATCGCCCTCGGCCTGTTCGCGGGGGTCTTCGCGGACCGATACGACCGGCGTCGGCTGATGATCACCGCGGACCTCGTTCGAATGACCGTCATGGCGATCCTTGCCACGGTCCTCTACCTCACCGGATTCTCGCTCCTTCTCGTCTTGGGGGTGATGACGCTCGTCTACTCGTTTTCGGCGCTGTTCACGCCGGCGAGCCAGGCGATCCTCCCCCGGATCGTGCCGACCGAGCGGCTCGAAGGGGCCAACGGGGTGCTCTACGCCGTGACACAGATGGGTTACACCGTCGGAGCCGGCGCCGGCGGACTCGCCGTGGTGCTCGCGGGGGCCGTAGCCGGGCTCAGCATCAACGCGGCCACGTACGCCCTCTCCGCGCTGCTGCTCTTCCAGATCGCCGTCGAGGCCGGACGCCCCGTTCGCCGGACGGAGCGCTCCGAACGCTCGTTCCGTAAGGAGTTCGGCGAGGGCATCGAGTACATGCGGACCCATCGACCGGTGCTCGAGGTCACCCTCGGCTTCCTTCCCGGCAACTTCCTCTTCACGATGGTGGCCAGTTTCTTCGTGGTCTACACGGCGGCCGTCTTCGGCAGCAACGCGGCCGTCTACGGGTACCTTGCAGCCGGGCTCGCCGGGGGGGCGGTGATCGGAGCCCTCGCGGTTCCTCGGATGCGAGCGCGCCGGTTCGCGGGTCTGCTCATGGGGGTGAGCGTAGTCGCGCAGGGGGGGGCCATCGCGCTGCTGGTCGTCGGTCGGACTTTGCCCGTCTCGCTTGTGGGGTCGGTGGGGATAGGGGTCTGTCTCGGGCTGATCAACACCGTCTACTTCTCGACGATGCAGGCGATCGTCCCGAACGAGCTCCTGGCCCGAGTGCTAAGCATCGACATGGTGGGGTCGTTCGTGGCGATCCCCGCCGGGCTGATCGTGGGAGGATTCCTGGCGGCATCGCACGGGATCCTGTTCGTCTTTTCGATCGCCGCGGTCGGAACGTTCGTGAACGGGCTCGTCTTGCTCGCCCTGCCGGGGGTCCGGTCACTCCGGTACGTGGCGGGAGAACCTTCCTGAGCGGACCCCTTTGAGAGGATGCTTTCACAAACCTTCGCGGCCCAACTACGCTTATATAGAAGAGCAATTCTGCCAAACACGGTGACAGTATGCTTCAGGGAACCCCGATTCTCGTCCTGAAAGAAGGTACGGAACGCGAGCGTGGAAAGGGCGCGACAGCGAACAACATCGCTGCGGCCCGAGCCGTCGCCGACGTGGTGCGAACGACCCTCGGTCCGCGCGGCATGGACAAGATGCTCGTCGACGGAATGGGGGACATCACGATCACCAACGACGGCGTCACGATCCTGAAGGAAGTCGACGTCGAGCACCCGGCCGCGAAGATGCTGGTCGAGGTCGCCAAGACCCAGGACCAACAGTGCGGCGACGGAACGACCACGGCGGTCGTGATCGCCGGTGAGCTCCTCAAGCGCTCCGAGTATCTTCTCGAGCAGAACGTTCATCCCACGGTCATCGTCCGCGGTTTCCAGCTCGCGCGCGAGCAGGCGCAGCACCTTCTCGAAGCCGAGATCGGCACGACCATCAAGACGGACGACGAATCCATCCTGATCGACTGCGCGGCGACCGCCATGGGATCGAAGGGAGTCTTCGGCTCGCGCGCGGAACTGGCGAAGATCGCCGTCAAGGCGGTCCAGAAGATCGCCGAACCCCGCGGCAACAAGACCGTCGCGGACGTCGACCAGATCAAGGTCGAAAAACGCCACGGAGGCACGATCTCCGACACCGAGCTCATCGAAGGGATCATCCTTGACAAGGAGCGAGGCCACGCCCGGATGCCGGGCGAGGTGACGAACGCGAAGATCGCGCTCCTCAACTCCGCGCTCGAGATCAAGAAGACCGAGATCGAGAGCAAGATCAACATCAAGAACGCGAATCAGATCCAGAGCTTCCTCGACGAGGAAGACAAGACGTTCCACAAGATGGTCGATTCCATCAAGGCGGTCGGCGCGAACGTGGTCGTCTGCCAGAAGGGGATTGACGACGTGGTCCTCCACTACCTGGCGAAGCAGGGCATCTACGCGGTGAAGCAAGTCAAGGAGTCGGACCTCCAGAAGCTCGCCCGAGCCACCGGCGGAAAGGTCGTTACCGGGATCAAGGAACTGACCTCGGCGGACCTGGGCTCGGCGGCCAAGGTCGACGAGCGCAAGGTCGGGGACGACAAGATGACGTTCGTCACCGGCTGCGCCAACCCCCGGTCCGTCTCGATCCTCATTCGCGGTGGCACGGAGCACGTGACCCAGGAAGTCGAGCGCTCGCTCCACGACGCCCTCAAGGTCGTCTCGAGCGTCATCGAGGACGGGGTCGTCTGCCCGGGCGGCGGCGCGACCGAGATCGACCTCGCCGTGAAGCTTCGAAAGTGGGCGGGCACCGTCGGCGGCCGCGAGCAGCTCGCGGTCGAGGCGTTCGCTCAGGCCCTCGAATGCATCCCGTGGGCGCTCGCCGAGAACGGGGGATACGACTCGATCAACACCCTCATCGACCTCCGCAGCGCGCACGACGGTCCCAACGCGAACAAGAACGCCGGGATCAACCTCGCGGACGGCAAGTCGGCCGACATGTGGAAGCTCCACGTCATCGAGCCGCTGCGCGTCAAGAGCCAGGCGCTGAACTCGGCGACCGAGGTCGCGAGCATGATCCTGCGCATCGACGACATCATCGCGTCGAAGAAGTCGAGCCCCTCGCCCGGTGGCGGGGGCGGTCACGACCACTAGACTCGAATGAACTCTTTCCTCGGGCCGGTCCTATGAAGAACCGGCCCGAAGCCTTCATAACGCGAGGGCGGTAGGCCGCTCGCCATGCGCACCAAACCGGTCGAGGGGGTACTCCGCCTCGACGTGGTGGCCCTGGACCCCCGGCCGGCGGTCTATCTCTCGTATGACGGCCTCGCCGGCGTCAGCCAACGGCCGATCCTCCGGGACCTGATCGAGGAGCTCGAACGCAAGGGTCCCGAGGAGCTCGCAAAGTTCCTGGAAGCCATCAGGCGCCGTCGGTCCGGGATGGTGCACGTCTACTTCTCCGATTACGTGAGCTACGGGATCGGCGGCGGCGACGCGGCCGCCGAGTTCTTCCTCGGCACGTTCCTCCTCCTCCACGAGCCCGCCCGGCCGGCCGGAAAGGACCCCGCCATCCCCGAGCACCTCGCCCTCTTCCGCCCCGGCGGCGTCGAGCGCCTCGCGGTCGAGCCCACGGCCCGATAGTCCCACCCTCGAACCGAGCCGTTTTCTACCCGGCCACGTCTCGCCGGTCGTCGCATGGCCGAAGAGAACCGCCTCGAGCAGGACCGGCGGGCGAAGGTCGCTCGATGGCGAGCCGAGGGAAAGGAACCCTACCCCTGGTCGTTCGCCGAACGCTCGGCGACCGAGATCGTTCGCGTGGCTTGTCAGGCCCTGAAACCGGGAGAGGAGGCCAAGGGCCCCGCACTCCGTGTCGCCGGCCGGCTCATGGCGATCCGCCAGCACGGGAAGACCGCGTTCGCGGACCTCGAGGACCTTTCGGGGTCGCTCCAGTTGCTCTTGCGGGTCGACGAGCTCGGCGAAGCCGGCTACCAGTCCTGGCTCTCCGACCTCGACCCGGGGGACATCGTGGGGGCCGAGGGCCACCCCACCGTCTCGCGCCGGGGCGAGCCGTCGTTGCTCGTCCGCTCCCTCACGCTCCTCGCGAAGGCGATCCACCCCCCTCCCGAGAAGTTCCACGGGCTCCAGGATGTCGAAGAACGTCTGCGGCGACGCTACGTGGACCTTCTTTCTTCGTCGGAGGCCCGCGCCCGCTTTCGAGTCCGTACCCTCCTGGTCCGGGAGATCCGCAAGTACTTCGATGACGCCGGCTTTCTCGAGGTCGAGACCCCGGTGCTCTCCCCGGTCGCGAGCGGCGCCACGGCCGCCCCGTTCGTCACCCGCTCGAACTATCTGAACGCCGAGTTGCGGCTGCGGATCTCGATCGAGCTTCCCCTGAAGCGGCTGCTGGTGGGCGGACTCGAGCGCGTCTATGAGCTCTCGAAGGCGTTCCGCAACGAGGACCTCGACAGCACCCACTCACCGGAGTTCACCGAGTTCGAGGCGTACTGGGCGTACGCCGACTATCACGACATGCGTCGTCTCATGGAGGGCCTCTTCGAGCGTCTCGCGTACCGCACCCTCGAGCTCCTTCCCGGGGATGCGACGGTCGCGACCGCAGCGAAGCGCTTCCTTCCTCCCTTCCCGACCGTCGACTTCGTGGACGCTCTCGAGCAACGCAGCGGGATCTCCGACGTGCTCTCGAAGAGCCGGGACGACTTGCGGGAGCTGGCCCGCGCCGCCGGCTCGACGGTCCCCGACAACTCGTCGACCGGGACGTTCCTCGACAAGCTCTTCGAACATTACGTCGAGCCTACGTTCGACCGGGTGACGTTCGTGGTGGATCACCCGGCCGTCACGACCCCGCTCGCGAAACGCCACCGCTCGAAGCCCGGCCGGGTCGAGCGGTTCGAGGTGTTCCATCCGGGCTTCGAGCTCGCCAACGCCTACACCGAGCTCAACGACCCGGACGAGCAGGACGCCCGGTTCCGGTCTCAGGCCGGCGAGAGGGGGGACGACCGGTACGCGGTCGACGAGGACTATGTGAGCGCGCTGGGCTACGGCCTGCCGCCGAATACCGGCGTCGGATTCGGCGTCGATCGCTTGCTCATGGGCCTTCTCGGAATCACCTCGATCAAGGAGATCCTTCTCTTCCCTCTGATCCGGGCCCGCTAGTTCGTCGCCTCCCGCGGCGTTATACCTGCGGGGGACGGAGGGTGAAGGGATGGCGGTCGCTCCCCTGGACCCGGCCTCGATCCCCCTCACCCTCGAGGGACTTTCGGTAGCGTACGGAGAGCGCTCGGCGGTCGAGCAGCTCTCCCTCACCGTGCGACCGGGAGAGATCTACGGTCTCCTCGGGTCGAACGGGGCCGGCAAGACGAGCACCATCAAGGCCATCGTGGGGCTCGTGCGCCCGGTGGCGGGAGAGATCCGGGTCTTCGGACTCGATGCGCTCCGCGACAGTATCTCCGCCAAGGCCCGCATCGGATACGTCCCCGAGACCTCGATGCTCTACGAGGCGCTGACCCCGCGGGAGTTCCTCGAATTCGTGGCGAGCGTACGGCGGATGGACACCACGACCGCGACCCGACGCTTGCAGAGTTACGCCGATGCGTTCCGGCTCGGAAGCGAACTCGAAGAGCCCATCGCGACCCTCTCGAACGGGACGCGGCAGAAGGTCCTGATCATCGGCGCGCTGCTGCACGCGCCCCCGCTTCTCGTCCTGGACGAGCCCCTGAACAGCCTCGACCCCCGGTCGGTCCGGATCATGAAGGACGTCCTCCTTCGATACGTCGCGAGCGGCGATCACGGGGTCCTGTTCTCGACCCACACGATGGAGGTCGCGGAACAGCTCTGCCAGCGCGTCGGGATCCTCGACCGGGGCGTTCTTCGGGGGGAGGGAACGCTCGCCGTCCTCCGGCAACGGGTCGCGGGGGGCGACGCTTCGCTCGAAGAGATCTTCCTGCGCCTTACGGAAGAGGATGTGGGGGTGCGGGCCGCAGTCGATTCCTTCGGCGACCCCCCCGTATGAGCTGGCGCGAAGCGCGACGGCTCAGCGATGTCGCCTTCACGGAGCTCTCGCTCCAGGCGGTCTACGCGTTCCGGCAGGGGAATGTCATCCCCGCGGGTCCCTCCAAAAACCTGGTCGCCCGCGCGCGCCGCCGCGTCTTCCAGAGCAAGTTCGTCATCAGTGTGGTGCTCGGACTCATCGCGCTGGGCGCCGCCGGCCTGATTCATCTCAAGGTCGTCACCGACCCTTCCACCTTCGCAGCGGTCCCGGCGGGGCTGTTCGAGAGCGGCGTTCTGACGGGCTTGTTCAGCCTCGACATCGCACTCCTCTGGTGGACCGGCGTCCAGGTGATCCCGACGCTGATCTCTTCGGGCGTGCTTCCGGCGCTCGAGCCGCTCCCCATTGACCGTCGGACCCTGCACCAGGTCGCGGGGATCCTCTACCTACGGTTGTTCGACCTCCCCGTTCTCACGATCCTCGTCTTGACCCCCCTCGCGGTGGGATTCGCTCTGGGACCGGTCGCCGGCCTGGCCTCGCTTCCGGGCACGGTGGTCGTGGTCGTCTACGCCCTCGCCCTCTCGCTCTTGACCGGTCGTTTCTTTCTCCGACAGGTCCAAGGTTCGCGCGGGGGCGGCGGCCGCACGGTCGTCCGATGGGCGTACCTGGTCCTCTGGCTCGTTCCCGCGTTCGCCCTGTTCGGGTTCATCACGGCCGCTCCCCAGTTCTTCCGGTCGCTCGGCGACCTCGCGGCCCAGGGACCCTCGTTCGACGGCACCCTGCTCGTCGCGGCCTTTCCGTTCTCCTTCGCGGCCCTTCCGGCTCTCGCGGCTGGGGGTACCGAACCCCTCGCGATCTTCTCGCCGACCGTCGACCTTGTCCTCGGTGTTTCCGTGAGCTTGTACGCAGCGCTGGCCGTTTGGTCGATCGTCTGGCTCGCCGGCGCGGTACGGAACCTCCAGTTCCTCCCGACCCGTCCTCCGGTCGACCTCGCGCCTGTCTCTTCCGTGCTTCGACCGACGGGATTCGCCCGCGCCGTCCTGGTCAAGGATTTACGGATCGCGAGCCGGACCCCCGGTTATGCCTTCCTGATCCTTTTGCCGATCCTGGACGCGGTGGCCATTGGCCTGCTCACGTACGCGAGCCCGCTGCCGGACGCGCTCGCGGCCTCTCTCGCCCTCGCCGCGGTGACCACCGCGGCTCTGCTCGCAACCTTCTTCGGCCCGGCGTTCTTCGCCATCGAGGTGCTCGCCTACTCCTACGGCCGGACTCTCCCGCTCTCGAACCGGTCGGTCCTCCTCGGCAAGGTCGCCTTGATTTGCCTCATGTACGTGGTCGCGTCGATCGTCATCGTGGGCTTCACCATCGCTCGGTTCTTCCAGCCGGTGATCTTTGTTGCGTTCATCCTCGTAGAACTGCCGGCCGTCCTCGGAGCCGCGTTCGTCGAGCTCGGTCTCCTGTTCCGTTGGGCCCGGCGCCGGGGGCTCGCGATCACCAACCTCTACTCCGGGGCGTGGTTCGCAATCGCTGTTTCCATACCCGGGCTCATCCTGGCCGGGCTCCCGGTGCTCCTCTTCGAGCTCACGCGTTCCTCCGGCACCGAGCTCGCTCTGGGGGTCATGGCCCTCGTGGCCGTCGCGGAGCTCGCCATCGCGACCCCGGTTGCCCTGGGGAGAGGGGCTTCGTGAGCGCCCCGACGCTTCCCCCGCGCTTCGAGCCGAGGGAAATCGAGGCCCGCTGGCAAAAGGAATGGGACGAGCGGGCCATCGCGCGGGGTCCAGACCGGCCGAAGGGGCCGACCTACTCCCTCGTCCTTCCCCCGCCCAACGTCACGGGAGTACTCACCATCGGTCACATGCTCGGGGACACCGTGATGGACCTCCTGGTTCGCCACCACCGGATGCGCGGAGACGCTACGGTATGGGTTCCCGGCCTCGACCACGCGGGGCTCGCGACGCAGGTAGAAGTGCGCCGGCGTCTCCAGAAACAGGGAGTCCGCTTCGTCGAGCTCAGCCGCGAGCAGGCGCTCCACGAAATCGAGCTCTGGAAGCAGGAGCATGAGAAGCGGATCCACGAACAGACCCGGGCCGCGGGTTTCTCGGTCGACTGGAGCCGATACCGATACACGATGGACCCGGAGAGCGTCCGGGCGACCCGGGAGGTGTTCGTCCGCCTCCATCGGGAAGGCCTGGTCTACCGCGGCGAGCGCATGGTCAATTGGGACCCCCACCTTCGGACGGCGGTCAGCGACCTCGAGGTCTCCCACACCGAGGAGGAAGCCTCGTTGGTCTACCTACGCTATCCTTGGGCCGACGGAACGGCGGGCGGCCTCGAGGTCGCGACGGTCCGGCCCGAGACGATCTTCGGGGATGTGGCGGTCGCCGTTCATCCGGAAGACGAGCGGTACCGATCCCTCGTCGGGAAGGAGGTCATGGTTCCGCTCACCGACCGCAAGGTGCCGATCATCTCGGACGAGGCGATCGACCCCGCGTTCGGCGCCGGTGCGCTCAAGGTGACTCCGCGCCACGACCTCGTCGATTACGGGGTCTATGAGCGCCACCCAGGACTTCCCATGCCCCCCGATATCCTCGACGATTCCGGCCGACTGACCGGCGCTTGGGTTCCCACGGAATACCGAGGTCTCGACCGGGACGACGCGCGGACCAAGGTGACCGAGGATCTCGACCGGGCGGGCCTCCTTCTCCGGCGCCAGCCGTACCGCCACTCGGTCGCGAGGTCCGAGCGCTCGAACGCGGTGATCGAACCCCGCCTCTCCACCCAGTGGTTCGTCCGGATGAAGCCCCTCGCGACGCCCGCGGTCGACGCGGTCCGTCGCGGAGAGATCCGGATCCATCCGTCCCGCTGGGAGCGGACGTTCTTCCGATGGATGGACGAGATCCAGGACTGGTGCATCTCGCGCCAGGTGCTCTGGGGCCATGCGGTCCCCGTCGTTCACTGCCAGGTTTGCCACCGGGAGATCCTCACGGTCGAAGCACCGACCGTGTGCGACCGGTGCGGCGCCTCCGACCTAAGGCCCGACCCGGATGTGCTCGACACCTGGTTCACGTCGTGGCTCTGGCCGTTCCTCGCTCTCGGCTGGCCCGAACGGACCCCCGACCTCGACCACTACTACCCGACGAACGTCCTCGTCACGGGCCGCGACATCATGTTCTTCTGGGTCGCCCGGATGATGATGGCCGGTTACTACTTCCGCAACGCCCGGCCGTTCTCGGACGTCTACTTCACCGGGATGATCCGGGACGAGCAGGGCCGCCGGATGTCGAAGCATCTCGGGAACTCCCCGGAGCCGCTCGACCTGATCCGGGAGCGCGGCGCCGACGCGCTCCGCTTCGCGCTCGTCTTTCCGAACCCGACCGACGAGGACGGGTCGTTCGGCTCCGCCGCCCTCGACGCAAGCCGAAACTTCCTCACCAAGGTCTGGAATCTGGTCCGGTTCAGCCTATCGTTCGTTCCGCCCGGCGCGCGGCCTCCCGCGGGTCCCCCGGCGGTTTCCTCCTCCAGCGCGCTCGAGAACCGCTGGATCCTCTCGCGCTACCGACATGCGGTGGAGGAGGTCGACCGAGCGATCGCGGAGTTCCGCTTCACTCCGGCTGCGGCCGCGCTCTACGACTTCCTCTGGCACGACCTCGCCGACCGGTACGTGGAGATCGCGAAGGAGGCGCTCCAGGGCCGACGGGGCGAGCCTGCCCAGCGGGAAGCCTCCGCCACTCTGCTCTTCGTCGTGGAACGATCGCTCCGACTGCTGCATCCGATCGTCCCCCACGTGACGGAAGAGCTCTGGCACGCCCTACCGCATCCCGACACCCTCCTCGCGACGGCTTCCTGGCCCTCCGCCGACGAAGCTCCCTCCGACCCGGCGGCCGAGCTCGAGATGGAGCCCCTTCTCGAGACGGTCCGGCTCCTGCGGAACCTCCGGGCCGAGGAGAAGGTCCCCGTCACCGCGATCCCGAAGGCGTGGGTTCGCCCGAGCGGCTCCGAGGTGGCCCGTGTCCTCGCGGCGGAGCGGGGAACCGTGGAACGTCTCGCCCGGGTGAGCTCCCTTCAGATCCTCGGAGAACGGGACGAGGTCCCGGCCGGGACGGGTCGCCGGGTCGCGGCGTTCGGCGAGTGCTTCTTGGAGCGGCCGGTCGCCTCGGGAGCGACGGCCGAGGCCCTCCTCAAGGAGCGGGAGAAGCTCTTCGGGCTCCTCGAGAAGACCCGGGCACGTCTTGCCGACCCGGGGTTCCGGGGTCGGGCGCCTCCGGAGGTGGTCCGCGAGGCCGAAGCGAAGGCGGCGGAGCTCGCGGAACGGGTGCGGCGCATCGACGAACACTTGAAGCAGGACGGCGCGTCCACCGCGGCACCATGACTCCTACTTCCCGCACGGCCCGCCCGACGAAGTCGAAGAAGCGGGTCGCCGGCCCCCCGAAGGCCGCGCCGCCAGCCGTGAAGATCGAGGCGATCGAACTCGTCAGCGGGGGCCGTCCGCATCCGGCCCTTGGGGTCGGGCTCTGGGCTCTCGGACGCTGGACGACCGAGGACGAAGCTCGGACGAAGGCGACCATCGGACGCGCCTACGAACGAGGATTTCGCTGGTTCGACACGGCCGAGGTCTACGGGAACGGCCGCTCCGAACGCGTTCTGGGGGAAGTCCTCGCCCGCGCGCCGCACGCGGCGCCCGACGCGTACGTCGTGACCAAGGTTTCCTGGGAGCATCTTCGGCCCGCGCAGGTACGAGCGGCCTTGATCGGCAGCCTCGAGAAGATGGCACGGCCCGCCGTCGACCTGTACCTCATCCACGGTCCGGATAAACGCGTTCCCCTCTCGGAGACGATGGGCGCTCTCGAGACCCTGTGGAAAGAGGGAAAGATCCGAGCGATCGGCGTCTCCAACTTCTCGGTCGAGGAGCTCGAAGAGGCCGCCCGCCACCTTTCCGAGACGAAGATCGCCGTCAACCAGCTGCAATACAATCTATTCCTGCGGGACGACGTGCTCCCCGTGCAGGAGTACTGTCGTTCCCACGGCATTCTGATCGAAGCGTACACTCCGCTCGCAAGGGGACTCCTCCATGGACGGTACCTCGACGGCGCGAAGGTACCGCGGGAGGTCCGCCAGTTCGCGCACCGCATGTTCGAACCGGACATCCTGCCGGAGATCCTCGAACGGGCCCGGGCGCTCCGGGACCTCGCGAACGACTCGGGCGTGCCGCTCAGCTCGATCGCCCTTCACTGGTTGCGAAAGATGGGAGCGGCCCCGGTGATCGGCATGAGCCGCCCCGAACAGATCGATTCCAACCTGGCTGCCTGGGCGGTCCGGCCCCCCGACCGGGTCCTCGACCGGGCCGACCGGATCGCCCGGGGCGACCGTGCTTAAACTCGTCGCGCTCGACATGGACGGGACGCTCGTCGACGTGGCGAGCTCCTGGCGGGTCGTGCACGACCACTTCGGCGACCACAACGACGAAGGACTGCGACGATTCCTCGCGAACCAGATCGACGACGAGGAGTTCATCCGTACCGATATCCGCGTTTGGCGGCGCCACGCCCCGGACCTCACGATCGACGACCTCGAGCGGATCCTGGCCCCGGTCCCTCTCATGCCAGGGGCCGCCGAGCTCATCAACGGAATCCATGCCCGGGGGGCCCGCACCGCGATCGTGAGCGGCGGCCTCGACCTGCTCGCCCGCCGGATCGCTCGCGAGCTCGGGATCGAGGTCGCCCTCGCGAACGGGCTCCGGGTGCACTCCGATGGGCGGCTCACGGGCGAGGGGATCGTCCGAGTGCCAATCCACGGAAAGGAGGGGGTCCTCGCGCAGCTCCAGAACCAGCTCGCCGTGAGACCGGAGGAGACCGCGTCCGTCGGGAACTCCGAGATCGACGTCGGGCTCTTCCGACGCAGCCGGGTCGGGGTCGCCTTCTTGCCCGAGGACGACGATGTACGGAGGGCCGCGACCACCGTCGTGACCGAGCGCAACCTCGCTCGCGTATTGGACGCGCTCGACGGATTCGACCGGGCTTCTCCCTAGGCGGCAGGCTTTTACCCCGTCTCTCGGTCCCCGAGCCCTCCGATGGAGTCGTATCAGGTCCTCCTCGCACGGGCGCACGAAAAGCTCCCGCCGATCCGCACCGGCGGCGAGCGTTTCCAGGTCCCCGACCCGGACGTGATGACCGACGGAAAGAACACCGTCATTCGCAATTTCCAGGAGATCACCGGGGTCCTGCGTCGCGAGCCGGACCACGTGATCGGCTTCCTCGCGAAGGAGTTCGGCTGCCCCGGCGTGCTCGACCTTCCCCGGGGGGTGCTCAAATCTCGCCTCACGAAGGACCAGATCGCCCAGCGCCTGCGCGATTACACCGTGAAGTACGTGATCTGCTCGGAGTGTAAGCGCCCCGACACTCACCTTCAGAAGGAAGGCCGATTCACCCTCCTCATCTGCGAAGCCTGCGGGGCCCAGCGCCCGGTCACGATGCGCCGGGTCGTCACCCCCGAGAAGCCGAAGACCCCGGTCGTGGTCGGCGAGGTCTACCACCTCACGATCGAGGACGTCGGTCGTCGCGGCGATGGGGTGGCCAAGAAGGAAGGGTTCGTGATCTTCGTTACGGGCGCGAACCAGCGCGGCATGGCGATCAAGGCCAAGATCACGAAGGTTCTCGGCAACAACGCGTACGCCGTCGTCGAACCGTAGCGAGCCATGCGGAGCCTCCGCTGGTTGGGCCTTCTCGGTCTCTACATCGGGGCCCAGTTCGTCGGTCTCGCTCTGGCCGACCCGTTCCGTTCCGCGGGACTGTCTTCCACCTCCAACGCACAAAGCCCGACCGCCCCGCTCCTGATCATCGCGATCATCGTCATCGCCCCGCTCGCCATCCTGTTCTTCGCACGGCAACGGGGAGGGGTGGCGGCGCTGCGCCACGTGATCCTGCTCGCGATCGCGGGCTCGCTCTACTTCACGATGTACGCGACGTTCTCGATCTTTCCGCCGGGGCTCATCCTCCTGCCCCCGCCCGGCGCGGAGCTCGTGATCGACCCCGCGCTGGTCTTCGCCGCCATCGTGAGCTCGGGCCTCTACTTCGCGCTCCTGGTCGAGCCCCAATGGTACATCGTCGACCTCGCCGGATTCCTCGCCGCCGGCTCTCTGATCGCGATCCTGGGAATCTCCTTCGGGATCCTCCCCGCGTTCATCCTGCTCCTCGCCCTGATGGTCTACGACGCGATCGCCGTCTACCGAACCAAGCACATGGTGTCGCTCGCCGACGTGGTGACCGACATGAAGCTCCCCATCCTCATGGTCATGCCGGATTCGGCCGGCTACGACTACACGAGCGCGCCGACGCTCAAGGAACAACGGGGCCAACCCACCGAAGAACGGGCCGCCCTCTTCATGGGCCTCGGAGACGTCGTGATCCCCGGGACGCTCATCGTCTCCGCGTTCGTCTGGCTGCCGACGAGTCCGCACGTCTTCGGGCTCGGCGCCAACCTGTGGGCCGCGCTGGGTGCCCTCGTCGGGTCGCTCGTGGGGTACGGGATCCTGATGCGCCTCGTGCTCCGAGGGAATCCGCAGGCCGGCCTTCCCCTCCTCTGCGGGGGCGCGCTCATCGGCTACTCGCTCACCTACATCCTCCTCTTCCACTCGCTGACGCTCGGTCTCACCGGAGCGCTTTAACCCGCGGCGACTCCCCCCGACCGTGCCGCGTAAGGTAGAGGACGTTCGGATCGACGACGCTCCGTCGCTCGACACGCTCGTCCGACGCCTCGAATCCGGCGGCGGCTTCAGTGCGAAAGAGGTCGCCGCCGGCGTCGACCTCCTCGCGCGGATCCTCGCGGACCGCGAGATGACCGTCTTCCTATCGTTCCCGGCCGACATCGTCGCGACCGGGACGCGAGGCGTCCTTGCCACCCTCGTCCGGGAAGGCTACGTGGACGCCGTCATCACGACCTGCGGGACGCTCGACCACGACCTCGCCCGCTC
>Ga0074044_10002013_pt1 | contig 17931 bp, 17 predicted proteins | sample BogForMeECP23OM1_FD_94443 | JGI IMG/M metagenome (GOLD analysis project Ga0074044, IMG submission 94443) | Bog forest soil microbial communities from Calvert Island, British Columbia, Canada - Bog Forest MetaG ECP23OM1 | ecosystem: Environmental > Terrestrial > Soil > Wetlands ...
GGATGCGGCACGCGCCCTCAGTCCGAGGTCCGAGAATTGCCCGCTATTGTCAATGCCCCTCCTGAAACGACGCCGTGCGGACGTCCGTGGCCTGCGGCGCATGAATAGAGCGGCGCATAACCCTTCGAAATTTTCGGCCGCCCGGCCGCGAGAGGCAGACGGCCGCCTATCCCCCCGAGAAAGAACTAGAAAGAATTAGGATGAAGAACACACGCAGAGAGCGCCACGGAGATAATCCGCCGGCACGCACGAGCATCGGTGAGCCGATGCGCAAAGACCAGGACATCAAGGCAACCGGCGAGGCGGCGGCCGGCTCCTTGCCAACGGAAGCCGAGATCGAAGTCGCGGCCGAGCGCTTGGGCCTGAACTGGCTGGGAGGCTCCTCGCGAGCGTTCGGCGGGGGCGCGAGCCAGATCGTTCAGAGCCTCGCGCATGGCCGCGCGCACGCCGTTTCCGTGGAAATCAAGCGCCCGCCGCGCCGGCGCGCCGATCCGCGCTGAAGCTGCGGATCGAGCACGGAGACAGTCGGCACCCATCTCCTAGCTTAAATTTGCAATGCCGAGGGTCCTTAATGCGGGCTTCGCTTTAGGGGGCCACTCGGACGCATCGTTCTGGCGCCAAGTCGTCTCAAGGCGCTTGACCGGTGCTGCGCCCGCTGCGGCGCGTGTCGGAGCCCTCAGGCAGCTGCGCGCCGCGCCAGCCGCTTGAGCGCCTTCTCGCCGAATTCATCGACGAGGAGCAGAAAGGCCCGCGCTGCCGCAGAGGGTTTCTTGCGGCCTTGCTCCCAATCCGAAATCAGCCGGTGCGGAATCCCCGTCGCTGCAGCGAATCCGGCTTGCGTAAGACCGAGGCCCGAACGGATGCGCGCGACATCGACATCATTCGGCCGTACGGTCACGAGCCGCGCGGGATCGGCCTCGAACGTGTCGGCATCCTTCGCGATCGCGCGCATCACATCTTTGTCCGTGCGCGACGCCGCGGCGGCGACGGCCTGTCCGGCAGCGCGGCGGATTTCTTTGGTACTCGGGTGACGGAACGTTTTTCCGGCCCGCGCGGATTTGCGAGCCGTCTTGGCGGCAAGCGGCTTACGGATAGGCTTGTACATAGGCTTGACGCTCCTTTCGGCTCGCACGGCGCAGGCTGATAATCCTGTAGACCGAACCGCGCATGGTGTAACAGGCCGTGAAAACCTGATCGGCGATCCGGCCCACGGCCAGCCACCGCTCCTCGCCGTAATCGAAACGGTCGTCGGGCTGACGCAGGATCGGGCCTTCAAAAAGGACCGCCGCCGCAGCGAGAGCGATGCCATGCTTGCGCCGGTTGATGGCGTCCTTGGCCGGATCGACTGCGATGGCGACCACCAAGACAGACTACGCCTTAGGCGTAGCCGCGTCCAGGGGAAAGTACGCTTAAAGCGTAGATAGGAACCGCGCCGCGATCGGCCCTCGACATCGGCCCAAATCGAAGCTGCTAGTGTTGTGGTTCCGACGCTTGATTCCAATCGTTGTGTCGGAACCACAACACATCATCATCAATTTGCTAGTGTTCCGGGCCGACGGTTCGGAACGAACCGTCGGAGTCGGAACACTAGCGTGGGTCGCTATCATGCGCTTCAGCGTGCGCTCCGGCGCCGGCGTCGTTTGCGGCACTCGGTTGCAGCTCCCACCCCCCGCCGAGCGCCTTGTAGAGTGCCACGAGATCGGTCGAGACCGCCGTCGTGCTGTCGGCGAGCGAGAGCTCCGTCTGCTGCAGAGTCCGCTCGGCATCGAGCACGTCGAGGAAGGTGGTGACGCCGCTCGCATAGCGTTGCCGTGCCAGCGTGAGCGCATCCCGGTTCTGGGCCGCCGTCGCTTCAAGCGAGGCCCGACGGCTCTGCTCCGGGCCATAGGCCGCGAGCGCATTCTCCACATCGTGCAGTGCCGCCAGGACCGCTCGCGCATAGGCGAGGGCGGCTTCCTTCGCCTTCACATCCTGAAGTCGGACCGTGGCTTGCCGCTGGCCGCCACTGAAGATCGGCAATTCGAGATTGGGACCGATAGAGAAAAAGCGACTCGCCCAATTGCCAAGATCGCCAAAACGCTGGGCCTGCAAGCCGACATCGGCATTCAGCGTGAGGCGGGGGAAGAGATCCGCCACGGCGACGCCGACGCGGGCGGTCGCGGCATGGAGCTGGGCCTCCGCGTTGCGAATGTCCGGGCGGCGGCGAACGATATCGGCCGGAAGCCCGATCGGCACCTGGGGCGGAATGGGAGGCACCGGCTTCGCGGCCTCGAGCTCGGCGCCGAGTGCGCCGGGCTCGAGCGCGAGAAGGAAGCTCAATTGGTTGATGTCCTGGGTCATGCGCGTCCTCACCGCGGGGAGCTGCGCCTCCGTGCTTGTGACCTCGGCGGCGGCATTTGCCACGTCGAGATCATTGCCTGTCCCGGCGCGCCGGCGGTCGCGCGCGAGCGCGAGCACGTCGCGCTCGGTCGCCAGATTCTCCCCGAGAATGGACCGCCGGAGCTGCGCGCCGCGAAGGTCGATATAGGCGCGCGCGACCTCGCCGAGAAGGGAGACCAGCACGTCCCTGCTGTCCTCGATGGAGGCCGCCGTATCGGCGTCGGCGGCTTCGACGGACCGCCGGACACGGCCGAAGAGGTCGATCTCCCAGGAGGCGTCGAAGCCGTACTGGAATTGGTTGAAGGGATTCTGAAGGCCTGGGAGCGCCATGCTTACGCCGCCTGTCGGGCCGCCCGCAGCGCCGCCGAAACCGCCGAGGAGCGAGGTCAGGGCCGTCTTCTCGCTGATGCGCTCCCTGGTGTAGGAGCCGTTGCCGGACAAATTCGGCCACTGCCCGGCGGCGGCGATATCGCGCTCGGCGCGCGCCTCGGCGATCCGCAGCACGGCCCGGCGCAGATCGAGATTCGACGCCGCGGCACGCTCGGCGAGTGATGTCAGCATGGGATCGTCGAAGCTCGTCCACCACGCGGCCACGGTGATCGGCGTCACAGCCACTGCACTCGTCTCCTTGTTCGCGGGCACGGGCGTCAATGCCTTGCCGGTCCAGCTGGCAGGCGTGTCCGCCTTCGGCGGCACGAAGTCGGGGCCGACGGTGCAGCCTTGCACAAGCGCACCCAGCAGCACCGCCGCAATCGCCGGACGCGCGATCATGCGAAGATTGGCCGGCATGAACACCTCACTCGAAGCCGCGGCGGAACAGCCAGACGGTTCCTGAAAGTGTCACCGACGCGATGACCGCCATCGGCCACAGATCAGGGATCAATCGATCGAAGCTCGCACCCTCCAGGTAGACGCGATGCGCGATGTCGATCGCATAACGCAGCGGGTTCGCAAGCGTGATGTATTGAAAAATCCCGGGCATATTGCCGATGGGCGTGGTCAGGCCCGAAAGCAGGGCACACGGCATCATCACGACGAAGGCGTAGAGCATGGCCTGCTGCATGGTGGCGACCACCGCGGAGAGCATGAGGCCGATTCCGACGGCCGCCAGCAGGAACAGTGCGAGGCCGGCATAGAGGACCAGGTAGGATCCGGCGAACGGGATGCGGAACCAGAGTTGCGCGACCAGGAGGATCAAGGTTGCCTGAATCATCCCGATAAGGACCGATGGGAGCGCTTTGCCGACTATGATCTCCGCCGGACGGAACGGCGTCACCAGAAGCTGGTCGAAGGTGCCCTCTTCCCGCTCGCGGGCGACGGACATGGCTGTCAGCAGCAGCGTCTGCAGCATGGAAAGCGTGCCGACCAGCGCCGGTATCATATACCAACGGGTTTCGAGATTGGCATTGTACCAGGCGCGCATCGTGATCCGAATCGGCGATGCGCTTTCGCCATGGTCCGATGCCCAGTTGGCATTAAAGCTGTTGACGATGGCGCTGACGTAGCTCAGTGCCGTGCCGGCCGTATTGGAGTTGCGGCCGTCGGCGATCACCTGCACGTCCGCCGAGCGGCCGGCCATGAGCCGGCGCTCGAAATCCTGCCCGATCTGGATGACGAGCAAGGCGCGCCGTTCATCGATCAAGGATTTGATGTCGGCAGCACGATGAAGCTGGGCGACGCGGAGAAATACGCCCGACCCGTCCAGTGCCGCCAACAGCTCGTGGGAGGCGGCGCTTCGATCCTGGTCCAGCACCGCGTATGGCACATTGTTGAGATCATAGGTCGCCGCGTACCCGAAGATGAGACATTGCAGGATCGGCGGCAGAAAAAGACTGACCCGGCTGCGCGGATCCTTGAGAATGGCGAGCAATTCCTTGTGAATGAGGGCGAGGATGCGCAGGATCGATTCGACCATCGCCCGCCTCATACGAGTCTCTTGGTGGCGACGGCACGCGTGAGCACGAGCAGCACGGTCGCCATGGCCGCCAATACTGCGGCATTAGGCAGGATGACCCCCCAGATGTCGCCGGCGAGGAACACGGTCTGAAGCAGGGCCACGTAGTAGCGTGCCGGAAGCGCGTAGCTGAAGATACGGACCGGCGCCGGCATGCTGCTGAGGTCGAACAGGAATCCGGATAAAAACAGGGCCGGCAGAAAGGCGATGAGCATGGTCGCCATGCTGGAAACGAACTGGCTCTTGGTGATCGACGAGATCAACAGCCCGATCGCGAGCGCCACCAGCAGATAGAGCATCGACACGCCGACCAGGATCAAGACCGAGCCGCGGAAGGGAACCTGGAACAGGAATCTGGCGGCGAGGATGCACAGGCCGAGCCCGACCATCCCCAGCGCGAAGTAGGGAATTATTTTCGCCAGGAGGATTTCCCCGGCGCGGACGGGAGTCACGAACATCGCCTCCAGCGTCCCCCGTTCCCATTCGCGCGCCATCACGAGGGCGGTCAAGAGCGCGCCGATGAGGGTCATGATCAAGACGATGAGGCCGGGGACCAGGAAGTAGTGGCTGTCGTCCGCCTCGTTGAACCAGAGCCGGCTCTCGACCACGGCCGAACCCCCGGCCGCCGCGTGATACCCCTCGGCGGCGCGGCGCGCCGACCATTGCGCAATAGCGCCCTGGGCATAGCCTTCGATGATGCGGGCACGGTTGGCATCGGTTCCGTAGACGAGAACCTGCGCCTCTCCATCGTTCAGGCTCAGCCGCCGCGCGAAATCCGGGCGGATGCGGACGATGCCGTCGACCACCTGCTGCGCCACGAGTACCTTTGCGCGCGGCATCGAGGTCAGCAGCCGCGCCTCGAAATAGGGGGAGAGCGCGAAGCCGGCGGCCAACTCCGTTGTCGCCGGCGAGGCATCCTCCAGAACCAGCGCCACAGGGACATTCTTCACATCGAGCGACAGCGCGAAGCCGAAGAGCAGAATCAGCAGCAGCGGCATGAACACCCCGATCGCGATGCTGCTGGGATCGCGGAAGAGCTGGTAAGCCTCCTTGCGCACGAGTGCGGCGACACGGCGCAGCTTGGCCGATCCCTCGGCCGGGGGCGGTGGAAACGACCGACCCGGCACCGGACTCAAAGCCCACCTTGCGCCGGCTGAGAGGCGGCCGGCTTGCGGTTGCGAGCCTTCTCGACGATCGCGATGAAGGCGTCTTCCATGTTCGGCTCGCCCGCTTCCCTCGGCGGTGCGTGACCACGCACGGCCGCCGGCGTCCCTTCCGCCAGCACGCGGCCGGAATCGAGAATCGCGATGCGGTCGCAGTATTCGGCCTCTTCCATGAAATGCGTGGTGACGACCACGGTGACCCCGTGCTCGGCGAGGATCGTGATTCGCTGCCAGAACTCGCGCCGCGCCAGCGGATCGGCGCCGCTGGTCGGCTCGTCGAGAAAGAGGATTTCCGGCTCGTGAAGCAAGGCCGCCGCCATCGCCAAGCGTTGCTTGTAGCCGCCCGGCAATTGCCCGCTCTGAAGATGCATCAGCTCTCCGAGCTCGAATTGCTGAATCGCCCACTCGATGCGGCCGTGCTTGCGGCTGCCGCGCAGCCCATAAGCGCTGGCGAAGAAATCGAGGTTTTCCCTGACCGAGAGCTGCCCATAAAGCGAGAATTTTTGCGCGACATAGCCGATGTGCTGCCGGGCCGAGGCGCGTGCCCTGCGCAGATCGAGACCGGCCACCCGCAGCGTGCCTGCGGTGGCAGAAAGCAGGCCGCAGAGCATGCGAAACGTCGTCGTCTTGCCGGCGCCGTTCGGACCGAGCAGGCCGAAGATCTCGCCGCGATGGACATCGAAGCTGATACGGTCGACTGCGGTGAAGGCGCCGAACTTGCGCACCAGGTCGTGCACCTGGATGACCGTCTCAGCGGTGCCGCCTTCCGCGCGACGGGCGGGCGGCAGTGCTGTCGGCGTCTTCCGCTCCGCCCCCGTCTGTTGGCGCAACAGCACCATAAATCCGTCCTCAAAGCGCGCTTGCACCGGCACGACGGGAACGCCGGCCAATGGCGACCCCGTCTTGGCGGGCCCGCGTCCGAAGTCGGCTTCGGCGCGGACCAGGTGCACGCGGCCCGCTTCGGGTACCGCGTCGATGATAGTCGGGTCGCCCAATAGCCGCGACTGAAGGCTCCGCGCGGCCTCGCCTGGAAGAGGCTCGGCCTGGAAGGCAAGACCGGCGGCCAGGTTCGAAACCACGCTGGGCCGGCCGCCGGCCAGCACCTTCCCTTCGCGCAGCACGAAGACCTGATCGCAGCGCTCGGCCTCGTCGAGATAGGACGTGCTCAACAGAACGGTGATATCCTGGTCCCGGACGAGCCGCACGATGATTTCCCAGAGCTCGCGGCGCGACAGCGGGTCCACGCCCACGGTCGGCTCGTCCAGCAGCAAGAGTGCCGGCGAGCGAACCAACGTGCAAGCGAGTCCGAGCTTCTGCCTCATCCCGCCCGACAGTCGGCCGGCCAGACGGCGCGTGAAGGGCGCCAGTGCCGTCATCTCCAAAAGCTCGGGATAGCGCTTCGCCCGCTCCTCATCGGCAACGCCGTGCAGATCGGCGTAGAGGTCCAGATTTTCCTGCACGCTCAGATCTTCATAAAGGCCGAAGCGCTGGGGCATGTAGGCAATGCGGTCCTGGACCTGCTGCGGCTCGGCCGCCACGTCGATGCCCATGACCTTGAGCTCCCCTGCATCGAGGGGCATCAGGCCGGCGATGAGGCGGATGAGCGTGGTCTTGCCGGCGCCATCGGGCCCGACCAGGGCCGCAAGCGCACCGTGATGGACCTCAAGGGAGACGTCGTCGAGCGCCTTCACGACCTCGCCCGTCCCACGCCGGAATGCTTTCCGCAGGTCGCGGCCGAGCACAGCCGCACCATTTTCGCGCGCAGCACTCATGGTCGGCTGTCCTTGGCGGAGCCTGACGGAGGCACGGCACCCCGCTCGAGCGGCAAATACACCGTTGCCGGCATGCCGAGGCGCAGGTCGTCCGAGGCATCCTTTACGAAGACGCGGACCTCATAGACAAGGCTCGTCCTCAGCTCCTCGGTCTCAACCGTCTTCGGCGTGAATTCCGCAACGGGGGAGATAAAGCCGATCCATCCCGCGAAGCGTCGGTTGGGGAAGCTATCGACCGCGATGGAAGCCACCTCGCCCGGGTGAATTGTGCCCAGATCCGGCTCGGAGACATACGCCCGGACCCATTTTGGATCGATGACGGCCAGCGTGAACACGGGCTTCAGCGGGGAGGCCATCTCGCCTGGCTCCATGAGCCGCGAGCGCACAACCGAATCGACCGGAGCGACAAGCTCGGCGTCCGATAATTGCTGTTGCAGCAAGGCCAGGTGCGCCTGATTCGCCTGCAGCTGGGCTTCGGCCTGGGCAATATCCTCCCGGCGGGGACCGGCCACCTCGAGATCCAGCGCTTTCTGATCGGCGACCACCTTTGCATTGGCAACGTCGAGCGCGGCTCTCGCGTTATCGAGATCCTGCTGGCTTGCGGCGCGTCCGCCGGAAACCGTCGCCAGATTTCTCAGCCGCTCGTCTTGCCGGCGTGCGTTTACGGCGTCCGCCTTGGCGGCATCGAGAGTCGCGCGCGCCTCGGCAATCTCTTCGGGGCGACTGCCGTTATGAAGCTTCTCCACGACCGCCCGCTGAGCCGCCATTTGCGCTTCGGCTTCGGCGAATTGCGGCTGCAACCGTCGGGTGTCCAATCGGGCCAGCACCTGGCCCTTGCTCACACGGTCGCCTTCCTGAACCAGCACGGCGGCGATGCGCTCGCTGTCGTTGAACGGCAACTCGACCTGCCGCAAATCGACATTGCCGTAAATCACAAGCTCCTGAGTTCGGCTCGGGCGATGGGTGAGCCAATAGGCCAAGCCGGCCCCGATTCCGGCGATGAGCAGCGCCACGACGATGAGAACGATCCGGCGCTTCATGATCTCCTCCGGCCCCTGGCTCCTCGGACGCCCCCGAGGGCGGCTTTAATCTGCCCGCGAAGGTCGTCTTTCACAAGCCGCAGGCGAGCGCCCTCGAAATCCGGTCACCCCAACACGCGCGGTAGCGCTTCTCGCACAGCCCGGAAGAACACGATTCGACCGATGGGCGCAAACCTCATGTGATCTTCCGCTTCGCTTCCCCTTGCGTCGGGTGCCGGCGGGGCGCTATCGTCGACGACTCGAGTTCCCAGCACGTTGGTCGGGGTGATGGTCGCCGTGGCCCTGCTGCCTCCTGCCGCCACTCTCGGGTACATCCTCGGCACCGCTCGGCTTCGATTCGCGGCCGGCGCTGCCGCGCTCTTGGCCGTCAATATCGTCTGCGTTAACTTATCGGCTCAACTCGTCTTCCTGTTCAAGGGGATCAAGCCGCGGACGTGCACTGAGCGCCGTGCTGCGCAGCAGCCCACCGAGATCAGCTTAGCGATAGCTTGCACAAACGCTCAGGCAGGCTCGTCGTAGACTCCCAGAGCGGCCAAGCGCAAGAGGACCGGCTTTGCGAGGGCTGCGCGCCGGAGCTCGCGATGTCTTGCAATCTTGCAACCGACACCGCCGTGAAAGAGGAGATTCGAAATGAGGAACCCCAGCTCTCTGCCGGCATTGATCTTCGTCGTCATTCTCGGCATCGGCTTGGCCTTCGCCTATTCAACCTTTGCGCCTCCGGATTACGGCGCAAGCGCGTTGATTGCCGTCGTTGCCGCGTTCATTGCCTTCATTGTCGCCTACTCCGTCAAGGTTGCGGATCAGTGGGAACGGGTCGTGGTGCTGCGGCTCGGCCGCTTCCGCTCCCTCGAGGGCCCGGGCTTGTTCTTCATCATTCCGATCATCGAAACCGTCGCCTATTGGATCGATATCCGCGTGATCACGAGCTCGTTCAAGGCGGAAAAGACCCTTACCAAGGACACGGTGCCGGTGGATGTCGATGCCGTACTGTTCTGGAAGGTCGTCGACCCGAAGAAGGCCGCACTCGACGTTGCTGACTACGTCAGCGCCATCAGTTGGGCCTCGCAGACGGCACTTCGCGATGTCATCGGCAAGACCATGCTCTCCGACATGCTGGAAGGCCGGGAAAAGATCAGCAACGAGCTGCAGAGGATCATCGATGTGCGGACCGAGCCCTGGGGCATCAATTGCATTTCGGTGGAGGTCAAGGATGTGCTGATTCCTTCGGCCTTGGAGGACGCGATGTCGATGCAGGCGCAGGCGGAACGCGAACGCCAGGCGCGCGTCATCCTCGGCGACTCGGAGCGCCAGATCGCGGAGAAATTCGGCGAGGCGGCGAAGACCTACGCCGATAATCCGACCGCCTTTCATTTGCGCGCGATGAACATGCTTTACGAGGGATTGAAGAAAAGCAACGCCACCATCGTCATCGTGCCGAGCACGGCGGTCGAAACGATGCAGCTCGGGGGTCTGGCCGGGGTGACGGCGTTGAGCGCGACGTTGGGTCAAGAGCCGCCGCCGGGCGCAGCACCGGGTCCATGGTCCGGTTCCGCCCGCGTGAAACCGTAATCGGACCATCGCGTGCGGTCCTCAACCGGCCGCGCCCGGCGCGGTGGACCGAAGCGTCCCCTCAGGCGATACGCTGGCGAGCCGCCTCGCCGAATGCCCCGCGGCATTCGGCAAGACCGCTTCGTTTCCTCCCTTCAACTCACCGCCGCCTGCGGAGCGGTGCCCATGTAATGGAACTGATGCAGGATATCGCCATCGGCGTATTTCGGATCGTGCCGGATCTGGAACACGCTGGCCACCTTGTCGAGCATGTCGCCGTTGTCGTCGAAGACGCCCTCGCTCGCGTGAACGCCGTGTCCAATGAGTCTCACCGAAGCACCGGGGACCGACAGCCTTCCGGCATGACAGCGCCTCTGGCACGCTTCCGTGCCAACGAATGTGCCAAACTGTGCCAAAAAAGGTGCCCTCTGTGGAGGGGGGCATGATTATAAGTTATCGATTTGCTTGGAGCGGGTGAGGGGAATCGAACCCCCGTCTGGAGCTTGGGAAGTGGGTCAGAAGGCCTTTCCGATCAAGAGCTTAGGGCTCAGCTTCTTGAAATCCAAGCAATCTGAGTTACCGTTTGTTCCCTCGACTTACCGGTGTTTACTGCATCTCGTGTCCCAATTTGTCCCAAAGATTGGCATCCGTCATACGCCTATCGGGACAGTGACGGTGCCGTAGAACGGCACCGTGAGAACTGGTCTTAGCACATCGAGCGTCGGCGCTTCAGGCGCCTATCTGTCCGACCCGTCTCTCCTAATTGCCCGGCTCTTGACTCCTAATTGCCCGATGATCTAATGCTAATTGCCAAGAAATGGAGACCGACGTGTACAAGCGCTTTATCGAGTTGCGCGTGCGGGAGGCGCTTGCGGACACACCAGTGACGCTCATCGTCGGTCCCCGGCGCGCCGGCAAGACCACACTGGCGCGGAAGATGGGCGATGCGGGACGCACTTATCTGACGCTCGATGACCAGACGATCCTCGATGCAGCTCGGGCAGACCCCGTGGGCTTCATCCGCGGATTGGACCGCGCCATCATCGACGAGGTGCAACGCGTGCCTGATCTGCTGCTCGCGATCAAGAAGACGGTCGACGAGGATGGTCGGCCCGGACGATTTCTGCTGACCGGCTCCGCGAATGTGCTCACCTTGCCGAAAGTCGCGGACAGCCTCGCCGGCCGCATGGAGACCATTCGCATGCTGCCGCTGGCACGGGCCGAGGTCATCGGACGATCATCGACGTTCCTGGACAAGGTCTTCGCGGGCGAGGTGTCGCCGGGAAAGAATGTCATCGTCGGGGACGGACTGACTGAGCTTGCGCTCGTCGGCGGGTTTCCCGAAGCGATAAGCCGCAGCAGCGAACGGCGGCGGCAGGATTGGGCGCGATCCTACCTCGCCTCGGTACTGACGCGCGATCTACGCGACGTCGCTGAGATCGAGAAGTTGACCGAGCTGCCGAAATTCGTTCGCTTCCTGGCCGAGCATTCCGGCCAGCTCATGAACTATTCGGAATTCGGAAGCGCTATCAACATGAACTACAAAACGAGCCAGCGTTATGTCGGTCTTCTGGAGCAGGTGTTCCTCATTTCCGCGCTTCAGCCCTGGTACACGAATAGGATCAAGCGCATCATCAAGACGCCGAAGCTGCATTTCCTCGACTCCGGCCTGCTCGCCGCCAGTCGCGGCCTGACCTTCGCTCGGCTTAAGGAAAACCGTGCGGCATTTGGCACCCTGCTGGAGAGCTTCGTGTTCGCGGAGATCATGAAGCTAATCAGCTGGTCGGACCTGAGGCTCACGCCCTATCACTTCCGTGACCAGCAGATGCACGAGGTCGATATCGTGCTTGAACGGGACGATGGGATGATCATCGGGATCGAGGTTAAGGCAAGTGCGTCCGTAACGGTATCGGACTTCTCAGGCATCCGCAAGCTGGCGGAAGCCTGTGGGAAAAATTTCGCATTTGGCGTCGTGCTTTATGATGGCGAGACTGTTGTGCCGTTTGCACGAGGCTTGGCCGCGGCGCCGATTTCCTGCCTATGGAACTAGACCCCAGCCGCGAGCCGACAAGCAGCGGCGCCGCGGTGATCATCAGCCGTTTCCCATCGTCGATGAGGCGTCGCGTATGATAAGGTTGCGGCTCGATTCGGCGGGGTCGAGCTCGCATCACCATGGCAATCGATACCGACAAGATCGACGAGACGGTTCTCGCACTGCTCTATTTGACGCTCCACGATGGCGTGAGGGCTTGGAAATCCTTCGACTGGGAGAGCATGAACCGTCTTCACGACAAGGGCTTCATCTCGAACCCGGTCGGCAAGGCGAAATCCGTCGCGCTGACGGGCAAGGGCCTGCGAGAATCGGAGCGGCTGTTCAAGAAGCTGTTCGCTAAACGGTAGCCGCGGAGCGCATTGTCGGACGATTCGAGGCGAAAGGCCGTTCGGATGGCATTGCCAAAGCCCGTTTCCCAGACGAATTTGATCACCGCCGCCCGGCTGCGCCGTATGGCCAGCGCAACTTGGTTCGAGCGGGGCGAAGCGTATTTTGCTGACGGCATGTTCGGTCGATTCGCTGCGACGGCGAAGTGATCGCCGCAACCGTGACTGGAACACGCACGTATCGGGTCAAGCTGTGGCAAGACGGTCGCACGCTCGCCTGCTCCTGCTCCTGCCCGCTTGGCGACGAAGGGGCGTTCTGCAAACATTGCGTGGCCGTCGGGCTGGCGTGGCTCGCGAACTGCCGGGATGATGGTGGGAAAGCAGCCACGGCACCCGGCTCGGCCGCCACCCCGGACGATATCCGGTCATATATATCGGCTCTGGCTGCGAGCGATCTGGTAGAGCTGATCATGGCTCAAGCGAGCGAAGATGACAGCTTTCATCAGCGGCTGCTGTTGCGTGCGGCCGAAGCGAAGCAGGCAGGCGGGCAGCTCGATTCGACGGTGTGGCGGCAAGCGTTCGATGAAGCGGTCGAGAGCAGAGGATTCATTCCTTACGCCGAGGCCGGCGGCTATGTGAGCGGCATCGGAGAGGTCGTGGATTCGGTCGAGGCGTTGCTGGCGAAGGGCCACGCCGAGGCGGTGATCGGCCTCTCGGAATATGGCCTGGAGGCGATCGAAGAAGCGCTCGAGAATGTTGACGATTCGAACGGCGAGATGGGTAGCCTGCTCGACCGCCTCCAGGAGCTTCATATCGCCGCCTGCCGCCAAGCCGCTCCCGACCCCGAGGACCTGGCGCGCCGCCTGTTCGAATGGGAGTTGACGGGCGAGGGCTATGTTTTTCACGGCGCCGCCGCTTCCTATGCGGAGGTGCTGGGTGAGCGCGGGCTTACGCTCTATCGCCGGTTGGCGGAGGCCGAATGGAAGAAGCTACCGGCGTTGGCGCCGGGCGACGACGGCCCCGAGCGCTACGGGAAGCGTTATCGCATCAGGAGCATCATGGAGACGCTCGCCGGATTGTCGGGCGATCTGGAAGCATTGGTGGAGATCAAGAGCCGAGATCTGTCGTTGCCTCAAGGCTTCCTGGAGATCGCCATGCTCTATAAGGAAGCCGGCCATGCCGACCGCGCGTTGGATTGGTCGGAGCGTGGTTGGCGCGCCTTCGCTGACGGCCCGCGACCCGACGAGCGGCTGCGGGAATTTCTCGCCGACGCCTATCACGACCGAGATCGACATGACGAGGCGATGGCTTTGATATGGGAAGCCTTCGCGGGTCGTCCCGATTTTCAGTCCTACCGAAATCTGCGCGGGCATGCGACGCGCAGCGGCAATTGGCCTGTTTGGCGCGACAAGGCGCTGTCACATATTCGCGAACGGATATCCGCGACTATCCGCAAGCAACCAACAAGGCGACAGGATTTCATTGCCTGGGTGCCTTCCTGGAGCGACCGCTCAGCCCTGGTTGAGATATTTCTCTGGGAGCGGAACGCAAACGCCGCTTGGCGCGAAGCAAAGGAAGGAGGCTGCTCCCGCGAGCTTTGGCTGCGGCTGGCGAAGGGGCGCGAGAAGGCCCATCCTCTCGATGCTCTCGCCATCTATCGCGAGGATATTCCGAAGCTCCTCGAGCAGACCAACGACCGCGCCTATCGCGAGGCGATGGATTTGCTGCACAAGGTTCGCAGGCTTTTCACGGCGCTGGAGCAAGCGGAGGATTTTTCTCGCTACATGGCGGGGCTGCGTGCCGCCTATCGGCGCAAGCGTAACTTCATCAAGCTGCTGGACCAGGCGGGTTGGTGATCAACGAGCGCCGCACCCGGAGGCGAAAAGGTAAGCCATCGAATGCTTGGAGCGGGTGAGGGGAATCGAACCCCCGTCTGGAGCTTGGGAAGCTTCTGCTCTGCCATTGAGCTACACCCGCGTCCCGCAACGCCGCTCATTATAGTGATGACCCACCGGGCGGCAAGCGGGCCGCAGCGGCCGGCGCAGCCGTCGCCCGGCACAGCACCCGCCCCCGCTCACGGATCGATGAGCACACCCGGGTTGAGCAGCCCTTGCGGGTCGAGCGCCTGCTTCGCCGCCTTGAGCGCTGCGGCGAAGAGTGCGGGGCGCTCGCGGTCGTACCACGGGCGATGGCCGCGCCCGACGGCATGGTGGTGGGTGATGGTGCCCCCGGCCGCGATGAGGGCGTCGGAAGCGGCCGTCTTGATCGCCGTCCATTGCTCCAAGAGGGCCCCGTGCCGGCCGAGCGCGTGGAAGGTGAAATAAGGCGCGGGCCCGTCCGGATAGACGTGGGTGAAGCGGCAGGTGACCTGGCCCGCCCGCCCCGTCGCCGTGCGGATGGCCGCCTCGGTCGCCCCCTTCACCTTGTCATGGAACGCCTCGAAGCGCTCCCAGGTGATGGCGGTCTCGAAGGTATCGCCGATGATCGCGCGCTTGACCGTGCGCTCGCGCGCGTAGGGCATGCGGATGAAGGCATTGCGCCAGCGCCCCGCGGCACCTTCGCGGTGGGAATCCGCCTCGGCCGTGCCCTCGGGAGCGCCGCCATGGTCGGCGCAGCACTCGAGCGCCCTGCGCATCCAGGGCTCGAGCGGATGGTCGGCCGATTCGAAGGCCAGCACCATGATCGCCGCCGTGCCGTCCCCCGCACCCGTGTTGTAGGCCTCCTCGGGATCGAGAATGCGGCAGTTGGCGGGATAGAGGCCCGCTTGGGCTACCACCCTGAGCGCGCGCGCCGCGCTGAAGAAGTCCTTGAAGCGCACCGCACAACCCGCGCGGAAGCGCGGCCGCGCCTGGAGCCGCATCCAGGCTTCCGTGATGATGCCGAGGATGCCCTCCGAGCCGATGATGAGGCGATCGGGGCTCGGCCCCGCCCCCGAGCCGGGCAGCCGGCGGCTCTCGAGCACCCCTTGCGGCGTCACCACGCGCAGGCTCTCGACGAGCTCGTCGATATGCGTGTAGAGGGTGGCGAAATGGCCGCCCGAGCGCGTCGCGATCCAGCCGCCCAGCGTCGAGTACTCGAAGCTCTGCGGGAAGTGGCGCAGCGTCAGGCCGTGGGGCTTGAGTGCCGCCTCGAGCGCCGGACCGAAGGCCCCACCTTGAATACGCGCCGCGCGCGAGACCGGGTCGACCTCGAGCACGCGGCCCATCTCGCGCATGTCGAGGGTGACGCTCGCCTTGTAGCGCCGGCGATCGACGCGCGGCTCGATGCCGCCGACCACGCTCGAGCCGGCGCCGAAGGGGATCGCCGCCGCGCCCGAGCCACCCGCCCAATCGAGGACGGCCGCCACCTCCGCCTCGCTCCGCGGGTAGGCGACCACGTCGGGTGCGGCGCCGTAGTCGCCGCCCAGCGCGCGCACGTAATCCTCATAGGCCTTGCCGTAGGTATGCGCCGCGCGGTCGTAGCGCTCGCTCGAGCAGATGGGCTTGAGGGATGCGGGCGGCACCAGGCGCGGAGGAGCAAGGGCCAAGTCGGCAAGCTCCGGCGGCTCCACCTGCTCGAAGCTTTGCACGCCGAAGCGCGCGCGCGCGCGGTCGAGCACGAAGCCCTCCTCCTCGGGCGTCAAGCCCTCACCCTCGCGGCCCCAGCCGAAATGCTTGAGGCGGCCCTCGGTCATGGCTCTCCTCCTCTTGCGACGCTCCTTTGGCGCGTTCCGGGAAGAATAAGGAAAAGGACAGGGCGATGTCTCACAATTTCTCGCCTCGAGCGTCAATGGATGCGGCACCCCTCGGCGCTCCCCGTCCTCGCGGTGCGGCATCCGAGTTTATGGATACCGGAAAGGAGAGGCGAAATGATTCCCACCCCCGCGGCGGCGTATGAGAAGTGCCGCGGTGCGGCCGCTCCGGGCTCGCCTTTCGCGATGACGCGCAAAGAGAATGATTTGTGAAGTTGGGGTGCGGTGACCGGCCCGTGTCGGGAACGCCTGCGCGCAGCTTTACTCGTCCTTCGAGACGGGCCTTCGGCCCTCCTCAGGACGAGGAAAGCCGCTGGATGTGCAGGCCGCCTCACCCTGAGAGCTTGTGAGCCTTTGCTGTTTTGCATGCGTGGTGGAGTAGAGCGGATTAGCGGAAGATCAGGCGCTACTGGGGCCAAGGGCGACAGGAGTGATGTGAGCCGTGGCGATCGCCGAGCATCGGGTCTGCAATGATTTGTCATGCCGCGGCCTGCAGCAGGCGGTGACCGGAGAGGATGTTGTTGGCAAGCGCAAACCAGCGCAGCACCGTGGTCACTTTCGTCAATCCTCGCACCGTGAACTGATAGAGCCGCCATTGCCGGAAGCGGGCGTTGATGCACTCGCCCGGCGCCCTTCGCTTGTAGACGCTCTTGCCGTGCGGGCTCTTCATGCGGCGGCGCCAAGCGGCCACACCGGGACCATCGTCGCGGCGCGGGGCATAGGGATCGGTCTTGTGCTTGCTCTGCCCCGGCGGACCGTAGATCTTGACCCCCGCCGCCGCCGCCCATTCCGTATCGGCGTTCTTGTTGAAGCCGCCATCGACGAGATGGCGCTTGGGCTGACGCTTGTAACGCTGTTCGATCGCCTCGAGCATCGGTCGAATGAGGCCGCGATCCGAGCCCTTCGCTACCGCCATGGCCGCGACCGCGATCTGGCCGCTCGCGACCGTGCTGATCTGACAATTGTAGGCCGGCCGGAAGCCACCATCGGCCATCTTCATGACGCGTGCCTCCGGGTCGGTGGTCGAGGCGCGCGGCTGGCCCTGCTTGGCAACTTGCGCCTTGTTGGTCTTGGCGCGCCGCTTACGCTCAGCCTCGATCTCACCCAGCTTGTCGAGCGCGGCTTCGACCCGCGCCTGGCGCTCCTTGGCCGCCCGCTCCCGTGCCGCTGCGATGCGCCGGTTGCTGGCGTCCGGGTCGTCGTCGCTCTCACGCTTCAGCCGCTCGACCAGGCGCTTGGCCTTGGCCAGCTCCTTGTGCAGCTTCTTCTTGCGGTGGAACGAGCTCGCGCCGGCGCTGGCGCGCACCCGCACCCCATCCTGCACCACCTCGTCGAGATCGATCACCCCTGCCGCCGACAGCGTCGCCACGTTCTCCGTCAGCAGCTTGTCGAGCAGCTCCGCGTGACCGGTGCGGAAATCTGCCAAGCCGTGATAGTTGACGCTCACACCGCCGCACAGCCAGCGATAGGCATCGTGGCTCTCGCACAGGCGCGCCAGGGCCCGGGCGCTTCCCACCCCTTCGCTCGTCGCGTAGAGCCACAGCGCCAGCAGCAGCTGCGGGCTCGCCGGCGCCTGCCCCGGCCTGTCTTCGCGCGCCTTGATCGCGTCTTCCAGCGCGCTCAAATCCAGCTTCTCCACATAGGCCCAGATCACCCGTGCCGGATGCTCCGCCCCGATCAGGCTGTCGATATCCACCGCCCGCAACTCGATCTGATCCCGCACCGGTTCGCGCAACCGCACCTTGCACATCCCCCGGCTCCGCGGCTCCAGCGATCCCACCAAATCCTTAAACAGCTCATCACCCGCCATCGCAGCCCCCTTCATCTCAAGCCCTGCTGCGACGGAATCACGATGCCCTTGGCTACGCAACTCAAATCCTTCAACATCCTCAAAGATTCACAAGCTCTGAGGAGCGAGCGCAGCGAGCGTCTCGAAGGACCCACCGCACCCGGTCCGAGGCGCCCC
>Ga0074044_10002014_pt1 | contig 17928 bp, 11 predicted proteins | sample BogForMeECP23OM1_FD_94443 | JGI IMG/M metagenome (GOLD analysis project Ga0074044, IMG submission 94443) | Bog forest soil microbial communities from Calvert Island, British Columbia, Canada - Bog Forest MetaG ECP23OM1 | ecosystem: Environmental > Terrestrial > Soil > Wetlands ...
GAAGCGCTGCACGACGCGATGCAGGCTCTTTTTGCCACCGGCCGGTTTTCCGATATCCAGGCCGAAGCCAACCGCACCGAGACCACCGGTGTCAGGCTGCGCTTTATAACGGTTGCCAATTTCTTCGTGGGCATGGTGGCGATCGAAGGCGTTTCCACCAATCCATCCGCGAACCAACTGGCAAGCGCTACCCGCTTGCAGCTCGGCGAACTCTACTCTCGGGAGAAAGTCGACCGCGCCCTGGAGGGCATCCAGCGAGTGATGGAAGAGAATGGATTCCACCGGTCGAAAGTCACGTTCTCTGAAAAGCACGACGAGCAGCAGCGCCAGGTCAACATGACCTTCCATGTCGTGCTCGGGGCGCGTGCCATAGTTGGAGAGGTAACGGTGGAAGGCGACGCCGGCTATTCCCTAGCAGAGATCACGGAAATCGCCAAGCTGCATTCCGGCGACCCAGTTGCTTCCAGCCGTATTACCCGCGCTCTGCAACGAATTCGCGCTCGCTATCAAAAGCAAGACCGTCTGCTCGCACAGGTCGAGGTGGCCAGCCGCACCTATCGTCCCGAACACAACACGGTGGACTACGTGTTCAAAGTGGACCGCGGCCCGGTGGTCGAGATCGTGGCGGAAAATTTTAAACTCAGCCAGCGCGTGCTGCACCGGCTGGTGCCCATCTATGAAGAAGGCGCGGTCGACGATGATCTGCTCAACGAAGGCCGGCGGAATATCCAGAACCATTTGCAGACTCTGGGCTACTTCGAGGCTACCGTCAGCGTCAGCCAGCACACCGCGCCCGAGGGCAAGAATGTGCAGGTGGTGTATGCCGTCAATCCCGGGGAACGCCACAAACTCACGGCCATTCGCATTTTCGGCAATCGATTTTTTTCCGACGACCTGATTCGCTCCCACATGCAGGACCAAGCTGCCGGACGCCTGTTCAGTCATGGGCGCTACAACGAAGCGCTGCTCGAAGAGGATGTGCAGCGTATCAAGAGCCTTTATCGTGCAAGTGGATACCGGCAAGCCGAGGTCAGCAGCAAACTGGTTACCGGGTACCAGGGGGATGCGTCGCAGCTGGCCATCGAGATTGTCGTCAAAGAAGGCCCGCAGACGCGCGTGGCGTGGGTCCGCATCGAGGGCAGTTACACGCTGCCGCAGGAACAGCTACCGGAAATTTCCACCGAGGAAGGACAGGGCTTTGATGAATCGAGCCTGGCGGATGACCGCGACCGGATTCTGGGTAAGTATTTCGACAACGGTTTTCCCAATGCGACCGTCGACGTCGCGTATATTTCCGCTCCGTCACCTGACAACTTTCCGCGCGTCGGTGTGACCTTTTCGATTCACGAAGGCGAGCAATTTTTTGTCAATCAACTTTTTGTCGACGGGCTGCATCACACTCGCGTTGGAGTCGCTCGCCGGGAAGTGCGCGTGCAGCCGGGAGCGCCTCTGAGCCAGCAGGACATGCTGGAAAGTCAGCGCCGGCTCTATGACCTCGGCCTTTTCAAGCAAGTGGATACAGCCATCCAGAATCCCGACGGCACCGAGTCGCGCAAGAACGTGCTGGTCACCACCAGAGAAGCTGATCGCTACACCTTTGATTACGGCGTCGGTTTCGAATTCCAGACCGGACAACCTTCATATGGGGTTAACCAGCCGCTGGGAGCGACAGGTGTCAGCCCCATGGTCTCTCTCGGAGTCAGCCGCATCAACGTGGACGGCCGCCATCAGACCATCACCATGAAGGGCGACCTCGGCCGCCTGCAGCAGAGAGCGCTTATCAGTTACGACATCCCTAAGCTGCTCAACCTGGACAAGCTTCGCTTCACCGCCACTGCGCTTTACGACAACACTGTCGACGTCTCGACCTTTACCTCGAAACGTTCGGAGGGCACTTTGCAAGTCTTGCAAGTGTTCTACAAAAGACAAGACCGCGAACTGACGACCTTCGCCTACCGTTTCAGTTATCGCCGCGTGGAGGCCAGCAATATTCAGGTCACCAGCAACCTCATTCCGCTTCTGTCACAGCCAACCAAGGTAGGAACGCCCAATTTTGTCTTCACTCGCAACCGGCGCAATAACGATTTGGAAAGCACGCGCGGCAGCTACACCACCGTCGAGGGCGGCGTCGCCGCCAGCTATTTTGGTTCGGAGGCCAACTTCAGCCGTTTCTTGGCTAAGAACTCCACCTATCACACGTTTTTTCGAAATCGCAGCACCGGCCAAGGATTCGTCTTTGCTCGCTCCACCACCGCCGGGATCGAAAACCCTTTCGGAAGCACGGTCGTGCTGGATCCAGCGCAAACCGTGCCGCCCGGCCAAACCCTGATTCCGCTGCCGGAGCGTTTCTACAGCGGCGGGGGCAACTCTAATCGCGGGTTTGGGTTAAATCAGGCAGGACCACGCGACCCGTTCACCGGATTTCCCGTCGGCGGCAGCGCCGTCTTCCTCAACAGTCTGGAGATGCGTTTTCCAAACGTCATGGTGCCTTATCTGAATGACAACATCGGCTTTACGATTTTTCACGATATGGGCAATGTGTTCGCGCGGCCCCAGGAGATGCTCCCCAGCCTGGGACGCTTTCACCAGCCCAACGAGGATTTCTGTTTCCAGGCGGTCACGCACCTGAACTGCAATTACAACTATGCTTCGCACACAATTGGCCTGGGAGTGCGCTATCAGACGCCCATCGGACCATTGCGCTTCGACTTCGGATACAATCTAAATCCGCCCTACTTTCCCAGCTACACGAACATCACAACCAATCCGATGACTGGGCAGCAGAGCGGACAGTTTGGTTACCAACGAGCCGGGCATTTCAACTTTTCGTTCAGCGTGGGGCAGTCTTTCTGATGAATGAATGGTCAACCTGAAATGATCAAACTCGGAAAACCCGCGATTGCGCTGGCGGTGCACATCACGATGTGCATAACGGTGTGCATGGCGTTGACCGCCTCATCGATGGGCAGTCAGATCGTCGATCGCGTAGTCACCACGGTCAACGGCCACGTGGTCTTGCAGAGCGACTGGGAGCAGGAAGTGGCTTTCGAAGCTCTGTCCAATGGCCGCGATCCGGAGTCGTTTACTTCCGAGGAGCGCAATGCAGCCCTCGATCGCCTGGTCGATCAGGAACTGCTGCGGGAACAGGTTCGGCCGTCTCAGCCGGCGCCCGCCGAGCAGGTCGCTGCCCGGGTTGCCGAAGTGCGGACTGAAGTTGGCAAAGTTTATCCCGATTGCGCCACCGAAGCAGGCTGGCACGCCACCCTGCAACGGTATGGGCTGACCCAAAGCGCGCTCGAGAAGCGTCTGGGCGAAGAGATCCAGGTCATGAAGCTGGTGGAAGATCGGCTCCGCCCCGCCATCCAGATTGATCAGCGGGCGGTCGAGACTTACTACCACGATCAGCTGCTGCCGGAACTGAAGCGGGCCGGTGGGAGTACAACCCCGTTGAACGAAGTCTTCGGCCGAATCAAGAATCTGCTGACCGAGAAAAAAATGAACGAACTGCTCTCGGGATGGCTGGCTAGTCTGCGCTCGGAGAGCCATGTGCTGACTCATACATCCAAGGCTGGAGAGCAGAACCGGTGACCGAGCCGCCGCCTGAACCTGTTCCGTCGACCGAGCAATCCGCCGAGCCTGTTCCTCCTGAGCGTCGGCGCATCCTGTGGAAGCTCTTTCTGTCCTTCTGCGTCTTCACCCTGATCGCGTTTGGGCTGCTAGCCTGGTACGTCACCACGGATTCCTTTCAGCAGATAGTCCGCCGCCGCGTGATTGCGTCGGCGGAGAAACTCACGGGCGGCCGCGTCGAACTCGGGGAACTGCACACCACCCCCTTCCGCCTGCGCATCGACGCTCGCAACTTGACCATCCACGGTCACGAGGCGCCGGATCAGGCGCCATTCTTGCATGTCGACCGCCTGCAGGCGGAATTGAAGATCATTTCACTCCTCAGCACCACGGTCGGATTGCATTCCCTGGTGCTCGAGCATCCCGTCGTGCACATCATCGCTTACCCCGACGGCACCACCAACGCTCCCGTGCCCCAGGCCAGCCTTTCCTCCAATCAGGGTCCGGTGGAGCAGCTCATCTCGCTGTCGGTTTCGCACATTGCAGTGCAGCAGGGTGAGCTGCTATGGGAAGACAAGAAAGTGCCCTTCGACTTTGCCGCGCGCGATCTGGAGCTGCTTTTGAACTACCCGTTGCTGCGGCGGCGATATGAAGCTCATGTAGTCGCGGGCAGCGTCACCACCAGGGTTGCGCCGTATCCCTCGTTTGTGTGGCGGGCGGACGCTGCGCTGGTTCTGGCCCGCGGACGGGCTGACATCAGCAGTTTGACGCTGACATCCGGAAAATCTGAAGTTCATTTCGCCGGCAGCCTGCAGGACTTTCACAACCCCAAGGTAAGCGCTGATTATCACGGCCTCGCGGATCTCGGCGAACTCTCGCCGCTGCTACGGCAGCTGAAGATTCGCAAAGGTACCGCGCAATTCGAGGGCAAAGTTTCCTGGAGCCTGCAGGATTTCTCCACGCAGGGAGCCGTGCAGGCGAAAGACATTGAATGGTCGAACGAAAAACTGTCGATACGGAATGGCCGGTTCAACGCTGGGTTCTCCGTGACCCCGGTACGCTTCCACCTTTCCTCAATCAGGGCGAGCCTGTTCGGCGGAAACGTGACGGGGGATGCCGATGTGACCAACTGGCAAAGTTCGCTCCAAAGTTCGATCCCAAGTTCGCTGGAACCGGCGTCGACCACTAAGCGGCGCCGTGTAATTGGGCGAGTCCCACCCGGAAGTCTTCAGCGTGGCTCGGTGCGTCTGCAATTGGCGGGCTTCCCGCTGCTCCCGGCGCTGGAATTTCTGAGCTCAAGCGACCTACCCCTGGATCGCCTCAACCTTTCCGGCAGTACGAGCGGCAATGTAGAGATGCTTTGGGTGGGCTCAGTCCGCGACGCCGAGACTCGTCTCAGCCTCAGCATTGAGCCAGCGCTAAAGCAGACGCCGGAAGAGATCCCCGTCCGCGGCCAGATGAATGGTATCTATCGCGCATCCAACGACGAATTGGACGTCAACCAACTGCACCTGACAACGCCGGGCTCTGAAATCACTGCGACGGGCAATCTCTCCGCCACGTCGGCGCTGCGATTCTCGGCCACCAGCCACAACCTGAGGGAGTGGACGCCGCTGCTCGAAGCGACCTACGGAGCCCGGAATTTGCCCTTTGCCATTCACGGCTGGGCGAGCCTTGGCGGTTACGCCAGCGGAGGACTCTCGGCGCTTTCCGTGAACGGAAATCTCGAAGTCTATGACTTCGACACGATCCTGCCGGCGTCCGACCGAGTCTCCTCTCGGGTGATTCACTGGGACGCTCTCTCCACCGCTGTTCAGTTCTCCAGCAACCACTTTGGCGCGCACAACGGTTCCATCATCCATGGCCACACCACGGCGCACTTCGATGCCAGTACCGCACTGGCGGCGTGGGAGCTGCCGGAGAACGCTCCTTTTACCCTGCACCTGGACTTTCGCAACGCCGACGTGGCGGAACTTTTTCACATGGCCGGACTTTCCCAGCCATTCGCTGGCACCATCGATGTGTCCGCCACGGTCTCGGGTACGCGCGCCGATCCCCATGGGGATGGACATCTCGAACTGCACAACGGAATGGCCTACGGAGTGGGCGTTCCTTCACTGCGGAGCGATTTCCGCCTCGGCAATGGCGAACTTCAGTTCAATAACATCGAAGCCAGTGTCTACGATGCTCCGTTTTCAGGAAGCGCCGCCATTAGCACCTCGATCCTCGATTTGCCGAAGAACGGGTCATCCAACAACGAGTTTCGCCTGAATCTTTCCGGACATAACCTCGATCTCGCACATTTGCCACGCTTCCAGAGCAGTCGGTTCATTGCGGATGGCATCGCCGATTTTACGGTGCGAGCCAACGGCACCGCTGAGCAGCCTTCGATTGAGGCGCACGTCCATCTCAAGGACCTCGCCCTGGACAAGGAACGAGTCGGAGATTTCTACGTTGATGCTGTCACCCACGGACGGCGACTCGATCTCAGCGCCCACTCCGACTTTGACGTTGATCGAGATAAAGATAAAAAAGATAGAGCGGATTTGACCATTTCGGGCAGTGTCGGATTGGATTACGATTTTCCTGCCGATCTGAACCTGTCCTTCCACCATCTGGATGCCGATTCGCTGCTGCGCATTTACTTGCCGGGAAACATCACGGGACACTCCTCTCTGGGCGGTACGCTCCAGGTTCGCGGTCCCCTGCGCACCCCACGCGATTTGAAGGTGATCGCGGAACTCGATTCTTTCAGCGCCGAGATCGCACACATATCTATACAGAACGCCGATCCCATTCGCCTTGAGATCGCGGATCAAGTCCTGCGGGTCGAAAACCTTCACCTGGCCGGAAGTGGAACCGATTTTAGCGCGCACGGCCAGGCGCATTTGACCGGTGCGCAAGAGCTCGACCTCCGTCTGGAAGGCTCGGTCAATATGGCGCTGTGGCAGTCCCTCAACCCCAAAATCCTGGCGCGTGGCACTTTGGGCGTGAACCTCGACGCCGGCGGCACGCTCTCGCAGCCTGTACTGCAAGGGCGTCTGGAAGTAAAGAATACCTTCGTCAGCCACAACGACTTTCCCAGCGGCCTGAGCGACCTGAACGGCGTCTTGTTGTTCGATCGCAATCGCATCCAGATCGAGCATCTCAGCGGCACCACCGGCGGCGGCACGGTGGCGTTGACGGGGTCCGCGACCTACCAGAGTGGCGGGTTTCTTCTCGACTTCGGTGCGACCGCGCAGGGAGTTCGCCTGCGTTATCCTCCGGGGGTAAGTTCCACCGCAAACGCGGGTCTCCGGCTGACCGGCAGCACGAATTCGGCTGTGCTGAGCGGCGATGTGGTTGTCACCAAACTGGCCGTCACTCCCGGATTTGACTTCAGCGCCTATATCGAGAAGACCAAGCAGGGGACGGTCCTGACGCAGAGCGATAGTCTGCAGAGCCGCCTCAAGCTTGACGTTCACGTGACCACCACTCCCGAACTGCAGATGCAAACCGCCGTGGCCAGGCTCTCTGGCAACGCCGACCTCAGGCTGCGGGGTACTGCCGAGCGTCCGGTCGTCCTGGGAAGGGTCGAAGTGCTGGAAGGACAAATTTCTTTCAATGGAAACACGTACAACCTCGAGCGTGGCGATGTCAGCTTCGCGAACCCGGCCAAGACTCAGCCCATCATCGACCTGCAGGCGACCACGCGAGTGCGCGATTACGACATCACCGTACAATTCCGCGGTGACGCCAGCGTCAGCAACGGCATGAAAGTCACATGGCAATCCGAGCCGCAGCTTCCCGAAGCCGACGTCATCGCCCTGTTGGCTCTGGGCCGCACGCAGGAGGAGTCGGCGGCCGCGGGGTCAAGCGGATCCTTTGGATTTGGCGGCGACGCCTCGAATCTGCTGATCAATCAAGCCCTGAACAGTACCGTCAACAGCCGCTTGCAGCGCCTGTTCGGAGTGAGCCGCGTCAAGATCGATCCTCAGGGCTTGGCCGGTGAAACCAACGTGGTGCGAGGTCCCCAGGTCACCGTCGAGCAGCAAGTGGCGAACAACCTCACGCTGACCTATAGCACCAACGTCTCCGTTTCCAACCAGCAGATTATCCAGTTGGAGTACAACATTACCCGGAACATTTCCATCGTGGCGCTGCGCGACTGGAACGGAGTGGTCAGTTTCCGCTTCAAGATACGGCGCCGGAGAAAGTGACCACGGGCAGCTTCCAAAGCTTCAAAGCACTGCCTCCTGAAGACCTGGAAATTTGGCTTTCTTCTTATCTTCACTCTTATTTTCACTCCAGTTGACTCACTCCCATAAATATGGGAACATACTTCCCATGAAGACTACCTTGGAAATTCCCGACGCTATCTTTCGTCGCGCCAAGACAGCGGCGGCCCAGCGCGGAATTCCTTTTCGTGCGCTGGTTTCGGAGGCGCTGGCGGACAAACTACGGGCCCAAAACAACGGAGACAGTAGGCCCTGGATGAAGACGTTTGGGACACTCCGTCATCTGCACAAGGAAACGGCGAGGATCAATCGGATTATTGAACAAGAGTTCGACCAGATCGAGACCGAGGATCGAGATTGAGGTCAACCGTGATGCTGGACACCAACGGGCTCTCCGCGGTCGCCGACGGCGATGCGGCACTCGAGCCGATCCTGCGCAAAGCGGCTGAGCTCGCCGTTCCTGTAATCGTGTTGGGAGAATACCGATATGGAATTCGACAATCGCGTGACCGGCAGCGCTACGAACAATGGCTGACCCAATCGCTTCCCAGTTACCGGGTGCTCGAGGTGGATGAAGCGACTGCCATCTCCTACGCGGCGGTCCGATCCGAACTCAAGAGAGCCGGAACTCCAATTCCTTCGAACGATGCTTGGATTGCGGCGCTTTGCCGGCAGCACGCTTTCTCTCTTTTAAGCCGGGACCGCCACTTCGATCTTGTTCGCGGAATCGAGCGAATCGATTGGTAAATGACCGCGAAACTGGCCAAACAGGAAACGGTGGAAATCAGGCTGACCTACTACCGCTAACTTCCGCCTTGACATAAGTCTCCAAACCAGCAACTCTATTTGTTTTTCACTCCACGCCCGGAGAAGCAACGACCAACGGGTAAGGGAAGCCAATTTGCGAGTGCGGGTCTTTTATCACGACAAATGTTTCGACGGGGCTTCGTCGGCCGCCCTGTTCTCCCGTTTCTACCGGGAACGAATCCGCAGTGACGTGGACTTCGTCTACTCCGGACTGCTGCATCGCGCGGGCGCCCTTTTCGACGAGCATCAGTTCGACGGCGACGAGAATGTGATCGTCGATTTCAAGTATTCCAGTTCGCCCAAAATTACCTGGTGGTTCGATCACCACGAAAGCGCCTTTCTTTCCACCGCTGACGCGGCCCACTTCGAGCAGGATCAGAGCAACCGCAAGTTCTACGACCCGGCCTTCAAGTCTTGCACGAGTTTTATCGCCATGGTGGCGGAAGAACGCTTCGGCTTCGATCCACGCCCGGTGTCGGAGCTGGTCCACTGGACCGACATCGTCGACGGCGCCATGTATGAAAACGCCAAATCGGCGGTGGAAATGCAAGCTCCGGCCATGAAACTCACCATGGCCATTGAAGCCTCCAGCGATCGCGATTTCGTCAAGACCATGATTCCGCTGCTCGCCTACCGTCCTCTAGCCAGTATTCTTGAGGAGCCGTTTGTCGCCGCCGTTCTGCCGCCACTGCTCGAACGTCACCAGCGCTCCGTCGAGATTCTCCGGAAGCGCACGGTCGAAAAGGACGGCACGATTTTTTTCGACATCACCGATCTCGACCAGGAGGGCTACAACAAATTCATCCCGTATTATTTGCATCCCGATTCGATTTACAGCGTCGGCTTGAGCAAGAGTTCGTTCCGGGTGAAGGTTTCGGTTGGATCAAATCCCTGGTCAAAACGCGAGCCCACCGTCAATCTAGCCCGGGTATGCGAGCGCTACGGCGGCGGAGGCCACGCCCGCGTAGGCGCGATCTCATTCGAGGTCACGCAGAGTGAGGCCGCCCATAAAGCCGCTTTGGAGATCGTCGAGGAGTTGCGCGCCAGCGTCCGGCAGCAGACTTGAGAATCAGGAAGCTCGATCCCGGAATCAATTTTCACCCAATGAACCCCATAATCCCGCAACTCAGAATCGACGATGCGGAACACATCAAAGGCGTGCGCACTGTCGCCACCGTTGAGTTTGCGAAAGGGTTCGTGGTCGTTCTCGCCGGGCTCGGTATCTTCTCCATGCGTCACAAAGACATCTGGGGAGTGGCCGAGAGCTTCCTGGAGTTTGTCCACGCGAACCCCCATCACCACTTCGCGGGCGTCTTTATCGACCTGGTGTACCGGATCAGTGACGTTCGGCTGTGGAAGATCGTCGTGGTGGCGGTCGTCTACGCGATCCTCCGCTTCGTCGAGGCCTATGGGTTGTGGTACATCCGCGCCTGGGCGGAGTGGATGACGATTCTCTCGGGCTCCATTTACATCCCGTTCGAGATAGCCGATCTGTTGCGCCGCCCCGACTGGATTCGCCTTCTGATCATCGCCATCAACGTCGGGATCGTCCTCTACATCCTGATGCTGCGTTTGGAAGCAGCCAAGAAGTGCCGCGCAGAACGGGTGGGAACGTAGCCACCGGGACTAGATCCACCACTTACTTATTCGTTCAGCGAGCAACTGCAATCCGCCGCCGGAACGTGCGCTTTCAGGAAGTCAGCCACTCGTTTGTAAGCATCAATCTGGTTTTCGACTTTCGCGAAGCCGTGGCCTTCGTTCTCGTAGACTTTGTATTCAACCACGCCGCCGCGCTTCTTGACCGAATCTACCACCTGCTGCGCCTCTTCTTTGGGGCAGCGCGGATCGTTTCCGCCTGCCAGCAAATAGAGCGGCGCCTTGATTTGGTCCACAAAGTTGATGGGCGAACGATCTTCGTACAGCGCCTTGTTCTTCTCGAGATCGCCCATAGTGGCCAGATCGCTCTGCTGCAGCACCGGATCTTCGTGTTGGATCTCGGTAAACCAGTTTACGAACGGCACAATGGGAACGCCCGCTGCCCACACTTCCGGAGCCTTGGTGACGCCCATCATGGTTAAGTAGCCTCCGTAGCTGCCGCCCATCAGAATAAGTTTTTTCGGATCGACGTAGCCAGTCTGTTTGATCCAGTCGGCAGCCGCGACCACATCCTGCAAATCGCCGCCGCCCATATCGAAGAGATTCGCCTGCTGAAATTCTTTTCCGTAGCCGGTCGATCCGCGATAGTTGGGGGCAATCACGATGTAACCCTGATTGGCCATGTATTGAACGAAGCGATTAAAGGTGTTCATCGTCTGTGCCGTAGGACCACCGTGAACGAAGACGATCGCGGGATGTTCAGGGTTATGCGGCAGGTTGTAGGGCACATAGACGAATGCGGAAATAGTCCACTTACCGTCCTTGCTCGGATAGTGAACAAGATGAGGTTCGACCATGTCCTCAGCTCGCACGCCGCCCACCAACGAATGTGTAAGCTGGTGCGGCTCGCCGTCAGCCAGATTGTAGACCCACAAATCGCCGGGAGCAGTCGGTCCCGTATGGTTGTAAAGCAGACGCGAGCCGTCGCGGGTGAAGGGTGAGGTTCTGCCCGCAGTATGATTCACACCTTTGGACAAGGGAAGGGCGCGCGCTTTTGAGGATGCCACGTCATACAGGTAAATGTCGCTGTTGCCATCCACGTTCGCGGTGTAGGTCAGCAACTTGCCGTCGGGAGAGAAGCCTCCACCAGAACTTTCCCACTTTTCCCGCGTGAGCCAACGGATTCTCTTGCTTGCGATGTCAAGCAAGCCAACGTTGTCGTAGCCGTCACCGGCATTGGAAGTGATCAGAACGTGTTTGCCATCGGGCGAAACATCATTCGCCAAGTGAGTGCGTTCGCCATCATGCGGCGTAAGCAGCGTGCTCTGGCCGGTTGCGACATCGGCGACGAAGATATTCGAGTCTGTCCCTTTCGCCTGTTCCTGCGTGTAGACAATGAACGCACCATCCGCCGACCAGATGGGCGCAACGTTCATGCGATCTTTGGCGGTTCCGGTGGTCAGGTGTTTCACGTCGCGCATGACCGTGTCGTAAACGTCAATTTCGAAAACAGACGACGTCTTCGGCTTGACGATGTAGGCGAGATAGCGCCCGTCGTGCGACCAGGCCGGACTTTCCTCGGCGATCTCGCGCGTGTTCGTGAGGTTCACAACCTGTCCGGTTTTCGGCGACACTAGAAAAATATCCCATTGCTCATCGCCGTCGTAATCGGACGTGTAGGCAATCCACTTGCCGTCGGGCGACCAGGTTGGGCTGGTCTGGCGCTCGGTGCTCACCGTGAGTTGCATTGGCCATCCACCTTCGGAGGGCACGACCCAAATGTTGTTGCGACCGCTCAGGTTGCTGACGAAGGCGACCGTCTTCCCGTCCGGCGACCAGGTCGAACCGCCCACCTGGCGCGTCATGTAGAGCTTCTCGATGGAAAGATTCTTCTCCACGCGGGCATCGGGCTTGGAACTGATTTGCTTGGGGTCAGTGATCGCCTCAGGAGCGGTCAGCGTCTGGGAATTGGAGACAGTACTCATCGTCATCAGCATTGATATCAGTACGACCATAACAAACCGGCAAGAACACAAACAGAAATAAACCGCGCGCATGGGGCCTCTTGTCTTTTGTTTTTATGGACTTTTCAGAAAAGTGTAGCAGCCCCACAGAACTTTGCATTTGCCTTCGTCGAAATAGGGTCTTGAACATGTTTCAGCTCTGTGATGTCATCGGAACATTTGAAACGTAATGTTTGGGGGCGGACAATGAGCGAAGGAAAAAATCTGATCACGGGTGGAAGAACGCCTACGCGACGGCAAATGATTTCTGGCGTGGCTACGATGTTTGGCGCTCTGGGCGCGAGCTCGACCGCTTGGGGAATGGGGCAGCAGGGCGCGAAGGAAGCGCCGAGCGCAGGAGCCGAGAAGACGCGCACTTCTCTGCATCAGGAAATCGATTTCAAGGTGGGCCCGCAGCGGATCTACGAGGCGCTGCTGGATGCCAGGCAATTCAGCGTGTTTTCCGGCGCGCCAGCCGAGATCGATCGCGTCGCGGGCGGTGCGTTTTCCATGTTTGGCGGGATCATCGTCGGACGCAACATCGAGCTGGTCCCAAACCAGCGAATCGTGCAGGCCTGGCGCCCCAAGTATTGGGCCGCTGGCGTCTATTCATTGGTGAAGTTCGAACTCAAGGATCAGGGCTCTCAGACTGAAGTCGTTCTCGATCATACGGGATTTCCGGAAGGCCTTTTTGCGTCCCTCGACTCGGGATGGTACGAAAGATATTGGGAGCCGCTGAAGAAATTCTTCGCGTAGGAGTCGGGGGGATGCGGTTCGCCGATTCTATCTATTCAACCGTGACGCTGAAATCCCGTCCTTCCCACCGCCCGCTATTCTTCCAGTAGAACGTGAAAACGATCTGTCGCCCGGCGGCGAGAGTTTCCGTCGGCAGATCGAGGTGCTGAAGATTCCATCCGCAGTCGCTGGAGTCGCTGTCCTGACTGCTTTGCCAGTTATCGAAGCTCCAGTGCACCATGGCTGGTTCCAGCAACAGAAGACGCAGCTTCTTTCCACACGGCATGGTGCGCGGCTTATTGTTAAAGCGCCAGTTGAAGTATTGCGCGGATACTTTCCTTTCTAAATAGCGTTCCACGGTTTGCGGAGGCTGATCGAAAATCTTGCCGTCGACCAGTGACCTCCGCAACTTGATGTATTCAGCGTGAGCCCACACCAGCGGGCAGGCCGACCCCGAGGCTTTTCCGGTGAACAGTTCGCGCTCCGGGATGTCGTTCGCGTCCCAGACTTGCTCGGGAATCAGGCGGGTCTCTCCCGTCGAACTTTCCATCACGCCCAACAAGGCTTCGGCGGAAGAGGCGTGCCCAGCGGCCAGTTCGTAGTGAGCCCGCTCGCCCGCCAGCAACGGCCAGGGGCGGCCGATCCCAGTGCCGTCGAATGGAGATCCATCCGCGTGCTCTCCGTAGCCGTCGCCGTTGTAGCGGTACCAGGCCGGACCTTGGGGAAGTTTTGCGCGCAGCAGTTCATCGACGACCTTGATCGTGTTGACTATTCGCGGATCGTCGGGCGCGCGCAGGCCGAAGCGCACCAGAGCCAGCGCGTCGGGGCTGACGATCTCCACCGCCCTCGCGTCTGGACTGGCACCGCGATTCTTGATGGGAACGAATCCCAGCAGCGGCGAAGCGGCTCCGTCGCCGTCGTCAGGCGTGACGCGGACGTAGTAGCCTTCCACTCCAATCTGCCGCGCGAGATCGCTGTTCACGGCGTATGTCCAACGTTCTATGTTGTCGTTCCAGGTGTCAGCCATCTGGCATAGAAATTCGGCGGGCTGAGTCTGGCCCATCGACTGCGCGAGATCGGCGGCGGCCAGCAGAGCAGAGACCTCGGCGGCCAGCGTGAAAGGTGAATAGCCGCCGTCCTCTTCCCAGCGATCTTGCTGGGTAACGGGACCGTTGGCCACGATGTACGCCGCCGCTTTGCGAACCATCGGCCACCAACGGTCGCTCTCACCAAAGCAACGGGGCGATTCGCGGCGGAGCAGATCGACCAGCAGAATCGGGAAAGCGGTCTCATCCATCTGCGAGCCGGTCCAGTATGGACGCCCGTCCAACCACATGTTCTGCGCCCAGTGTCCATCGGCTTCTTGCGTGGCCTCGAGGTAATGTAATACGCGGAGAGCATCGTCGGGAGCGCCAGCTGCCAGCAAACCGCCGGCACTCTCGACCAGATCGCGCGGCCAGATGAGGTGATAGCCGCCCAAGTCCTCGTCGCCCTTGCTGAAGCCCCAGGGAATGGAAAGGCTGGCGATGATTCCGCCGAGGAAGTCCTTGGATTCGTGCGAGCGCAGAACCGCCACGCTGGCCCGGTACAGATCTTTTTCCCGGGGCTTCTCGTCGAGCTTCTTCAAGCTCTTTTGCCAGTGCCGCCAATGAAAGACGTAGTCCTTGCGCGTCGATTCGAAAGAAGTGAACAGGGAAGAGACGACCTGTTGACCGGCTTGTGCCCAGATTCCTCCAAAACCGAGTGCCAGGATGAACTCGCCATTGCAGGCGGCCAAATCGATTTCTGCGGTCAGTGCGATGTTTCCGTTTTCCGCACGGTCGTACTCCCACGTCATCTGGAAATGTTGCGACAGGTCTTGCCAACCGTCCGATACGCCGGCAAATCCAACCGAACGTTTTAGCAACGGCGCGGAGCAAGCCAGGGCAAGCGTGAGGGATTCGCGCCGGGCGAAAAGCATGGGCTTTCCTTTGTAATCGCCCAACCATCCGGTATTGCCGTTTCCAAAATTACCCAGGTGCGAAGCCAGCAGTGCATACACACGGTAGTCGCTCAGAGTTCCCTGGAGGGGCACGAAGCGAATTTTCTGCAACACCACACTTCGCCATGGATCGGTCAGTACTTCCTTTTCGATCCGGTATCGGCCCTGCGTGTCGGTATTGGTCAATTCGTAGACCGGTACTCCGGGTTCGATGGCAACGTTCTGGAAGGTACAATGGCGTTTTTCTTCGGAGAGGAAGCTACGGCCGTCGGTGACAATCAGGCCGAAGTCGCGGGTGCAGGCTTGATCCACCCGGGGAAAATAGATTTCATTGAGAATGCCATGACTGAGAGTGAACCAAACCCGGCTGTGGAAATTCAGCGCGGTGCCTATTCCGGTCTTGGCGCTCGAAGTCCAGCGGGGCGAGATTCCGGGCCAGCCCGGCGCATAACGGAGGTCATCCCTCAGCAGATCATCGCTCACAAACGGTCGTCCTCACCCGTCAAGCAGTTTGCCAGAAGATACGGATTTGTGCTCGATTTCCATCGGAAACACGGGGAATATCTGCTCGCTCCCTTCGCGCGCATCCTGCTGGCTATCGCCTATGTCCGCGAGAAAGAATTGGCGCGCGCTTGCGAGTTGCTCATGGGGCTGCAACGAGACTTCCCTGACAACACGCTGCTTGGCCGCGAACTGACGCGGCTCCACGGGAAGGGACCTCGCTAAGTTCATGGAAAACAAAGCCGGTTCATCAGAAATTCACTCGGTTGTAACCTTCCCTTAACATTTCACACATAAAACACAATTGCATACCTAAATTCAGAATGAAGAGGGGTCAACGAGTGAAACATCGCATCGCGCTGCTGTTGGCGGGTCTTGCATTGACACTGCCGCTCATGGGGCAGACTCAACTAAACGGAGCGGGCGCTACTTTTCCGTATCCGATGTATTCCAAGTGGTTCAGCGAATATAACAAGCTGCACCCGGACGTGCAGATCAACTACCAATCGATCGGCAGCGGCGGCGGCATCCGCCAGGTGCTGAATGGCACGGTTGATTTCGGGGCTAGCGACGGTCCTATGACCGATGAGCAGCTAAAAGAGGCCAAGACGAAAATCGTGCACATTCCCACAGTGTTGGGAGCCGACGTTCCTGCCTACAACGTTGCGGGAATCAGCGGGGAAATCAAGTTTACTCCGGAGGCTCTGGCGGGCATTTTTCTTGGAAAGATTCAGAGTTGGAACGATCCGGCACTCACCAAGGTCAACCCTGGTGTGAATTTCCCGAACGAACAGATTATTGTCGTTCACCGTTCGGACGGCAGCGGCACGACATACATCTTCACCGACTATCTCTCCAAGGTGAGCAAGGAGTGGGAAGCGGCAGTGGGGAAGGGAACCTCGGTGAAATGGCCGGTGGGTTTAGGAGGAAAAGGAAACGAAGGTGTTGCCGGACAGATCCGGCAGTTGCAGGGATCGATTGGCTACGTCGAACTGATTTACGCCGTGGAGAACAAGATCACCTACGGATCGGTCAAGAACGCCGCCGGCAATTTTGTTAAGGCGTCGCTCGACGGTGTGACCGAGGCGGCGGCCTCGGCGCCAAAAATGCCGGCGGATTTTCGCGTGTCCATAACGAACGCGCCGGGCAAGACAGCCTACCCCATCTCCAGCTTTACCTGGTTATTGATTCCGGAGCAGGCCAAGGACCCGAAGAAAGGCAAGATCATCACCGATTTTCTGGAGTGGATGGTCAGTGACGGCCAGAAGATGACGAACCAGCTCAGCTATGCGCCGCTACCCGATAGCGTGGCGGAGAAAGTCAAAGCGGCCATCAAGCAGATCCACTAGCAAACGGGAGAGTTCTTTCGCTTCAAGCAGAATGAAAACAGATCAAAGGTCGCGGCGATCCTCTCGGTCGTACATATGTACGACCGGAGGGTTGCAGCCACAGATCCCCGCGCTGACTTAGTCTCCCGTTCGCAGGAAATTCTTCCTCGCTGCTGTACTCACACATCAAACTGCCAACTCTGCTTCAGCGACAGGCTGTCGAAACTTGTCCGCTAATTGATTCCGACTATGGACTCCTCTCCGCATTCCGGCTAAAAGGATTGACACCGGTTCGCGTGGGGTATCGACCAGAGTTCCAAGTTGAAGTTCTAAGAACAAGTTCGTTTGAAATTCAAGCAGGAGGGATTGTGATCTCCAAGAGACTAGCGGTGCTGGTGTGCTTAGCGGTTATGATTGGCGGCCGCGCTCTATGTGCTGCGCAGAGCGAAGGGTTCTTCGCAAGCTGGGAAGATCGAGTGCGCACGACGCTGGCGCAGCAGCCTTCCTGGCCCATCCCTGTGGTCACGGCATCGTCGGGATTGTTGCAGGTCGCCCGCACCGATTTCGTCCGCCAGATCGCACCCGCGGGCACGGATACCTGGAACTACGACAACACCAAGGGCTTCAATGTGGTGCCCTGGTATAAGTTTGAATTCGACGCGCTGCTGCCGCCCTATATCCAGCACAACTCCAAGGCCGAGGATGGCTTTGGCGATGTATCCCTTTCGCTGAAGTACCGTCTGGCGGCTGCCAATGAAGAGGGCGGAAATTATTCGGTGAGTTTTTCTCTGGCCGGCACCATGCCGACCGGCAGCTTCAAGAACGGAAGTCTCGCAGCAACGATTTCGCCCACCTTATGCGCGGGCAAGGGCTTCGGAAAGTTCGACGTGCAATCAACGCTGGGCGCAATCCTGCCCGCGGACGACACAACGAAGCTCGGCCGTGTCGTGGTGTGGAACACGGTGACGCAGTATCACATCGGCAAGTATTTTTGGCCGGAGATCGAGAACAACGAGACCTTCTACCATGGCGGCCCCAACGACGGCCGCAAGCAGAATTTTGTCACACCTGGGCTGATGCTCAGCAAGTTTAAGTTGGAACGCGATCCTCGCAACCGTCTCGCTCTGATTTTCGGTGGAGGAATGCAGATCGCAACCTCACAATTCCACACCTACAATCATGGTCTTGTGCTC
>Ga0074044_10002015_pt1 | contig 17926 bp, 11 predicted proteins | sample BogForMeECP23OM1_FD_94443 | JGI IMG/M metagenome (GOLD analysis project Ga0074044, IMG submission 94443) | Bog forest soil microbial communities from Calvert Island, British Columbia, Canada - Bog Forest MetaG ECP23OM1 | ecosystem: Environmental > Terrestrial > Soil > Wetlands ...
GCATTCGCGGATGCAAATGACGGATGTGGTGAACCGGCGAAAGATCCGGCACGCGCACATGGTCAATGTCAATAAGCAGATCATGCGGGAAGGCATGCGCGCGGACTTCCAGAGGGTGGACCGCCTGAGCGTGAAGGTACTGGAAATGGTGCGCCAGGCGAAACAGGTCAAGGCGAAGACGCCGGCCGGAACGGACCTGGTGGCCGACTTGAATCCGAATTACCGATGGGTGAAGACCAGCGGGATCATCACCACAGCAAAGTGGGGGAACCTGCCGGGCGGCGAAGTGTTCACGACGCCGGGCGAGGTAAATGGCACGTTCGTGATTGATGGAGTGGTGGGCGATTACTTGTGCGCCAAATTTGGCGACTTGAAGGCGCATCCGCTGACTATCAACATAAAGGCGAATCGCCTGGTCGCGGCACACTCGGCGAACAAGGAATTGAAAGACGATTTCTGGGCTTATACGCATACCGACGAGAACAGCAATCGTGTGGGCGAATTTGCCATTGGGACAAACATCGAACTGAAAGATGTGATCGGGCAGATTCTGCAGGATGAGAAATATCCGGGCGTGCACATTGCCTTTGGTAATCCGTATGGGGCGCATACCGGGGCGGAGTGGTTTTCCTCGACGCACATCGATGTGGTGGGACGGAATTTTGATATCTGGGTCGACGGCCGGCAGATTATGCGGCACGGGCAGTTTTTGATTGAGGCGTAGGGTGTGTGGTGGCGGGGCTTCGCCCGCCGGGACGGGGCGCGGCCCCGTCACCACACGAGCTTCTATGATTCCCTCCTACCGGCAAGACTTCAACTCGCGATTCACTTCTGACAAATACGAGCGGCTGCGGCACGAGATGACCTCTCGCTGCGGAATGGAAGTTCCCTTCGCGCTTTGCGAGACGCCGTGCTTCTTTCCAAACGCGCTGGTCGAGCGCATGGGAGAAGACGGGAAGGCGCTGATCCGTCAGTTGGTGGAGAATCCCGATTATCGGGCGCGCTCCGAAGCCTCCATTCCCGCGAAGTTTCGCGTGCCGAATGAAGCGCCGCATCCGATGTTTATTCAGGTCGACTTCGGGCTGGTGCGGGATGCGGCGGGCGAGTTACAGCCGAAGTTGGTCGAGTTACAAGCCTTCCCGTCCCTTTACGCCTATCAGCCGGTGTTGTCACAGGCTTACATCGACGTGTTCGCGCTCGACGCGAGGCTTCGCTACTTTTTGAGCGGGCTCGACTCGGCTTCCTACAAGCGTCTTCTACAGGACGCGATCGTCGCGGGGCACGATCCGGCGAATGTTGTGTTGATGGAGGTGCATCCGGAGGAGCAGAAAACGCGTCCGGATTTTCTGTTGACCGAAAAGCTGCTCGGGATTCGCACCGTCTGCATCACCAAGATTCAGCAAGACGGGCGGCGACTGTTTTATGAAGAGGGCGGCAAGCGGATTCCGATTAAGCGCATTTATAACCGCACCATCGTCGACGAACTGGAGCGCAAGGGCGTGGCCTTGCCCTTCGATTTTCGCGATGACCTCGATGTGGAGTGGGCGGGGCATCCGAACTGGTATTTCCGGATGAGCAAATATTCGATTCCTTATTTAAGGCACCCGTCAGTGCCGCGGGCGTGGTTTCTGGACCAACTCAAGGAAGTGCCTGCGGATCTGGAGAATTTCGTCCTCAAGCCGCTGTATTCGTTTGCGGGATTAGGCGTGGTGATCGCGCCGTCGCGTGCGGACGTTGACGCGATTCCTGCCGCGAAGCGCGGCGAATACATTCTGCAGGAGCGGATGAATTTCACGCCTGTCGTGGAGACTCCGGAAGGCGCGACCAAGGTCGAGTTGCGGATCATGTATGTGTGGCTCGACAAGCTAGTACCGGTGCTGACCATCGTGCGCATGGGGCGCGGCCTGATGATGGGCGTGGACCAAAACAAGAATATGAAATGGGTGGGATCGTCGGCTGCGCTGGTTAGCGGATAATTCATCGCATCCTCCGTTCCCACCGCGCCAAGTGGTCACCTATTGGCGTGACGGGTATCACGGTGAGCCCCGGTAGCGCACCTTACCTTTAGGCTTATGGGTACCCTAACTGCTGCTAGTTCCCGCGTTTTGAATTCCAATCTGGCCAACCGCATCATGAGCGCCGACGAAGCGGCGGCGCTGATCAACTTCAACACTCGTATCGGCATGAGCGGATTCACCGGCGCCGGTTATCCGAAGGCCGTGCCACTGGCGTTGGCTCGGCGCATCTCGGACGCCAACCTGCGTGGCCAGAAGGCGCAGGTCAGCATCTTCACGGGCGCTTCCACCGGGCCCGAGTTGGATGGCGCGTTGGCCATGGCTGGCGGCATCCAGCTGCGGCTGCCCTATCAGTCGGATCCGGAGACGCGCAAAAGAATCAACGCCGGCGAGATGGAGTACATGGACATCCACCTCGGCCACGTCGCCCAATACGTGGAATACGGGTTCCTGGGCAAGATGGACTGGGCGCTCGTCGAGGTCACTGCGATTCTCGAAGATGGGCGACTCGTTCCCAGTTCTTCGGTGGGCAACAACCGGACGTGGATCGACCAGGCGGAGAAAGTCATTCTCGAAGTGAACGCGTGGCAGCCCGCTGAACTGGAGGGCATGCACGACATTTATTACGGAATGCAACCGCCGCCGAACCGCCAGCCGATTCCGCTGGTGCATCCGGGCCAAAGGATTGGCACTCCTTATCTTCACGTCGACCCGGAGAAGGTCGCCGCCGTGGTGCTGACCGATTCTCCCGACCGCAACAGCGCATTCAAAGCGCCCGACGACAGCTCGCGCCGCATTGCGGGCCACATTCTGGAATTTTTCGAGCAGGAAGTGAAGTCAGGACGCGTTCCCCCCTCGCTGCTGCCGCTGCAGTCGGGCGTGGGAAACATCGCCAACGCCGTGCTGCTCGGCCTGCTGGAAGGCAAATTTGAAAATCTGACCTCATACACCGAGGTGATTCAGGACGGCATGATCGAGCTCTTACGAAGTGGCCAGCTGACTTGCGCCTCGGCCACGGCGTTTTCCCTCAGCCCGCAAATGCTCGCGCAGGTCAACGCGGAGATGGCCAGCTTCCGCGATCGGATCGTTCTTCGGCCGCAGGAAATCTCCAACCATTCCGAAATTATCCGCCGGCTCGGGGTGATCGGAATGAATGGCATGATTGAAGCCGATATCTACGGCAACGTGAATTCAACCCACGTCATGGGATCACGAATTCAGAACGGTATCGGAGGGTCGGGGGATTTTGCGCGCAACGGATACCTGGCGATCTTCATGGCTCCGTCCACCGCACAGAAGGGTGCTATCACGACGATCGTCCCGATGGTGTCGCACGTGGACCATACAGAACACGACGTCGGTGTGATCGTAACCGAGCAGGGGCTCGCCGACCTGCGGGGCCTGTCGCCGCGGCAACGAGCCAAGCTCATCATCGAAAAATGTTCGCACCCGGATTATCGTCCTCTGCTGCGCGATTACCAGGAGCGCTCGGAACGCTTGTCCTTCGGCAAGCACACGCCTCACCTGCTCCACGAGAGTCTGGGCTGGCACGATCGTTACGTGCGCACGGGACGCATGCTGCCATCCAAAGATTAGGCTGTGTGGTGGCGGGGCTCTGCCCCGCTAACCGGGCGAAGCCCCGTCACCACACGATTCGATTCGGGTTCCCACTGGTTCTCGCAAAACGCGAACGAGCGGGGCACTCTCTATCCTCGAATCAGGCCGCGAACTTTACCTTCCCAACTCGGTTGACCCGACCGGGATGACAGCCTACCATTACGCCTTCGCGGTCGAGGGCTGGCTTTCAGCCTGCAATCTCCAACTCGCAGGAAGTCCAAAGGGAAACCGGGGCCGGTAATGCAAACAGAGTCACCGACTGTGCGGCGCCCGTCGAACACGTTGCTGTTCGCAGCCGACATGGCTGGAACGCTGCTCTTCGCCATCGAGGGTGCGCTCGCGGCGATCACTGGCGATCTTGACCTGCTCGGACTCATGGTACTGGCGTTTTCCACGGCGCTGGCGGGAGGAATCTTTCGCGACATCCTCATCGGCGCCGTCCCACCGAGTTCACTGCGCGATTGGCGATACTCCGCCATGGCATTCACCGGTGCAGCGATCGTGTTCTTCATGTATCGCTTCGTTCAAGGAATCCCCACCGAAGTCATCCTGGTCCTGGACGCTGCCGGCTTGGCGCTATTTGCCATCGCTGGAACCGAAAAAGCACTGCTCTATGAGATGCACCCTTTCATTGCCGTCTTGCTGGGCACCATTACCGCGGTGGGTGGAGGAACCGTCCGCGATATCTTTCTGGCGCGTGTTCCCTTGGTCCTCCGCTCCGATATCTACGCTACAGCTGCCATGGCCGGGGCGATAGTCATGATCGCGGGTCGCAAGTTGAAACTGTCCCCCACCTGGTCAGCCGGATTGGGCGGCGTTGTCTGTTTTGGTCTGCGCATAATCAGCGTTTGGCGACACTGGAATCTGCCCAAGGTGCTTGGTTGACCCGGCCGCGCCGACAGCCTACCATACGCCTTCGCGGGCGCGGGGCCCGCTTTCTGCGCTGCGATTAGAATCAAAAGCACCGGCAACAACCGCGGGCGAGGGCGCCCGCGCCACACGAACATGGACATGATCGGCCAAACTTTCTCCCATTACCGCATCCTGTCGAAGCTGGGCGGCGGCGGAATGGGAATTGTTTATGAGGCGGAGGACCTCCGCCTGGGCCGGCACGTCGCTTTGAAATTCATTCCTGATCATTTGGCAAAGGATCAACGCGCTTTGGAGCGCTTTACTCGCGAGGCGCGGGCGGCGTCGCAGCTCAACCATCCCAACATCTGCACCATCCATCACATTGAAGACAATGCTGGGCAGCCGTTCATCGTCATGGAGAAACTGGAGGGCGAGAGCCTGAAGCAGCGGATTCATGGCAAGCCCATGGACCTTGACGATCTGCTGGAGATTGCAGTGCAAGTGTTGGATGCGCTGGCGGCGTCGCATGCCAAGGGGATCGTGCATCGCGACATCAAGCCGGCAAATATTTTCTTGGCCTCGAATGGGCAGGTAAAGATTCTGGACTTTGGTCTGGCCAAGCTGGCCAAATCCAATGACCAGGGCGTGGGCACGACGACCGACTCGTCACTCGAGGATTCGCTGACCCAGGTGGGAGTGATTCCGGGGACCGCGGTGTATATGTCGCCGGAACAGGCGCGGTCGGAAGACCTGGACGTGCGCAGCGACATATTTTCATTTGGCGTGGTGCTGTTCGAGATGGCCACCGGCAAGAAGCCGTTCACGGGAACAAACGTGGTGATGACGCTGCATGCGGTAATCAATGAGAAGCCGGCGTCGCCGCGGTCGATCAATCCCTCGATTCCGCCCGAACTCGAAGCCATCATCGGCAAGGCGATGGAAAAGGACCGCAACCAGCGTTACAAAAACGCGACCGAGATGAAAGCCGACCTGGTGCGGCTAATAACAAAGACAAGGACAAAAACAGGAACGGTCCCAGCCCTGCGCAGCGGACTTCGTCAGGGGACTGGTCTTGCCGTGGCGTCGAAGACATTTCAGCAGCCGGGATTGAAGATCAACTGGCTCGCGATTGGACTGGCCGCGATCCTGTTCACGGTGGTAGCGGCGCTGGGAGCATGGTTGCTTAAACAGAGGGTGCCGGCCGTGCAGGCGATGACCCAGACGATCGCGGTGCTGCCCCTGCAGAATGTTACTAATGATAAGGAGAGCGAGTTCTTGCGGTTTGCTCTGGCGGATGAGATTGCGAACGCGTTGACCTATGCGCATTCGCTGGAAATCCGGCCTTCGATGTCAACGCAGAAATACGCCACGGAAGCGGACCCGACCAAGGCCGGGCGCGAGTTGGGCGTGGGCACGGTGGTGTCCGGACACTTTCTGCGTCAAGACCAGACGGTGATGGTGACGCTCGAAGCGGTGGAGGTGAAAGAGAACAGGGTAATCTGGACCGGCACGCTGACCGCGCCCGTGAACAACCTGATCGCTTTGCGTACCCAGATGGCGAAAGAAGTGCGACAGGAACTGTTGCCGGCTTTGGGGATTGCGAATGGGGCGGTGGAAGCGGGCAGCGCTCCGGCGAATCGCGATGCCTATGACATGTATCTGCGAACCCTGGCCATTCCACGCGAGGTCAAATCTAATAAAGATGCGATCGCGATACTGGAAAAGGTGGTCAGCCTGGATCCGAATTACGCGCCGGCGTGGGAGGTGTTGGGTCGGCGGTATTACTTCGATTCGATTTACGCGGACGGAGGCGAGGCGGGATATCAGCGCTCCAACGCAGCGTACCGTCGAGCGCTCGCGCTCGAACCCGGACGGGTCGCCGCAGCTGGACTACTGGCGGCGCAGGAAGCCGAGGGCGGAAATCTCGACCGGGCTTATGACGACGCACGCGCACTGGTGCAGAAGCGTCCGGATGCCGCGTACGCGCATTTTTCGCTGTCGTATGTATTACGTTACGCGGGGCGCTTGGATGAGGCGCAGAGCGAGTGCGACAAGGCTTTGGCGATCGATGCAAATTATAACTGGCGAACCTGCGCTCTTGCTTTTGCGGAGGCCGGGAATGCGGCGCGGGCCATCCAGTTTCTTGAACAGGATGCAGGCTCGGAATGGTCAAATTCGGTGCGAGTTTCAGTGCTGATGCGGCAGGGGAAAATGACGGAAGCGCGGCAAGCCGCGCCGCTGATGACGGACAATCCCATGTGGATGCGCGGGCTGGTAGAGGCATGCCTGGACAAGGCGCCGGCAGCGGATATCCACCGGATGGCAGAGCAGGCAGAAAGCGAATTGCTAGCGAGACAGAATCCCGAAATGAAGTATCACCAGGGTACTTTACTGGCGGCTTGCGGCGAAAAAGAGATTGCCTTCGCGTTCCTGCGCAAGGCCGTGGCCGGGAATTATTGCGCGCGCCAGGGGCTGCAATCGGATCCACTGTTGGCGGGAGTGCGCGCGGATCCAGAGTTCCATCAAATTGTGCAAGCGGCGGCGGAATGCCAACAGAAATTCGCGGCGGCGCAGGGGATGGGGCGTTAAGGGAACCACAAACAGAGAATATATTTGCTCCTTTCATTGAGGAAAATCCATCAGATGGTCATGTTTGCAATGCGAAGGAAGTTCGGGCTTCGATGGGTGCGCAATCAGCTGGCGACTGCGATGCTTGTGGTTCTGCTGGCGGCTTCAACCGCACTGTTCGTGGCTGCGCAGACCGCGGATAAGACGGCTGGCGATCATATTGATCATCCGGTTGATCGTTATTATGACCCGCTGCCGCAGGAAACTGGCGCCGCTGGATTGAAGCTCATGCTGCGGCGGTTACAGACGACGGCGCGGCTGATGCAGGTGGATGCGCATCCGGATGACGAAGACGGCGGCATGCTGACGCTGGAGGCGCGCGGAAAAGGCGTCTCAACGTTGCTAATGACACTGAACCGCGGTGAAGGTGGGCAGAACCAACTGGGCAGCAATCTGTTTGATGTGCTGGGCGTGGTGCGGACTCTGGAGGTGTTGGCAGCCGACCGGTACTACGGCGTGGAGCAACGGTTCTCGCGAGTCGCGGATTTTGGGTATTCGAAAACTCCAGAAGAAACTTTCCAGAAGTGGCAGGGGCATGACATTGCGCTCGCCGACATCGTGCGCGTGGTCCGCACGTTTCGCCCCGATGTGCTGATTGCGCGTTTTTCGGGGACGGAACGCGATGGGCATGGGCACCACCAGGCGTCGGCCATCCTGACCAAAGAAGCATTTCGCGCAGCCGCCGACCCTAATCGTTTTCCAGAGCAGATCAGAGAAGGACTGCAACCCTGGCAACCGAAGAAGCTGTACATCGGGAACGTGTGCGGCTTCGGCGCTTCGACCTGCGACGCGGCCAATTACACGGTCAAGCTGAACACCGGGAAGGAAGATCCGGTGCTGGGCGAGTCCTACGTGCAGTTTGCGATCGAGGGACTGCGGCATCAGCAATCGCAAGCGCTGGGCGGCGTCTCGGTTCCCAAGGGCGATCGATTTGCCCATTACAAGCTGGTGGATTCGGCCGTTGAATCTCCAAAGGGCAGTGACGGCCACGAGCAGGACTTCTTCGACGGCATTGATACCACGCTGCCGGGGCTGGCATTTCGGCTGGGCGATGACGAGAAGAAGGTGCCCTGGTTGCGAGACCAGCTCGCTCAGATTCAGCAGAGAGTTGACGAAGCCGAGAAAGACTCGGATCTCGGCTCCGCACCGGGTATCATCGCGCTGCTGAGCGGCCGAAAAGGGGCTGACGATCTGGTGAAGAAAGTTCAACAATCGTCGCTATCAGAAGGTGCGAAGCAGTGGTTGACGACTGAACTGGCAACCAAGCGTGACCAGTTCCAGCATGCGGCGAACATAGCCTTGGGAGTTCGGTTGACAGCAACTCTCGAAGCCCCACCCGCGTCCTCCCCAGAATCGGCTACGATGGCCGTTCCAGGAGAGAGGGCCGCCGTAAAGTCGTTGGGAATTGTGAGTGGAGGGAGGCCGCTTTCGGCAAAGCTGACCTTAGACGCACCGGGTTGCCAGCGCATCGCGGAAGGAGCAATGTCGGCCGACAAACCTTCGACAGCTTGGTTCGATTTCCGCATGACTCCCTGCGAGAAGGCGGGCTACACACGGCCATACTGGCATCGGCACGATCCGCAGCGAGACGCGCTGAATACCATCGACGAACCGCAGTACCAAACGCTTCCCTTCCCCCCAGCGCCGTTCCACGTGAGCATGGAGTACCAATTCCAGGGACTCGCCGGCGCGATTGACGTTCCGGTCATGGTGCGATTCAAGTGGTCGGACGGGAGCGAAGGAGAGCACCCACTGGCCATTGGTCCGGAATTTTCGATTGCAGTGTTGCCATCGAGCAATGTGATTCCGGCCGGCTTGCGCGGCAGCACCACCCTGAAGAGCACGGCTCGCGACCAGGGCAGCGGTTCCCAGGCGCAGATTGCACTGAGAGTTCCTGAGGATTGGCGCGCGGATCCGGCTCGTGAAGCGGTCGAGATTCCGAAGGACGAATCCAAAGACGCCTCCTTTCAAGTTTTCCCCTCAGAACTAAAGGAAGGCCAAACCCATATTCGCGCAGAACTAACCAGTGGCAAGAAAAGCTACGACGAGGGCTATTCCGTTGTCGCCCGCGAAGATCTCGGGACCTTCTATTATTACCAGCCTGCCGTGCAGCTCATCAGCATCGTGAACGTGAACGTCCCCAGGGACCTCAAAATTGGGTACATCATGGGCGCGGGCGATGACATTCCGACGGTGCTCGAGCAGATCGGGATGAACGTCACAATGATTCCGGCTGACAAGTTAGCTAGCGAGGACCTGAGCAAGTACCAGACGATCGTGCTGGGCATCCGCGCTTACGATACCCAGAAAGATGTGATTGCGAACAACAAACGGCTGCTCGACTACGTACAGGCGGGCGGGCGCCTGGTGGTGCAGTACAACACGCTGGGATCGTTTGGGGTGCCAATCGATTTCAATTCCGGCAAGTACACGCCGTATCCAGCAACCCTCAGCCGAGCGCGGGTTTCGGTGGAAGAAGCGCCGGTTACGATTCTTGATCCAGCGAACCCGATCTTTCATACTCCGAACGAAATTACGCAGAAAGATTTCGAAGGCTGGGTGCAGGAGCGCGGGCTGTACTTCATGTCGCAGTGGGACTCGAACTTTACGCCGCTGCTCGAATCGCATGACCCCGGCGAAAGCGAGCAGAAGGGCGGACTGCTGGTAGCACACTACGGCAAGGGAATTTATATCTATACGGGATATGCGTTCTTCCGGCAGTTGCCGGCGGGCGTGCCGGGGGCGGTACGGCTGTTTGTGAATTTGATTAGCGGTCGTTAGTCGTTAGTCGATGGTCGTTAGCGAACCGATCCGCGCAGGACGTCCACGATCCGTCGTTCGCAACTGCTCCCCGAGCGACTAACGACGATCGACCATCGACCTATCTCATGACAATTCCACTCGAAGGCGAATCCGCAACCAAACCGCAGCTCATTCGCGGCATCAGCCTTGGCTCCGCCACTGCGCTGAACATGATTGACATGATCGGCGTGGGGCCGTTCATCACCATCCCGCTGATTATCTCGGCGATGGGCGGGCCGCAGGCGATGCTGGGATGGGTGCTGGGCGCGGTGCTGGCGATCTGTGACGGGCTGGTCTGGGCGGAACTGGGCGCGGCCATGCCGGGGTCGGGCGGGTCGTATCGTTATTTGAAAGAAATTTACGGTCCGCAGAATCTCGGACGGCTGGTTTCATTTCTATTTATCTGGCAGCTGTCTTTCAGTGCTCCCCTTTCGATTGCGTCGGGCGCGATTGGGCTTTCGCAGTATGCGGCTTTTTTCTGGCCGCGCCTGGAATTGGTCTGGTCGACCCGCACCTGGGCGCTGCATCTTCCTCTGGTTGGAACTCTGCAACTGACCTGGGTCGCGATGCCGGCTACGTTTCTGGCGATCGGCGTCTGCGCATTGACGGCGTTTCTCCTGTATCGGCGCATCACGGCGATCGCGCGGCTGACCAAGATCCTGTGGACTGGGGTGATGCTAACCATCGGATGGATCATTTTCGCCGGACTGACGCACTTCAACGCGCACCGGGCATTCGATCTGCCTGCGGGAGCGTTTTCGTTTTCGGGGAACTTTTTTGCTGGCCTGGGTTCGGCTATGCTGATCTCCGCCTATGACATCGGCGGATACTACAACGTCTGTTTTCTGGGAGACGAAGTCAAGGAGCCCACGAGAAATATTCCCCGCGCGCTGTTGCTATCCATTCTCGCCGTGGCGTGTCTATATGTAGTAATGAACATCAGCATTTTAGGCGTCATACCCTGGCAAGAACTGGCGCAGTCCGGGGCCACGAACAGCAAATTGTATGTCGTGTCGACTCTGATGCAACGCGTGTATGGACAGGGCGCCGCTTCGATCATTTCGTTGCTGGTGATGTGGACGGCGTTCGCGTCGGTATTTTCCCTGACCTTGGGGTATTCGCGCGTACCTTACGCTGCGGCGCTTGACGGGAACTACTTCCGAGCCTTTGCGCGGGTGCATCCGGTGCACCATTTTCCGTATGTATCGCTGCTCGCCCTGACCGGCGTTGCCGCGGTGTTTTGTTTCCTCCGACTGGCCGACTTGATTGCTTCCCTGGTGGTAATTCGTATCGTCCTGCAATACCTGGTACAGGCTGTGGGACTGATCGTGCTGCGTATCCGGCAACCGGAACTGCCGCGACCGTTCCGGATGTGGCTGTATCCTCTCCCCGCGCTGCTGGCAACAGCCGGTTTTGTTTATATGTTGGTCATGCGCAAGGATGCACTACGTCAGATTCGCTACGCGGTGGTCATTTTGGTAGTGGGGATTCTGATTTATGCGGTCCGAGCATGGCGCAACAGCGAGTGGCCGTTTGGAAAGCAGTCGATGGTCGTTGGTCGGTAGTCGTTCGGAGTTCCTTGCCACGGAACAGGGTTTTCCGTTGTGAAGGCAGTTCCTTCGCTTCGCGCAGGATGATAATTTCTTGGTATCGCAAACGACTAGCGACTAGCGACTAACGACCAACGACTGATCTTATGGCGGAAATGATCAAAATGCCGATGGCTCAGCCGATCGCTTCCAAGCGTTCGATCTCGCCCTGGGCTCCATTAGGCGAGCCGTTGTTTCGCTCGCTTTGGATTGCATCGGTCATTTCTTATACCGGCACATGGATGCAAAACGTAGGCGCCGGCTGGCTGATGACGCAGATGACCCTGAATCCGTTCATGGTTGGACTGGTGCAGGCGGCCGGGGCTCTGCCGGTGTTCCTGGTAATCCTGCCGGCGGGCGCGCTGGCGGATATGGTAGACCGCCGCCGTTTTCTGTTGCTCACACAGGGTTGGATGGTGCTGGCTGCGGCGACGCTTGGCATCCTAACCCTGACCAGTTGCGTCGGACCGTGGGTGCTGCTGCTGTTTACGTTTCTGTTGGGCCTGGGCGCGGTGATGAATGATCCGGCATGGCAGGCAATTACGCCGGAGTTGGTTCCAGCCCAGCAACATGCTTCAGCGGTGGCTCTGAACTCAGCTGGGTTTAATGTCGCGCGGGCCGTGGGACCGGCATTGGGAGGCATTGTTGTGGCGGCGGTCGGTTGCGGCACAACATTTTTGCTGAACGCATTTTCCTTCTTGGGCGTGATCCTGTTTCTCTATCGCTGGAAGCGGCCGGTTGAAATTCAACCGAAGACGCAGCGCGTGTGGTCGGCGATTGGCGACGGCTTGTCCTATGTGCGCGAGAGCGGACTGGCGAAGTCGGTGCTGCTGCGAACGGGAACGTTCAGCGTGGCGGCGGTGGCCATGCTGGCGCTGTTGCCGATCATCGCGCGTCCCTTTGGGGCGCGGGGATATGGCGTGCTGCTCGGCTGCTTTGGGCTGGGAGCGCTGCTGGGAGCGCTGGCGCTTCCACGGTTGCGGGAGAAATTGTCGGTCGATGGCGTGGTCGGCGCCGCCATCGTGATTTTTGCCGCGATGACTTTTGCCGCCGGACGGGCGGAAACTTTTCCCCTGCTGTGTGCGGTGATGCTGGTGGCGGGCGCCGCCTGGATCGGGATCCTGGCTTGTTTGAATGTGGCGGCGCAGACGATGTGTCCGGCGTATGTGCGCGCTAGGGCGCTGTCATGTTACCTGCTGGTGTTGCAGGGAGGCATGGCGGTGGGAGCCACACTGTGGGGCGCGTTGGCGAAAAGGATTGGGATTCCGGACGCGCTCGGCGCGGCGGCGGTCGCGCTGGCATTGGGGGTTTTCGCGTTGCGCGGGCATCGCATCACGGCGAGTGAACTGGACATGACGCCCGCGGTGGTGAGAGATTGATGCGACATTTAATTTTACTTGGAGGCGAGATGAAAACGACCACTGCCGCTGCGGTCCTGGGAGCGATGTTAGTCTCATGCAGTTTTGGGCTGGCGCAAGCCCAACCGCCAACACCAACGAAAGACGAAAAGAAAACTGTCGCCCAGGTTCTCGACAGTGGGATCAAAAACTTGGAAGGCGATTTTATTCCCGCAGCCGAAGCCATGCCCGAGGAAAAGTACGGCTTCGCGCCGACGAACGGCGAGTTTAAGGGCGTTCGAACATTTGCTGAACAGCTCAAGCACGTTGCCGCCATCAACTACATTGTTGCGGCCAGTATTCTCGGCGAAAAACCGCCCGTCGACACGAATGGCGAAAAGGGTCCGGAGAGCGCGAAGTCGAAGGCCGACATCCTCAAGTTTCTGAAAGATTCCTTCGCCTATGCGCACAAGGCCGTCGCAACCGTTACTGATGCGAATGCCCTGGAACCGATTCCCAATCCCTTCGGCAAGGCAAAAACCACGCGACTCAGCATGGGCATTGTCTTCCCCTGGCACGGGTTCGATCACTACGGACAGATGGTGGAATATCTGCGCATGAACGGGATCGTGCCTCCGGCTAGCCGCAACTAACGCTTGCCAATCTTGCGGCTAGTCTTGGTCGCATACGCCATCGAAAAGAGGCACCGTGGATCTTGGGTCCTCCTTAACCCGCCGGATTCCTTGTGCTTTAGTTCTGTGCTCTGCTTATGCGCTCTGCTTTTTGACCGCGTCGCCCGCACAGGACGCACCGGCCACTCCGGAGGCCTTGAATACTGCGGCCATCAAGGCTTACAAGGCCAAAAACTATGCGGACTTCCTGTCCAACGAAAAGCGGGCGCTGGCGCTTGATCCGGCAAATCCGCGGCTGATCTACAACGTGGCCTGTGGAGAAGCGCTCACCGGAAACGCCGCGGAAGCTGTCCGCCGCCTCGATGATCTTGTGGCTCGGAAGCTCGACCTGGGAGCGGAGACGGACGATGATTTCGCGGGCATCAAGAAGACTCCCGAATGGGCTAGCTTCCAATCGAAGCTGGCCGAATTAAGGAAGCCTCTGGTACACAGCACGCAGGCGTTCGAGTTGTTGGACAAGGAATTGATCGCAACGGGAATCACCGTCGACCCGGGCACGGGCGACACCTTCATCGCCAGCGTGCGCGAACGCAAGATTGTGCGCCGAACAAAACTTGGGCGCGTCTCCAACTTCGTTGACCAGGCGCAGGATGGGTTTATGGCGGCAGCTTCTCTGCTGATCGACTCGCCACACCAGTTACTTTTCGCCAGCACCGCGGCACTACCCTTCATGCGCGGCTACCGTAAGGAAGACGACGGCAAGTCCGGCGTCTATGTCTTTGATTTGAAGTCCGGCAAACTGGTGCGCAAGGCGCTGCTCACAGATGGCAAGAAGCACTTCCTCAACGCGCTGGCGATGAATCGTGCGGGAGATGTTTTTGTCTCCGATTCGTTGACTCCGGGAATCTACCGGATAAACTATGGCAACGACCTGCTTGAGTTGCTTGCCGCGTCGGGCGCGTTCCGCGCGACGCAGGGTCTGGCGCTCTCGGATGACGATAAGACACTCTACGTAGCTGACTACTCCGATGGTGTGTGGGCGCTCGACTTGGCAACCGGGACGCGGCGGCATCTAGAGGCACCCGCTGACGCGTGGCTGGGAGGACTGGACGGCCTGTCGCGCGTGGCCGACGGCTTTATCGCGGTACAGATTGGCGTGAAGCCTGAGCGCGTGCTTCGGCTGCGGCTTGATCCGCAGGGACAGCGTATCGCAGCAGTCGATGTGCTCGAGAGCAATCATCCTGACTACAACGGCCCGATCCAGGGTGCCGTCGACGGCAACACTTTTCTGTATGTCGCCAACAGCCAACTCGGGCTCGCCAACACTGAGACGGGAGCGTTCGCCGCGGATCGAGCCCGGGCTACGGTAGTGCTGCGCTTGCCGTTCTAGCCGAAGTTAGCTCCGTCCTGAGACGCTCTATTTTCTTCCTGAGGGATGATGCTTGCGCCAGTCGGCTCCGTCGCGGCCGCCGTGCTGGGCGATCTGCGTGAGAATGAGTTCGGCGGTCAGCCGGCGTTTGGTGAGGTGAGCGGCGATTCTCTGCTTCACCTTTTTTGCCGGAACCTTCGGGTCGAGAAACACCAACACCGACGGGCCCGCTCCGCTGAGTGCGGCGCCGAGGATGCCCGATTCTCCGGTGAGCTCCTTGAGCGCGGGAAGCAGCGGTGAGAGCGGCGCGCGATACGGTTGGTGGATGCGGTCTTCGAGCGCCGATGAAAGCAGATCAGGACGATCTTGCGTGAAGGCCGCAAGCAGCAGCATCGAATTCTGAATGTTGGTGACCGCGTCAGCACGCGAGTACTGGAACGGCAGCACGCGGCGCGCCTGCTCGGTCGAGAGCAGCGCATCGGGGACAGCCAGCAATAGAGGCCACTTCCCTTTCGGCTTCACTTCAACCACCTGCGCCTGCACCTGGTTGGCCATGCGAGCCACGGTGAGCGCGCCCATCCAACAGGCGGAAGCGTTGTCGGGATGGTGTTCGCGCATGGAAGCCTCGCCGACGATGCGGTCGTTCTTCCAGCGCAGATGTCCGAAATGTACCGCCAGCGCGATCCCAGCCAGGCGGGCGGCGGCCGACGACCCGCAACCTCGGCCAATGGGAATCTCGTTTTCGAGGTGGATGCGCAAGGGCGCGATCTTGCGGTTCTCCGACTCAAGCACCTCGCAGTAGGTCGTGACGATGAGGTGATTCTCCATACGAGCGCAGGTCAGCGCGTCGCGGCCTTCGGCGGTGACGAAGAAGTCAGGGGCGCGTTCGGCCCGCACGCGGAGATGGAAATCGAGAGCGAGCGCAGCAGCGTCAAACGCTGGGCCCAGATTGGCTGAAGTTGCCGGCAGCGCCAGGCGCAGCGAGCGATCTAAGGATGTGGGACGTGAAGGCATAGATTAAAAAGCAAACTCCTCGACGACCATAACTGGCCGAAACGGTAGAAATGGAAGGCTTTAGCCAGATCGGGCCTAGGCGGAATCCCTAACAATCGCCGTCGACATTGAACTGTGTTTTATACACGAATTTGCGAGGAACTGCTACGAATTTCTGCGGGATTGAGCCTTTGATGAACCCATTACACCCAGAGCTGACGAATAAACTGCCATAAAATCAGGAAGACGATAGCAAGGAAACCCCCGCCGATGAAACGAGTTGCCCGAATGTGGTTATCGGCCGTGGATCGGCCGTGACGCTCTAGCCACTGCTTCGGATTCGTAATTAGACCTAATCCTATCCATGTGAAGACCGCAATGATCCCGAGATTGAGGATGAATATTCCGGTGGATCGCGTCAGAGTCACCGTTAGCCTTTCTAATCTCTCTCGGCCGCGTCGAGCGCCGCAATCACGGCCCCCAGACTCGCATCGAGCACAACCGGCGCACGCTGCAGATACTTTACCTGCGCAGCCTCGGTCGCGTCCGTAGTTCCGGCGAACAAATCGCCGCGATGAAACTTGATGGTGAAGTCTGGGTCTTTGAGCAGATGTCCGGTCAGGATCAGCACAACCGACTCTCCCCCTTTGACGAATCCGCTCCGGCGCAGCTTCTTGAGTCCGGCAAGCGTGACCGCGGAGGCCGGTTCGCACCCGATGCCATCGGCGCCGATCTCCGCTTTGGCTGCGGCGATTTCGACCTCCGAAACCTGTTCGACCTCGCCGCCGGTCGCCTGCAAAACGCGCAGCGCTTTCTTCCACGATGCCGGATTGCCGATGCGTATAGCAGTCGCGAGCGTGTCGGCAGTCATCGGTTCGAGTTTCTTCCCGCCGAATTCATGCACGCAACGATAAAACGGATTCGCGCCCTGCGCCTGGATGATGGAAAGCTTCGGCAGGCGCGAGATCAGTTCGAGCTCGCGCATTTCGACGAGCGCCTTGCCGATCGCCGAACTGTTCCCGAGATTGCCGCCGGGGACGATGATGTGGTCCGGTGGCTCCCATGCGAGTTGCTCCATGAGTTCGATGGCGGCGGTTTTCTGGCCTTCGATGCGATACGGGTTCACCGAATTGAGCAGGTAGACCGGCTTCTGGCGGACCAGTTCGTTAAGGATCTCAACGCATCCGTCGAAATCGGTGCGGAGTTGGCAGGTAAGGGCTCCGTAGTCGAGCGACTGCGAGAGCTTGCCCCAGGAAATCTTGCCATCCGGAATCAGCACCAAACTGTGCATGTTGCCACGCGCGGCATAGGCCGCCATGGAGGCTGAAGTGTTGCCGGTGGAAGCGCACGCAACCCAGCGGAACTTGCCTTGGTGCGCGGACGAGGCAGCGAACGTCATGCCCGTGTCTTTGAACGATGCGGTCGGGTTCATGCCCTGGTGCTTCGCGTGGAGATTCTCGACACCGGTCACGCGCGCGCATCGTGGCAGGTGGTAGAGCGGCGTGTTCCCTTCGCGCAGCGTGATGGCATGTTCCGTCGGAATGTAGGGGAGAAGTTCGCGGAAGCGCCAAACCCCGCTCTGGTCAAGCGCCTCGCGCGAGGTGCGGCGGCTGAGCCAGAGGGACTTCAGCGCGGAAGGGTCCGTGTGGTGACGGGGCTTGGCCCCGTCCGTCCATTCTGGAAAAAAGAATTCCAGCAGGTCCCTGCAGGCAGTGCAACGGAAATCCTGGCCGGCGGAATCAGGCGTAGCGCCGCAGGAAATGCAGCGGAGTTTCGCAGCGGTTTCCGTGTTTTGAGCGATCGACAATTTGCGTTGTCACCAGACCTGAGCAGATGAGGATAAGTACATCATACGGGCCAACCGCAGAGATCGCAGAGCGCGCCGAGGTTTTTTGGTTTTGCCCATCGAATTTCTCTGCGATCTCTGCGTACTCTGCGGTTAGATCTCTTCTCACCGCAGATAATCGTCTCTCTTATTGATCCAATCGGCGCGAGGCGGATTGAAAATATCGAGATCGACGGTATCCGCGAGCGCCTCGGCCCAGTGCGGCATGTTGGGAGGAATGGTCAGCACCTCGCCCGCATTCACCAC
>Ga0074044_10002016_pt1 | contig 17925 bp, 22 predicted proteins | sample BogForMeECP23OM1_FD_94443 | JGI IMG/M metagenome (GOLD analysis project Ga0074044, IMG submission 94443) | Bog forest soil microbial communities from Calvert Island, British Columbia, Canada - Bog Forest MetaG ECP23OM1 | ecosystem: Environmental > Terrestrial > Soil > Wetlands ...
AAATACAAACTGACGGATTCTGCTACGTACTTACTGATCTCCAATGATCTCAAGACGCTCCTATGCTTCGCTATCGGAGAACAAGTTTCCAAATTCACCCTTTAATCAACACCCTGCTAGGGATACATAGAGGGCTGGCGTGAGCGGAGGCTGCGTGGCGTAATGAATTGCGATGAGCGTTAGCGGCAACGGCGACAATTTCAGCGCGCGGCGCAAGCGCATGATGGAGGCGATCGCGCCGGGCGCTACCGCGATCATGCCGAGCACGCCGGTGGCGGTTCGCTCCGGCGATGTCGAGTTCGTTTATCGGCAAGACAGCGACTTCTACTACCTGACGGGATTCGCGGAGCCGGAATCGGTGGCGCTGCTTTCGCCGGGGCATCCCGACGGCGAGTTCGTGATGTTCGTGCGTCCGCGCGACAAGGAGCGCGAGACCTGGACCGGCAGGCGCGCGGGCGTCGAGGGCGCGATCGTCGAGTACCGGGCGGACAAGGCCTACGTCATCGACGAACTTGAAAAGATTTTGCCCCGCTACCTGGAAAAGAGTGAACGCGTGTATTACCCGCTCGGACTGAACGAGAAGATGGACGAGCGGGTGCTGAAACTGATTCGCTGGGCGCAGACGATGCGGCCGCGAAGCGGGGTCGGGCCGTCGTCGATAATCGATCCGCGCGACATTATTCACGAGGCGCGGCTGAAGAAGGAGCCGGCGGAGCTCGAGGCGATGCGGCGCGCGATGGCGATTTCGGCCGGCGCGCACAAGCGCGCGATGATGAAGGCGCGCGGCGGGATGATGGAGTGGCAGATACAGGCGGAGGTCGAATACGCATTTCGCTCGCAGGGGGCGACGGGTCCGAGCTATCCGTCGATCATCGCGTCGGGACCCAACGCGGCGACGTTGCACTACATCAACAACGATCGCGAGATGCGCACGGGTGAGCTGCTGCTGATCGACGCGGGTGCGGAGTACGACTTTTATGCCGCGGATATCACGCGCACGTCGCCGATTGGGGCGCGCTTCACGGGCTTGCAGCGCAGCCTCTACGAGATCGTGCTGGACGCGCAGCTCAAGGCGATCGACGCAATCAAACCGGGCGCGCATGTTGACGATACCCACGAAGTTGCGCTGCGCGTGCTGGTTGACGGCATGCGTCAGCTCGGAATCCTGCATGGATCGGCCGAGGAGATAATCGAGAAGAGCGCCTATCGGCGCTATTACATGCATCGCACGAGTCACTGGCTCGGCATGGACGTGCATGATGTGGGGTTGTACCGGGTGGACGGCGCGTCGCGAGTACTCGAGCCCGGGATGGTGCTTACGGTCGAGCCGGGATTGTACATCGGTCCCGACGACGATGAGGTTCCCGAAAGTTTTCGCGGAGTCGGGCTTCGAATCGAGGACGACGTGCTGGTGACCGAAGACGGTCACGAAGTGATGACCGCGGCGACGCCGAAATCGATAGCGGAGGTCGAAGCACTAACCGCGGCGCAGTAGTCATTCAATACCAGATCAACATGCCGCCGGTCGGCGTGCCTCAGCTTTGGCACGTTAGACATCATTGCGCGCCATGAGACGCCAGCGGGGGTGGAAAAAAACACCCGTTATTCTATTTCCTCAACACTGCCGGAACCAAGTAACCGATACGGGCCAGTATATTTTAATTTCAGCTCTTGACCTTTCGATAAAGCATGCCCGGTACTACTGGTTGCTGCTGGCAGAGAGTCATCTGACGCGCCGGCTCTTCGCAAGCATGCTGCGGAGGATCGCCATGCTGGCGGTACCGGCGGGATAGACGGAACGTTGATTGCGGAAAAACCTGGTCGGCGGGGGGCAGAGCGGGGAGCGGTGCGTCGAGAATCTCCCGCAAGAGCCGCCTATCTGTCTTGGAAAGCGTCCGGGACGGCTCGCAGTCTGCCACCGCCACCACCGCGAGCGGGCCACAACCGTCAGACTGGAGCCGAGTTGACGCTGAAGCGGCTATCGGGCTGAAAATCTCCCGGTTGCAAGGTCAAAATGGAAATTCCGGTTTAAGTCGACATCCTTCCTGGTAAGGCGAGTGGATAGGGGCCTTACCTAGTCGCACGGCAGAATAATCTCAGTCAGGCTGGCTATTTCGACTCCTGATCGGGGCACTTTCCAAACTGGCACGTCAGGCTGCTTTCGGTCGCAGTGGTGTCGCGCAACAGTCCACCGGAGCCGAATACGAACAGTACGTTTCGCGTTGTGATCGTAGTCTCAGCACCACTAGCCCACCGAGCGTATGCCATATGACTCTGCGTTCCCTACGGCGCTTTTGGAGGTGTAAGTCAACGTCTGACTACCATCAGGGTTCTGGGTCGTTTGCTGCGGTTGACCGAGTTTGGCCTCAACCTCAGACACGGTTGTGACGCCCTTCTGGAAACTGTCGATCTGAGCCTGATCGACCGGGGTTCCGCTCGTCTTGGCCGCGTTCGAAGCCGATGTTGTGGTTGCCGCAACTATGTTGGGGATGACGCAGCCTGACATGAGCAGACCGCAACCAACGAGGACTACGGGTAGGACGACTGTTTGCCAGCGCATTCCCTTATCTCCTTTCCTCAATGGACTGATTCTTATAGCAGACTCGGCTAAAATTACAAGTTCTTATAGCAGGTTCAGCTAAAACGTCAAGGAAATCCGCATTTATCCGGGGAATGCAGGTTAATACCATAGCCATGAATGACAAGTGCTGCGGTCAGCCTCGCAAGCCGACACGCAATTACCTATTTCATTCCGGCAATAGAATTCGTCGTTACCATGTAGTTCGCATACCTGGTAGTTGCGATTGCATTGATACTGGCATTTGGTCTGCGCGTAGTCACATCGATTCGCGCATCCCGCGGCGAACAGAAACGCCACCGCGGCGGCGGCGACAAAAGTCCTCGCGCTCAAGATTGAACCAGGGGGCGAGCCGGCGGGCATTACAATTCGATCGCGCTGGCGCTGCCGACGACGGTTTTGGTTCCGTCGGCCTTGTCGCACCAGACTTCGACTTCGGCGCGTGAGCGTTGGCCCTCGGGCCGTCGCTCCACGATCAATCCTTTCGGACCGGTGACGTCGTTGCCCCACAGCACGTTAACCAGCCGCAGATCCATCTTGCCGCCGTGTAGGAAACCGAGTCCGAAACGCCGCGTCATCATTTCGGCCACCAGGCAGACCGAGAGCATCCCCTGCACTACTATTTCCGGGAATCCCAGTTCGACGGCCTTTTGCCTGTCGTTGTGATAGTTGCGCGCCGGTCCGGAGAAGGCCATGCACATGTCTTCGGTGATCGTGCGCATCGGAGAGTCGATCGGATCGCCGCCGCGCTCGCCGATTTTGAATGAACGTGACGAATCTTTTTCGCGCGCGCGATCGACGACGAAACCCTGTTTGGTCTGTTCGGGGAGCAGGAAGCTCTGATGGGTACGGCTGCGCGACACGATTTGTCCGGCGGCGTTGCCGACGAGCACTTCGTTCACCACGTACTCGCGATCGCGCTTGAGGTAGCGGTCGATGATGACGGAGCGAGTCGTCAGCCGTTCGCCAACCATCACCGGCGCGAACACGTTCCATTCCTGGCGCGCGTGCAGATTGCCGTAAATATTCGGCAGATACCATCCGAGCGTATGGTAAACCGCGCTGTGGAGAATCAGCGCAGGAGCGACGGGGCCGCCGAGCGGAGAACGGCCGCGGTACCATGGATTGTTGTCGCCGGTGCCGGCGATATAGGTCGCAACCAGATCGGGCGTGATGTCGTAGGTCACGGCGCCGAAATCGCGCCCGACGTACACCTCTTTGCGGTCGAAAATTTCGTTGGCCATCGTCGAGTCCTGCGCCCAGCTAATCTTTCTTTTGCTTGGTTTTGATCCGATCGTTGAACTTGGCGGCCTCGACTACGGCGCGCCGATGCGTTCCGGAGCCGACTTGTTCGACTTCGTCGAAGGCGAGCACGGAAAACTCGAGGCGGCGGCCCTCGACCTTGGTCACTTCGGCTTCGGCGCGAGCGCGATGCCCCGGCGGTGTCGCGGCGCTGTGATTGACTTCGATCGACATGCCGACCGAGCTTTCGCCTGCGTCGAGAAACGGCCGGATGGCATCCAACGCGGCAAGCTCCATCATCGCGACCATCGTCGGCGTGGACATCACGGCGGCGAGCGACGCGTCGAGATGGCTGGCGAGGTCGGTGGGCGCAACGGTCCTGGCGTAACTGCCCCTGCTTCCGATTGGAATTGGTTTCACGGCTTGCTCACCTCGCGGACAGCGACTCAGCGTCGCAGGTCCATCGCGTCGAGTTTCTTGACGACCCATTCGACGCGATCGTTGCCCCAAAACGGTTCGCCATCGACGATGAAGGTCGGTACGCCGAAGACGCCGTCGCGATCGCCGGCGGCGAACGCCTCGGCCAGTTCGCGTGTGCCGTCGTGAAGCGCGTAGCGGTTGAATCCGTCGGCGTCGAGGCCTGCTTCCTTCATCACCGCGGCGAGCGCACCGGCGTTTTCAATGTCGAGTTCGCGTTTGAAGAAGCGCTCGAAGACACGCTCGGAGTAAGGGCGAAACAGCCCGTGCCGGTCAGCCCACAGCCCGGACATCAGAGCCGGTTTCGAGTCGAAGATCTTTTGCGGTCCGCGGATGATCATGCCTCGCGCGTTCGCGTAGCGCCGCGCATCGAGGTAGAGGTAGCGGACTTTGCGCCATTCGCGCTCGGGCCGCTCGTCGAGATCGCCGCCGAAGGCGCCGCGGATGTTGAGTTCGTGAGGGATGTAATGCAGGCGGACGCGATGCGATTCCATCAGCGCGTATGCGGGCGCCATCGCGAGATACGTGAACGGACTTTTGTAGTCGTAGTAGAGCTTGATGGTCAGGAGTTCGCCGGCCATGCGATCACCCCGGATCACGATTTAGCACCACGGGGGGAAGGCGAACAATCGCGCGGTATGGCTATTCGGTGCCGGCGTAGCGTTCGAGGTATTCGAGGATCGACGCGCGCTCGTCGGAAGTCAGCGGCGGCATCCCAGCGGCCTGCATCTTTGGTTCCATCAGCTTGACCTTGATGTCCCACATCGCTGCCGTCAATCCATGGGGATTGTACGGCCGGTGGCAATTGTCGCATCGGCGGGCGTAGAGCTGAGCGGCGGGACTGTCCTTGTCGGGGAGCGGGGCTCTGCATCCTGAAATGAGGATCGCGAGCAACGAGAGCGCGAGCGCGGCGTGCGGAGATTTCGTTTTCGCTGGCGACGCCGGATCGCTAGCCGGGCGGGATGCGCGCGTCGTGGAAGCGGGCGGCAAGCTGGCTGCGGATCGATCCGATAAGCGCGCGGCGGTCATTTTCGTCAAGCGTTACCTTTCGTTCGGATTCGGGGCGCAGCCAGATTGGTCCGCGCCGCATTTCGTCGGTTTCGTCGCGTGGCAACAGATGCCAATGCACGTGCGGCTCCGAATTACCCAGGCATTCGTAGTTCATCTTCCACGGCTTGACGACCGCGGCGATGGCGTCCGCGACCAGGCGCATCTCGTCGAACAGCAGGCGGGAGGAGTCGGCGGGCATGAGGTAAAGTTCGGTCGCGTGGATCTTTGCGAGCAGCACGCAATAGCCGCGATAGAACTGCTGGTCGCCGAGGATCACGTAGCAGCTCTTCAGCTCCGCAATAAAATCGCGCAACCCCCCGGCCTTGATCCGATCGATCAACGCGCAGATTCCGCAACCGGGTTTCGTTGTTGGCGCAGGGCTGTCGGAAGTCATGCGGTGCCCGGGGCGGAATCCTCGGCGGGGACTTCGACCAGCTTGATGCTGGCGTGCTTCAGCATCTCGGCGACGGTGTGGAGCTTGTACGGACGCGCGTAATACACGGTGCGCACGCCGGTGTTGATCAGCACCTTGAGACAATGGATGCACGGCGTGTGAGTGACGTAGATGTCGGCGTCGCGAATGGCCGCGCCGTTGCGAGCCGCTTGCGAGATCGCATTGATCTCGGCGTGGATGGTGCGATAGCAATTCTGCTCGATTTCTCCGTCGGGCGTGCGCGATTCGTAGATGAGGCATCCAGCCTCGGTGCAATGCGGCAATCCTGCCGGCGAGCCGTTGTAGCCGGTCGCCAGGATGCTGCGGTCGCGAACGATCACCGCGCCGACCTTGGCGCGCAGGCAGGTCGAACGCTCGGCGACCTCGCGCGTGATCGTCATGAAGTAATTGTCCCAGCTCGGACGCCGGGACCTGGTCTCGGGATTCGGTTTGTTCGAGCCGTCGGTCAATCCCAATGCCGTTCCTCTTGATCTGGATCGATCAAATGCCGCTCAGATTCGGACGCGGCCGAGACGGCGCAGCATCTCGTCGTAGTGCGGTGCGTGATGGATTATTTCCTGAGAGTGTTCGTCCTGCTGCCGCTGCAAAGGCGCCTCGGGTTGCACGAAGGCGAGCGGCACCGGGCTGAAGGTGACGATGAACAGCCCGATGGTAAGCCATGCCGCCAGAGTGCGGCCCGGGTTCAGCGGGGTGTCGCGATCGATGGTGGACGGATGCCCCAATCCGAGTGCGACCGACAGCACCGCCCACAGCATCCAGCCGCCCCAGAAGCTCAGCCCGAGCGCAAGCGGCACCAGTACCATCAGCACGCACGAGATAACGAACAGCACCGAGATCGTGCGATGGCGGCGCGGGAACAGCGCGTAGATCACATGGCCGCCGTCGAGCTGTCCCACTGGCAGCAGGTTCAGCGTGGTGACGAACAGCCCGAGCCATCCTGCGAATGCGATTGGACTCAGATTCACGTTGACTGTCGAAGGATCGACGCCCAGCACCAGGTGCGACAGGCCCACGAACAGGATCGAGCTGCCCAGCTCGAGACCGCCGGCCGATTTGTCCAGCGGCGTCACGTCGGACAGATACAGCCCGATGATGACCGCGGGTATCGCGAGCATCACGCCCGCCCATGGGCCGGCGGCGCCAATGTCGAACATCACGCGGCGAGTGCGCGCCGGCGCTCGCATCCGGATGAAGGCGCCAAATGTCCCGATGATGAAGAACGACGGCGGCGCCGGGATGAAGTAGGGCAGCGAGGCATCGACACCGTGGTAGCGCGAGGTCAGGTAGTGTCCCATCTCATGCGCGAACAGAATCATCATCAGGGGAATCGAGAACGAGAGTCCCGAGCGCAGCGCCGCAACGGCCAGAAACGGATGCGCAAACGAGACCTCTTCGCCATTCATGTACGCGCCGGCGGTGGTGGTGGTCAGCAGAGTCAGGAGGAACAGAGCGACGTTGAGCGGCGGGATTCGCGGGCGATCGAGCGCGCGCTCAGCCGGTTCCACCGCAGCCGTGTAGCGCGGAATGTCGGTAAGGACCGTGGGAGCGTCCTTGTGTGTGACTATTTCATCCATGACTAAATGCGGCCTGCGGCCGCGACTAGCGATACCGATGAGCCCGGTCCGGCGCGGAAGTGCGCGGCAGCGTTGCCGTCGCGCACCGCGACTTCGAGCAGGCCGAAGCTTCCGAATGTTGCGAGAGGAACACCTTTAGGCGCGTCACCATAAACTTCAACTAATCGCATCGCCGCGCCGTGTTTGATCCTAACCGAAAGGGATTTGTGGCGAAAGCGAGCGCCGAACTGTTCGGCCGTCTGGCGATCAATGTTGCTCACCAGATTGCCGAAGCCGTCCACGTAGATCACTTCACCGCGCAACTCCCGCGCGCAATCCGCGGGACGCGGCAGATCGAGCTGCACGATCGAGCGGAGTGCGGGCCCGAGCGCGGAAATCGAGGTGCCACGCCAGAGATACGCCGCGGCCGGCGCGAAGATGTCGCGGCCATGAAAGGTGGCACTCACGTTGGTAAGACGATGGCGGGGCGAAGTCAGTTTCACGATTCGCTTGATCCCGGCCTGGTTCGCGGCGAGCCAAAGCAGGCCATTGTCGGGTCCGACCAAGCGCGCCCCGGCACGAGTCTCGATCGCAATTGCCGCGCGCGCGGTGCCGACTCCCGGATCGACAACCGCAAGGAAAACCGTCCGCCGAGGAAAGTAGCGCCAGGTTTCGCGCAATGCGATCGCTCCGGCCACGACGGAGTGCGCGGGGATACCGTGAGTGATGTCGATCACGGCTGCGCCAGGAGCGATCGACGCGATGACACCCTTCATCGCGCCGGCATAATGGTCGCGATAGCCGAAGTCGGTTATGATTGCGAGCGGGAAGCGGCTTCGCGCGAGCGTCGGCATCACGGATAGTAGACCGCGAAACGGCGGCGCTGCGCAATTTCCCGGAGTCGAGTTCCGTCGCGCGTCTGACAGATCGATGAAGCGCAACTTTGTGCCGGGCGGCCGGCGAGAACAGGCTGGGGCGGCACTGCTGATGGCCGTCGCGGCGGGCACGACACTGCGGTTTTTCCGCCTTGGCGCGCGCGAACTGTCGATTGACGAGTCGCTTTCATGGGCCGAGTCGGCAGCGCCGAGCGTGACCGGCGTGTTGCGGGTACAGCATCAGCTGGATTCGGGCAAGTTCCCGATTTACGAACTTGCGCAACACGGATGGATGCGGGTCTTCGGCGAAAGCGAGGCGGCGATGCGCGCGCTGTCGGCGCTGTTCGGCTCGTTGTCGATTGTGCTGGTGTTCATCCTGGCGTTGGAAGTGCTGTCGGCGGTCGCGCCCACACGCTCGGACGATCGCGACGATCGCGGCATTCTCATGGTGTCGGCGTTGTGCGCACTGATTTTTGCGGTTGGGCTCCCGTCGGTCGAAATCGCCCGCCAGGCGAGAATGTATTCGATGATGCAGGCGTGGATTCTCGCGCAGGTCATTTTTCTTTTCCGCGCGCGCCGGCTGGGAGGGCTGGCGAACTACGCTGGTCTTGCAATTTTTTCAGCGCTTGCAGTTGCTACCAACTTTACCGCGCTGCTGGTGCTGGTGGCCCAGGCGCTGTGGCTCATCTACCTGCTTCTTGCCGGCGCACGAAGTGACGCAAGCGAACCAGGCGCGGCGCCATGGCTGATGGCGGCGGCGGTCGTTGCAGGGCTGGTGTTGCTGCTGCCCTTCTATCCCGGTCTGCGATATGGAGTCGAGGGCGTGAAGCGCGGTGATTACAACTGGATCAAGCCGCCGGGGCCATGGGAGCCATTGGCCACGTTCGAGAACGGAATTGGCAGCTGGCCGTTTCCGCTGTTCGCGCTGTTCGCGATCGCCGGCGGGATTCGGCTGTGGCGTTCGCATCGGGACGAGGCGGTGTTGATCCTGCTCTGGATCGGGCTGCCGCCGATCGTTCTGTTCGCGGGATCGTATCTGGTTGCTCCGATGCTCGTCACGCGCTATCTGATATCCTCTTTCGTCCCGTTGTTTATACTCACTGCAATAGGGATTGAGTCGCTGCCATCGCGAAATTATTGTGCGGTCGCGATCATCGCGATAGTAAGTCTCTCCATACTGCGAGTGTCGTCGGCTCTGAGGCCGGGAGACAGCCGCTGGCGCGATGCATGCGCGACCGCGCTCGCTAAAGCCGGTTCGCAGCGCCGCGTCGGCGCCGTTAACGAGTACTATATGGTCAGCTACTACATGCCCTCCGCGCAGCGCGACAGTGTGCAAATAGTTCGAATCCCTTTCCACGGAACCGCGAGCGAAGCGCCTCGGGTGGTGATCGTTTCGCCGACGGTGGCGCCCGCACAGCTCGCCGAGATTCGCCGGGATTATCCGGTCGTCGTGGCGAAGTTCAAAAATGTGACCGTAGTGTCGCGGCCCGAGGCGGGCGTGCACAGCGCCCCGGCCAGCTAGTCGCGTGGCGCGGCCGAGACGTAACGGTTGCCGCGCTCATAGAAGCGCCATCGCCTTGATGCCCATTGGCCGGCGTAATCGACGTTGATCCGTGGCGACCGGCCGATTCGTCCGGCCGGTAGTTCCGATTGTTCCAGATAGAGCCGTCCGCCGCACAAATCCCGTCCATAGTCGGCGCCGGTAATAGCCAGTGCATTAGTCAATTTGCCGGGGCCATTAGTCAGTTCACGGGAATCCGGCGGTTTGCGCCGCCGCCGCGCCATCAAATCGATGCCTCGTATCGGCTCGATTGCTCTAATCAGTACCGCGTGCGGCTCGCCGTCTGCGGTAGTCACCAGGTTCATCGCCCAACTGATCCCATAAAGTAGAAATACGTATGCGTAGCCCGGCGGCCCGTACATCGCCGCGGTTCGCCGGGTCAGGCCGCGCGCGCTATGCGCGGCGAGATCGAGCGGGCCGCGATAGGCCTCGGCCTCCACGATTCGGCCGGCGGCCACGCCCTCGGCGGTGCGATGCACCAGGACTTTGCCGATGCATTCGCGCGCCACGAGCAGGACCGGGCGGGCGTAAAATTCGCGTGTCAGCCTTCGCGATTCAGTCATCGCAACTGTTCGTATTGAGCCTGGCAGTCAATCAACACAACCCCGGCGAGCGCGTCGATCACAACTAAAAACTAAACTCTCACTTTTTCACTGTAGCCGGGGAAAGCACGGCAATGCGGGCGCCAGCGTGTAGCCGTACTTTCGTCCGCGCCACGTAAAGTCGCCTTGCGCCTCGCCGAATACCTCTCTCACCGTCACCCATTTCTCGGCGTCGTCGGGGCTGTCGGACTTGAGCGGAGCGTAAACGAGGAAGTGGCTCGATCCCGCCGTGAGCGCAGGCCCGAGCGGCGGTTGGAAATCGAGCTTGGCGACCCCCGGCTTCGGCGCCCAGCCGTCAGCCGGGCCATCTTTAGCTCTCACGAAGGCCCGCCGCGGCGCGGAGCCATTTGACCCGACCAGCGTCCATTGGCGGCTCTCGATCGAGCCGTGGTTGGCGCGAAACTCTTCGACCCCGGGCGTGGCCGCGGCAAGTTGATCGCAATGCTCCTGCAGTTCGGGAAGGATCGTACCCTGCCGAAGCGCGGCCTGCTGCTGGGCGTAGGCCGCCATCTGTTGCTCGCGCGCGGAATCCGGGGGCGCGGGTTTTTTGGCCGCAAAATGGAAGCATCCGGCAGACGCGAGAATCTGCCCGCCCACGATCAGCGAAAGAACAGCTCCCCGCAGCGGACGCCCCGATACTCGCGCTGCGCCGGCTGGAAAGCATGGAATCATGCGCGATTGACGATGCGCTGCGGTTCAGCGGGCGGCGAGCAGCTCGATCCACCCTGCGAAGGCTTCCATGAAACTTGCGAGGAACTTTCGTGTGCCCTCGTTGATGAGATTTCCCTCTTTGTCGAACAGGGTTGCAGCGTTTCCTACGTAGGCCTCCGGCTGCTGCATCGCCGGGATGTTCAGGAATACAAATGATTGGCGCAAGTGCTGATTCGCGCCGAAACCGCCGATCGCGCCCGGCGAAACGCTGATCACGGCCCCCGGCTTTCCATTTCAGGCGCTATGTCCATAGGGGCGCGATCCTACGTCGAGCGCGTTTTTCAGCACGCCGGGAACCGATCGATTGTACTCCGGAGTAACGAACAAAACCGCGTCTGCCCCTCTGACCCTCTCGCGAAACGCGACCCACGCCGGCGGCGGTGCATCGTGATCGTCGTCTTCGTTATATAGGGCAAGCTGTCCGATCTCGACAATTTCGAGTTGCAGGCCGGCCGGTGCAAGCGCCGCCAAAGCCTTCGCGGTCATGCGATTGAATGAGCCTTTGCGCAGGCTCCCGACGATGACGGCGACTTTCCGTGTAGTGCCCATTGCTTACTACCTTACTCGTTTTTGCTCGATCGGCGGGATCGAAGTCAATCGCGAAAAAAGTGCGCTTCTATTCGCGGCAGATCTTAGCCGCGAGCTTCACCGCATGTTCAATTGACACTCTGCGCCGCCGTACCTAGACTCGCCTCAGAGCGGGTGTAATTCAGTGGTAGAATGCCAGCTTCCCAAGCTGGACGTCGCCGGTTCGACCCCGGTCGCCCGCTCCAACAACCCGGCGTTGAACATCGATTCGAGTCCGGCTCTTCGCGAGGCGATAGCAGTCAGCGCGTCTCGCGCTGCCTGAGCGCAAGTTCCAAGGCCTGGCGGATGTAGCGTTGGTATGGAATCCCGCGGCGGCGCGCGGCGGTACGAACGGCCTTGAGCAATTCATCGGAGATTCGCAGGTTCACTGATTTCTGCTTGGGCCTGTATTCAAACGGAAACGGTTCAAGATTCTCGGCACGGATGTACTTCGACAGATCCTGATCGAGGAGTTCCTCCGCTTCCTTATCGCTTCTGAGCGCGGGCAATTTCTTGCTCATATTTCCTGACCTCCCTCTTGTGCATGTAGCGAGCGCTTATCGGCCGCAATCGAGTGCCCGTCGCGCATTGCCGGGGCGTGAAGACAACGAACGTATAGCGCCCGTCCTGCGCGCGCCCGATTGCCAGTAAGCGCGGTTCGCTTCGCGGATTCTTTGGATCGGGTGTTATCAGAGTCTCCGCGTGCGTGAGAACGTGCTCGATTTCGATGATTGAAACGCCATGCTTCTGACATTTTTGACGATTGCCTTCGTCCCACTCGAACCCATGGAAGCCGGTCTTTCGCACGGACGCTCCAAGTATAGGCAAATGCCTATACAAATGTCAACGGACCATCGCCGGTTCGACCCCCGGTCGCCCGCTCCATTCTTTCTCTTGTGAATCCGAACAGTTAGCGGCGCGCGGCGCGCGGATCGGCGATAGCGGGGAACAGTCGCGCGCAAGCGAAGCGAGCGCGCTCACCGAACGCCCTTCAATCGAGGTGGGCTTGTTCTCGTCGGGGAAGGTTGCAAAGTCACAGCTCGTCGTGTGCGGCCCAGATGATAAGGTCGGCTTTTCTGGACTCCGGCAGATGTGCGGCGTTCGGGAATGCTTGGTCAAAGAGCGCTCGCATTTCTGGCCAATCGGGCCTTTGCGTGAACCTCTGAATACCTCCTCGAACCTGCTCATACCGTTGAAGTGCCTCGCCCAACCAGTCTCGCCGGATCAAGGGACTCGACCGCACTCCGAAAAAGGCCGCCAAATTCCGGTCGAAAAGAACGGCGTCGTCCGTGACCGTCGCGAGCATTTTCGAGCCGAAAGACAGGTGCTTCTGTCCGGTCTTGTTGAATAGTTCTTGCAGGATCGTCCCTAAAGTTAGAGGGAAATCGGCGGAAGCGGCATTTTGAAGCATGGAAAAAAAGTGTTGGTAGAACTCGGCGCTCCTTTGCCGCATTCGGTAATACCCGTTGAAGGTTCGTCGGTAATCAGGATCTGTTGCGAGAGCAGGATTCGACCTGACCTTCCTGAGTTCCAACAGCTTGTCCATCGCGCGTTGTCGGCCAAGCTTCTCTAACGCCGCTCGGATGCGGCCTGCGCCAATTGACGGCTCTTTAGCCAAACCAGCTAATCTCCAGACGCGAGAGATGTTCCGTCAGCTTGTCTATCACCGCGACGAAGTGGCCACATGGCGCTCGATTGTACGCTCGAAGTTGACGCTCGGAAACCGCGCAGCCCGCTGCGCCGCGAGGCGCGCGGCGTTGAACATCGATCCGAGTTGCGCCTATGTAGTTGCTGTATGCGGGAATTCAGCAGCAAGCTCCGTGGACCGATGGCAGCGGGCGTCCTGGTCGTATCCGCGGCGCTGATTGCGGCCTTGGCGACCGCGCAAAACGCACACAGCACGGACCTGACGACACCTTCCTTTCTGGTTGCCACTCGCGCGCTGCAGGATCCGCTGTTTCAGCGCGCCGTAATCCTGATGATCCCGTCCACCGAGCCGCCCCTGCTTGCCGGCCTCATAATCAACAGTCCTGCCAAAGCGCGGGTGCGGGATATGTTCCCCCAAGGGCGCCAGCTCAAGAGCACCCAGGAAACGATGTACCTGGGCGGACCGGTGGAACCTGACGAGGCGTCGGTGATCTTTCGCGCGTCCTCGGCGCCCGGCTCCGCGACCCGAATTTTCGACGACACTTACGTCGCCACCGGCCACGACGCCATTGCCGCGGTCCTGAAGGACCCGCGGATCGCCGATCTCCGCGTCATTTTAGGCAAGGCTCAGTGGTTGCGCGATCAGCTCTACGGCGAAGTGATGGCGGGCGCGTGGTACGTGGTCCCGGCCAAGCCCGACCTGGTTTTCAGCGATCCGAAGGATTTATGGTCCACCCTGGTGCAGGGCGGCGATCTTCAGGAAGCCGAAGCCGGGCAGGCTTCAAGACCGCCGGTCGAAATTGCCGGCCAGCAGATGGTTGCGGGCCGGTGGTTGCATTGAATCCAAGAAAGCTTCCCACGCGCTGAATTTGCCTTAGTGGCGTCTCGATGGTACAAACTGACAGCGTCGAATCTCAGCTAATTGATTGGGACCGCGGCTGAGCCCACGCCGCGCAGGACTCCGCAAGAGGACAAACAGCGATGGCACGTTTCAAGGAACGCAGCTTCGGTCAAGTACTTCGTGAGCGCCGCCGGCAGCTCGACCTGACCCAGGAAGAGGTCGCGCATCGCATCAAGACCTCGACTCCGTACATCGGCCACCTCGAATCGGCCAAGCGCCACCCGTCGGACAAGATCGTTACCCGGCTTGCCGAAGTGCTCGGGCTCGATCGGCGGGAACTGTTTTTCCTCGCCAATCCTCGCGCCCAGGCTATCCTCAGCCCGGAGCCGGAGACCGACGGGAAGTCGGCCTGGGAAGAGTTCCGCAAGGACGAGCAGCTCAGGCACATCCACAACATCTCGGGCGACGAGATGGAAATGTTGTCGCGCGTGGCGCTTCTCGGCGACGTGCGATCGCCGCGCGACTTCATTTATATTCTCAACACGGTTCGTCACGCGGTCGGCAGATAGGCAGAGTTCACTCGCAGCCGTCGCCGGCGCGCTCGCGCCGCTATCGCCGCGCGCCGGACAGTCCCAGCGCGATGCGCAGCTTGCCCTTGAGCAGGCGAATGAGTTCGTCTTCCCAGCAGACGTAGTTGTCGGGAACGTCGAGCACCACCACTTTGCCCGCGTGCACCTCGCCGAAGCGGTCACGGATATGGCGGCGATGCGCCTCTTCCATGACGCAAATCACGTCCGCTTCCTCGACCAGCTCCAGGCTCACCGGATTCTTCGCCCACGGCTCCGTACCTGCCGAGGTAACCCACATCGGCGCGCACATCTCCGCCAGCACCATCGCGGCCGTCGGACTGCGATCCATGTTACCGGTACAAACCAGCAGCACCTTCTTCATGGCGATCGAAAAAAAGGCTGCACCAATGGGATTGGATATCTCAGCGAGTATCGCCAGTACATAGCTACCAGCTATCGATGTAGGGATATTTCTTGCCGGCGCGCGGCTCCGGCGCGGCGCTCGAGCGCAGGCCGGCGGCGATCCATCTTCTCGACTCAGCCGGATCGATCACGTCGTCGATTCCGAATTGCGACGCGCTGTTCAGCGCCTTCCCGCGCTGGTACATCCGCGCCACCATCTCGTCGAAACGCTGCCGGCGCGCCGCCGGATCGCTGATCGCCGCCAGTTCGTTGCGGTAGCCCAGCTTCACCGCACCCTCGAGTCCCATCGGACCGAACTCTCCCGTGGGCCACGCTACCGTGAATAGGGGAGCGTCGTAGCTCCCGCCGGCCATCGCGATCCCGCCCAAGCCGTAGGCCTTGCGCAGCACGATCGTAAAGAACGGGACGGTCGCGTTCGCCGCCGTCAGAAACATTCGCGAGGAGTGACGCACCAGCGCAGTCTTCTCGACTTCCGGGCCGACCATGATGCCGGGAGTGTCGCACAGGAACAGAATCGGAATGTCGAACGCGTCGCACAACTGGATGAAGCGCGCACCTTTGTCGGAGCCGTCGCTGTCGATCGCGCCGGCCAGATGCCTGGGGTTGTTCGCGACCACGCCGAACGGATGCCCCTCCACCCTGATGAACGCCGCGATCATTGTCAGCCCGAAGTCGCGGCGGATCTCGAGCATCGAGCCGGTATCCGCCAGCGTCTCGATAACCGAGCGTACGTCGTAAACTCGAAGCCGGTTCTCGGGAATGAGGTTGCGCAGCCGGCGCTGATCCGCGCACGCCCAGTCGTTTACCGCACCCTGGAAGTACGAAAGATACTTGCGCGCCACCTGCACCGCCTCCGATTCGTCGGCGACCGCGATATCGACGACGCCGTTGGGCACCTGCACCTCCATCGGCCCGATTTCTTCGGGACGAAAGATGCCCAGGCCTCCGCCTTCGATCATCGCCGGTCCGCCCATCCCGATGTTGGAGCGCATCGCGGCGATGACGACGTCGCAGCATCCCAGCAACGAGGCGTTGCCCGCAAAGCATCTCCCCGAAGTGATGCCGACCAGCGGCACCAGCCCGCTCAGTTTCGGAAAATCGTGGAACGACCGCGTATTGTGAGCGCCGCCGTCAGTGTCGCCCGGCCGCCCGCCGCCGCCTTCGGCGAACAGTACCAGCGGCAAGCGAAACTCCCGCGCGATCTGGAACATCCGATCTTTCTTGCGATGGTTCTGATATCCCTGCGTGCCGGCCAGCACCGTGTAGTCATACGCCATGACGACGCAGCGCGCCTTGGCGGTGCCGAACAGATTTCCATTGATGGTCGCGAGTCCGGTGACCAGCCCATCGGCCGGAGTGTTCTTGATCAGGTCGTCCATCTCGCGCCGCCGGCGCTGTGCCGCGACCACGATCGGCCCGTACTCGATGAACGTGCCCGGGTCGCACAACTCGCCGATATTCTCGCGCGCGGTCCGCTGACCGGTCTTTCGCCGGCGGGCTACAGCGTCGGGGCGCGCGGCGTCGAGACCGATTTCGTGCCGCTTATGCACCTCCGCGAGATCGGGGCGCACGCCGCCCCCATCGGCCTCGCCACCTTTAGTTCGCGACCCCATATCGCCAGCATAGTCCCCGGACGCGAAAAGAGAAAAACTCTTCAATCGCCCCGGCTGATCCACTAATCTTCGCGCAACCCGGGAGGAATCCGGCCACGACTATGGAAACCGACGATCTAAGGCTCATCAGTCCCGCCATCGGCATCATCGCCCGCATTCTGTTCACCCTGATTTTCGTGCTCTCGGGCATCACCCATTTCACCGCGATGCGCAATTACATTGATCTGATGCCCGCGGCGATTCCATTTCGCGCGTTCTGGGTGGCGATTTCCGCCGTGGTCGAGCTCGTTGGCGCCGCTCTGATTCTGCTTAACCATCGTCCGCGCCTGGGCGGCGGATGGCTCATCGTGCTGTTTCTCGTCCCGGTCACGATCGCCGTGCATGGCACTGTGATGCTCACGCTTCCCGACCCGGTGATGCGCGCCGTCAACCTCTCGATGTTTCTCAAAGGGCTCGCCATGACCGCGGGCGCGCTTTTCATCACTCAATTCGGCGTCCGCCCCGGCGCCGATCCTGGTTGAGGCCGGCTCGGTCAAACGCCAAATGCTGGGCTCCTATGAGCGAAATCCCGTCGTTGTTGCGCTCGGGGAGCCCGGTGCAGCGAAGGGCGTCGTTCTTTGAGAATTCGCTTGCTTCCCCTCCTTCTCCATCACCCGCTTAACCAGCTTAACCACTGGACTGGGGGGCCACGGTGGCTTCTTCCGGGCCGAGGGGTTCAACTCTAGTTGGACCTTCCGCTGGTTGCCGTGTCCTCGAAAGTCCGTGAACTTGACATCGAGGCTCGACTCGATGTTGAGCTTCTCGTTTGATAGGCGCTGACCGAATCCCTGCAGCGTCGGCGGTAATCTGAGGTGAGCTATTTTTGCAATTTTAACGCACTGTCTATAGAGCTCCCCGACCGGTGTGAACGGAATCCCATCGGGCCAGTTGCTCTTGAGCAGCAGATGGAGGGCCTCAATCAAATCGTCGCAATCGGTTGCGAAGTCCACCTGCAGACGGCGCAAGCTCGCTAACTGACCGCGCGCTACGGTCGGATCTATCTCGGCGGCGCGCTGCACAAACGACGCGAAATCCGCCATGCGAAACGTGCCGACGACGTGCGAAGTCTTCGCAAGACGGTCCTCGATTCTACCGAGCTCGAGCAGCACGTCGCCCATGATCG
>Ga0074044_10002017_pt1 | contig 17923 bp, 16 predicted proteins | sample BogForMeECP23OM1_FD_94443 | JGI IMG/M metagenome (GOLD analysis project Ga0074044, IMG submission 94443) | Bog forest soil microbial communities from Calvert Island, British Columbia, Canada - Bog Forest MetaG ECP23OM1 | ecosystem: Environmental > Terrestrial > Soil > Wetlands ...
CTTCGAAATGAATGATACCCATTAGCAGGTCGGCCCAGGGACGCGGTTTCGGTGGTTCTTCTGGCGGTGGCTCTGGGGGCGTTGCTGGTTGCGATTTCGCAACTTCTTTCGCATCGTCTTTCGTAACTTCTTTCATAACTTCTTTCGTACCTTCTTTTGTAACTCCGGCGGGCGCTGGTTTGTGCTCCGGAGGCACAGGTTCGTCATCCTTATTACTATCATCATTATTATTCTTATCTTTATTATTGTTATTGCTTGCTTCTTTTTTGGGGGGCTTGGGCGGGGCGTTGATTAGGTGCTCCAGGATGGCCTTGGCTTCGGCTCGGTTGCGCAGGGATAGATGGCATTGCGCTAGATGTTGAGAAAAGCGGATTTCGTCTGGCCACTTACTTACTAACTCTTCCAGAAGAGGCAAGGCATCGCGATAGCGGCGGGCATCGAGATACGCTCGCGCTAGATTGTAATGCTGCTCGCGAACAGCCATCTCCACGGCTTTGGCTTGATCTTCGCCGGGAGCTTCTATGTAGCCTAACGCTACGAAACGTTGGAGGACGGCTTGGGCGTCTACGGGATCTACGCGCAGATCGGCGGGATGCATTCCGCATTCGCCGGGCTCTTGCTCCCAGCTGGGGATGCGGGTGATTTCTGGCGGCTCGTCGAAGGCTTGCACTAACACTCGGCCATCCATGTCGGCGCCTACGGGTAATCCGAATAAGGTTAGGATGGTGGGAGTTATATCTAGCAGAGTTGCTCCGTAGATTCTTTCGTCTTGCTTGATGTTGGCGCCTTTCATCGCAACGATTCCGAAGTTGCGATGTTGCACGGCGGGGCCGGCGGGCTCGATGGGAATGCCGCGCGGGCGTAGATGATCGCTGTGAAAGCCGTGATCGGAAACGAGGATTACGGTGGTATCGGGGCCAGCCAATTCCAGTTAGAAAAAGCCATGGTGGCGCGGCCCGGAGCAAAGTGGCGGTCGGCTTTGTCGATGCGCATGCCAGACGTGAGCGCATAGGCCCAATTAAAGCGGCCGTACCTGACAATATGTCCGGCTACAGCATTTCCCGCCGCGGGGCGCACGAAGACGCTGGCATCAAATCCGGAGGTAGTGTTGTGGGCGCGGTTATGGATGGTGAAGTCGACGATGCCGTCCTGGTTGACATCGAGGCCGTAAGTCTGGCCGGGTGCGATGGTGACTTGGACGGGGGTGTAAACGATCTCGGCCTCGGCGGGTTGCGCCAGCGCGAGGACGCTCACTCCTGCGGCGCTTGCGGCTAGTGCGTACAAGTGAAGGTGCTGATGCAGAGAATCACGAACGTTGGCTGGCTTCGAAGGAGATGGGAGGGTCTTCATGATTGTCCTCACTTTCCGTAGCACCAAGAAAGAGGCTCACCGTCGGACTGCTTCCGGCACTTTGGGCGGTCGGAGCTACTATCCCCAGAGTGGGGCTTTAGGCCGGAAAGCCTGAACGGGACAGTTTGATCCCAGTCTAAGGCGAGGTCAAGTGAAACTTTTTCAACGGAAAAACTCTGCGCAGGGTGGGCGCGAGCGGAGGGGGAACTGGTAGCCCCGGCAGGAATCGAACCTGCATAGTCAGTTTAGGAAACTGAAGTCCTATCCGTTGAACGACGGGGCCACGCGAAAACAGGTTAGCAGGTTTGGGGAATGGGATGCCAGAGTTGCGGGGAGTCGGCTCATTTTGCCAAAAACGTCCACCACAAAGGGCACGAAGGTACACGAAGGAAAAGCACTACTTAAGGAAAAGCACTACTTGAAGGAAGACCTTCTTGGCACTTGGTGTCCTTCGCATTGTCAACGTGAGCCCATACCGGGGAGTGTGCTCATCGCGGCGAACTGCAGATCCCTCACTTCGTGAGGGATGACAAATCTTAAGGGTTGGATGACAAATCTTGAAGCTGACAAGTCATTAATTGCGATGCGCATGTTCCGAACCGCCGCCTACGAAGTGAACTATTTCGAGGCGGTCTCCTTCGTGCAGGGGAGTTTGCTGCCACTGGTCGCGGGGAACGATTTCGCGATTCAGTTCTACGGCTACGCGGTCGGGTTTCATGCCGAGAGATGCGACGAGCGCGCCTAGAGTTTCGGCGGAGGACGTTTGGGTTTCGCCGTTGATGGTTAGATTCATGGGCAGCTAGATTGCGGGGCGCAATTGGAACTTTCTGGTTGCGGTTCTGCCATCGAAGCTGGCTTGCACGAGCACGGAGGAATCGGCCAGGGACTTTTCCTCGACCTGAACATTCATCTCGGCTTTGCCTTGAGCGTCGGTGAGAACCTGGGCGTAGTAGGGCGCGGCGTCGGGACGGGCGAAGCGCAGAGTGAGGCGGGCGCCGGCGACGGTAACGCCTCCGTCGGTGACTCGGATGTGCATGGACAAGGCGCCCGAAGTATGCACGGAGTCAGCATTGATCCACTGCAGGTCGAGCTCTTTGACGGCGGCGAGAGCTTCGGGCGACTCGCGCTTGTCGAAGATGGAATCGAGTTTGCCGTCGCGGATGGCGTCGAGCACCTCGCGATGCAATTCGCGCAGGCGCTTTTCCATGTCCTGATCGTTGGCGGGAAAACCTTTGGCGGCGTCCGCTCCGTAGGGAACGGCGCGCTTGCCAATGCAGCGGCCGCGAACGAAGACCTGGGTCTGGAGGAGTTGTTCGCCTTCGCGGGCTTCGCTCTGCACGTGATAGATCGTGTCTTGGTGGCGAATGTCGGTGTTAAAGCCAAAGATCATTTGGGTTCAGGCTTTCCCCGGTGGTGCTGTCTGATTGCGACAGGCTTCCGGACGGGCTGCAGTAGTCGGTGTGACAGATGCGTTCCCTCCGCGGCTAAAGCCGCTATTGAAAGAAAGCCAGATACCGCAGCGGTAAACCGCTGCGCCACCCAAAAGCAAGAGCGAAATCGAGTTTTTCAGCAAATTGTAGAGGCGCGACCCTTTCGAGGGTGATTCAAATTTTCAAGGCAAATTTGAACTGCGCACCAAAAACATTTCGCTACAAAACATTTCGCTACAAAACATCTCGGTAGTGTCCTAATTTATTAGGACACTACCAACATTTCGCTAGAAAACATTTCGCTACAAAACATTTTGCTTCGCTTGACACTTCTGCCGGTCAAAACTAGTCTAAAGGGTTTACGGATGCACTTGTCGCAGATTATATATAGCCAGTCTTATGCCGGACAATCATTTCGCTCAGTACCTGCCCTTGCTACTGCACTCCGTCCTCGCGGTGGCGCTTGCGAGCGTGATTGTAATCCTTTCGGAGTTGGTGGGCCGGCATAAGCCGGGGCTGGCGAAAATGTCGGCCTATGAATGCGGGGTGGAGCCGGTCGGCGACGCTCGCAGACGATTCTCGGTCAAATTCTACCTGGTGGCGATGCTCTTTATTTTGTTCGACGTGGAAGCGGTCTTTCTTTATCCGTGGGCGATCGTGCTGCGCGAACTGAAGATGTTTGGCTTCTGGGAGATGATGGTGTACATCGGGATCGTGCTGGTCGGCCTCTTCTATATATTGAAAAAAGGGGTGCTGGACTGGGGCCTGATGGCGGCCAAGCGGGGTGATTTCTGATGCCGCTGATTCCTGCCATCACCGATATCGAGGCACTGAAGTCGCATCCCGCGCTAGCGAGCTTGCTGGGATGGAATGCGAGGATGGTGCAGGCGGCGAAATTCGACCGCGACGAATTGACGATCTGGGTGGAGAAAGATGGGATTCGCGAAGCTTGCGCGATTTTACGCGACGCCGGCGATTGCCCGTTCAACTACTTGTGCGACGTGACCTGCGTTGACTGGTATCCGTCGGAACCGCGGTTTGAAGTGGTTTACCATCTGCTGTCGATTCCTGGAAAAGAGCGGGTACGTTTGAAGACGCGGCTGGATGGTTCGAGCGCGGCGCTGGAATCGGTGACGTCGGTTTGGCCGGCCGCCAATTTCTACGAACGGGAAGTGTTCGATCTGTTTGGCGTGCGCTTCACCGGACATCCCTACCTGCAACGCCTGATGATGCCCGACGACTGGGAAGGCCATCCTCTGCGGAAAGACTACCCGGTGGAGGGATACCGCTAGGTCATGCCGCAACTTCCCGTGAGCTTCGCAGAACCCAGCCAGGATGGAACCCTGATCCTGAACATGGGGCCGCAACATCCCTCGACCCACGGGGTGTTGCGGGTGGTGCTGGAAATTGAAGGCGAGACGATCGTGCGGTTGCGGCCGGAGATCGGATACCTGCACACCGGCATCGAGAAAACCTGCGAGGCCAAGTTCTATCAGCAAGTGGTGCCGCTGACCGATCGCATCGACTATCTCGCACCCATGACCAATAATCTCTGCTACTGCCTGGCAGTGGAGAAGTTGCTGGGGCTGGAGATTCCCGCGAAAGCGCAGTGGATGCGGGTTCTGATGAACGAGTTGACGCGCATCAATTCGCACCTGGTGTGGCTGGGAACGCACGCCATGGACCTGGGGGCGGTGACCGTCTTCCTCTATTGCTTCCGCGAGCGCGAAGACGTGCTGCGCTTATTTGAGATGGTGAGTGGACAGCGGATGATGAGTTCTTATTTCCGCATTGGCGGGCTGGCGCTGGAGCCGCCGCTGGGATTTTTCGAGCGGGTGAAAAAGTTTGCCGACCGGTTTTCGGGGAAGGTGGATGAATACGAAGGCTTGCTGACGGGCAATCCCATATTCATGATGCGGACCAAGGGAATTGCTTACCTGAGCATGGAAGACGCGATCGCTCTGGGGGCAACGGGTCCAACGTTGCGCGGGAGCGGAGTGGACATTGACCTGCGCCGGGATGCTCCGTATAGCGGCTACGAACATTTCAAGTTCAACGTGCCGGTGCGCAGCGAAGGCGACGTGTTCGCACGATATCTTTGCCGGGTGCAGGAATTGCGTGAGTCGATTGGCATGGTGCAGCAGGCGCTGGCGGGGATGCCGGAAGGCCCGATCAAGGCGGACGCTCCCAAGGTGGTGCTGCCCGACCGGGAAAAGATGAAGACGCAAATGGAAGCGCTCATCTACCATTTCAAGATCATCACCGAGGGCTTTGCGGTTCCGGCGGGCGAAGTGTACCAGGCGATCGAATCGCCGCGGGGCGAGATGGGGTATTACGTGGTGAGCGACGGCACGGCCAAACCGTATCGGGTGCACATGCGGGCTCCGTCGTATGCGAATCTGCAGACGCTCGCGAAGATGTGCGAAGGACAACTGATCGCCGACGTGGTGGCGGCTATCGGAAGTATTGATGTGATTCTGGGGGATATCGACAGATAGGGCATTTTGTAATTTGGTAATCGGGTAATTTTGTAATTTAAGAGCGCTTGGGTTTCGATTTTCAAATTACCAAATTACCCGATTACAAAATTACCAAATTGTTTCCGCTCATGAAATTTTCGGACGAATTCGAGACGCGGTTTGCCGAGATGCTTGGCCATTATCCGACTAAGCGGTCGGCGCTGGTGCCTACGCTGCTTTATGCGCAGGATGAGGCGGGCGCGCTTACGGATGAAGTCATTGCGGAGTTGGCGGGGCGACTGGACCTGACTGAATTGGAAGTCCGCAACGTGATCAGTTATTACTCCATGCTGACCACGAAACGGCGCGGCAAGTATAACGTGCAGGTGTGCACTAATATTGCGTGCATGCTGCGCGGTGGCGAGGAACTGCTGGACCATTGCAAGAGACGGCTGGGCGTCGGGCATAAAGGCACGACCCAGGACGGCTTGTTCTCGCTGGAAGAAGTGGAATGTATTGGGGCGTGCAGCTGGGCTCCGGCGGCGCAGGTGAATTACGATTTTCACGAGAACCTGACAGCCGCGAAGATGGACGACGTTTTAGACGAATATAAGAAGAAGAGCACGCAGTAGGGATTTTGTAATTTGGTAATCGGGTAATTTTGTAATTTAAGAGCGCTTGGGTTTCGATTTTCAAATTACCAAATTACCCGATTACAAAATTACAAAATGGCAACTCTCGTTTCCCATCCCGACGAGGTTCGCGTGATTTCGAAGCGCTTTGGGCAGGGCGCTACCGATATCGATCGCTATCTCCAACTGGACGGCTACAAGGCCGTGCAGAAGGCGCTCGCGATGAAGCCGGACGACCTTATTAATGAGGTCAAGAATTCGGGCTTGCGCGGACGGGGGGGCGCGGGGTTTAGCACGGGGATGAAATGGTCGTTCGTTCCGAAGCAGTCGGCCAAGCCAAAATATGTGCTCTGCAATGGGGACGAGAGCGAGCCCGGCACTTGTAAGGATCGGCTGATTTTCGAACACGATCCACACTCGATTATTGAAGGCGTGATGATCGCGTCGCTCGCGGTCGGCGCTCATACGGGATATATCTACATTCGCGGCGAGTATCGCTACCTGTCGGTCATCATGCAGAAGGCGATCAAGGACGCGTATGCGAAAGGCTTCCTCGGCAAAAATATTTTTGGCAGCGGGTGCGACCTTGACGTTTACTGGCACGGTGGAGCGGGGGCGTACGAGGTTGGAGAAGAATCGGCGCTGATGGAATCGCTGGAGGGTAAGCGCGGCATTCCGCGCATTCGGCCGCCGTTTCCGGCGGTGGTTGGGCTGTGGGGCGGGCCCACGGTCATTAATAATGCGGAGACGCTGGCGGCGGTGCCGCACATTATTCTGGGCGGCGCGGATTGGTACGCGAAACTGGGCACGCCGAAGAACGGCGGCACGCGGCTGTTTTGCCTGGCCGGACATCTCAACAAGCCGGGCGTCTACGAATTGCCGATGGGATACAACCTCAAGAAGATGATCTATGAGGTGGGCGGCGGAATTCCCGGCGGGCGCGATTTGAAGGCGGTGGTTCCGGGGGGATCGTCAACTCCGGTGCTGCTGCCATCGGAAATCGACGTTGCCATGGATTTCGACTCGGTGGGGAAAACGGGGTCGATGCTGGGATCGGGCGGGGTGGTGGTGCTCGACGATACGACCTGCATCGTAAAGTTCGCTTTGCGCACCATGAAGTTCTACCGGCATGAAAGCTGCGGCTGGTGCATTCCGTGCCGCGAAGGTACCGACTGGCTGGAAAAGACTTTGACGCGATTCCATGCGGGCGGCGGGTTGAAGAAAGATATCGACAACATTTATTACCTGGCGGAGAACATGTTGGGGAAGACTTTCTGTCCGCTGGGGGACGCGGCGGCGATGCCGACTATGGCGTTCGTGAAAAAGTTCAGACAGGAATTCGAAGCTCACCTGGATGGAAGGCCGTGCCCGTTTGAGAAGGCGGGAGCGGCGGTAATGGTGTAGAAGGAATTTTGTAATTTGGTAATCGGGTAATTTTGTAATTTGAAACCCAAAGACGGCGCGGTTTAGAACATAGACTTTCGAATCAGGTGAAACCTGATCTTGTCGCAGCAGGAAGACCTTCGGGATCGTACGAAGGCTTTCGCGGTCAGGATAGTACGAGTTTTCAGGTCGCTGCTCTTCAAGACAGATGCGCAGATATCGGGCAAACAACTGATGCGGTCCGGAACCTCGGTCGCAGCAAACTATCGAGCGGCTTGCCGCTCCCGATCAAAGGCTGAATGGGTTGTAAAAATTGGTATCGTAGTCGAAGAGGCAGACGAGACCGTCTTTTGGCTGGAGATGCTGTCCGATTGCGGCATTGTCCCGTTGAAGAAGTTGGAATCGCTATTAGCGGAAGCACATGAATTGAGTGCGATTTTTGCAGCGTCGCATTTTACGGCGCGTAGGAATCGATAGAAGTCAAATTACAAAATTACCCGATTACAAAATTACAAAATGGCTGACGTCACTCTCACTGTCGACGGAAAAAAGATCACGGCTCCGGCGGGGTCGCTGCTGATTGAGGCTTGCAAGAGCGCGGGCATTGAAGTGCCTTCTTTTTGCTACTATCCCGGGCTCTCGCTGCAGGGCGCTTGCCGCATGTGCATCGTGAAAATCGAAAAGATGCCGAAGCTGCAAACCGCCTGCACCACGGGCGTGAGCGAGGGCATGATCGTTTCGACCGACAGCGATGAGGTGCGGCAGGCGCGCAAGGCAATGGTCGAGTTGCTGCTGGGGAATCATCCGCTGGATTGCCCGGTGTGCGATGCCGGCGGCGAGTGCGAACTGCAGGACATGACGTTTTCGTATGGCGCTCCCGAATCGAAGTTTGTGGAGATCAAGAACCATCGCGAGGAGCAGCAGTGGTCTCCGGTGGTGTATTTCGATCGGCCGCGATGCATTCTGTGCTACCGCTGCGTGCGCATCTGCGGCGAGGGCATGGATGTTTGGGCCCTGGGGGTGCAGAATCGCGGCGTCGGTTCGGTGATTGCTCCGAACATCAGTGCTCCGGATCAAGACGACCATCTGGAATGCGAAGAGTGCGGCATGTGCATCGACATCTGCCCGGTCGGCGCGCTCACTTCCGGCGCTTATCGGTACAAGACGCGTCCGTGGGAGATGAAACATGTGGGCACGATTTGTACGCACTGCGGAGATGGATGCAAGACTACGCTTGGGGTGCGGCGCAGCGACACCGGCATGGAGATTGTGCGCGGCGACAATCGCGATAAGAGCGGAATCAATGGCGATTTCCTGTGCGTGAAGGGGCGCTACGCTTTCGATTTTGCGCATCACGCGGAACGCCTGACGCAGCCGCTGGTTCGGAAGAACGGCAAGCTCACACCCGCAACCTGGGAAGAAGCATTTGAGTTGATCGGAACGCGGTTTCGCGAGGCGCGGGACGGAGCTGAAGGCGGCGGGAGCACAATCGGCGTGATTGGCTCGAATCGCACGACTAACGAAGAAAATTATCTGCTGTCGAAGTTTGCCCGGGTCGTGCTCAAGACGAATAATGTCGATCATCATCGTACGGCAGACTTCCCTGCCCTGGCGGCGGCGCTGCACGGCAAGCCGGGAAAGACGGCAGCCATGCGCGAGGTCTTGAATGCGCCCGCGATTTTGGTGATCGGGAATGATCCCACGAATCAGCATCCGCTGCTGGCATGGCAGATTCGGACGAACGTTCGCTTGCGGCGGGCGAAGCTTTACGTGATCAACTCTGCGCCCATCAAGCTGCGGCGGCAGGCAGCGGGATTTGGTTTGCTTCCGGCGGGGGCGGAAGCGAAAGCAGTTGCCTTCCTCGGCGGCGATGATGATGCGCAACTCGATGCGCTGGTAACGGACGTTACCGCGCGCGAGGCATGGCTTGCGCTGCGCGACAAGATTCGCGCTGAGCAGAATATGGTCATTGCCTTCGGCTCCGAACTGCGCGGGCCGGAAATTGAGAAATTGGTAAGTTTTGCCGCAACTTTGACCGGAGCGAAGCTGATCTGCCTGGGCGATTACGCGAATTCCCGCGGAGCGAGTGAGATGGGGCTTTATCCCGATCTGCTGCCGGGATACGAACCGGTGGCCAGCGCCGACAAATTCCAAAAGGAATGGGGCAGTCTGCCGACTGCGGAAGGCTTGAGCTTGCCGGAAATGTTCGACGCTGCGAAAGCCGGCAAGCTAAAGGCGCTTTACGTGGTGGGCTCGAATCCGGTTGGACGGTTGGGCTTGGATCCTTTCATCTTCGACGAAACATTTGTGGTGGTGCAGGAAATGTTCCTGACTGAAACCGCAATCATCGCCGACGTGGTTTTGCCGGCAGCCAATGCGTACGAAAAAACCGGAACTTATACCAACACCTGCGGCGATCTGCAGCTGGTGAAGAAAGCGGGCGAAGTCTCCGATACGAAACCGGATTTCGAAATGATGGTGCGCATTGCTGACGCCATGGGCTTCGAGGTGCGCGGCCTGGTGCCGTTTGGGAGCGGGACGCACTTCGACATGGGGCAGACGCGCGGGGCGCAGTCGGGCGAAGCGGATCGCCATGCGGTGTGGCTCGAGGCGCATAACCTGGAACCGAAGATGACGCCGTTCGATCCGATGGCGATTCTTGACGAGATTCAGCGGGTGGTTGCGGGATACGATGTTTCGCGCGTCAACCTGCTGGCGGGGAACGATGAGCATCTCGAAATTGCCGCGGGCGGGGCGGGTCTGGTGCAGAAGGCGGAGTTGATTGCTCCGGCCAACGACGATTTGTTCAGCTCGGGCACGCTGGGGCGGTATTCCAGGACTTTGAACTCGGTTATTGAGAATAAATCCGCTGATGCGGAGGTTGCGGCGGACTAGGGTTCGGGCTGGAACGGCGAGAACGACAGCAAGAACAACAGCAACAGCCGCGGGCGAGGGCGCCCGCGCCACACGAGCGCATGAGCATAACTACGTTTCTTATTATTTCGTTGATCAAGTCGGCGGTCGTGATTGGCGTTCTGCTGACGGTGGTGGCGTACAGCGTGTGGCTGGAGCGCAAGGTGTCGGCGCGCATTCAGAACCGCTGGGGGCCGACGCGGGTGGGGCCTTTCGGTCTATTGCAGCCGCTGGCCGACGGCGCGAAGTTTATTTTCAAAGAAGATCTGACGCAGCCGCATGTCTACAAGCCGCTGTACATTGCAGCGCCCACCATCTCGCTGGTGTTTGCCATCACATCCATTTCGGTGATTCCATTTGGCAACTGGGTCAACCTGGGGCCCTGGGGCACCTATTTGCAGATTACCGACTTGAACGTCGGACTGCTGGTGGTGCTGGCGATTACGTCGATGGGTGTGTACGGAATTGCGCTGGCAGGATGGTCGTCGAACAACAAGTATTCGCTGCTGGGGGGATTGCGGGCGAGCGCGCAGATGGTAAGCTACGAAGTTTCTCTCGGGCTCTCGCTGGTGGGAGTGCTGATCATGGCGGGAAGCCTGAGCCTGCGGGATATTGTGGATGCGCAGCATGGAGTGTTCTGGGGATTTATTCCGCGCTGGAATATTTTTCACGGGCAGACGCTGGGATTTTTCATTTACCTGATTTCGGCGTATGCGGAAACCAACCGCACACCGTTTGATCTGCCGGAAGCGGAATCGGAGCTGGTGGCGGGCTATCACACGGAATACAGCTCGATGAAGTTCGCCATGTTTTTCATGGCGGAATACGCCAACATGACGACGGCCGCGTGTCTGGCGACGCTGATGTTTTTGGGTGGATGGAATGGGCCGATCTTTGGTCCGGTCATTTTGCAGGATCTGTTGCCGGTATTCTGGTTCTGCCTGAAGGTTTTCTTTTTCATATTTTTGTACGTCTGGGTGCGCTGGACCCTGCCGCGCTTTCGCTATGACCAGCTGATGTCGTTTGGGTGGAAAGTTCTGCTGCCGCTGGCGATGGCGAACATTGTGTACACCGCGCTGGTTGTGGCTCTGCGAGCTCAGTACCCGGGTAAGTTCTTCTGAGCTTTATTTAGAACTGACGCAAACTATGTTTCATTTAATTTTATTTCTGTGTTTCGGCGCAATCTGCGTGGCGGGGGCGATCAACCTACTGGTGCAGAGCCATCCCATTAACAGCGCGCTGTCGTTGATTGTGGTGATGGCCTCGCTGGCTGCCGAGTATCTGCTGCTGGGCGCGGAATTTGTGGCCGCGGTACAGGTGATCGTTTACGCGGGCGCGATCATGGTGCTGTTTGTGATCACCATCATGCTGTTGAACGCGGGCAAAGAAGAGCGCACCCAGGGCAGCCGAATCGCGACGCTGGTGGGCGTTCCGGGCGTGGCCATCGGAGGACTGCTGGTGGCCTGGACGCTGCTGCATGGCAGCAACGGCGAGAAGGTGGCGATCGGGGCGCTGCCGGGCGATCCGAAAGATATTGCGCGGCTGCTTTTTCATGATTTTCTTTTGCCTTTTGAAGTGACGTCGGTGCTGATTCTGATCGCCATCATGGGCGCGGTGGTGCTGGCCAGCCGTCCCGAAGCGATTGCGCGGCCTCATCCTCATTCCAGCGCTCCGGCGGTTGAGGAGCCTGGCGAACTCGTCGCGCCAGGGAAGGAGCGCTGATGGTTCCTCTTTCTTACTACTTGATGCTGAGCGGGATTCTGTTCGTGTGCGGCGTGCTCGGGTTTCTGATCAAGCGCAACATCATCACGATTTTCATGTCGATTGAGCTGATGCTGAATGGGGTCAACCTTTCGTTCGTGGCCTTTGCGGCGCGTTGGCACGCGCTCAGCGGACAGGTTTTCGTTTTCTTTGTGATGGTGGTGGCGGCGGCCGAGGCGGCGGTGGGCCTGGCAATTATTATTGCCGTCTATCGCACGCGTGAGACTTTGAATGTGGACCGGGTGGACCTGCTCAAGCTATGACGCAGAATCCTTATCTCTGGATCATTCCCATCCTTCCCCTGGCGGGGGCGGCGATCAATGGTTTTTTTGGCCGGCAATCGTCGAAGCGGGCGATCACTTTGATCGCGCTCTTCTTTTGCGGCGCTGCCTTTGCCATGGCGCTGTTTGTGGCGGCGGGCTTTTCTTCGGCATCGGCTCCTTATTATTGCGATCTGGCGCACTGGCTGCGCTCGGGAAGTTTCCAAGTTGACTTCAGCTTTTATCTCGATCAACTTTCGCTGGTCATGCTGCTTGTAGTCACCGGCGTCGGCTTCCTCATTCATATCTACTCGGTCGGCTACATGTGGGACGACGATGGCTACTACCGATTCATGGCGTACCTGAACCTGTTCATGTTCTTCATGCTGACGCTGGTGCTGGCCAAGAATTACCTCGTCATGTTCATCGGGTGGGAAGGTGTGGGACTGGCGTCTTATCTGCTGATCGGTTTTTGGTTCATCAAAGACTCGGCGGCGGCGGCGGGGAAGAAAGCATTCATTGTTAACCGGATCGGCGATTTCGGGTTTCTGATTGCGCTTTTTTTGATGATCAAGCATTTTGGCTCGCTGGACTTCACCCGTGTCTTTTCCGCGGTGCAGACGATGCCGACGGAGACTGCCGGCGTCGGGTTGCTCACGGCAATTGGGTTGCTGTTGATGGTGGGCGCGGCGGGCAAGTCGGCGCAGATTCCTCTTTATGTCTGGTTGCCGGATGCGATGGAAGGCCCGACTCCGGTTTCGGCGCTGATTCATGCGGCGACCATGGTAACGGCGGGCGTGTACATGGTGGCGCGGTCGCATGCGATTTTCGAGCGCGCGCCGACAGCGCTCACGGTGGTCGCGATCATCGGGACGCTGACCGCTTTGTTTGCGGCGACTATCGGTATTGCGCAAACCGATATTAAGAAGGTGCTGGCTTACTCTACCGTTTCGCAGCTTGGATATATGTTCATGGCCTGCGGCGTGGGAGCGTTCTCGGCCGGCATTTTCCACCTGATGACGCATGCGTTCTTCAAGGGGTTGTTATTCCTGGCGGCCGGTTCGGTAATTCATGGCGTGGGCGGCGAGCAGGATATGCGCAAGATGGGCGGGCTGCGCGTGTACATGCCGTGGACGTTTATGACGATGGGGATTGCCACGCTGGCGATTGCGGGGATTCCGCCGTTCGCGGGCTTCTGGTCGAAGGACGAGATTCTTTGGAAAGCGGCGAATGCCAGTTGGGTGTATTGGGTGATCGGCGTCGCCACGGCTTTCATTACATCCTTTTATATGTTCCGGCTGATGTATATGACTTTTGGCGGGGAATACCGGGGGGCGCCGGTGGAAGCGGCGCATGGGGACGACGCTCATGGTCATGACGATCATGCCGCGGGACACGGGCATGGGCACGGAGATCCGCATGAGAGTCCGTGGGTGATGCTGGGTCCGCTGGTGGTGCTGGCGTTTCTATCCGTGGTGGGAGGATTCGTCGGGTACGGACATCACTTTGAACATTTTCTGGCTCCGGTGTTTGAGCAGGGAGCGGAGGTGGCGCAGGAAACTTCTTCCGCGGCGGAGAAGATCACCGAGTATCTGCTGATGGGGATTTCGATAAGCGTTGCGGGACTGGGATGGCTGCTGGCCTATTTGCTGTATAGCCGCCGCCCGGAACTGCCGGCGCGCATCGCCGCCAGACTTGGCGGACTCTATGAGGCGGTGGTGCACAAGTACTACATTGACGAGATCTACGCTGCGCTTTTTGTGAAACCGCTGGTGGAGGGCTCGGCCACGATTCTGTGGCACGGGATTGATCAGGGAGGAATCGACGCCGCGGTCAACGACTCGGCCACGGCGGCCCGCCACGTGTCGGACAACGTGCGCCACATGCAGTCGGGCAATCTGCGGTCGTATGCCGGATGGGTGGCGGCGGGGGCGGCGGTGGTGATCGGTTATATGGTTTGGATGGGAGTGCGATGAATATGGGCGTAGGCGTTGTTTCGATGAACATGGACGGCCTCAGTCCCATGATTTTGTCGCTGGTGACTTTCATTCCTCTCATGGGCGGGCTGCTGATTCTGCTGATTCCACGGCGCGATCGCGATATCAAGCTGTTTGCGCTGGTTATTTCGCTGCTGACATTTGTCGCTTCGCTGCATTTGCCGGTGCATCTGCACCGCGATCCCAGCGTTTTTAAGTTCGAGATCGACAAAGCCTGGATCACCACTCCGAACATTCATTACCACATGGGAATCGACGGAATTTCGATGTGGCTGGTGGTGCTGACCACGTTTCTCACGCCGCTGTGCGTGGTGATTTCGTGGACTTCGATTCAGTCGCGGGTGAAGGAATTCTTCATCCTGCTGCTGATTCTGGAAACGGCGTTGATCGGCGTTTTCACTGCGCTCGATTTGTTCCTGTTCTACTTTTTCTGGGAAGCGACGCTGATCCCGATGGCACTGCTGATCGGCATGTATGGCCATGGACGGAAGGTTTACGCGGCGGTGAAGTTTTTTCTGTTCACCATGATCGGCTCAATGTTTATGCTGGCGGCGATTGTGTGGCTGTATGCGAAGACGGGCAGCTTCGATTTTGTCGTCATTCAAAATGCGATTCGCAGCGGCGGGGTGCCGGGTTTTGAAGCGGCCTCGCTGTGGCTGTTCCTGGGCTTTTTTATTGCGTTTGCGGTGAAGGTGCCGATCTTCCCATTCCATACCTGGTTGCCGGACGCGCACGTGGAGGCGCCGACGGCGGGATCGGTGCTGCTGGCGGGCGTTCTGCTGAAAATGGGCACCTATGGATTGCTGCGTTTCAATGTCGGACTCTTTCCCGATCAGGCGCATCGCAATGCTTCCTGGATCATGGTGCTGGCGTTGATCGGCATTATCTACGGCGCGCTGGTTTCGCTGGTGCAGCCGAATCTAAAAAAGCTGATTGCGTATTCTTCGATCAGCCACCTGGGTTTCGTTGTTCTGGGAATCTTCAGCTTCACGACGGCCGGCATGAACGGAGCGGTTTTTGTGATGCTGGCGCACGGCGTCGCCACGGGCGGGCTTTTCATGCTGGCGGGTCTGCTCTACGAGCGGCGGCACACTTATGAGATTACCGAGTTTGGCGGATTGGCCACGCCCATGCCGAAGTACGCCACGTTTTTTCTGGTCACGGTGCTGGCTTCCATTGGCCTGCCGCTGATGAACGGATTCATCGGGGAGTTCCTGGTGCTGAGCGGAGCGTTCCAGGCCCGGCCGATTTATGGAATTCTCGCGGCGACGGGCGTGATCTGGAGCGCCTGCTATCTGCTGTGGATGTATCAGCGTGTTTTCTTCGGCAAGGTTACACACGACGTGAATAACACGCTGCTCGACTTGAACCTGCGGGAGAAGACGGCGCTGGCTCCCATTGCGATTGCCGCGCTGGTGATGGGCGTCGCACCGCTGGTCTGGCTCAACGCGATTGATCCGGCGGTGCAACGGTACGCGCTGGCTCCGCTGGCGCGAATGGCCAGCAAGGTGGTGGGGCAATGACGACGACGGTGATCGCGATGACGATGACCAGCCTGGCTTCGGTCGCGCATTCGTTCCCCGCCCTGCTGGCGCAGGCGCAGAATTTTCAAACGCCGCCATTCGCCGACTACATGCGCATTCTGCCGGAGCTGGTGCTGTCGGTCTTCGGCATGCTGATCATGGTTGTCGATCCGCTGCTCGACCCGGAAAGCAGCCACAAATCGCTGGGCACAATCGGACTGATTGGCGCTCTGGCCGCGCTGGCGTCGACGGCGTGGATGGCGCAGTATCCGGGCACGGCGTTCTCGAACATGGTTCGCGTCGAGGGCTTCAGCGTTTTCTTTCACTTCCTGGTCATCGCGATTGCAGCGGTGAGCATTCTTAGTTCTTACGAATATCTGGCGGTGCAGCGCATCCGGGCGGGGGAATACTACGGGCTGATTCTGTTTGGCACGGTGGGCATGTGTCTGATGTCGTCGGCGATCGAACTGGTACTGATTTTTATTGCGCTGGAGATTTCGTCGATCTCGACTTACATCCTGGCAGGCTTTCGGCGGCGTGACGCTGCGAGCAGCGAATCGTCGCTGAAGTACTTTTTGCTGGGATCGTTTGCCACGGCATTTTTTCTGTATGGCGTGGCTCTGATGTTCGGCGCGACTGGTTCCACGAACATCGATGCCATCAGCACGGCCCTGCGTGCGGGCGAAGTTCACATGCCGGTGCTGGCCTATGTTGCGACGGCGTTCCTATTCGTGGGCCTGGGATTCAAGGTTGCATCGGCGCCTTTCCACGTGTGGACTCCCGACGTTTATGAGGGAGCGCCCGCTCCGGTGACGGGGCTGATGTCGACCGGTCCCAAGGCGGCGGCGTTTGCGGTTTTGCTGCGGGTGATGTTTGAAGCCCATGCTCCCGGACGCTTCTGGCTGATCTGGGTCTCGGCGGCGCTGACCATGACGCTGGGAAATATTTGTGCGCTGGTGCAGAACAATGTCAAACGCCTGCTGGCATATTCTTCCATCGCACACGCCGGATATATCCTGGTGGCATTTGCGGCGCGGCCGGAACTGGGCACATCGGCGGTAATGTTCTACACTGCGGCCTACGCGGCGATGAATGTGGGAGCGTTTGCCATTGTGAGCCACCTCGCGGGGGCGGAGGAAAAGTACGTCACGCTCGAAGATTACGCGGGGCTCGGCAGAAAGTCGCCGGTGCTGGCGGCGACGCTTACGTTTTTTCTGATGTCGCTGATCGGAATTCCGATCACGGGGGGCTTCTTTGCAAAATTCTACGTGTTGACGGCGGCGCTGAAGTCGAACCTGGTTATCCTGTCCGTTATTCTGGTGATGAATAGCGCGGTGGGCGCGTACTATTACCTGCGCATTATCGTGATGATGTACATGCGCGAGGCGCGGAGCGAAGTTCGGGTTGCTCGTCTAAGTGCGGCTACGGGGTTCGCCATTGCGGCTTGTTTGCTGGCTACACTTTTCCTGGGAGTGCTGCCGGGGCGCGTGCTGGATTATGCCTCCAGTTCCGCGGTTCAGTTGGTGGGCGACACGGGGACTGTGACGGCATCTTCGGGTTCGCTTGCTACCGGGCCTTAATTCTTATTTCGCGGTTCTCATTTTGACGGCGCGCCCGAGAAAAGCCTGAACCACCAAGGGCACGAAGGTACACGAAGGAAAACACACACAAGAGCCTAGGCGCTACTTCGTGCCCTTCGTGGTGGTGTTTGATCAAATGAGCCACTACCCAATCTTCGGGTAGTGGGTCAATTGACCCACTACCAATTTCGCACCCGATTGACAATCGCGGTCCGAGTCGTCATTATTACGTACACAAGTTTCCCAGAAATTCTGTTCTAAATGCCGGAGGATGTATGGTTCAGCTTTTGCGCAATCTTTGCAAAGACGAGCATGGGCAAGATATTGCTGAGTACGCGGTCATGCTCGCGGTGATCCTGGTATTGGTAATTGGCACGGTGAAACTAATCGGGAGCAACGCCAACAACGCGTTCTCTACCGTGGCGAGTTCTATCGGGACGCAGTAGGGCCGCCTATTCGGCGGTTTTTTACCATCATGTTGCCGGATTTCGTTGTCAGGTCTTGTTGCCAGATTGCGTTGCCAGGCCTCTATGACTGGACTTATCAGGACTCGATTTACCAGCTTCGATCTGTTTAGCCGCTTTTCGTTTGCAGGGGCGGCGGAGGCGCAGAATTGGAGCCAGTCATCTGGGTAA
>Ga0074044_10002018_pt1 | contig 17923 bp, 11 predicted proteins | sample BogForMeECP23OM1_FD_94443 | JGI IMG/M metagenome (GOLD analysis project Ga0074044, IMG submission 94443) | Bog forest soil microbial communities from Calvert Island, British Columbia, Canada - Bog Forest MetaG ECP23OM1 | ecosystem: Environmental > Terrestrial > Soil > Wetlands ...
GCAATCAAGCTGGGGATGACGAAGCTGTACACCATGACATCCATGCCGTCCAGCGCCCACCCGCCAAACGTCGCGACCAGTGTGCTTCGTTCTTGTGGGGTGAGTTGGAGTATCCACGCGGGTTCGCGCTTCGTTGACGGTCCGTCCGGCGCTCGTCGATGGGGAGAAAAAGTGGACACGACCTCTCCGTAGCCGTAGGGTGGTGCTCGATTATCGCAGACTAAGGTGAAAAATCAATGGACAGACAATTCAACTGGGGAAATGAATCAGGGGTAGTGCACAGCCTCCGGTCCAAAGCGGATTCAACATGCAGTATAGTAGACCTTGTTAGCAGGATTGCCGGCTTCTATCGTGATGAATATCTCTGAAACGAGCGCTCGCGGGTCGGGCATTCCACGGTCAATCGAGCAAGGGACGTAGTCAAACGACGATGATTCTTGCGGGCGATGTCGGGGGAACAAAATGCAGTCTTGGACTGTTCGCAAAAAACGGACCAACCCTGCGTTCCGTCTTCCAGCGTCGCCTTCCGACCCGCGACTACGCTGGATTCGAGGATCTGATAGGAGATTTCCTCGAACAAGCCGCGGGCGTTAATAAAAGTGCAGACATTCGGGAAATTGAGGCGGCAGGATTTGGTTTAGCCGGGGTAGTTGTCGATGGCTCTCTTCATGCAGGAAATCTTCCATGGGTCTTAAATGGATCGGCCCTGGCGCGGAAGCTACACTTAAACAAAGTAGTATTGCTGAATGATCTCACCGCGACCGCTCTGAGTCTGGATCGGCTCGCTTCAAACGATTTCGTAATCTTGAATCAAGGAACGGCTGAGCACCGGGCGAGCAAGGCGGTGATCGCCGCGGGAACCGGTTTAGGGGAGGCAATTCTTTTCTGGGATGGCCGGCAGTATCGAGTGGCGCCCTCGGAAGGAGGACAAGCAGATTTCACGCCTCGTACCGAAATCGAGATTCAGTTGCTCATTCACTTGAATAAACAACTGCCGCACGTGTCATGCGAGGAGATTATTTCTGGCCGGGGCTTCCGCAGGATTCACGAATTTCTAAACCCTTCGTTGCGTCACTCATCCTTCGATGCCACGGAAAGTGATGCGGCCAGAGAAATTACGCAGCAAGGGTTGACAGAGTGTTGCCCGATTTGTGTCGAGACCCTCGAAGTGTGGACAGAAGCATATGGTGCGGAAGCCGGAAATCTGGCGCTGCGGACGCTGGCTCTCGGCGGAGTGTATGTGGCGGGCGGCATCGCTCCAAAAATCGTCGCCCAGCTTCGAAACGGCACGTTTTTGCGCGCTTTTTGCGGGAAGAGCAAATTCGCTTCGGTGCTGGCGCGGGTGCCAATCTCGGTTGTTGTGAACGAGGATGCTCCGGTGTGGGGAGCTGCCTATCAAGCCCTCAGTAGCAGCGACTCCAACTCATAACCTCTAACGAAATCTTCGCACCAACAAGTTGTACCGGTCTGAGCGATACAGACCCAATACATAAAGAGTGGCCTTTCCCTGGGTTGAGTAAATCACCTGACGGATGCGGAGCAGAGGATGTCCGCGTGGAACCTGCAAAAGGTTCGCTGTCGTCGACTCGGCGGCCGCAGCGTCGGCTTCTTCATCGGCATACGCCAACTGAATCCCGTAATCATGCTCCAGAATTGAGAATAGAGATCCGCGTGCAAATGAGGCGCGAGTAAGACGCGTGAATTCCTGGGCAGGCCAATAGCAGGTTTCCAAGGCAAACGGCTGGTCCGCTCCCAGCCGCAGCCGCGTGAGTTTGCTTAGCGCAGTGTTGTCAGCCAACCCCAGACGCGCTGCAACGGAATGCTCGTTGTCCACGACGTTGAACGCAAGAACTCTCGAGCAAGCGCTTAGATTCCGACCGGCCATCAACTCGGTGAAACCCATCAATTTGTTGAAGTGGATCTTGGGAGGCGCCACGAAAGTCCCGGCACCCCGCCGGCGCTGCACCATACCCTCCCGTTCGAGCACGGTCAAGGCATGGCGCGCGGTCATGAGACTGACCTTGTGAATCTTCGCGAGTTCCCTTTCAGACTCGACGGCATCGCCCGCTTTCAAGTGTCCGCTTTCAATCCGTTTTAGAATCGTCGCCTGAATTTTCTTATAAGCAGGCGTCCCGTTTTGGTGATTGTTTGGCATGAATGCTCTCCAGAGTCATTCGGCTGAGAAATAATCGAGTTTGTATCCCACTTGTGCTGCAATCGAACGGATAATTCACGTTTTACGCGGCCATCTGCTATAGAGCTAGAGCCAACAAGACCCGTGTTCCCAGGGTGCGTTAAATCTCCTCGTTCTTCGACTCGCGCTATAGAGCGTTTCGCCACATGCTATAGAGCAGCCGCACACCTCGTAAAGACTCCCACCTTAGCCTGCTCTGCGACAGTTGTAAAGAGCCTGGCGACACATAATAGCGCATATATTGATTTCCAGAGCAAATTATTCCATTTTGCGTATCTCGGCGGTCACTATTTTCCACGGGAGTTCGGCGGCTTCCATGCTGCAAGGTGTGACCAGCCCTGCAGGCTGTGCTATAGACCAATAACACTATTGACGGCGGAAAAAAATTACCATTCCTTTCATTTTTTCCTTGACGATGATATGCCGTCTACTATATAGCATTGGCCAGACCTTTATTCGTGGTGTGGGTGTGTTGCCAGGTACTCAGGGCTGGTATTCCAAATCAAGTTGTCTTTCTGTGGAGGTGTTGCGATGCGTGAGTCGATAAGAATTGGGCTTGCCCTCTTGCTATTGATCGGATTCCTAGGGGCTTTCCAAACAGCGTTGGGCCAGGAAGTCACTGCCGCAATTGTGGGCACAGTTGTAGATCCCAGCGGCGCGCCGATAAAGGCTGCCGCCGTTGTCGCTCGGGACACCGAGCATGGCACTCTCTATACTGCCCAGACCAACGACGATGGCGCCTTCAATCTCACGCACCTGCCCATAAGTACCTACGAGGTGAAGGCGACCGCGCCCGGGTTTGACACTGCCATACACGCGCCCTTTACTTTGGTGCTGAACCAGACGGCACGCCTTACCTTCCAGATGAGGATCGGTAAGGTTTCGGAAACCCTGGAGGTCACCGGCTCCGCGCCGGTTCTGCAGACGGAAAATGCCCAGATCAACACCGTCATCGATTCCAGAACCGCCGACAACCTCCCGCTGGCGACCCGCAACTATGTGCAGTTGACCTTACTCACTCCTGGCGCTATCTCAGTGGACCCCCACGGCATGAACCTCGGATCCAATACCGCGGAGGAGTCCGGCCGGCCTTACATCAACGGAAACCGCGAGCAGGCCAACAACTTCCTGCTGGACGGCATCGATAACAACCAGACGTCGGACAATCTTCTTGGCTTCACGCCCTCCCCCGATGCCATCGGAGAGTTCAATATCATTACCCAGAACGCTTCCGCGGAGTTCGGCAACTATAACGGCGGAATCGTCAATGCCACGATCAAGTCAGGTACTAACCGCTACCACGGAGATGTGTTTGAGTTTTTCCGCAACGACTTTTTCAACGCCAACCAGTGGGAAAATGGCTTGACCGCCGGTACCCCGACCGGCGTCCTGCCCACGCCAAAGTTGCGCTGGAATATGTTTGGTGGCACCTTCGGCGGTCCCATCATAAAGAACAAGCTGTTCTTCTTCGCCGACTACCAAGGCGGACGCTTGGACCATCCGGCCTCTTCCAGTACTATCACCGTCCTCACCCCCGCCGAGATTGGCGGCAACTTTAGTGCTCTGAGCACAAAGCTCTACAACCCGTGCGCGGCTGGGACAGGCGGAACCTCAGGCACTGCTTGCTCGATCCTGGCTCCTGCTGCCAGGACTCTTTTTCCCGGCAACATTATTCCCGCGAATATGCTGAATCCGGCATTTACGTCGCTGGTCACTAATGCGCTTTATCCAAAGTCCGTGACTACACTTCCCAACGGCTTTGGGCAAGCGGTCAACGTCATCGACCAGCAATTCAATTCCGATCAGGGTGACCTCAAGCTCGACTACAACGCATCCGATAAGGACCACATCTCATTCCGCTATTCCAAGGGCAATCAGAATGATCCTCTGGTCAACTCCCAGCCTTTGTTGGGCAATATGGTGAACCAAGCCTACCTGCAGAGCGGAGTTATCAGCTGGAATCATACCTTTTCGTCCAACCTGCTCAACGAGGCACGTTTCGGAAAGAACTACGTCAAACTGCCTCACGGGCTGACCACGTTCGACCCGTCAGTGGGCGCCTTGGGAAATACGATCGGCCTACTGAATGGCAATCCCACAGGAGTCGATGGTCTTCCTGAGTTTGGTTTTGCCGGCGGTTCGATTACGAATATTGCCTCCGGGACGCTGAACAATCTCGGCTCCGCCAGCGTGACGGAAAAGTTTTCCTCCACCGTGACCCAATTTGATGATGTGCTTATTTACACTCATGGCCGGCACGTCATCAAAACGGGCTATCAGATGAATCATTACAACATCAACGTGTTCTACAGCGGCAATAGCGGCGAACTAGGCGCCGTGCTCTTTGGCAACGGCCCCGGCGGTAATTATTCGGGGAACGGCATTGGCGGCGACCCGTCTGCCGATTGGGCTCTTGGTCTTCCGGAAGACGTAGGCCGGGGTACAAGCTCTGGAGAATGGCATCAGCGCGACTGGCTCTTCGCTGGCTTTGTCCAGGACGACTGGCGGGTGAGCCACAACCTGACCTTGAACCTCGGTCTCCGCTACGAAGCTCGCACGCCTTGGATTGAAATGAATAATCGCCAGGTCGGAGTGAATATCGATACCGGCGCGCTCGAATTCATCGGCAACACGCCCGTGCCTGCCGGCGTTGTAGGCAGCAACGGGTTCAGCCGTGGCCTCTACAAGACCACCTACGGATTGCCGGACTATCAACCCCGCATCGGCTTCGCCTGGAGCCCCGGCGAGTCAAACAAAACCGTGGTTCGTGGGGCGTTCACGGTCTCGTCTTATCTGGAAGGCACAGGAACCAATTTGCGCCTTCCGCAGAATCCGCCTTATACTGCCCCGCAGATCGAGGCCAACAACGTGGCGACCGGCACGGGATACAGCACCGAGACAGCCTTCAGTACCGCCGCGCCCGCAGCCGATCCTTTCATCGGGGCCACCATGCTGGCCTGGAGCGGCACCGTCCAACCCGCGGTCGCGAACCAGTGGAACCTCTCCGTGCAGCGCGAGCTTGCCAACAATACGACTCTTCAGGTGGGCTACGTAGGCCAGAGCACAACTCACTTGATGGTTCCCGAATGGCTGGCGCAAGGCTATCTGCAGCCGAATGGCACCGTCACTTATCCCTTGATCGGCGGCCAAAATCCATCGGGAACGGTCATCAACGGCATTACCACCACTACGCCAACCTTTGGTCCCAACGGATTCGGCAATGTGAAAAACACTGCTTCCGTCGGCAACATGAACTATAACGCCATGCAGGTGGTCCTACAGAAGCGATATAGCAACGGATTGGAGGGCCAGCTTTCGTATACCTTCCAGAAATGCATGACCAACGACGACGGCTACTACGGTACATGGGGCAGCACCACGCAGGGTGCACCCTCCGGCAACTACTGGCAAAATCTCTATAACCCCGCCGGCGATTATGCACGATGCTATTGGGATTCGACCCACGTGATCAGCGCCTACGCCGTGTATGAGCTCCCGTTTGGCCGGGGCAAAGAGTTTGGACACGACATGCCAGCGGCCCTGAATGCCGTGGTTGGCAACTGGTCGATCAACCCTATTGTTTCCTGGCACACTGGGTTCCCGCTCACTATCTCTGGAAGCAACACCTCCGGAACCAACAGTCCCGAGAATCGTCCCAACTGTGATAGCCCCGTCAGCTACCCCAAGACGGTCAGCGTTCAGGGTATTCAGTGGTTCAGTCCGAGTGCATTTACCGCCCCCGCGGCGGGCACATTTGGAGATTGTCCCGCTCAAGGCCCGGCCATTGGCCCCGGATACGTCGATGCCGACATCAGCATGCAAAAGAACTTCCCCATTAGCGAGACGATGAAATTTCAATTTCGTACTGACTTCCTGAATGCGTTTAACCACCCCAACTTCGCGGTGCCAAACTTCAGCTTCGGCAGTGCAACCTTCGGGGTCAGCAACGCCAGTCAGGATGCGCGACAATTGCAGTTTGCTCTGAAGTTTTACTTCTGAAGATAGCGTTGTACTATTGGGGCAGGCGTCTCCTCCGGGCCTGCCCTCTTTATGTTTAGACCTCGCCACAAGGATCTTGTTTGTCTCCTGCTTTGGGGATTCGCTACTACGTTGTGCTTTGCCCAAGCTTCCAAGAAGGCCTCGCCCGCCAACCCCGCGTCCTCCGCTGAACGAGCTGTAAGCCTTGCCCAATCGGGTCACTGCAAAGAAGCGTTGCCACTTTTGCAGCAAGCGAGGCTGCACTCGGCAGACAGGGACCTTAGGCGCAGCGTCGGTTTTGCCGGCGTGCGCTGCGCCATGTTTGCCGACCAACCAGATGCGGCTGAAGACTTTCTCCGCTTCTTGAATCGCGAATTCCCGCACGACCCTGAAGTTCTTTACCTCTCCGTCCATACCTATTCGGATCTATCGACCCGCGCTGCGGCAGAACTAGCCACTACCGCACCCAAGTCCGCGCAGGCGCATGAGCTTAACGCCGAGGCCTTCGAGACGCAAGGAAAATGGGATGACGCCGCCAGGGAATATCGCCTGATCTTGCAGCTGAACCCGAGTATGCCAGGCATTCATTTCCGCCTAGGGCGGCTCTTGCTGTCCAAGCCGAATCCAAGCCCCACCGTGGCCGAGGAAGCAAAGAAAGAACTGCGACAGGAACTCGAAATCGATCCCTCGAATGCCGGCGCCGAGTACGTGCTGGGCGCGCTGGCGCAACAGAACCAGCAATGGGACGAAGCCATCCAGCATTTCTCGCGTGCGACCAAACTGGACGCCAGTTTCGGCGATGCCTTTATTGGACTGGGAGCTTGTCTGGGCTCAGCCAAGCGGTTTTCCGAGGCGATTCCGCCTCTGGAGAACGCGGTAAAACTCGAGCCCGAAAATCCGGCCCCGCATTATTTGCTCGCGATCGCATACAGCCGGACCGGTCGCAAAGAAGACGGCGACAAACAATTTGCCATTCAACGACAATTAACTCAGAAGGGCGCCGCGGGAGAAAACAATTCCCAGTCGCAGCCGAATCCAAACTAGAAAGCTGTATCAGAAGATTAGATCGTGACTCCCCTTACAATCCCAAGAACACTTTTTTTGACTCGACGCCAGTTTCTGCGCGGATTGGCAAGTACTCTCGCTCTCCCATCTTTCTCTCAATTAGCTCAAGCATTTCCGGAACCGGCATATCCCTTCGAGGAAGTCACACCCGCGGTGAGTGGCATCACCTGGAAACACACTGCCGGAAAATCCCCGCAAAAATACCTGCCGGAAACTACCGGCGCGGGCTGCGCCTTCCTCGATTACGACAACGACGGTTGGATGGACATTTACCTCGTCAACAGCGGCCAATGCGATTTCTTCAACCCGAATCCTCCGCTGCGCAACGCTCTCTACCGAAACAATCGTGACGGAACGTTTACTGACGTAACCCAGAAGGCGGGCGTGTCTGCTGGCGGCTACGGCCAAGGCGTGGCCGTGGGCGACTACGACGGCGACGGCTTTCCTGACCTGTACGTCACCCAATATGGCAAAAGCATTCTCTATCGCAACAACGGCGACGGCACGTTCACTGACGTGACGGAGAAGGCCGGCGTCGCCGCGCCTGGATGGTCTTCAAGCGCAGTCTGGTTCGACTACGACAACGACGGCCGCCTCGACTTGTTCGTTTGCCGTTTCGTGGACTTCGACAAGTCCAAGAACTTGCCTTGTGCCGCCGGCGACAGCCCCGGATACTGCGTTCCCCGTCTGTACAAGCCAATGGCCAGTTGGCTTTTTCACAACAACGGCGACGGCACATTCACCGACGTCAGCCAAAGTTCTGGCATTGGCAATCACCTGGGCAAGGCCTGGGGAGTGGTTGCAACTGACATTAACAATGACGGCCTCATGGACCTGTTCGTGGCCAACGATACCGTGCAAAACTTCCTGTACGTCAACCGTGGCCGGGGAAAATTCGAGGAAATCGGCGCCCAAGCCGGAGTCGCATACAGCGAGTTCGGTCGCGCCCGTTCCGGCATGGGCCTGGATTCCGCCGACTTCAACCAGGACGGCTGGCTGGATCTCTTCGTCGCCAACATCGACCACGAAATGTATTCGCTATACAAAAACAATGGCGATGAAACCTTCGACGATCAAGCCGGAGCAACCGGAATCGCGTCCGCCACCCGCCTGATGAGCGGATGGGGATTGAAGTTTTTCGATTACGACAATGACGGCAATCTTGACTTGTTTCTCTGCAACGGCAACCCCGATGACCTGATTCAGGTAGTTCGCAAAGACGTAAGCTACGAGGAACCAATGCTCCTGTTCCATAACAATGGCAAGAGCTTTCAGAACGTAAGCGCGGAAAGCGGCCCGGTGTTCGCCAGACCTCGCTCCGCGCGCGGCATGGCAATCGGCGACTTTAATAACGACGGCGCGGTCGACGTGCTGGTCTCCGTCAACGACGGCGCCCCGATTCTGCTGCGAAATCACGCGGCTAAGCAACATCACTGGCTGGGCATCAATCTGGTTGGAACAAAGTCGAACCGCGATGCCATCGGCGCGCGCGTCACCTACCAGGCCGGCGATCTGAAGCGCCAGAGAATGAAGGTCGGAGGCGGAAGTTACCTTTCTTCGCACGACCCACGTATGGTGCTCGGCCTCGGCGAGCGAACCAAAATCGACTGGCTGGAAATCAAATGGCCGCAACCCAGCGCCGCGACCGAACGCTACACCGATCTTCCCATCGACCGCTACATCACAATCGTGGAAGGCCAGGCGAAATGGAAGTGAAAAGTACGGTGTGGTTCTAGGGTTCGCAGCGGATGAATCTCGGGTCGAAGCTCCATCGGGATTTGGGTGCGTTGACCACACTCGCACTAGGGCCTTACGAAGCGCCCTTCACGAAAGCGAGTGTGGTGGTGGGCATAGAGATCGTCACGTCCGCTGTGATCAAGTGCCTGGCGTGGAAGTTCTTGAGCTTAAGTATGAGCGGCGGAGTGACCTCTTGACCTTTGGAAATCAGCAACACCCCTTCGTTAGTGCGGACTTCTTGTTGAACAATCATACCGGGTGTAAGTAGTTCGATTCGGCACTTTCGTATTTCGCCTTCTTCGGCGTTTGGATCCAATTCCACCAGAGCGTGGAAGAATTCCGGACTGAAGTTCTTGTTCTGGAGAGCGAGCGTGTGTGCCGCCTCGTTTCTTGAAACGCCCTTGTGGATCAGTTTTTCATAAGCCAGGATCAGGCGGAGTATTCCCGCTCCCCGCCGCATGTCTGGGGTCTCAAAGTCGCCGGGTCCGGGCATGGGAAGCGGTTGGTTCTGGTGCTTGATCATCCACGCGATCGGCTCCAGGCGCGGGATCTTCGAGAGCAGATCATAGGCCACCTGTGGGTGTGAATCATATTGTGTCTGCTCGGTCGGCGAGAGCTGCTCATCGTTAAACACGGCTTGGACCGTTTCCGGAGCCAGGGTGACGCAACCCAGTTGAGACATCATGGCAGCAACCTCGTATTGCCAGGGGTTTCCTAAATTCATCGCGGTTACAATATGGTGGATGTAGCGGCGGGCGCGTTCGGCGCGGCTGAAGGCGGCAGGATTGACCAGACTGAGCACTTCGGTCAGTACTTGCATGCTGCCACTCAGGGTTTGTTCCAAAAGTTGCTTTTCAGCGTTGACCAGGCGGTACTGTACCAGCGCCGCAGTCAGAGTTTTCGCCATGACCTCCTTGCTGCAGGGCTTGTTGAGAAAGCGAAAGATGCTACCCTCGTTGATAGCGTTCACTGCCGTGTCCGTATCGGCGTTGCCGGTGAGCATGACGCGAATGGTATCGGGCGAGAGCGCCTTGATTTTGCTCAACAACTGGATGCCATCCATCCCCGGCATTCGCATATCGGAAACCACGACGGCGTAGGGTCCGCTCTCCGCAACCATTTGCAGCGCTTGCTGCCCGCCCACTGCGGTCTCCATCGGAAACTCGCGGCTCAGACTGCGCCGATACCCGTCAAGGATGCTGTTATCGTCGTCCACGAGAAGAATTTTCTCAGCCACGGTCTCCCTCTTTCCTATCGAATTGTTAACATTCGTTTCTGCCCGCAGGCAGCCGATCCGCTGGCCGCCCGCTCGCAACTCTCCGTCGATGCTTTCAACGCTGGCCCAATGAGACTCGGGCAACCGCCTCATTGGCAGAGCATGGAATCTCGGGCTCAGCCCTCATCCTCTGGGAAGGAACATGCACCAGCACAGTCCTCGAGATCGGTTCCCGCCGCAAGAAGTTTCGCAGCCGAGCCAGCAAGGCATGACTGACACGCGTCCCTTTGGCAACCAATAGCATGCCACTGCCCGTACGGACATCCTCCTGAAGAACCATGTCGCATTCCAAGTCAGAAAGGTTGAGCTTCCTAGCCTCCATGCCCTGTATTTCGGGCTCCAGATCGCCCAGAGCGTCCGCCACCAGGCGGGCGAATTCTTGGGGACGAGACAGGAGACGATTCAGCGATTCCCCATGGCTACACCCGCCACTCAGTAGTTGGTCGTAGGCAATTGCCACCTTGAGGATTTGCGCTCCTAGCGCCACCGGATCCTGCTTGAGATCGATTCCCGCTGGGGACGATGACGGAGCCGAATGCTGTTTCGCAATCATGCGAGCCACCGCTTCAAGTCTGGGGATATTCGACAACAACTCCCCGGCGACGCTTGCATGGGTGTCATATCTTGCCTGTTCCTCGGCCGACAGTTTCTTGCCTGCGTAAACCGCTTCAATGGTCTCGGTGTCAAGCGTGACGCATCCCAACTGGGACATCATGCCCGCGACTTCGAATTGCCAAGGTGTTTTCAACTGCAGTTTCTTGACGATGTGCTGAACATATTTCCCGAGCCGAATCCCGCGACTGAAGGCTGCCGGATTCACCAGGCTGAGCACGTCGGTCAAGACCTTCACGCTGCCCCTCAGGGTTTTTTCCAGTAGCTCCTTTTCCGCGACCACCAGCCCATGCTGCACCAGTCCGGCGGTTAACGCCCTGGCCAGAACTTGCTTTTCACAGGGTTTGATAAGAAAGCGAAAAATGGAGCCTTCGTTCACGGCGTTGCTGGCGGTTTGGATATCCGCGTACCCGGTCAAGGCAATTCTCACCGAGTCCGCGGAAATTGCCCGCACCCGAGACAGGAACTGCACTCCATCCATTTCCGGCATGCGCATATCCGAAACAATCACGGCGTAGGCATCTTCTTGTGCGGCAGCAATGGCCGCGAGTCCGTCTTGGGCGCCCAGCGCAGTGTCCACGGAAAAGTCTTTGTGCAGCAGACGGCGGTATCCCTCGAGAACTGCCGGCTCATCGTCGACAAAAAGAATTTTTTCACTCATAATTTGTCCCCGTTGCTGCCCGTCTCATCAAGCTTGCTTCGCCAGGACGTTTCTCGATCCGCGCAACCAATGCCGGCCAAGAACGCCGCGTCGATCGGGGTTCGGTCCCGCAGCCGCGAGATGCTTTTGTCGTCGTGATATGCGCTGGCCACGTGCACTGCGGCCAGCGCCGAAAACTTCACACTCAAGCTTTCGGCAGGCTCGTGGTGCCAGGCAACCGCTTCAACAATCGTGCCCGGCAATCCCCATACGCCAAACAAATAAGCTGCGATCTGGCCATGGCTGCAGCCGAGCACTTCGCGCTCTGCCGCATACACCCCCACATTCGCCTTCGCGCTGTACTCCAGTACCTCCGCATACCGCTCTCCTAGCGTAGAAGCGAGGATGAGCTTGCCAGCATCATGCAACAGGCCTGCTGTGAAAGACTCGTCCTGAGTGCGCTGATCGGCGTGTTCGAAAAGCGCAATCTTTCTCGCACTATTACTGACTGCCAGAGAATGGTCCGAAATCTGCTGTACATCCTCCGCGGTCAGCAGATGGCTTTCAAACTGCTCGAACACATGCGCGGTTAGTACCAATGCCCGCAGCGTATCCAGGCCCAGCAGTTTAACGGCGTGGGAAGCGCGGGAAATTTCGCAGGGTAAGCAAAAGAAAGCCGAATTCACGAGCTTCAAGACCTTCGCGGTCATGGCCATGTCGGCTCCAATCAATTCGTCGATTTTGTGCAGCTCGGGTTCGGGACGGCGCAACTCCTGATTCAGTTGCAGGTAAACGTGGGGCAGACTCGGCAGGTTATCGAGCTTGGTTACCAGCTCTCGCAAACCAGAATTCTGCAAAAGATCTTTGAGGGCAAAGGCCCGGATCAGCCGCGACTTCAGTTCTTCAGCCTCGCAAGGTTTGGAAATAAACTGATGAGCAGGATTAACCGAGCGCAGAATGGTCTCCCGATCCGATTGCCCCGATAGCACCATGCGCAAGGTTTGGGGTGAGCGCTTCTGCACTTCTTCCAGCAGCTGCGCTCCGTCCATTCCCGGCATTCGCATGTCAGTAACGATGATGTCAAAGGTCTGCAGGTCCATTGCTGCCAGGGCTTCCGCACCCCCTGGCGCAAAAACCATTTCCCATTCCGAGCGCATGAGGTGGAGACTGCGCTGCAGCCCGCTTAGCACCATGGGCTCGTCATCGACAAATAAAATTCGTTTGGCCATAATTACGCTTCCGGCGATTGCAGCGGCATCCGAATGTAGAATGTGGTTCCTTTTCCCGTTTCAGAGTCGAACCATATCTTTCCTCCGTGCCGCCTGACGATGGCCGTATGGGCCAAGGCCAATCCCTGTCCGGTTCCCTTCCCTACCGGTTTGGTAGTGAAGAACGGCTCAAACACACGCGAGCGCACGGCCTCCGGTATTCCCGCTCCAGTGTCAGAAATAGAGATCTCGGCCCAGTCATCATCGTGCCCGGTTGAGACCACAATCTTTCCTTTTCCCTGAGAACCATCCCCCATTGCCTGCGCGGCATTGATCAGGAGATTGAGAATCACCTGGTTGAACTCGCCGGCGTGGCAGAGCACTGCAGGCAAATCGACGTCAAAATGGGTTTCTATCTCCGCGACATACTTCCACTCATTGCGCGCTACGGTGATGGTGGTCTCGATCGCCTTGTTGATGTCAATCAACTTCTTCTCTTCCGATCCAGGGTGAGAAAACTCCTTCATGGCTCGTACGATCTTTCCCACCCTCTGAATGCCTTCCAGGGATTGCTCGATGGCACGCGGAATCTCCGTCTGCAGGTATTCGAAGTCCGCTGCTTGAGCCAGGGCGTCAAATCGCTGCACGGTCTGGGAGGAAATCGGCCCCGGTGAGGCTTCTTGTCTTATTTCTCGAGTAATCGCGATCAGTTCCTTGAACGACGGCCAAGATTCCTGCAAGAATCGCGTGTTGTCGCCCACGTACTGAATGGGAGTATTAATCTCATGGGCAATTCCAGCGGCCAACTGGCCAATCGCCTCCAGTTTCTGTGCCTGCCGCAACTGTTGTCCCAGAACCTCACGGTCCGTCACATCTGACCCAATAATCAACAGCTCACTGACTTCTTCCTCGGGTGCATTAATCCAACTCAAGGTAAGCCCCAAGAATCGAGTTTCGCCATCGATAACAAACGGCAGCGTGTCAACGCGCCGCAAGTCTCCCTGAGCACACCAGGAATCAATCTCAACTCGCATGTCCGAGCGCATCCACTGAATGCCGCAATCCGCCAGATGTTTGTTGGCCACCTCGCACTTGGCAAGGCCAAACACCTTCGCTGCCGCCAGGTTCCAGCGTTTGATGCATGCGTCTCGGCTGATTCCGATTAGAATCGACGGCACCGAGTTGATGAATAGCTCCGCCTCTTCATGGGCCCGGCGCAGTGCCTCCTGGGCTGCTTTTCTCTCGCTGATATCGACAAACGCCACCATGCATCCAACCGTCTTCCCGTCGCGTTTCACTGGGTGAGACCAGTATTCGACGGGCAGGCAGGTGCCGTCGGAACGCCACACGACTTCGTCGTCAATGTGAGTCGTGCTGCCGGTCCGGAAAGCCTTAAAAATGCGGCATTCTTCCAGAGGGTAGGCAGATCCGTCGGCACGGCTGTGGTGAATGACTGCGTGCATGTTTTTTCCCAGCAAGTCGCTGGCGTCCTGGTAGCCCAGCATGCGCAACAAGGCTTGGTTGCAGAACGTACAGTTGCCGCTCAGATCCAGGCCGTAAATGGACTCTGCGGTGGAATCGAGCAACAGTTGCAGTCTCTCTTCCCGGTCATTTAGCTTCTGCCGGGCAAGGATTCGATCGTCAATCACGCGCGAGATTACGACGATGCGTTCCAGGCCGCCACCACTGTTGCGCACGGCACAGGCATGAGATTCCACATAATGCGAAGTGCCGTTCTTGTGACGGAGACGCATTTCGGCGATGACTCCGTTTTTCCCCTGCCCGACGATTTCCTCGATTGCCCGCTCAGCGATTGGCAGGTCGTCAGGATGCACAACGGCGGGGAATTTGCGGCCTTCAAGTTCGTTGGCCGAATATCCCAGAAGCTTCTGGTATGCGGGGCTGACGTAAAGCTTTTGCATTCCGGGGTAATCGACGATCACAATCAGGTCGCCCGCATTTTCGGCGATGGTCCGAAACAGGGCCTCGCTTTTCTGTAGGGCCTCTTCCGCAGCCTTACGCTTACTGATGTCCTGGACTAACCCCATAGACAAAGCAGGATGCAGTGAATCCGTTCGCGGGAGTAGTGTGACTGTCAGCAGCACCCATACAGGCGACCCACTCTTGTGGACATATCGTTTTTCTACCTGGTAGTCCTTCGCTTCTCCGTTGGCTAACCGTTCCAGCATTCGCAGACTTGCCGCGAGGTCATCCGGATGAATGATATCGGACAAGGTTTTGGCCAGCACTTCTTCGGCGGTATAGCCGATTAGATCGCAGAACGCCTGGTTGACCCATATACATCGCCCGTTTAGATCGACGGCGATCATGCCCGCGGCGGAGCACTCGAACGAAGATCTAAAAAGATGGGCATATCCCGGTGGACCATCCGCTGGACCCACGCTCGTCGTCAGAAGCTCGGGTGTAAAGTTGCTAGTGGAATTCAATCTCCCTCTCCTAGTCCGGGTAGAAGCGCGGACCGGCCCATTGCCAGGACGGAATGTAAAGGCCTAAGGACGATGCTCTAATCCCGACCTCGTGCAGTGTGCCGTTATGGGGATAGTCGGCACGGAGGCTCTTTCACTTGAGCAATGCCGTCCATATGGTCGTGCCCTTCGTGTTCACCTGCCCGTGAACTCGGAACGGACAGTCGGCAATGGGAACCCAGTGCGGATCCTGCAAAGACGACTCAAATCGCGACGTTGCTGATCCGCGCAGTAGCCCAAGAGGCCAAATTCCCGGGGCAGATCATTAGTTCACGCCATCTGAACCAGCGTCGGGCAATCGCATAAACACCTCAATGATTGTGGGGTCAAATTGGGTTCCGGATCGCTGTCTCAATATCTCGAGGGCTTGCAGTTGGGGAAGGCCTTTTCGGTAGGGTCGATCGGAGACCATCGCGTCATAACAATCTGCGACGGCAAGAATACGCGCATGCAAACTGATATTGTCCCCGGCCAGACCTGCGGGATAGCCGGAACCATTGAACCATTCGTGATGTTGGGCAACGATGGGCAGAGCTTCACGGAAACAAGGGATAGGCTCGAGGATACGCACGCCAATTTTCACGTGGTCTCGCATAGTCTGCATTTCTTCAGGTTCGAGCCTGCCCGGCTTATCCAGAATGGTCGCGGGCGTGCCGATCTTCCCGATGTCGTGCAACAGCCCGCCACGGTGCATGATCGCCAAATTCTTGGGAGGCAGACCCATGGCATGTCCCAGCTTAAGAGCCAGGTTTGTCACCCGCTCGGAGTGGCCCGCCGTCCACGCCGATTTCGCGTCAATGGCGCGGGCCAAGGCAGTGAGCGTTCCTAAATCCAGTTGTTCCAATGCCTCGACTGTGATCTTCAGCTGTTCTTTCTCGAGGCGTGCTGCGTGATACTGCGCGACGCAGTCACGAAGCGTGACCAGCAGTGTATTTGGGGTCACGGGCTTGGTGAGAAACCGGAAAATTTGTCCGTCGTTCACCGCCCTCGTGGCGGCTTCCATGTCGTTGTAACCTGTCAGCAGCACGCGGATGGAATCCGGCGAAATAGTCCGAACAACCGCCAGAAACTTCGCTCCGTCCATGCCAGGCATGCGCATATCCGAGACCACAACGGGATACGGTCCGTGCTTCTCCAACTTCGCAAGGCCTTCTTCGGGCCCCCCAGCCAGGTCGGCAAGAAACTCCGTATACACGGTACGTCGCAACCCTTCGAGCACCAATGGCTCGTCATCCACGAAGAGAACTCGTGCTTGGCTACAGCTACCGATCCCCAAACTGGTTCTCTGGTTCATTCTGGACCTTCCCTGAACCAAGTCGCTCCTCACGGACAATTGCCGCGAGAATATGGTTCGCTACCTGAGTCTTATCGGCAATGACACGCAATTACTTTAGAAAGCCGGACTTGAATCAACAGAGACGTGGTGACGAGGTAACTTGGAGCAGTTAAAACGAACCGCCGGGCAGTTGGCAGTCCTGATGCGCCCAGGAAAGGAAAGCCGTTTCCGTTGCAACACCATCTAGAATTCCAGCGTCACTGCACCACCACCTGGCCGGTCATCTTCGGGTGGATCGTGCAGTAGTAGGGATAGGTCCCCGCCTTGGTAAACGTGTAGGAGAACTTTTCATCCGTATCCCGCACTTTGGACTTGAACACGCCGTCTGTGCTGACCACGGTATGGGGAATATCATCACGGTTGGTCCAGGTAACTGTCGCTCCGACAGGTACCGTAACCGTCTGCGGGCCAAAACTGAAATTATCGATTTTCACCTCCACGGTTGCCGCGTCGGGCTGGTCATTCGCCGTGACGCTCGGCGATCCCGCTAATAGCAGGAGCATGGCGATCATTACGGGTGCCGTCAAACTTGCAAGCCACACTTTTTTCTTCGTCATTTTCTGTTTCCTTTCCAGGTGTGATGTTGTTGCTTGATGTTCTTTGTTTGAACCGGATCCTTGAGCTCTAGCCGACAGCTGAGTCAACTACCTCCAAACGCCGCCTCCGTTGCCTGAAGCCGAAGAGCCGGAAGCTCCGAGTGGCGAATCGACGATTGCGAGGCTGCCACCGCTGACGACGTAGTTCACATCCGTGATGCCCAGTACCTGCTGCAATTGCTCGGCCGGCACTTTCATCGGTCCAGCGGAGGGAGCTGTTCCCGGTGCAGGTTGAGGGAAAGCCGTCGACATCGCGGTGTGGAAGGAAACCTTGCCTTCAATCTTCTGCATGATCTGGTGTATATGGCCGTTCAACACGGTCACGGAGCCGAAACGCTTGACGTACGACAAGGCTTGTTCGCTGTCGTCCGTTCCCCAACCCCAATCGGGATAGATAGTCCACAGTGGAATGTGCGCATAGAGCACAATTGGAGTGCTGGAAGAGCGGCCCTTGAGATCGTCCTCGAGCCACTCCAGTTGCTCGTGACCGAGCGACCCCATGCCTCCAGCTTTCAAGTTGGCGACATTCACCAGGCCAACGAAATGCACGCCCTTGTGATCAAAGCTCGACCAACCCGCGCCCTTTGTGCCTTTCCCATAGCGCTGGAGATATTGCTCGCCATTGTCACTGAGCATGTCGTGCTCCCCTGGCACAAAGTAGATATCTTTGGCGGACGCTCCTTTTAATAGCTGATCGAGCGTATCGAATTCGCTCGGCTTCGAAAGTTGAGTCAGATCACCCGTGTGAATAATGAAGTCAGGTTTTTGAGACATGGCATTGATCTTGTTGATCGC
>Ga0074044_10002019_pt1 | contig 17922 bp, 16 predicted proteins | sample BogForMeECP23OM1_FD_94443 | JGI IMG/M metagenome (GOLD analysis project Ga0074044, IMG submission 94443) | Bog forest soil microbial communities from Calvert Island, British Columbia, Canada - Bog Forest MetaG ECP23OM1 | ecosystem: Environmental > Terrestrial > Soil > Wetlands ...
CGTAGTCGGGCTCTTTGCCGACCACCCGTTCCAGGTCGGGCAACGCGGCTGCGGCGTCGCCTAACTGGATGGCGCAAACGGCGCGCCGGTAAAAGGGGTCGGGCGTATCGGCGCGAGCGGCAATGGCTTTGTCGAACGCGGCTCGCGCCAATTGGAGCTTGCCGTCGTCCATGTAAAGGTCGCCGAGTTCTTCGTAGTTTCCGGCTGACGGGTTGTCGCGGATTGCGGCCTCCAGTTCGCCAATGCGCTTGCGGCGCGGAAAAACTTTGAAAGACTGGCCGACCAGTCCAATGTCGGGAAGCGCCTCAACAAAGAGATAGATAATCGCGCCCAGCGGACCGAGAAACAGGATGATAAAAATCCAATAGGTATCCGGCCGCCGCCGGATGAAGTGGACGATTGCCAGTCCCTGAAGGATGATGCCCCACGGGTATAGTAGGTGGCTTAGAAGTCCCATGCTGGTATTAGAACTCATCTCATAAATGGTTTTGGGAAGGGCACGGCTTCAGCCGTGCCGCTACCGGCCAATAAAAACGAGGGCTTCAGCCCCTGAGGGCGGGATCGCTTGCTCTGAAAACCATTTAGAGACCAGTTCTAATCCTAGCGTGAGATTACACATTTGTGGAAGATGGAGAAAGTGTCTGTCGGGTCGCAAGGAGAATGACTCGCGATGGCGATCGAGAACGATAAGCAGCAGAACGACGAGCAGCAGATTCTGGCGCTGCACGAAGCCGGAGACCGCGCGCTGATGAACGCCGATCTCGCCGTGCTGTCGCGCATTTTTGCCGACGACTACGTGCAATACAACGAGGCCGGCAAGGCCTTCACCAAGCAGGATGTGCTGGACAATTTTCGGACCGGCGCAATTCGTTATCCGTCAATTGTTTCCACCGGACGCAAGATTCGCGTCTTCGGCGACACCGCGGTCGTGCACGGCGCCGAGTTGGACGAGGTCGAAGCCGCTGGACACCGCTTCGCCGTGCACTACGTTTACCTTGACGTTCTGCGGAAACGCGATGGCGAGTGGAAGCTGGTAGCGTCGCAGTTAGCGCGGCCGCTGGAGTGAGTGTTTGTGGAGTGACAGGCGTCTCGCCCGTCAAGCCGAGCGAGCTCGGCCGGCGCGACGAAGCCGATTTCTTCTACTCTACAGGCCGCAGCCGATTCTGCCAGTGCGACCAGAGGAACCAGACGATCCCGCCGAGCAGCAAGACTCCGATGATTGCGTCGAACTTATGGAAGTACTTGCCGAGCGAACGCCAGTTCTCGCCCAGTTTCATGCCGAAGTAGGCCAGCGCGAAACACCAGGGCCACGATCCGAGGAAGGTATAGACGTGAAATTTGCCGCGCGGCATGCGGGCGATTCCGGCAGGCAACGCGATAAACGTTCGGATCACGGGCAGCAGGCGCGCAATGAATACGGCCATGTCTCCCCAGCGCTGAAAGAACCGGTCGGCCCAATCGAGTTCACGGTGGCCCATCAGGATCCAGCGTCCGTAGCGCACGACCAGCGGGCGTCCGCCGTAGCAGCCGATTTCGTAAGCGATCAGCGAGCCCAGATTGCATCCGATGGCGCCGGCCGTGGCCGCCCAGACCAGCTTCATTGTGCCGGTGTAAACGAGGTAGCCGGCGAAAGGCATGATGAGTTCGGAAGGCAGCGGAATGCACGCCGACTCAATCGCCATGAGCAGCGCAATGCCGGCATAGCCGGTCGTGGCCACGATGGAATTGATGAAGACGAAGAGGAGGGTGAGGATTTTCTCGGTCATTAGAATCGGGTGATCGGGTCATCGGATGATCGGGCCATCGGACTTCGGTTTTCGATCGCCCGATGACCCGATGGTCAGATCACCCGATCTAAAAGGCCCCTTCCTGAGTGAAGCTGAAGCCGGGCAAGGTTACGCCATCGGCCGATTTTGCGACCTTCACCTTCACCACAGGCGCGTCGGGCGCGGTGACCTCGGCGGGACGCAGCACCGCATATTGCGTGAACACTTCGGTGTACACCTTGGTGACGAGGTGATCCTGGCCGGTTGCATCCTGACGCCAGACTTGTCCGAGTTGAACGCTCTTTACGGCCACAGGTTTTTCCCTTCGTTCTCAGACTACTCATCCGGCCGCCAAACCGTCAATTGCAGCGGAGCTACCTTAGTCGGATGTGTGGCTGCCGCGAGTCCGCCGCTTTGTTACCATGAACCACTGCTCAGGAGGAAATCGATGCCTCGCGGAAATATGCCGCGTCAACCCAGCCGCAGCGGACGACAGGAAGGTGTCCGCCACCAGAAAAGTCCGGTTCTGAAAACTGCCCCCAATCGTGTTCCTTCCGCCCGCCGTTTGTCGAAGAACGCGAAAACTCCACCGGCAAAACCTCGCGCTCCGAAAAATACTTCGCCAGGAAAAACCACCGCGTCTGGATACGATCCATTGGCCCCGGAGCGGGTGCGTCAGATCATTGCGGGACTTGACCACCTCTACCCCGATGCGACCTGCGCTCTCACCCACCGCAGCGCATGGGAGTTGCTGGTGGCGACGATTCTTTCCGCCCAGTGTACCGATGTGCGAGTAAACATGGTCACGCCCGTGCTGTTTGAGAAGTATCCGACCGTCCAGGATTTCGCGGCGCTGGAACCGGGACAGTTGGAACCGGATGTCCGCTCGACCGGCTTCTTCCGCAACAAGTCGAAGTCGGTGGTGGGCGCGGCGCGAAAGGTGCTCGCGGATTTTCGCGGGAGCGTGCCGCAAACGATGGAGGAGTTGCTGAGCCTCCCCGGAGTGGCTCGCAAGACGGCGAACGTCGTGGTGGGAACCTGGTTCAAAAAGAATGAAGGCGTTGTCGTGGATACGCACGTGACGCGGATCTCACGGCGGCTGGAGCTGACGACGCAGGAAGATGCTCCGAAAATCGAAGAGGATTTGATGCGGATCATCCCTCGCGAGCGCTGGACGGATTTTTCTCACGAAGTGATCTGGCACGGGCGGAAGCTGTGCGTGGCGCGCGGTCCGAAGTGTGCCGATTGCGCGCTGGAGAAACTGTGCCACGCCGCCGACAAGACCTGGTCAACGGTGGAAGTTCACGCGGGGGCACAGCCTTAGGACGCTCGCCGGGCCGAGCTGCGCTCAGCTTGGACGGGCGAGGCGCCCGTCCCCACACAAACCGTCCCCACACCAGCAAAACCCTTAACTGCCGGTGTAGAACAGTTCTACGACGGTGCAATCGTCGTTGAGCGGTGTGCCTCCGCAAAAATCGGCGACGGCGGCGAACACGTCCTCCATCGAAGCGCTCTTCCCTGCCACACGTTCTAGCCGTTCGCTGTCAAACATATCTCCGCGGGCGTTCTCGGCTTCGGTGACCCCATCGGTTACCAGGATCATCCGATCCCCCGGCCTCATCTGGCAGCGGTCGCTCGAGTACGTCGCATCCGCCAGCAGGCCTACGGGCAGGTTCCCGTGGGCTGGACGGAGTACTTCATCGCCACATATCCACACCGGTGGAACATGTCCGCAGTTGACGTATTCCAGATCACCGTCGCTGCGCAGGCGCGTGATGATCATGGTCGCGTACTTCTCACCGATGTGCTTGTAAGTGAAAAAGCGATTGACCGCGTCGACGATCTCCACCAGCGGCATGCCGGAAATCAGTTGCGAGTAGACCATGCCCTGGAGAATGGAAGCCAGCAGAGCGGCCGAAACTCCCTTGCCGCTGACGTCGGCCAGAACCACGGCCAGGCCTTGAGGCGTGTTCACGGCTTCGAAGAAATCGCCTCCGATTTCCTTACAAGACAGGTTGCGCCCGTTCACCCGCGCAAAAGGAACTTCGGGCAGAGTCACCGCCAGCAGACGCTGCTGAATCGAGGCCGCGATCGAGAGTTCCTGCTGGTAGCGGCGCCCCGCTTCTTCCGCCTGCACCAAACGCGCGTTCTCGATCAACTGGGCAGCTTCAGTCGCGATCGCGCGCAGAATATCGTGGCTGACGCTGGTGATATCGCGCGAGGCAAAGCGTGAGTCGACGTAGAGAGCGCCCATCACTTCCCCGCCAGCAGGTTGGTCGGCGCGGCTGGCTTGGACGAGCGGCTTGCGCAACGGTATACAGATCACGGTTCGCAGGTCGAAGGCGACAATGCTTTTCCGCTCCTTCACATCGAGCATCTGACTGGTGTCGGTGACCATGTACTCGGAGTTCGAGGTCAGCGCACCGTCCAGCACGGAACGAGAAATCGTCTTGTCGTCGAGCAGCGGCTCGCCCTTCGAGTTGCGGCCGGCCGCCAGCGTCAGGGTCCCGCCGGTATCGCGAAGGAAGATGTACCCGCGTTCAGCACGCGTCAGTTTGAGCGTGGCCTCAAGCAGCGTGACCAGGATTTCATCGAGCACGCCGATGGTGTTCAGCTTGCGGGCGGCTTCCATGAACAGGGTGAGTTTCTCCAGGTCGCTGGCCTCCGGGGCGATCTGGATGCCCGAGATCTGGCTGAGAAACTCCCGCGCCGTGTTCGAGGTTGTGTGCAGCGGTTGGAAGATCAGGTAGGCAATATCGCGCGCGCCAAATTCCAGGCGGTCGTTGCGTTGCAGCTTATGGCGGTCCACCTTCTCGCCATTGACGAAGGTGCCGTGCTTGCTGCCTAGATCGACGACAAAAAACTCACCGTTTTCTGAAACGATGGAAGCATGCTCGCGGGACACACGCGGGTCGGCGATCACCAGGTCGCGATCCACCTTGCGGCCCACGGTATAAGGGGTGTGATTCAGCGACAGCGTCTGTTGATCGTTCCCCGACACGAAGATCGCGATGGGAAAGATGCTGGATATGCCCGAATGTGACGTAGCCGACATGTACGGTGGATTCTCCTGCAGCCATCCTGTCAGCTCAGCAGTCGGTACAGCAGCCAGCGCCTGACATGGGCTCAAAGCATTCTACGCGCGCCCGGCTCCGCCGACGCAGTAAAAGTCCTCTGATAATGACGAACCAGCATCAGGCCAGCCACTGCCAGGGGGGCCTGGAGCACTGTCCAGAAAGGGATGGCCCAGCCGCGCTCGACCAACTCCGGCAGCAAAAGAAAGGAAAGGCCCGCCAGCGCAGTACACGATATCCACGGCCAAGCGACCAGACCAATCGTGATCACGGAGAGGGCGCGGTTGGCGACACTTCTTTGCCAGATAGTCCGCCGTTCCTTAAGCATGATCAGCAACGCCGGGATCAAAAGCACCTGATTGTAGGGGCCGTAGGTAGGCACGATAAGGACCGTGGTGGCCAGCACGAGGCTAAGCGTGAACGCAAAAGCGTTGGTGTCCGCCGCCGGCCGGCGGTCCCTCCAGCACGCCCATATCATCAGCACGAACACCAGGAATTCGAGGGCCCGGCTCCAGGGAGCGTCAATCAGCTTGTCCATCACCGACACTTCCCCGGTGAAGCTCCGGTATTCGCGAATCGCCTGCCAGAAGCGGGGAATCCAGTGCGGGAGATACCACTCCGAGGCGGCGCACAGGATAACCATGGACAACAGAAATGACGCGGCCCAGCGGTAGCGGCGGCGCCAGCCGGCCAGGGTCCAGGTCGTCAGCCAGAACAACAACAGCCAGACCAGTTGCGGCTTAATGGTGGCCAACGCCAGCGCAACGCCAGCGGCAATGGGGCGCTCCGACGCCAGGAGCGCCATCGCCAGCGCCACCAGGGCAGCCACTAGAAGCGTCATTTGCTGGAGCTTGAGGCCCTGCATGACGGGCAGGCTGCCGATGGTGAATACGACCAGGCTTGCCTGCACCCACAGCGGCGCGGACCAGCGCAGCACTCGCAGCCACAGCGGAATCGTGGCAACGGTGAGCCCGAGCAAAACCCAGAAGAATCCCTTGCGCACCGTCTCAAACGGAAGATGAATGGTGGGCGCAAGGCCAAAGGCGACGTAGACGGGATAGTAGAATCCCTGCTGGTAATTTCGGCCTCCGGGCTGGTCCGGATCAAGCGGGCGGCCGAAGAATCCGGCTTGCGCTTCGCGCGTGACTTCAGCGCTGTAAGGGTCTCGCCCATGCAGCAGAAGTTCCCGAGCCCCGAGCCAACGGGGATAGAGGTCGGAAAGATTGCCGCGCGGCCGCCCATGGGCAGCGGCATCCGCGATCTGATATGGAATCAACACGCGGTTGGCGTACAGCCACACCCCCGCTGCACAGAGCACAGCGGCCAGAATCAGCCAGAACGGCTTATGGGAAATGCCAGGTATCATCGCGAAATCTGAGACTGGATACTACAACGCTCGCGTGAACATGTCTCGTGCAAACGAAATTTGGCCGTTGCGGTGGAGCTGTACCGCTCTGAGCTACGTGGTTGCAGGCAGAGACTGCCGCATCACGCACCCGATTCCGATAGCAAGAATGAACATCGGAACGACGAGAAGATAGGGGCAATCAAGGCGGAGGATCAGCGCCCAGTACAACGGGGTGCAGATCAGCACTAACAATCCACCGGCGATCATGTAGCGCGCGAGGGGCGGCAACCAAGGTTCTTCGAGAAATCCGCCGCCAAGCAGAAGCAGTGGAATGATCAGTAAGGTCATATCGTAACTGTAGGCGTAATAGCTGGTCAGGATGGCGGCCAGCAAGGCCAGGCAGTACCCGGAGGCAAGGCCCGGAAAGCCCGTGTTCACGAGAGGCCGCCAAAGACGGGCGGTGAGCACAATAGCGGCGATGGCAGCGGGCAATAGCAGCCAGTGGATGGCGCCGGGATAGGGAGCGCGTCCAAGAAATGCCGTCAGCAGGCCGCGAAGATTCGGCATACTCTGGGCGGTGACCACTCCGACGCCAGTCGCACGATTCAGGCTGAGGAGATACCGCGGGTAAACAGACAGGACGCTCACACCGGAAATTACGCAGGAAAGCGCCACCAGCACAGCCGCCCCGGGCAAGAATCCGGCGGAAATGCGAGCGCGTCCAGCCAGCCAGAGCATGATCGCAATCGGCGCCACCAAAAGAAATTTGAAAAGTCCCAACGCCAGCAGTAGCCCCGCAACCGCGTCTTTCCCCGATTGCAGGCGATTCAGAACGGCCGCGGCGATCAACAGAAGGAGGATGGCGTCCTGCCCCTGGAACAGATCGAGGAACACGGGGAACAATCCCAGACAAAGGGCGGCCTCCAACCACGAAGGATAGATGCGAGTAAAAGGCTGCGAACGAGGAAGCATCCGTACGCTGAGCCACAAGAGAACAACCTTAACGAGCGACCAGATCGCGAGCGCCACGGGATAGGAGAAGTACGTCAACGGAAGGAATACGAGCGCCTCAAACGGAGGCCGTATGAACGGCATCGGGCCTTGCCGAATGTCGACGTGAGGGGCGAACTCTTGCTGCGCCGTCCACTGCTCGTGCCGGTCGTAGAGGAGCCTTCCCTTCCCCTGCCGCAGCATTAAGCCAGAGGTATACAAAGCGGAAAAATCTCCGTAACCCGCCGCGATTCGGGCGCGCTGTTGCCAGAATTCGATTCCGTTCGCAACCGTCATGGCAAGCAGAAAAGCCGCGACCAACCGATAGCGAGTCTTGAGTTTGCCACTCATCATTGTTATGCCGACCCTGGATTCTAACGCCTGGTGCGAAACCCGCGAAGTGCAAACTGGAATCGAGCTGGACCAGTCTCAAGTTTGGGGTATGATCGCTCAACGTGAGAGCCCGCGAGCTTTCTCTATCCAACGTGTTCCCGGTGGTGTTACTCCTGGGATTGCTCGGTATGACGGCGCGCCCGGCCACCGATCCCGATCTGTGGTGGCATCTGCGCACCGGGCAGTGGATCGTGGAAACCGGCCACGTCCCCCACTCCGACCCCTTTTCCTTCACTCGCGTCGGTCATGCCTGGGTGTCGCATGAGTGGCTCTCGGAGGTCGTGTTCTACGAACTCTGGAAACACGGCGGCGCGGCTTGCCTGATCGTGTTCTCCGCGATCATTACGACTGCGGGTTTTATGCTGCTCTATCTGCGCTGCCTTCCCTGTGAAGGAAAGAGGCACTGGGCAGCCGCAGCGGTCGCCTTCGGCGCCGTGGCTTCGGCTCCCTCCTGGGGCGTGCGGCCGCAAATGTTCACCTTTGCGCTGGCCAGCCTGCTGCTATGGCTGCTGGAAAGTGGCACAAAAACAAAAAACAATCGGCCCAGGCTCCTGCTGTGGATACCGCCGCTGTTTCTCCTCTGGCTGAATCTGCACGCCGGATTCGCACTCGGGCCGGCGCTGTTGCTGGCGTATGGGATCGGCCTGCTTTTCGAAACCGCCACCGGCGCGACGCCTTGGCAACAGGCGCGACCCATCCTGTTGCGGGTGCTGCTGCTTCTGCTGGTTTGTTTGGCGCTCGTGCCACTCAACCCCAGCGGCTCCGAACTCTATCGTTATCCGTTCGACACTTTGCGCTCGTCCGGAATGCGATCGCTCATTGGCGAGTGGCGCTCACCGGATTTTCATGAATGGATGTATCGCCCATTTTTGCTGCTCTGGCTGCTAGCTTTGACGACGGTCGCCAGTTCCCGCTGGCGACCCAAGGGACGTGTGATCGTACCCTTGCTCCTCACCTCATTCGCCGCTCTGGACGCCGTTCGCCACATTCCAATCTTCGTGTTGGTGGCGATACCGGTAATCGCCGCGGCTCTCCCGGCGGCTGGAGCTGATTGCGGCGAAAAGTCCCACGTCTCGAAAAGCGCGAGACGTGGGGCACCCCTCTCTTGGCGGTTCCGGCCGCTTTTCAGCGCGACGGTTCTCATTCTGATGGCTGCGTTTGCCTTGGTGAACTGGGTCGGTCTTGCTCGCAACCAGGACGCTCGCGAGGCGGAGCTGTTTCCCCAAAGAGCAGTCTCGTTCCTGCAGGCCGGCCATTATCCTCAGAGGATTTTTGTCTACTACGATTGGGGAGGCTACGCGATCTGGAAGCTTTATCCCGAATATCGCGTGTTCGTGGACGGACGCGCGGACCTCTACGGCGACAACCTGCTGCGCCAGTCGATTCAGACCGTCATGGAACTCCGGACCGGCTGGCGAGACGTTCTTGACCGCTGGCAGGTGGAGACGGTGCTTGTCCCTCCCTCTTGCGCACTGGCGCAAGCCCTCCGGCTCGACCCCAACTGGCATGCCGCATTCCGCGACTCGAAGGCGCTGGTCCTGGTCCGCAAGCACCCCGCCGTCGAAAATGCTGAAAATCTCGATGGACCCCTCGTCCGAAGGGCAAGATAGTGAAAAAATGTTTCCCAGAGCCATCCCGAATCTGCGAAACTAGGGCGCGTACAGGAAGTGGGTCCAAAACTCGCCCGGATCGGAACTTTCTGGCGTAAAGCCAGAAGGAGTCTAAATGACAGATTTCGCTAAACTCTTGTGGCGCAATGAAGAAGGTCAGGACGTCGCGGAATACGCCGTGATGCTGGCGGTAATTCTGGTGATCGTCATCGGCACCGTCCGTCTGATCGGCAGCAACGCCAACAACGTGTTCTCGACGGTCGCCAGCACCATCCAGTAGACACTCAAGTCCGAGGGGGCAGCGAATCGATCTGGAGTTCCCGGAAGGAGAGGAATGAACCGAAGCCGTTTGTTGATGATCGGAGGCCTGGCACTTGCGGTCGGCCTGCTCGTCAGCTTTACCGTCTATAACCGGCTGCGGATATCGGCAGGCTCAAGCAGCAATGAGCGCGGAGTGCAGGTCGTGGTGGCTGCCGACGATATTCCGGTCGGAGTCAAGTTGGCAGCTCACGATGTTCGCGCCATCTCTCTGCCGCAATCCGCGGTTCCACCGGGAGCGTTCTCCGACCCAGCGAAGGTTCTGGGCCGCGGCGCAATTCTGCCCATCGGCACCGGCGAGTTTATTCTGCAGAGCAAATTAGCGGCGCTGAACGCTGGAGCCGGCCTGCCCTCCATGATTCCCCCCGGAATGCGCGCGGTTTCGGTGCGGGTCAATGACGTGGTTTCGGTGGCGGGCTTCGTGCAACCGGGCACGCGCGTCGATGTATTGGCTACCGGCAATCAAGGTACCAGCAATGAGCAACAAACCACCACCGTGCTCGAGAACGTGGCCGTCATCGCGGTCGGTAAGAGCCTTCTGGAAAGTCTCGGCGTTGGAGAACCGACCGCTCCGGTGATCACGCTGCTGGTCTCGCCCGACGACGCGCAACGGTTGACGCTGGCGTCCCAGGAAGGAAGAATCCAGCTCGCGTTACGCAATCCGCTGGACACGAAAAAGGGAGGCATCGGCACGACCCGGACCAGTTCGCTGTACCTGGGCGATAAGTCCGCCGCCACCGAGCCCAAGCCGAAAGTTCGTAAGGTGGTGGCGAAAGTCGCAGCGCCTGCGCCCACGTCCTACCAGGTGGAAATGATCCGTGGCAGCAAACGGGATGAAACCAAGTTTGAGGATAAATAGTTTTGAGCCGTCGAAACCCGAACCATTCGCGTCCGCTCATGTTCTCGATGGATCTGCCCTCGATGGATTTGCCCATGCATCCTCGCAGAGGTCCGAATTCATGAAAACTCTCACCCTGGTCGCAGCCGTTTTACTTCTCGGCGCGACAACCATGTTCGCGCGCACCGTTGCTCCAGAAGGCAACCCCGGGGCCGCTCCGGCACCGGCTTCTTCTCCGGACCCTGCTTCTCAGAACCCTTCTTCTCCAGGCGCTCCTTCTCCGAACCAGGACAACGCGCCCGCCGCGCAACCCTCCACTTCGACCCCGGCCGCGTCCAACCAGAGCGTCACGGCGGGTGCCGCGCCGCTGCGGGTGATGGTGGGCAAGTCCCTCCTGATCAACACGACCGAGAGATTGAAGCGTGTCTCGGTAACCGACCCCGCTGTAGCCGATGCTCTCGTAGTCACTCCAACCCAAGTCCTGGTCAACGGACTTACTCCGGGTGAGGTTTCCTTGCTGATCTGGGACGAACTGGAGCGCTCGCGCAGCTTCGATCTGCGTGTGGATGTCGATATCACCGCCGCTACGGAAGAAATGCACCGTCTTTTTCCGGAGGAGCAGATTAACGTGACGCCTTCGCGCAACGCCATTGTTCTTTCCGGCCACGTCACCACCGAGGACGTCTCCAAGCATGCGGGCGCGCTGGCATCGGCGTATTCCAAGAACGTCGTGAACGTGCTCACCTTCGGCCCGGTTGGGGCGGAGGAAGTGCTTCTCGAAGTCAGGTTTGCCGAAGTGGATCGCTCGGCGGTGAAGCAGGTCGGAGCCAACCTGTTCATGCCGGGGCTCGGAAACACCGTTGCGCTCAGCCAGACCGGCCAGTTCGGCAGCCTCAGCGTGCAAACCGCGCAACCGACGACGACCACAGCCGCGAACGGCACGACCACCACGACCACAGCCCCCGCCACGCCGATCACGAATATCAGCAACTTTTTGAATATTTTCGTGGCCCGCACCGACATCAATCTGGGCGCAGTCATAGAAGCTCTACAGCAGCGGAATCTCCTGCAGATCCTGGCCGAGCCCAACTTGATTGCCGTCAATGGCAAGGAGGCCAGCTTCTTGGCGGGAGGAGAATTTCCCTTTCCCGTCGCGCAGCAAAATGCCAGCGGAATCGCCACCGTCACCATTCAGTTTCGCGAGTTTGGCGTGCGCTTGAAGTTCACCCCCGTGATCCAGCCGAACGGCAGCATCCACCTGCACGTCGCTCCCGAGGTGAGTACGCTGGACTTCGCCGATGCGGTCACGGTTGCCGGAACTACCATACCCGCCATCAGTACGCGCAAGGCGGATACTGAATTCGAACTGCAAGATGGCCAGAGCTTCGTCATCGCCGGCCTGATGGATAACCGGGTCACAAATGTTGCGAACAAGATTCCGTTTCTGGGCGACCTTCCGATCATCGGGAATTTCTTCAAGAGCAAAAGCGACCAGAAGAGCAACTCGGAATTGATGGTCCTGTGCACGGTTCACCGGGTTTCGCCCAGTACCCAGCCGCCGAAGCCCCCGGTGGCCCCGGAACCCTATCTGGACCACGGCAAGTTCGATGCCAATAAACCCGGGGGCATCAAGTAGGAAGTGACGCGCGTGTGGACCGGAGTTGGGAGATTTAGAAAGGGCGGTGGAGACCAATCATGCCGGAATTGTCAGTAGCCGTATTCGCCACCGACAATGACCAGCGCGCGGTGCTGCAGGTCCTGGTGGATGGCACTAGCGTTGCCCGCACCGTCTGCAGCAATCCCACCATGCCTTTGGCCGCCAGCGACCCGGCCATCCGCAGAACGCAAGCCTTTGCCCCCGACGTGGTTCTGGTGGACATCGCCACCGATGGCGTTACCTCCGCGCTGCGGGCGGTCGAGTTGCTTCATCAGGAACTTCCCAACTCCGCGCTATTCGTGGTCGGCCCCATGACCCAGCCGCAGTTGATTGTCAGCGCCATGCGGGCCGGAGTACGCGAATACATCGAGCGCCCCACCACCACCACCGATTTGCTGGAAGCGTTCGTCCGCCTGACGGCAACCCGGCGCAAGCCCGGGCGCGAAGGCTCCCGTGGAAAGGTGTTCACCGTCGTGAACGCCAAAGGCGGCAGCGGCGCCACCACCGTCGCCGTCAATCTCGCTCTGGCTTTGCAGTCGATTCACCACAGCACGGCACTGGTGGACTTGGCGCCCTTGGGCCATTGCGCCCTGCACCTCAATCTAAAGCCGCCGTTTACCGTTTCCGACGCCATCACCAACCTGCATCGTCTGGACTCGTCCCTGCTCGACAGTTTTATGGTCCGTCACGAGCGCGGCTTGCAGTTGCTGGCCGGCCCCGCGAATCCCACGGCCATCGACCCCTCCGCCGCCGATTTTGCCCGCCTGTTTGACACCATGGTCGGTCTGTTTCACTACATCGTCGTCGACGCTTCCTCGCGGCTCGACAGTGCCACCCGTCTGGCCAGCAACCTGGCGGAGAAGATTTTGCTCATCGCTCACGCCGATGTCGCTTCCCTGTGGAGCGCCGGAAGAGTGGCTCAGTATCTCGGCGAGAGCGGATCGCGGGACCGTTTTGCATTGGTGCTGAACCGTTATCGCAAGGTGGCCGGCTTCAACGAAGGTGAGACCGAAGCCGCCATCGGCGCCCCGGTGCTCTGGCGGATTCCCAATCAATACTTCGCGGTCTCGAGCGCGATTGATCGCGGTGTTCCCTTGATGCAACAGGGAAACACGGAAATTGCCCGCTCCATTGCCGGACTGGCGGAATACTTGACCAGAGACGATTTGGACGTGAAGCGCACGGCGTGGTCGTTGTTTAAAACGGTGTAATAATTCATTGAGTCATTGAATCATTGAGGTATTGATTCATTGACAAAATGATCCAATGACTCAATGACTGAATGATTCAATAAAACCATGGCCAATCTGCAAGCTTTCGAACGGAGCGAGTACCAGCAGGTCAAGGCGGACCTGCACCGCAAGATCCTCGATCGCCTGGACCTGGAAAAACTCGGCCGAACCACTGGCGATTCGGCGCGCGAAGAAGTTCTCATCCTGATCCGCAGTTCGGTGAACGGCGAAGCTGTCCCGCTCAGCTTCGCCGAGCGCGAGCAGTTGTCGCGCGAGATCCTCGACGAAATCTTCGGCCTCGGCCCGCTCGAGCCGCTGCTCAAAGATCCCACCATTTCCGATATCCTGGTCAACCGCTTCGACCGGGTCTATGTCGAACGCGCCGGCAAGCTGGAAATCACCGGCTTGTCGTTCAAGGACAACCAGCACTTGATGCAGATCATCGACCGCATCGTCTCCCGCATCGGGCGCCGCGTCGATGAATCTTCCCCCATGGTCGATGCCCGCCTGCAGGATGGCTCGCGCGTCAACGCCATCATTCCGCCGCTCGCGCTCGACGGCGCCTGCCTCTCCATCCGCCGCTTTGGCCGGGATCCCATCACCGCGCGCAACATGATCGACAACAAGACCCTGACCGAGCCCATGCTCGACATGCTCTCGGCCATGGTCAAAGGCCGCTTGAACCTGCTGATTTCAGGAGGCACCGGCGCCGGAAAAACCACCGTGCTCAACGTCCTTTCCGGTTACATCCCGAACTCGGAGCGCATCGTAACCATTGAAGACGCGGCCGAATTGCAGCTCAAGCAGGAACATGTGGTCCGTCTCGAGACCCGTCCTCCCAACATCGAGGGCAAAGGCTCGGTCCGCATGCGCCAGCTCGTCATCAACAGCCTGCGCATGCGTCCCGATCGCATCGTGGTGGGCGAGGTGCGTGGCGAAGAAGCCTTCGACATGCTCCAGGCCATGAATACCGGCCACGAGGGTTCGCTCACCACCGTCCATGCCAACTCGCCGCGCGACGCGCTGGCTCGCGTCGAAAATATGGTTTCCATGGCCAACCTGAACATTCCCGAGCGGGCCATTCGCCAGCAGATCGCCAACGCGGTCCACGCCGTAGTCCAGGTCGCGCGTCTCTCCGACGGTTCGCGCAAGGTGTTAACCATTTCCGAGGTCACCGGCATGGACGGAGACTCGATCACGTTGCAGGACATCTTCGTCTTCGATCGCAGCGGCATTGACGAGAGCGGGAAAGTGCGCGGCGTCTTCCGTTCCACCGGCCAGCCCCCGCATTTCGCGGAGCGCCTCGCTACCGCCGGTTGCCGCCTGAGTCCTGCCATCTTCGAGTCCCGGATGGAGGTCTAGCGGATGCCGCTCCTCATCGCTTTGCTGGTGTTTGTCGTGGTGACGCTGGCGGTCTTTTCCGCCATGTCTTTGCTCGATCAGCGCCAGGCCCGGGCCCGCGTTCTTCGCGATCGCCTCGCCACCGTTCAAGAACCAGCTGCCGCGCCTCCGCCCGACTTGGCCCTGCTGCGCGACGAAGTGCTCAGCCGGATACCGGCCTTTGACACCTGGCTGCGCCGCTCGGAACGAGTCTCGCTCCTGCAAAAAATGCTGGCCCAGGGCAACGTCGACGTGCGCGCCGGAAACTTCCTCATGCTTTGCGCCGTGTCGGCCCTGGCATTTGCCGGCATCGCTTACTTCGCCGGCGGTCGCCTTGAGTTCGGCTGGGTCGGCGCTCTGCTTGGTTTTTTTATCCCCTACGCCTATGCCTCGCACATGCGGACCCGCCGCTTCCAGAAATTTGAGGAGAAGTTTCCCGAGGCCATCGACACTCTCGCCCGCGCGGTTCGCGCCGGACACGCCTTTACCACCGCGCTCGAAATGATCGCCAACGAGGTCTCCGAGCCCGTCGCCGGTGAATTCCGCCAGCTCTACGAAGAACAAAAATTCGGCCTTCCGGTGCGCGATGCGCTGCTCAACCTCGCCGACCGCATTCCTCTGGTCGACGTCAAGTTCTTCGTCACCGCGGTGATGCTGCAGCGTGAAACCGGCGGCAATCTTGCCGAGATTCTCGACAACCTTTCTTACGTCATCCGCGAGCGCTTTAAAATCCTGCGCCAGGTCCGCGTCCACACCGCCCAGGGACGTCTCACCATGCTCCTGCTCATGGCGCTTCCACCTACGATGGTGGTCATCATGCTGCTCATCAACCCCGGCTTCATTCGCCCGCTTTTCACGGAATGGCTGGGACACGTCGCCATCGTCGTCGGCATCAGTTTGCAAACGCTGGGCTACTTTGTGATTCGCAGAATTATCAGGATTCAGGTTTGATGAAGCGGTCGTTAGTCATTGGTCGTTAGTCGTTCGGAGGGTTTTTGCCAACGACCAACGACTAACGACCAACGACTGAACTATAAGGGTCTGATTCATGACAGTCGCGCTGGCGCTCTCCATTTTCGTTTTTCTCACCATCGTGGTGATCGTGTTCGCCTTTGGAGCGGCCGCGGTTGCGCCTTCGTCGGTGCTCGGATCGCGCTTGCGCGAAATCGGCTGGCAGCGCTCCAAACCCCAGGCCAAACCCGCCATCCGCGAACGCATGCAGCAGGCCCTCGATCCCTTCAGCCGCGCCTTGCCGGTCTCGCCCACCGACGTTTCGAAAACCCGGGCCTGGCTGATTCAGGCGGGATATCGCAGTCCGCAACACGTCACCATCTATCGTGGTTTGCGCGTCCTGTTCGCCGCCCTGGGCTTCTTATCCGTTTTCGCCTTCACCGGATTCAATTCGCTCCTCCTGCTCGTAGGGGTGACCGCATTCGGTTTCTTCATTCCGCGCTTCATGCTGAAGAAGAAGCTGAAGGAACGGCAGCTGCGGATACGCCTCGGCCTCCCCGATGGACTGGATCTAACCGTGATCTGCGTGGAAGCGGGGCTGTCTCTCGATCAGGCCATGATGCGAGTGGGTCAGGACCTGAGCCACGCGCACCCCGAACTGAGCGCTGAATTCCACCTCTTCGATTTGGAAATTCGCGCCGGAAAGCCTCGGGTCGAGGCGCTTCGCAATCTGGCCGAGCGCACCGGGGTCGATGACATTCGCGCGCTGGTGGGCACTCTGATTCAGACCGATCGCTTCGGAACCAGCGTGGCCCAGGCTTTGCGCGTACACTCCGATTCCCTGCGCACCGAGCGCCGCCAGCGCGCCGAAGAACAGGCCGCCAAGACGACCGTGAAGATGATCATTCCCCTCGTCCTGTTTGTGATGCCGTCCCTGCTGGTCGTCACCGTCGGGCCCGCCATCATTCAGTTGCTGCATATATTCAATGTGGGAAAACGGTGAGTTATTGAGTCATTGAGACATTGAATCATTGAGGTATTGATTCCAATGATTCAATGTCTCAATGATTCAATGACTAAATGACGCAGCCCAGGGGATACGCTTTCAACCGCACCCGCACCACCTATCTCGCGACCGATCTCCTGATCGCGCGCACCCACTGGTCGCGCTTTCGCGGCCTCATGGCCACCGATTCCTCCCGCTTCTCCCGCGGCCAGGGACTCTGGATCAACCCATCCCACGGCATCCATACCTTCGCCATGCGTTTCGCCATCGATGCCATATACCTTGACCGCGAGCGGATTGTCATTCACATTGAAGAGGACCTCAAGCCCTGGCGCATGGCCGCCGTTCGCATCCACGCCGCGTCCGTGCTCGAGCTTCCCAAGGGAACCATCCGCGAGTCCCTGACCGCGCTCGGCGACCTGGTGGATATTTCTTTCGAAGAACGTCCGCTTCACACCAAAGCCGCTTGAGATTCAGTTCTCCAAATCACGCGCAGCTGCCGGTCGAGATTGTAAATCCCCCACCGAGTCATCCTGAGCGGAGCAGGCCGATGCGCGAAGCGGATCGGCCTGCGGAGTCGAAGGACCCCTACTCCACCGAAACAGCCGGGTGCGTGGGATGCCGCTGAGCCTGGGAGGAGCGTGGGTGCCCCGTCCTTGCGCGTTTTGCAAGGGTGGGCTGCGATGCTGCTGATAGCATAATGCTCGTCATGGCCCGGGGCGTGATAGGCAAAGCCTATTGTGCGATCAGTCTGCCACCCACCCTTCGCAAAAAACGCGAAGGATGGGGCACCCCCTTGATTGGTTGTGCCGGCAGAAGGCTGGGCGGCCCCCAACGTCCCGGAAGTATGATAGGTCAAGGAGTAGGGAGCCGTGACCACGCGTCCACCCAAGGTTCACACTCAACTCGGCCGAGCCGCAGTCCAGATCTTTGCCGCCAATGATCGCATGAACCAGCTTCTTATCGAACATCTTGACCCTGCCGCCTGGAGAGCCAAACCGCCCGGCAAGAACAAGGTCCGCACCATTGCGGCGATCTTCACGCACCTGCACAATGTTCGCTGCAAGTGGGTCAGGCTGACAGCTCCGCACCTGAAGGTTCCCCGACAGCTCAACCGCGCGCACTGCACGCCGCAGCAGGCCCGCGCAAGATTGGCCGAGAGCGCCGCTCGCTGCGCGGAGATGCTCGCGGAAGCGCTCGGCGGTGGTGAAGACGAAGGCCGCGTCGAGAAGTTTCTGAGAGATGGCTGGGCTCGGCCTTGGCCGGCTGGCCCGGAAATGCTGTGCTACATGCTTTCTCACGAAGCTCACCATCGAGGGCAGGTGTGTATGCTCGCGCATCAACTCGGATTCCCGTTGC
>Ga0074044_10002020_pt1 | contig 17922 bp, 22 predicted proteins | sample BogForMeECP23OM1_FD_94443 | JGI IMG/M metagenome (GOLD analysis project Ga0074044, IMG submission 94443) | Bog forest soil microbial communities from Calvert Island, British Columbia, Canada - Bog Forest MetaG ECP23OM1 | ecosystem: Environmental > Terrestrial > Soil > Wetlands ...
GAGCAGACGAAAGCGCCGGACCAGGGCATTCGATTTCCCGCCCCTCGGCCTTCGCAACGAGGCGTCGTCTTCGTTCCAGCCCGCCGCGCAACTCCATGAAAAGCGTTGCGAATAAGACTTGTGCGAATTCGGTAGAGTTGGCGCTGAGGCTGGTCCTGCCGGCGCTCGCCGCGTCGACGATCGCGACCCAGGTCGCAACCTTCGTCATCCCGAACGCGCCGCTCTATTCGACGCCGGCCTACGTCGTCACGCCTCAGACCTACGTCTGGGCCGTGCTCGCGGCCCCGATCCTCGGCATATGGTCGGTGGCGTTCGTCCGCTTGATTGCCTGGGCCGACCGGGTTCGGCCTTCCGATTGGCGCCGCCTCGTCGCGCCGGCTCCCGTCTTTCTCGCGGTCGGGCTCATCTCGATCCCTTTCCCGCAAGTGCTGGGCAACGGGCAGGACGTCGCGCAACTCCTGTTCCGGCAGCCGATGGCGCCTTTGGCGCTCCTCATTCTTCTGCCGGTCCGGCCGCTCTGCACCGTGGGATTGGTCGCGAGCGGCGGCCCGGGCGGCCTGTTCACGCCCACGCTCGCCGCGGGCGCGCTCGCCTGCAGCCCGCGCTCGGCGCTCTCTGGCTCTCATTCCTTCCGCATGGCGACATCGGTCTTTTTGCGCTCCTCGGCGCGGGCGCGATGGTCGCGGCGACGACGCAGGGGCCGATCTCCACGCTCGTGATGATGATGGAGCTGACCGGGCAGGCGCGCCTCTTCGCCCTGCCGATGCTGGTTGCGATCGTGGTCGCGAACGATCGAAATGCGGTCGATCTACGAGGCGCGGCTGACCGATGAGCAGGTGGCGCGTCGGATGAAAGCGCGGGAGCCGGAAGGCGGAAAAGCGCGCAATTCGACTGGCGCCTCGTGAGATTGCGCGCAAGGTGGGAAGCAGGCGCTGGCGGTCAGCGGCACGCTGAGGTTCACCAGCACCGCGGCGATCTGCAGCGTGAGCGTCCGCGCGACCTGATGGCCGCACGGGGGCGTGGAAGCGGTGAAGGTCGGAGCGCCGACCCCATGGTAGAAGCCCTGAGCATAAGTTTGGGCGGCCGAAGGGCTGTTGCACGTTGCCGTGTCAACGGAAAAGCATCGCGCGCCCCGCTCGGCGGCGTCCTGGAGACTGACGTTCGAATACATCAAGACGCTTACCGACAGGCCGCCGAGAACCAGCGCCAGGAATGCTGGCATCACGAGGGCGAATTCGACCGCTGTTGCTCCCCAATTGCAGAGAAGGAACCGGCGCGCGCGCTCACGCATCATCGGCTATTCCAGTCGCATCCAACTCGTCGCCGATATCGACGATGCGCCCCAAAGCCCGACGACGGAGAAGCCGGGAAATATCGGCGAATATGCGGTGATCACCTCGATCTGGATATAGTCGCCGGGCGACGTGCTCGCATTGCCGGCCGCGGAGCAATCTGACGGCTCGCTCGACAGGCTGCCGACGGACTGCACCACGCCGCTCGAGTTCACACAGTAATAGCCTTCCGCCGGATAGCCCGACGCCAGCGTTGCGCGGCTGCCCAGCGACGTGCTTTGAATGGCGGTCGTGATCGCCGTGTTCAGGCCGGAACAGTTTTGGGTTGGCGGCCGGCGACGCGACGGCACGTTTTTGAAGCGGTGCGGTCGCCCGCGTCGCCCGCACCGACAGCGATGACCCATGGGCGGGCGGCTCTTGTCGCGACCTGTAATTGACCAAGCGTCTCACTGCGCGATTGACCTCGTCCCTGTTCCAGGACGGATGGCGGGGCGGCAAAGAAGCTTAAAATATCGGCGAATACGATTGCGATCTCTACGTAATTATTTACAGAAATCATTTCTCAGATCACAACACGTGAATTAACAATTCTGCGACATTATTAGTTGCGCTTACGTTACCGGAAGCTAAATAGTAAAATATTGACCAAAAGGTTACACCAAGCCGTAATAAACTCTGTATACAGCTCGCTCGATGGTCATGAAGCGCAATTGGCGCTTCCGCATTGCGCCATGGGGAACGAAGAGCATTGCCATGAAAGCACAACGGTCAAGCCGATTGAGATCCTTTCGAAGCGACCGGAGCGGGACGACCTCGCTTCTGTTTGCAGGCGGCCTTCTGACCACGATCATCGTGACCGCCGCCGCCATCGATTACTCCACCGCGGTGACCGCCCGAGCGCGGCTCCAGGCGGGCGTCGACTCCGCCACTCTCGCCGCGGCGAAGCAGGGCGCAGCGAACCCTTCGGCTTACTTGAGCAGCACTGCGGGGTTGAAGACCGCGGCCCAAGCCTTTCTCACCGCCGACGATGCGAACGCGACCATCTCCGATTTTCACGCGTGTCTCGTCAGCGGCGGGGACTGCACGACTTCGAGCGGCAAGACGCTGCAGGTCGGGCAGTTCTACGCGGAAGGGACGACGACCTATACCCCCCTCTTCAATAACGTCACGTGGCTGCCTGGTTCGAACTCCCAGACCCTCACCAGTTCGGCGACCGCCGGGGCGAGCCTGCAATGGCCGCAGCAGCTCACCCTGAACCTGGTCGGCGCGAAGGGATGGTACTACAAGACCGTGACGCTCTACACATTGCCCTTTGCGAGCGGTACGCCGGCCAGCTCCTACACGACGGCCGCCACCTGGACCTATCAGCCGCAAAGCCTCGGCACGGCGAGCGGTTCCGCCGACGTGACCGTCGGAACCGACCAGGCCAACGGAATGACCAACCTGAAACTGGGCCAGTTGGGGTCCGGCTATGGGACGCTGACGGGACCGACCTCGGTCAACCTCGGTCAATACGCCGACGTCTTCATGGTCGAAAGCGTCATGCAAGGTCCTTGCCCGCCGTCCAAGCCGTGGATGCTCGGGAACTGGTCGTCGGGCTCGTATACCTTCCCGACGGCCTGTTACGCGACCCAGGCGCTGGCGCAATCCGCCGCCAATTCGAAGTGCACCGGCAAGAGCGGAAACCAGTTGACCAACTGCCTCAGTCCCTACACTCCGACGCAGGAGAGCGTCGGCTGGACCGTCTGTTCGGAGTCCGAGCTCAACCAGGGCTCGAACCCGGCCTACTCGAGCTATAACGCGATCTGCAATCCGAACACCGGCTCGAACGCCTCGTACAACTCGAGCAATACGCAGTCCTGGCAATTCATATTCGTGAACTTCTTCCCCACGCAGTCGGTCCAGAACACGAATGTCTTCTCGACGAGCGTTTCCGCCACGACTCTGTTCCCTTGCGGCCAGACGGTCGGCCATGAATGGGAAGACGGCGGCAGCATCGTCGGAACCAGCTATTCCACAGCCCTTTCCTCGGCTGAGAATGCTAGCACGACGCCGCAGCAGGACTACTTCTACACCGTGGCGACGACCTGCGGACCTGAGCCCGGCATGGCGGCTTCCGGCTACTACAGCCCGACTCAGACGACCACCTACGGCGCCATGCCGCAACTGGTGCAATAGGGCGCGCATCCCCGGAGCTTGCCAATGCGGCTCGAAACGTCGAGGGCGAGAGCCAGGGTCAAGCTCCGGCTCGCGGGCGTCGGTTTTCACGCCAGGCGCATAGGCGGCGACGTCAGCGCGACGACGGCGGTGGAATTCGCCCTCGTCGCGCCGATGGTGATCGCGCTGATCCTCGGCGCCATGCAGATCGCCGTCATCTACCTCGCCCAGGCCGAACTCGAAGATGCGGCCGAGCAGGCCGCGCGCCTCGTTCTCACCAATCAGGCGCCGGCGTCCGGCTCGGCCGGGCAGGCGAGTTTCGCGACGGCGGTGTGCGGCTATCTGCCGGCCCTGTTCACCTGCTCGAACGTCATGGTCGACCTCGAGGCGCAGACAATTTCCGCGAATTCCAGCGACGCGCTCACCATGACGCCGCCGACCCTGACCTACAATTCGTCCGGTCGGGTGACGAACAGCTGGAATTACAATCCCGGCTCGCCGGGAAAGCTCGAGATCTTGCGGGTGATGTATCAGTGGCCGGTCTTCACCGGGCCGCTCGGTCTCGTCTTCAGCGATCTCGCGAACGGAACGCTGCTCCTGAGTTCGACGCAAGTCTTCCAGAACGAGCAATAGGGGCGCCTTCATGCGGCTCGCCACGTTTGAAACTCCGCGCCGATGGCTGCGCGACGAAAAGGGCGTCGCGGCGGTAGAGGCCGCACTCATCCTGCCCGTGGCGGTCGGCCTGCTCGGCCTGATCGCGATCTGGGCGCAGGCCATCGCCATCCAGCGCAAGGTCACGTTGACCGCCCACACCATCACCGACCTGGTGTCGCAGCAGGGGACGCAGACCAACCTAGGCAGCACCCCGCCCCCGGGCTGCAGCTCATCCACGGAAGCCTCCGTCAACGAGTCGACGGTCGACAACCTGCTCAACAATGCCGCCAACGTTCTTTATCCTTATGTCGTCCCGACGTCGGGCACGAACCCGGTGACGGGGACGAACGTGTCGGACATGACGATGGTCGTGTCCGAGATCAGCGTCGACACGGGGGGAACGACGGCGACCGTCCAGTGGAGCGAGCCCATGCCGTCGCACGGGACCGCGCTGGCGACGACGGCGCATGCCGTCACACTGCCGCCCGAGCCGAGTGGGACGACTCTCGCGCCTGCCGGAACGAATCTCATCATGGGCACCGTCACCTACGCCTACACGCCGCCGGTGATCGGCGAGGCGGTCGGGACCGTCACATTGCACGAAACGATCTATCTGGCGCTCCGCCAATGGTCGTGCATGAAGCTGAACGTCGGCCAGTAGGCTGGCGCGATGTGACTGACCGTCCCCCGTCTGCGCCAGTCCGCGTTTATGTCTGGCGACGCCGCCAGCAACGGCGGAGCACAACCGCGGAGAGGCGGAACGGCGGTTTGATCTGGCTGAACGGTAAGGCAGAACAAAGGTAGAACATTTTCTTTCCGAAATTGAAAACAACCGCTATAGTGCTCCCTCATGACCCCGACGACCGACCGCTTGACGTCGGCAGCATCGAGAATGCGAAACTGACGCTGTCGGGCGGCGCGAAGGACATGTCTTCAACGTCTCCGGAGGTTTTCAAACCAATCAGACGATGACGCTGAACTGGGGGGTCACCGCCAATCACGTCCTGTTCAACTTCACCGGGACGTCGGGAAACGTAATTCCAGACGTCCGGCGGCGACGTGCTGGAAGGCACCTTCTTGGCTACGGATGGTGGTGCGTTCCAGTTTTCGAACCTCGATCTCACGGGCGAACTGAGCAACACAGGCGGAAACATTCAGCTTGTATCGGGGTCCCAGGTTCCGACGTTCGTCCCGTTTACGCCTCCGATTCCGACCGTCCCCGAGCCCTCGACATGGGCGATGATGGCTCTCGGCTTCGCCGGCTATCGCCGGACTGCAAATGCCCGCATCTCGATCGCCTGAAGCAGCCTCGAAGCGCGACATTGAACGGGCCCCCTTGGGGCGGCCTTTTTTGTCACCCGTCCTTCTCCATCCACTCGTCCCCGACCTTCTCGTAAACGCGCTTCACCGCCGCCCAGGCGATGCGGAAGGCGGCTTCCTCCTGGCGCGGGTCGTGCGAATGGGCGGCGTAGGCGTGGTTGAACGCTTCGCGGAAGATCGCCTGCGCGTGTTCGGGCAGATGCGAGCGGACGGACGGCGGCAGATCGGCGTTAACCTCATAGGGCATCGCGGCGTCTCCGGGTTTTGGGCCTCGACTTGGGCTCCGTCGCCGAGTCGGCGACAGAGAACCCTCTAATCACTTCATGCGGAATTTGTTGCGTAGGGCGAGACCGAGCAGGAAGAGCAGAACGAGTCCGACAAAGGATTGCGCGACGCCGACGACCTGCGCCGCACCCGAAAGACTGGCGACCATTTCGCGCTTCATCGGCAGGAACGAGAAGATGTTGGCGAAGCTGAGGCCTGCCGCTCTGTCGAGCGCCATTCGCGCTCCTTTGAAAACCGGCGCTGCCGCAAAGAACGCAAACCCGATTGCGAACAGTGCGAGCAGCCAAAAGAGGGGCCTTTCGGCGCTTTGGCCGTAGTCGCTAGAGACGTCATAAAGAATGTTGAGAAGCCGAGCCGAAGACCAGATCGGGACCAGCAAGCGCCGTGCGCGCAACTCTTTGGCGAAGAAGAATTGCTCGTCCTCGTGCTTCTTGAGCCGCTCCATCTCTTGTTTGAGCCGCTCGTACGCGTAGACATGGGAATGGGCTGCATCCTTATCCCTTGGACTGGGCGGCCACCGGACGCCATGCCATTCCGTTGCTTCGTGCAGTTTCGCACCACGAAAATCAGGCACCTTTGTTTCATACGTGCTGTTCGCGAAGACAGTTAGCGCGGTGAATTGAGAGTTTACGAAGCTAGCGTTCCCTGAGAAAGTCGCCGAGTGGAAATACGCGTTCTTGGAGAATGTCGCTGAGCTAAAGTCGGTGTCTCCACGGAATGTGGCCGAACTAAAGGTGGCAATCTCAGAGAACCTTGATGAGTTGAAGTAGGCAGGTTTTGAGAAAGTCGCCCGGGCAAAAGAGGTGAACCCGGAGAATGTACTCTGGCTAAACCGGACGGTTCCCGCGAAGTGCACCGAATCGAACTTGGCCATACCATAAAAAGCCGCGCCGCTGAAAAGGGTGTCGGCGGCGAATGTCGCTGAGCTAATGTCGACATTTCCCGCGTGCAGCGAGTTGAAGTCGGCATGCTTGCGGAACGTGGCCGACGTGAAATGGACGCCTTTCGGGATTTCTGCGCCATTAAAGTCTACAATTTCGGAAAAAACTGAGAAGTCGAAGCTGACCCCTTGAGGGCAATTGAAGCCCCGAAACATAAACGGACTCTCGAAACTAGTCCCTGTGAAATCAATAGGCTCATTTGGGTCAGGCGGAAACGTTCTTCGAAACGGCATGCGAGCGTCGAAAATTCTATTTAGTTCCGGATCTCTCTGGGCAGCAAACTCCCTCACCGGCTGTTGTGTTCTTGCAAGCTCAACGCGATCCGCGTCGCTCAAACTTGCAGCAGCAATCCACCTTTTCCAACCTTGCAGGTTCTTCTCTGCGAGACCCCAGTCGACGGCTTCCCCACCCTGTTCGCCGTACAACGTCGCAAGACAGTACCACGGGTTCTCATTGGCGGGCTTCAGCCTAGCCTTCTCTTCGGCATTCATCGGCAACGGCCTCGGCGCGCGCGACTTCAGGCGATGATGTCGGGCGTCAGCTGGTCCTCGAGCATGACAACCTTGTCACGCAGCATGAGCTTGCGTTTTTTCAGCCGCTGCAATTGCAGCCTGTCGGCGGCCTGCCCGGCGTCGCTCAACGCCCCGATCGCAGCGTCAAGATCGCGGTGCTCCTCGCGCAGCCGCTCGATTTGGGCGAGGAGGGCGGCGCGCTCCTCCTGCGTGAGCTCTTTATCCATTGTCTCACCACGCGTTGCGCACGTTGGCGCCCCGGCCGCGCCCGCGAAGGCATCTGACTATGAGCGCGCCGCTCGACGGACGCAAGCGAGTGATCAAGTTCCGCAAAAGGAACTTCACGCGCGTCAAGCGCGGGTCCCCGCCGAATCGGCTGGAAAACGACGCTTGCCCTCAGTGGTAACGACGCTAACAAACAGCGAAAATCCCTGTTTGTGGCCCTCGACAGCGACATTTGAACTGGACTGCGCCACTTTGGCGCTTGCGCGAGCCGCTCTTTGTGTCACAGTTTCGTCGTTATGATCCAGACGGAGCGGTTCCATGTCGATTGACTCGCATCTCAATGAGCTGGTGCGCCGTCATCAGGCGATTGAAGAGGCGATTCTCGCCGAAGTAAGTCATCCGGCGTCAGACGACATCAAGGTACACGAACTCAAGCGGAAAAAGCTGCATCTGAAGGACGAGATCGAGCGGTTGAAGCACCAGACCGAGACGACGGCCTCGCACTAGAGGGCGTTCGCCGCGCGGGCTGTGCGCGGGCGAACGGGGCGATCAACGTAACGACGCGCCGAAGCGCCACTCTTCGGCGACCGAGGCGTCGCATTCGCTTCCTGCGCGCGCTTGGCTCAACACGGCGAATTCTTCGCTCGCAAGCAATTGCGCCAGCGCCCAGACGGCCGCCCCGCGCACGAGCGGCTGTGCGTCGTCAAGTCGCTTCGTTGCGACCGCAGCAAGCGCAGCCTCTTCTGAGTTGCCGATCGCGATTAGGGCATTGCGCACGAATCGCGCGCGTCCGAGGCGCTTGATCGGGCCACCGGCGAACCGCGCGCGAAACGCGGCGTCATCGAGACGGGCGAGTTCGGCGAGGGGCGGAGCGTTCAGGTCCTCGCGCGCTGCGAGCTTCGCCTCGCGCCCTGCGCGCGCGAACTTGTTCCACGGGCAGACCGCCAGACAATTGTCGCAGCCGTAGACGCGGTTGCCGATCGCGCTTCGCAGTTCGCGCGGGATGGGTCCTTTGTGTTCGATCGTGAGATACGAGATGCAACGCCGGGCGTCGAGTCGGTAGGGGGCCGGAAAGGCGTCGGTCGGACAGATGTCCAGGCAGGCCCGGCAGGTCCCGCAATGATCGGTCTCCGGCTCGTCCGGCGGAAGGTCGAGATCGGTCAGGATCGCCCCCAGAAACAGCCACGAGCCGAGTTCGCGCGACACGAGATTGGTGTGCTTGCCTTGCCAGCCGATTCCGGCTCGCGCGGCGAGCGGCTTTTCCATCAGCGGCGCGGTGTCGACGAACACCTTGACGTCGACGAGCTCGGGACGCGCCGACCCGACGAGGAACGCCGCCAGCTCTTTAAGCTTGCCTCTGATGACGTCGTGATAATCGCGACCGCGGGCGTAGACCGAGATCGCGCCGGCGGATTTCAGCGCGAGCGTCGACAGGGGATCGCGGGCCGGCCCGTAGTTGACGCCGACCATGACGAGGCTCTTCGCGCCGGGCATGAGCGTGCGCGGATCCGCCCGCCGCTCGAGCCTGTCCGCCATCCAGCCCATGTCGCCATGCGCGCCCTCGGCGAGCCACGCGCCGAGGCGTTCGCGCGCTTGCGGCGGCGGATCGGCCGAGGTCGCACGGCAGGCGTCGAAGCCGAGCGCCCGCGCCTTGCCCTTCAGCGCGGCTAGAAGTCGAGATCGGCGTAGGTCGCGCTTGGCGCGGTCCCCGGCAGGCGCTCGGCCAGAAGAGGGCGGAATGACGGGCGCGACTTCAGCCGCGCGTACCAGATTCTGGCGGTTTCGTTCTCGTCCCACTGCACGTCGCCCAGATAGTCGAGGCAGGATAGATGGGCCGCCGCCGCGAGGTCGGCGTAGGTCAGCCGGTCGCCCGCCAGGCAGTTGCGCGCCTTGATCAGGTGGCCGATGTAGCGCAGATGATAGCGCAGATTGGAGCGCGCCGCTCGCACGGCCTGCATGTCGGGGCCGCCGCCGCCTTGTTCGGCGCTCATGAAGCGTTTGTAGACCTTCTCCCGGACGAGCCAGTGGCTCGCTTCGTTGAAGAACTTGACGTTGAACCACGCCATGAGCCGCCGCGCCTCCGCCCGCCCGGACGGATCGTCGGGCAGCAGTCGGCGGTCGCCGAGGCCGAGCCCGCGCGTCTCGTCGAGATATTCGGCGATGACCTCCGCGCCCGGCAGGACGGGGCCGCTGTCATCTATCGCCACCGGCGTCGCGCCTTCCGCGGCTATCAGCAGAAATTCGCGCCGCCGCTCCCAGGCCCGCTCCTCGATCAGCTTCGGCTCGATCCCCATTTCGGCGAGCGCGAGGCGGACGAAGCGCGAATGCGGGCAAAAGGGGTGATGGTAGAGCGTGATCATGACGACGCCGGAGACGGGGGTTTCGAGCGCCCCCCCCCACCCGGAGCGCCGCTCGTCGTCTTTCCAATGCGTCGGGGCGGGTTAACCCGCGGTTAACCCGCCCCGGCGCGAGGCCACGCCGAGAATCTCCCGCGACTGGATGCGCCAGACTTCAGCGGCGTTCATCCTGGCCCAGGCGGCGTCGAGCGAATCGTTGGCGTCGATCGCTCGGCAGGCGTCTTCGATGACGAAGGTTTCAAAACCGGCCGCGTGCGCGTCGAGGGCGGAAAAGGCGACGCAATAGTCGGTCGCAAGCCCGCAGCAGAAAACGCGCCTGACGCCGCGGGCGTGGAGGAGCGCCGCAAGCCCCGTCGTCGTCCTGCGGTCCGCCTCGACGAAAGCCGAATAGGAATCGACGTCCGCGCGCATGCCCTTGCGCAGGATGAGGAAGGCGTTGTCGGTCTCGAGCTCGGGATGGAGCGCCGCGCCGCCTGTCCCCTGAACGCAGTGGTCGGGCCACAGCGTCTGGTCGCCGTAATGGAGCCGCTTCGTCGCGAACGGCTCGGCGTCGTGGGTCGACGCGAACGACGCGTGACCGCGGGGATGCCAGTCCTGCGTCACCACGACATGGGCAAAACTGCGCATCAGCGCGTTGACGGCCGGAACGATCGAATCTCCCTCGTCGACTTCCAACGCCCCGCCGGGCATGAAATCGGCCTGCAGGTCGATCGCCAGCAGGACGTCGTTGTCGTCAATCGCGATCTCCGACGGCACGAGGGCGGCCTCCTTTGAAATGCATCAGCGCGCGCCAGCGGTCCCGTTCGAACACGAGAATGACGCCGAGCGCAAATATGAACGGCAGGATGAGATAGAAGAGCCGGAACACCAGCAGCGCCGCCACGACATTGGCCTGCGGCATGTCCGGCATGCCTTCGAGAAACGCGATCTCCAGCACCCCAAGCCCGCCGGGCGCGTGGCTGACCAGCGCGAGCGAGAACGAGGCGAGAAAGACGCCGAGCACCGCGAGGAAGCCGGGATTGGCCGCGGCCGGCAGAGCGAAAAAGATGATGCCCGCCGCGCCGATCAGCTCGACCGGGCCAGCCAGCAATTGCCGAGCCGCGACCGGCGGGCGCGGATAGACGAGTTCGAAGCCGCCGACCTTGAACGGGCGAAAGTGCAGGAGCGAGCCGACCACATAGAGTGCAGGCGCCGCGATAAGCACGAGCCCGGTCGCCTCGCCAAGCCATAACGGCGCCCCGGGCAAGCGCTCGACCAGCTCGGGGCGGACGAGCAGCAGGAGGCCGCCGAGCGTCGCCACCCCGAGGGCGAAAGTGAACGAGCAGAAAGCGACCAGGATGCCGATTTCGCCCACGCTCACCCCCCTGGTCGAATAGGCGCGGTAGCGGATGACGGCTCCCGACAAAACGGAGGCGCCGATGTTGTGACCGATGGCGTAGGCGGTGAACGAGGTGAGGCCGACGAAGCGCCAGCTCAACCGTCGGCCGAGATGCCGGAGCGCGATCTGGTCGTACCAGGCGAGCGCCGCATAGGCGAGGGACGTGGACGCGATCGCAGCCAGCCAACGGCCGAGCGATATCGAGGCGAACGCGTTGCGCAGGCTCGCAAACGACAGCCCGTGCAGTTCCCTGAACAGAAGCCAGGACGACACCGCCACCGCGGTGAGGCCGATGACCGGCCATGCGACGTCCTGAACGCGCTTCATACTTGGAAATTCTCTTCTGTCGGCTCTCGACTGCATGGACGCGGCACGTGCCGTCTTTCCCTGCCCGAGCAAGGCGGCGAAGGCAAGGCCGGCGGCGCGCCTCCGGCCCGGGAGCGCGCCGGCGAAATCGCGCTTGCCGCCGGCGCCTCGGACCGCCATGTTGACCGCGTTGAAAACACAAAGCGAATCATGCCGGATCGCACGCCCCTTTCCGCCGGAACGCAGGACTACCTCGGCGACCCTCGCAACGACTCGGTCCTGATCAGCGTCAACGGAGCGCTGACGCCGCGGGCGGAAGCCAAGGTCTCGGTGTTCGACTCCGGCTTCGTGCTCGGCGACGGCGTGTGGGAGGGCCTGCGCCTTGTCGACGGCCACATCGCCTTTCTATCCCGTCATCTCGACCGCCTCTGGGACGGGGCGAAGATGCTGAGAATCGACATAGGCATGAGCCGCGCCGCCTTGAAAGCGCGCCTGTTCGACGTGATCGAGGCGAACGGCATGACGGACGGCGTGCATATCCGGCTCATGGTCACGCGCGGCGTCAAGCGCTCGCCCTATCAGGACCCCCGCCTGACCGTCGGCGCCGCAACCGTCGTCATCATTCCCGAGTGGAAGCGCCCCCTTCCGGACATGTTCGCCCGCGGGCTTACTCTATTCACCGTGCACATCCGACGCACTGGCCCTGCAGAGCAGGATCAGAAGCTCAATTCGCATTCGAAGCTCAACTGCGTCCTCGCCTGCATGCAGGCGATGGAGGCGGGCGCCGACGAGGCGCTGATGCTCGACGACCGCGGCTTCGTCGCCACCTGCAATTCGACCCATTTCTTCATTGTCCGCAACGGGGAGGTCTGGACCTCGGCCGGCGGCTATTGTCTCGGCGGCATCACCCGCGGCGCGGTGTTGCGGGCGGCGCTGCGCGAAGGAATACCGACTTTCGAAAAGGACTTCTCGCTGTTCGACGTCTATGGAGCGGACGAGGCCTTCACCACCGGGACCTTCGCCGGCCTCGTTCCCGTCGCAAGGGTCGACGGGCGCACAATCGGCGAGGCGTCGCCGAATCCCGGGGACGCCTGGGGGCCGGTGACGCGCCGCCTGCGCGCCGCGGTCAAGGCGCTGGAGGCTGAAGAGGCTGAGGGGAGGGGCGCATGAGCGCCGGCCCGGTCGTGCGCATCGCCATGTGGTCGGGTCCGCGCAATATTTCGACCGCGATAATGCGCTCATTCGGCGCGCGGGCGGATTGCGCGGTGACCGACGAGCCCTTCTATGCCGCCTATCTCGTGGCCACCGGCCTCATCCATCCGATGCGTGAGGAGGTGATCGCCTCGCAGCCGACCGACTGGCGCAAGGTCGCGGACGCGCTCGTCGGGCCGCCGCCGGACGGGAAGCCCGTCTGGTGCCAGAAGCACATGACCCACCATATGTTGCCGGACTTCGGCCGCGAGTGGTGCGACGGTCTCGTCAACGCCTTCCTCATCCGCGCGCCCGAGGCGGTGCTCGCCTCCTATTCGCTGAAGCGCGACAATTTCGGCCTCGAGGAGATCGGCCTGCCGAAGCAGGCGGAACTGTTCGATCGCGCGGCGGACAGGCTCGGGCGCGCTCCCCCCGTGGTGGAGAGCCAGGATGTGCTCGCCGACCCTCGGGGCGTGCTGTCGGCGCTCTGCGCCGCTTGCGGCATTCCGTTCGATTCGGCGATGCTGTCCTGGGCCCCCGGCCGGCGCGCGACCGACGGCGTCTGGGCGCCCGTCTGGTACGAGGCGGTCGAGCGGTCGACGAAGTTCGCCGCGCCGCGCCGCGAGATCGCGTTCGACGAGTTGCCGGACATCCTGAAGCCGATCGCGGCAGCGGCGCGTCCGTTCTATGACCGGCTCGCGGCGCATAAGCTTGCTGCCGGCGCGTCTTGATCTGCGAAAGGACGCTCGACAGGCGGGCGATCGGGCCAGCCGGCCTTGACGCCGTCCCGGGCCCGGCGCATCAGGGTCGCGCCGATGCCGACGCTTGTCCTGCCCTTTCCGGCGATCAATCCCGTTCTCGTGCAGTGGGGGCCTCTGGCCATCCGCGGGTACGCGCTCGCCTATATCGCAGGCCTCGTCGTCGGCTGGCTTCTCATCCGGAAAATCGTTGTGAACGGCCGCTACTGGGCGGGCGCGAAGCGGCCGAGCGCCGACAGCATCGACGACCTTCTGGTCTACTGCGCTTTCGGGGTGATCATCGGTGGCCGGCTCGGCAACGTGCTGTTCTACGACCCGCGGTACTATTTCGCCCATCCGCTCGACATCTTCAAAGTCTGGGAAGGCGGCATGGCGTTCCATGGCGGCCTGATCGGCGCCTTCATCGGCATGCTTCTCTTCGCCCGCCGCTATGGCGCGCCAGCGCTGACCGTGATGGACCTCTGCTCGCTGGTCGCGCCGATCGGCCTGTTCTTCGGCCGCATCGCCAATTTCATCCGCCCGGAGCTCTGGGGCCGCCCGACCGACGTGCCCTGGGCGGTGGTGTTCCCGGGAACCGATGGTTTGCCCCGCCATCCGAGTCAGATTTACGAGGCGCTGCTCGAAGGCGCGGTCGCCTTCGCGATCCTCTTCGCGCTCGCGCGGATGGGCGCGCTCAAGCGCCCCGGCCTCATCGCCGGCGCTTTCGGCGTCATTTACGGGGCGGCGCGCATCTTCAGCGAGTTCTTCCGCGAACCGATGGCGAACGAAGATCTCGGGCGGGGGCTGACCATGGGAATGGTCCTGTCGGCGCCGCTCATCGTCATCGGGCTCGGATTGCTCGCCGCAAGCCTCAGCCGGAGGTGGAGCTGAGATGACGACCCTGCTCGACGAAATCAAGGCGCTGATCGCCCAACACGGGCCGATCACGGTCGAACGCTACATGGCGCTGGCGCTCGCCCATCCCGAGTTCGGCTACTATATGAACCGTGATCCCCTCGGCGCGAGCGGCGACTTCACCACCGCTCCGGAGATTTCGCAGATGTTCGGCGAGCTTCTCGGCTTGTGGGCGGCCGAAGTGTGGTCGAGCATGGGTTCGCCGAGCCCTGTCCATCTGATCGAGATCGGGCCCGGCCGGGGCACGCTGATGAGCGACGCGCTGCGCGCCGCCCGGATCGTGCCGGAGTTCCGCGCCGCCCTCGACGTCTGGCTCGCGGAGATGAGCCCCACGCTGGCGGCGATGCAGCATGAGCTGCTGCTCGACAGCGGGGTCGCGGTAGCCTGGGCGCAGAAGCTCAGCGAAATTCCGTCCGGGCCGGCGATCGTCATCGCCAACGAGTTCCTCGACGCTCTGCCCGTACGGCAGTTCGTCCGGGTCGGAGGTCAATGGCGGGAGCGCATAGTGCGCCTCAACGACGAAGGCAATCTCATGTTCGACGTCGCCGCGACGCCCGAGCCTTACATCCAGGCGAATGCGGCGAACGGCGAGGTGCTGGAGGTGAACCCGTCGGGCCACCGGTTCATGTTCGAGCTCGGCACAAGGCTGGTCAGGCAGGGCGGCGCCGCGCTGCTCATCGATTACGGTCATTCGGTCACCGGCTTGGGCGATACGCTTCAGGCCTTGCGCGCGCACCGCTATGTCGACCCGCTCGCCGCGCCGGGGGATTGCGATCTCACCGCCCATGTCGATTTCGCCGCCATGGCGCGCAGCGCCAGCGCGACCGGAACGGCGGTGTACGGCCCGATCGACCAGGGGGACTTCCTGCGCGCGATCGGCATCGACCTGAGAACCAAGGCGCTCGCCGACCGGGCGGACCCGGAGCGGGCGGAGGAGCTCAAGCACGCCCGCGACCGCCTCGTCGGCAAGGGCAAGGGCGAGATGGGGGCGCTCTTCAAGGCGATGGCCGTGGCGAACCGGAGGCTGCCGCCCCCGCTCGGATTTCAGCCCGAGGCGGGCAAGCCGGCGTGAGCGCGGCGCCATTCCTCTCGGCCGCCGCGCTGAAGCTGCCGGGGGTGGCGCACGCGTTCTTCACCCGTCGCGGCGGCGTCTCCGACGGCGTCTACGCCTCTCTCAACGGCGGCGTCGGGTCGCGCGACGCGCCGGAGGCGGTCGCGGAAAACCGCGCCCGGATGGCGGCCGCGCTCGGCCTCGCGGCGGAGCGCCTGGCGGTGCCCTATCAGGTCCATTCTGCGGATGCGCTCGTGATCTCCGATCACTGGGGGCCGGACGCTCGGCCCCGCTGCGACGGCATCGTCACGGCGACCCCCGGTCTGGCGCTTGCCGTCACCGGGGCCGACTGCGGCATGCTTCTGTTCGCCGACCCGAACGCGCGCGTCGTCGGCGCGGCGCATGCTGGCTGGAAGGGCGCGCTGACCGGAGTGGTCGAGGCGACCGTCGCCGCGATGGAGCGGGTCGGCGCGAGACGGGGCGACATAGCGGCGGCGCTCGGCCCCTGCATCGCGCAGGCGTCTTACGAAGTCGGCCCCGAGTTCGTTGCGGCCTTCGCCGAGGCCGGCGAGGACACGCGGCGGTTTTTCGTTCCGAGCCGCAAGGCGGGCCACTCGATGTTCGACCTCAAGGCCTATATCGCCGAGCGCGTCGCCCGGGCGGGCGTAGGGCGATTCGAGGACCTCGAGCTCGACACCTACGCCGACGAGGGGCTGTTCTTCAGCTACCGCCGGACGACCCACCGCAAGGAGCCCGACTACGGCCGGCTCGTCTCGGCGATTGCGCTGACGTAGCCAGGCGGGCGGTCGGCCGGCGCCGGGGCCCGACCCGCGAGGTCTTGAGAGGCAAACGGGCCAGATCCGCTGGTAACAGCGGCAAAAACAGCGGATTTCGACAAATGGCGCGCCTCCGCCGCCGGCTCTTCGGCTAAAATCTTTGCAAATTCAGGGCTTTGGTCGCAACTTGGGCTGCAGGCGGAACAGCGGAGGAATTCGCCGGAACAGCGGATTTCGACAGAGCGCGGATTTCGATCAGCGAAAGGCCGGCGATCACGGCCTGAGCGGGCTCAGGCAGGAGACTCCCGGAACTCTGGGCGGAGGCGAAGATCGAGGTCGCCGCCGGGCGGCTCAAGTCTTGGCGGATTCGCCTACGCCGCCTGCGGCCGTCCGTGAAGCGGCCGCGGACGAACCGGCCCCGCCGGCCGCCGAGGACGACCCGGCCGGGCCCTCAGCGCCTTCCTCGACGACCGCCGGCGCGGGCGGGAGGCGCTCGAGAAGGCGCTCCGCGAAGCCGCCAGCCAAAGGTTCGGGGAGGCGTTCACCGTCCGCTGCTTCGACGCCGCCCAGGCGGCCGTCTACGGCCGCGAGCGCGGGCGGCCCGAGAAAGCGACAGACATTGGATCGGCGACCAGAGGGCGGAATCGGCCGATTCCGGCTGCCATGAACGGAAGCAATGCGCCAGTAGCTGCCGTCCGTGAAACAAGCTGCGAACACGCCAGTTCGACCCAATCCAGACCTTTGGCCAATCCCGGTGACGCCTTTTCCCGCGACTGTCTATTCATGGACCTTGTCGCGCTTTTGAGATCGAATTCCGCCAACCGCTTGCTACGGTGCTCTAAAGGCGCGCCCATAGAACGCGCCGCTTGGGAGGGACCTGGTCTATGACCATCATAATTCTGTCCATCATCATCTTCGTTTTGACGTTCCTCGCCGGCTATGCTGGGATGCTCGTCAAAGGGAGGCTGGCGGCCGAGCATCTGAGCGGCGAGTCGCGCGGCGTCGTCGGTCAGGTCGCGGGGTTGCTGACCCTCCTCCTTGCGCTGGTTCTTGGAACGCTGATTGGCGTCAGCTACGCCTATTTCTCAACCCAGAAGACCGATTTTGCGGCTCGATCAGGCGCTGGCGCAATACGGGCCTGAGACCAAGCCGGCGCGGGACAAGCTCAAGGCCAATATCGAAAAAGGCTACGAGACGTTCTGGGGCGGCGGCGACGTCGACCCCAATGCGCTGACAGTCGGTCCGCCGATGGCCAACGCTCAAGCGTTGAGCGACTTTCTCGCGACGCTCAAGCCCACGACGGACGCGCAGAAGCAGGCTCTGGCGACGGCGAACCAATACAACAGCATGGTTGAGCAATCGCGATGCACGTACCGCACGCAGCGGGGCGCGCGATCTCAACTGGACCGCCTCGCAGGCCAGAACATGAACGACCCCGCCGCTTTCTCTCTCTAGCGGTGAAACCAAGAGTGGGCCCGCCAGATACCTCGCGACCCTCGTCGGACCCGATCAGGCCGACGCGGGACCCGGGCCAGCGATGCCGAGCAACCCTTGCGCAATAGCGCCGCGCTGCCCATAGGAAGGCGCTGGAGGGCACTGAGCGGTTGAGCTAAACGATGGGGGCGCGGCGGTTTTCGAAGTCTTGCCTCTGGCGGGCCTTGTAGGAGTAATCAAGCGTATCGTCGCGTGGCCGCGAAGTGACAGCATGATGTCCCTCATATATCATACGGAGCTTGCCTCGTTCCCCCTCGCCAATGGCCACGATGGCGGCGTTATGGATGACTGAGCAGAGTACGCGACCATCGGGTCCATGAAGCGACGACTA